>Ga0308173_10001794_pt1 | contig 11020 bp, 7 predicted proteins | sample PhyPR1_FD_203716 | JGI IMG/M metagenome (GOLD analysis project Ga0308173, IMG submission 203716) | Soil microbial communities from UC Gill Tract Community Farm, Albany, California, United States - DLSLS.P.R1 | ecosystem: Environmental > Terrestrial > Soil > Agricultural land | place: USA... | reverse complement strand
CGAACTCGATCTCAGTACCCAGGTGATGGCCTGGCTGCGGCTGGGGCAAACATACGATCTGAAGAACAGTCACGGGCAGGCCGTGAAGGCTTATGAGAAGGCGATTGCAGCGGCTCCCCGTTCCGCGGTGGCCGGGGAAGCCCGGGGCTATATCTCTGATCCGTATCGGCGGAAACAGAGGAAGAGCTAATCCTCTGGCATATGCTCCATCGCAGCCCCCTTCACGTCCTCTTCCTCGATGCGATGAATGAAGGCTGAGTATTCCACGGTGACGCGCTCCCGTGCGGCAAGCCACCGGTAACACGGAGTGCCGAACAGCCTGCCGCGCTCCACTGTCTGCCTGCGTGTTTCGGGAAATGGTGAGACGCCGAATTCCATTCCGCACGCGACGGTCTCCCCGTTCCAGGGCGGCGCGGACCGTGATCGATTCTCTTCCCACATTCCGAGCCAGGGGAAATCTTCTCGCTTCCAGCGATAACCAAACAGAATCTTCCCGGCCGGCGAATAGGCCGCGAAGTACGCGTCCGTCCTTTGGGGATCCATGAGGTGGGCTGTGTAGCCGGCCGATCGAGGGCTGCTCGAAAAGGTACGGAGGTCCGCCTCGCCGCCGGTTGTCAAGGGCGCGAATGGCCAATTAAATTCAGCGCCCGCCACGAGCGCGCTGTCCCCAAAGCCTGGGGGGCCGTAAACACGCGAGCGGGATGCCGGAATCCAGAATCGGGTGGACCCACCCTGGAGGAACGGGGGGCCGAGAGTGACGTGCTGTGTCCAGGCGATGGCGCGATCCACCGAGAGCAAATTCTCGACTGTTTCGGAGAAGTGAACGGTGGTGCCTTCCTCGGCCAGCGTTACGACGCGGCGAACAGTCAAGGCGCTCAAGGGCAGCCTTGCGCTCAGGGAGATCTGCCTTTCATCCCCCGTGACTTCGTAACGGACTACGGACGACTCACCGTGTACGCCAATACCGGCCTGGGCCTCCTGCGGGGAGGGCGGGCCAAACAAATCGAGACACAGGTTGTGTCCGACGATGCCCGCGAGCAACTTGCTTTCGATGCTCGACCCATACTCGGGGTGGGCCGCCGCATCATAGGCCGAGGGTTCGATGGATTCCCAGGGGGGAATCCAAAGCGGATTCACGCCGGTCTCCTTGTGCAGGATCTCGGCGACGTGTCCTCCTTCGTGAAGAACGGTGACTCGCACCTGGCCGTTTTCGATCGAGGTTGCTTGGCGATGCAGAAATGGCATGGCAGTAGGAATCGTATAGCCTCTCAAAGAAAGAGCCAGACCGCAACGGAAAGTAACGGACGGCCAGAAAGTAAATCAGCAGCTCGTCCGCGACCTTCACCGCCGGGGCAAAAAAGAAAAAAATATTGACAAGACCAGGAAGCTCGGATAAAGTCAGCGGAGAGTCGAATTGATACGTTTCAATTCGTGGCACTCGTGAGCAATGCCGCATTGTCGCGGCCCTTTAAAGGAGCGTTTCCATGATTGAATCGCGGTTCCGCAGTTCCCCTTGCCCAAGCGCCCGGGGAAAATTGATGCTTCCGACTGTGTGGACGGGACTGATATGCCTGCTCTGGCTGTGTTCTCCTTTTTCAAGTGTGCTGGGCCAGGAATCATCGGTCTCCGCTATCGTCGGCCAAATCACGGATGCCAGTCAGGCGGCCGTTCCTGGAGCGACCGTGCGGGTCCGAAACGTAGACACCAATGCCGAGCGCACGACTACGTCAGACCCGAACGGCAATTTCTCCGTGCCGAACCTTCCCCCCGCCCGGTATGAAATCACGGTCGAGAAGAGTGGCTTCTCCACTGCGAAGTTGCAGGCGTTCGATCTGCGGGTCGGAGAGACGGCCAGGAGAGGTGTCGCGCTGCAACTGGGCTCGGTGAACCAAACGGTTGAAGTTACCGGCCAGGCGCCCCTACTACAGACCGAGAGCGGCACCATGCAACAGGTGATCGATCAACGACAGATCCAACAGTTGCCGCTCAACGGACGCAATATTCTGCAGTTGGCTACATTGTCGGCCGGTGTTTCGCCACCGCAGCGCCTGCAGCGTGGCGGCACTCAATACGGTACACGCGGCGAATACGTGCAAGTGGAGGGCGGGCGCGACAGCTCGACCAACTATGTCATCGATGGCGTATACGTTCGCTCCCTGCGGTTTAACAACCTGTCGCTGCAGCCGTCGCTGGACACCGTTCAAGAATTCAACGTGCTGAGGAACTCGTTTTCCACTGAGTATGGGCAAGGCGAATCGGTTGTAACGGCGGTTACGAAATCGGGCACGAACAGCTTTCATGGATCGGCGTATGAGTTCATCCGCAATAACGCCCTGGACGCCCGTAATTTCTTTGCTCCCACCAAGCCTGCCTATCGCCGCAATCAATTTGGCGGTACCGCGGGCGGTCCAGTGATCAAGGATAAGTTCTTCGTGTTTGGCGGCTACGAAGGGCTACGTACGACGCAGGGACAGACGTTCCTGGGATCGGTACCCGACCCGAGATTACTCACCGGCAATTTTTCCTTCCTACCTTCGTCGCAATGGCCCATTGATCCCTTGACGAACTCGCCATTCCCAGGAGGGATCATTCCCTCGTCGCGTATTTCGCAATTCGCGAACACGTTGACCCCGACGGTCCCAGGACCAAACAACTCCGGCCGGAACAATTACGTCATCAACAAGCCGTTCCTCGACAACTACGACACTGTGACGTTCAGGGCCGATCAGACTTTCTCGGATAAGCATACCCTGTTCGAGAGATATATCTGGCACCAGGCATCGCAGATTCAGCCGGGCACCTTCACGGCGACGAATTACCCGCAGAACGGCCAGAACATTTCGGTGGGCGACACGTATCTGATCACGCCGAAGCTGGTGAACGAATTAAGGCTCGGCTACAACCGCGCTTACGCGATTGTCAACCCGGTAAATTTTGGAACAACGAATTGGGTTCAGGCAGCTGGCCTGCGCAATCTTGCCGGGGCAACTGACCCGCTGGATATGGGAAGGCCCAGCTTCGCTGTTGCCGGATACACCACTCAAGGCGAAGGCACCATCACCCAAGGGGCGACAGAAAACGTGTATAGCCTGTCGGACGGCATCAGTTATGTGGCGGGGCGGCATACGTTCCAGACCGGCATTCAGCTTCAGAACAGACGGTTTTTCCAGATCACGGAGGTTCCCCCGCGCGGCACGTTTGCATTTAACGGGCAATTTACAGGAAATTCAGTTGCCGACTATCTGCTCGGGTTCTGCTCTACCTGTCAGGGCGCGCTCGGGAGTTCGCGATCCGATTATGTGGACAACACGGTCAGCGCATATTTCAACGACGTCTTCCAAGTGAATTCGCGGCTCACGCTGAACTACGGAATTCGGTACGAGTATTTATCGCCTTTCAAGGAGCAGGCAAACCAGGAAGCAGCTTTCGATCCGATCTCGGGAAAGATCGGGTTCCACGTGGTTCCTTCAAATATTCCACCGGTCCTGGCGCCACATATCATCAACCAGAATAATTTCTATCCGGCCGGTATCATCAAGCCTGATACGAACAACTGGGGACCGAGAGTCGGTGTCGCTTATCGTCCCACACAGACTACTGTTATCCGGAGCGGATTCGGAGTTTTCTTCGACAACAACAACCTGAATGAACTGCAGTTCGACCGGCTGATTCCTCCGTTCTACACACAGTACACGGTGATTCCGCCGGTGAGCAGCCCCGTTTCGGTGAACACGCTGTTCCCGAATTTGAATGAGATCTCCAGTATTCCTGCTCCGTTCTCGGTCAGTCCGTCGAACGCGACGCCGTATGTTTTGGAATGGAACTTCGGTGTTCAGCAGACCTTTTTCAAGAACTACCTTTTTGAGGTGGCCTATACCGGGAGCGAGAGTCATAAGCTCTCGAAGCGGTGGAATCAAAACGCCGCGACCTCATTCAGTAGCACGATTCCGCTGGTGAACCGACTGCCCTTTCCGCAGTATCAACCCGGAATTCTGACATCGAGCAACTTGGGGAACGCGAGTTTCAACGCGCTGTCGGTCCGTTTAGAGAAGCGCTACTCGGCGGGCCTGTATTTCCTATCGAACTTCCAATGGGCGAAGAACATCGACAATGCTTCGGGAGAGGTGGATTCGAATGACACGGCGTACGTGACGAACTTCCATCTGGACCGTGCTCTTTCGAACTACGATCAGCGCTACCGAGCCTCGGAAAGCTTCGGCTACGAACTTCCTTTCGGGCGTGGAAAGCGGTGGCTCTCCGATCGGCGATTTGCTACGGCCGTGCTCGGCAACTGGCAGCTACAGGGAGTGATCACGCTCCTGTCGGGATTTCATTTCACGCCGTCCGGGAAATCGGTCTGCAACTGCGGATCCTATGTGCCCCAGCGCGTGAATGTGGCGGCGACCGGGTTTGGAGGACTGTCGAATCCAACACCGAATCTGTGGTTCAATCCCGGAGCATTCTCCTTACCCGCGTTGGGATTCCAGGGCAATGCCGGACGAAACACGGTGCTCGGTCCAGGGTATCAGCAGGTGGACATCTCCGCAATTAAGGAGTTCTTGCCGATTGAGCGGTTAAGGGTACAGTTTCGCGCGGAGTTCTTCAACATCCTCAACCGTGCAAACTTCGGGACTCCGGACATGAACATCTCTGACGTATCGGCTGGTGCAATTACTTCGGCATATGATGGCAGAGATATTCAGTTTGCCCTGAAGCTGATCTGGTGACTACCTGCGTTACTGAACTATGCTAAGAAACCTATCTCGATCCCTGGCCGCGATTACGATCGGCTGCTCACTGCTGTCGGCAGCTAATTGGCTTACGTTTGGCGGCGACCCGCAACGAAGTGGCTGGGCTAAAGACGAGACCCTTATCACGAAGGACAATGCGAAGAGCCTTCAACTCGATTGGACGATCAAGCTGGACAATGAACCGAAGGAGTTGAATGCCTTGACTCCGGCCGTCACGATGGACGGGGTGATTACGCCGCACGGGTTCAAGGAATACGTCATTGTGGGCGGGAGTTCAGACAACTTGTACGCGGTCGACACGGAGTCTGGGAAAGTTGTCTGGCAGAAGCATTTTACGAACACCGTTCCGGCCCCTGCTTCGCCGCCCTTTTGGTTGTGTCCGCAAGCTCTGAATGACACGCCTGTAATCCTGACCGGTAGGTTCATGGGCCGCACCGTGTTTGTAATTTCTATCGACGGAAAGCTGCATGCGCTGAACATCAACAACGGCGAGGACCGGTTTCCCCCGACGCAATTCGTTCCACCGTATTCCAAGAACTGGAGCTTGAACCTTGTTGGAACGACGCTTTATACGGCAATTTCGCAAGGCTGCGGGGGAGCGAAATCCGGCGTATGGGCCATGGACTTGAAGAGCGCCGACAAAAAGGCTACTTTTTTCGAAGCCGATTCTACGGGCGCCGGCATTTGGGGACGGGGCGGCCCGACGGTGGGATCGGACGGCACTGTTTACGTAGAAACCGGGGACGGTCCCTACGATCCGGCCGCAGGCAAGTATGCCGACAGTTTCCTCGCGCTATCGCCAGACACACTGAAGCTCCGCGATTACTACACTCCGGCTAATCAGCAATGGATAACCAGGAAAGACCTGGACATGGGAAACATCACGCCAGTCATCTTTCCATACAAAGGGCGTGAACTAATTGTGGGAGCCGGGAAAGAGGGCACGCTGTTTTTGCTGGACGCAAAGAATCTGGGGGGCGAGACGCATCGGAAGCCCCTTTACAGGAGCCCGTTAGTCACGAATGAAGACGTCGACTTCGCAGGACGGGGCTTTTGGGGTGCATTCGCTACGTGGCAGGATCCTCAGGGGACCCGCTGGGTCTACGCTCCGGCCTGGGGGCCTGTGCATCCTAAGGCGCCAGCGTTTGCGGCTTCGAATGGGCCTACGCCGAACGGCAGCATCATGGCCTTCAAGGTGGAAGACAAGGAGGGGCAGCCAGTCCTTACGCCCGCCTGGATATCGCGTGACCTGAATGTAGCGGAGCCGCCTGTGATTGCCAACGGCGTCGTGTTCGCCGTCTCCAGTGGCGAATTTGTCCGCCAGGCTAAAGATTCCGGCGCTCTTTATACCTCAAAGGAACGCGCGGAGAATGCGGTGGGCAATGCCACTCTCTATGCGTTCGATGCGGAGACAGGAAAAGAGTTGTACTCCAGCAGCAAGGCGATGCCATCGTTCAGCCACTTCGGAGGGCTTGCGGTCAGCAACGGCCATATCTACGTATCGACTCATGATTCAACACTCTACTCGTTCGGCGTTAAGGCCGAGTAGACGGCTACCAGACCAGGAGACTTATTGCCGGTGTTTCAGCGAAGAGGACTCGCGCACTTTCAGCGTGGGGGGAAGACGAATTTCTATGCGGGGCGCAGCGGGCTCCAGAGCCTCGATTCGCTGTATCAAGATGCCGGCCGCACGATAGCCGATCTCGTAGGCCGGCTGAACAACTGACGTGATGGCAGGCCGGAATATGTCCTCAGGAGTGAGCTCATCAAACGTGACAAATGCAAGGTCTTCGGGTGTGGTTAATCCACAGGCCATCATGCCGCGGAGGGCGCCGAGTCCCGTAACGCCGTTTGTGGCAAAAAGAGCGGTGGGCCGCTCCTCCGGACGTAACAGATGCTCCTTGCAGATGCGGACAACATCTTCCTGATGAAGATTCGCCTCCCATATCAGAGAATCCACGACGGCGATACCGGAGCGCTCCAAGGCCCGCTGGTAGCCGCGAAGACGCTCCTGTTCGTTCCGCAACGTCAGCGGGCCGGTCAAGATGGCGATCCTTCGGTGGCCCGTGGAAATGAGGTGCGAAACGCCCATCTCTGCCCCGGCGCTATCGTCCACGCAAACGGAATCCACATCGATACCTCCAGGGAGCCTGTCCAGACACACCAGCGGGACGCCCGCCTCGATCAATCGTGGAATCTGAGCGTACGAGCCTTGTCCGGAAGCAATGACCAGCAGAATGCCTTCCACCCGCTGCGAGCGAAGCAGAGAGAGCATTTCTCTTTGCCGGGTGGTGCTGTCGTCGGAGTTCACGGCAATCACGGAGTACTTATGCTGATTTGCGGCTGCTTCGGCACCTCGAATTACCTGCGGGAAGAAGGGGATTCCCATGTCAGGAACCACGATCCCGAGCGTGCGAGTCTTGTTCGTTTTCAGGCTCCGGGCGACATGATTCGGATGATAGTCAAGAGCCTTTATCGCATCAAGAACTCTTTGACGGAGTTCCTCACTCACCGGAACGGAGTTGCTAATCACATGAGAGACGGTTCCGACGGACACCTCTGCAAGTTCGGCTACCTCTTTTATGGTCGACATCGGCTGCGATGTGGGTTGGATGACACGTTTCCTACAGTTTCACAAACATCATCATGTTAAACAAATCTTTAGTTACAGAAGCGATCAACGCCGGCGAAGGCATTCTTAAGCTGGAGCCATGCTGGGTGCCCCGCTCCTTCATGATTCCGGGAGGACGCCTGAAGCTGCATCCGGACGACCTGTACGCTCTCGGGGGTCATCGCGGCGGAATCAATGAGCGCTGGTTTTCATCGACTACTCACGCGTCCAATGGGCCGGGCACGCCCGAAACCGAGGGCCTGAGCTTCGTGCATTTTCAGGGGAAGCGATTTCTTCTGAAGGAGGCCGTCGAGGATCAAGGTGACAAGTTGCTTGGCTCGGATGTAATGAGCCGGCACGGCGGCTGGAATCTGCTCTGCAAGTTCTTCGATAACCTGGGCCCCATTCCGCACCATCTGCATCAGACGGACAAAGTCGCGGCCCTAACCGGCCAGCGTGGAAAGCCCGAGGCGTACTACTTTCCGCCGCAATACAATGTGAAGGAAAACGATTTCCCCTACACCTTCATGGGGCTTGAGCCTGGCACTACGCCCGAAGATGTACGAAACTGCCTGGCAAACTGGAACAAGGGCGATAACGGCATCCTCAACTTTGCCCGCGCTTTCCGATTGCAGCCTGGCACGGGATGGCAAATTAATCCGGGCATCTTACATGCGCCTGGTTCGCTTGTTACGTATGAGCCGCAGGTGAACAGCGACGTCTTCTCCATGTTTCAGTCGGTCGTCGACGGACGTATTGTCGACCGGGCTTTGCTCGTGAAAGACGTGCCCGCCGAGTACCATAACGATCTTGATTTCCTGGTAAGCATGCTGGACTGGGAAGGCAACGTCAACCCTGAGTTTGCAAAGAGCAACCGGTGTTTTCCAAAGCCGCTAAAATCGCCGCAAGAGGCCGGGGATGCGGGCTACAGCGAGCAATGGGTTACCTATGGCACGCCTTATTATTCGGCTAAGGAGCTAACCGTTTTACCGGGGAGAACTGCTACCGTGCGCGACAGCGCAGCATATGGGCTGATCCTGACGCAGGGGTTCGGAACGTTAGGAAAGCACCAGGTGAGCACGCCGGCGATGATCCGTTTCGGGCAGTTGACCGACGACGAGTACTTCGTTACGGCGGCAGCCGCACGAGAGGGGGTCCGCATACAAAATTTGAGCGGAACAGAGCCGCTTGTGATTTTGAAACACTTCGGACCTGGCAATCCCGATGCCGAACCTTTGCTTCGGACGAAGGTAGCGTAAGGACCGGTGATGAGCGATTCAACTTCGCACCGCTATCCGGCTCTGCACAATGCGATGTGGCCGGGTCTGGTCGGCAAGGGGCCGGGCTCCGAGCCGCCGATCGATCTTGAAACGATGCTTAACCTGACGGCGGCGGCTGAGGTCGATGGCGTTCGATTCGACGGGGTCGACCTGTTCCTGTTTGCCCCGCATGTAGACATCGATTCGACAGATGACGACCTGAAGAAACTCGCCGATGGGATCGCGGCAAAGAATCTTGTGGTCGGCTCCGTAGTGGCTCCTGTCTGGCCCCCCACTGGAGGCGGTTCTGCGATGGGGAGCAAGGACGAGCGCGAGCGGTTTCTGGGGCAAGTGCGCAAGGCGTGCGCCATCGCCCGGACGCTTCGTGAGTTGGGGATTCGCCGCTATGGTGTCGTGCGCATCGACTCCGCGGCAAGCCCCGCCGAGTGGGCCCGCGATCCCGCTACGAATACGCGCAAGATCGCGGACACCTTTCGTGAAGCATGCTCGATTGCGGAAGGTTTCGGGGAAAGACTGGCGGCAGAGGGCGAAATCTGTTGGGGCGGTATACATAGCTGGCGGCACGCTCTGGAGTTGCTGGAACTGGTCAATCGCCCCCAAACGCTCGGCTTTCAGGCCGACATGGCGCATACGCTGTTATTTACCGCAGGCCACAACGCTCCGGAGGATCGTATCCTGCCGCAAGAGTTCGACTGGTCCCAGCAGGACGTTTTGGCCGAGGCGTACAAGAGGATGGCGAAGGCCCTGCGGCCCTGGACTATTGACTTCCATGTTGCCCAGAACGATGGCACGGTGAAGGGAGCCGGTTCGCACGATAAGACGGGACACCACTGCCTGCCGGACGATCCCAACGGAAAGCTGAACATTGTCCGTGATGCAGGAGCCTGGATGCGTGGCGATGATGGGCAACCGACTCGCGCCTTCGAACACATCTGTTGGGATGGCTGCATGTTCTCCAATGCAACGATGATGGAGCCCCGGACATGGCAAGACATTCTTCGAGTCATGCTCGCCGTACGCAATGCCCACGGCTGGAACTAATGCCCGTAAGAGAGCCTGAATGAGCAACCAAATCCTAAACATTGGTCTGATTGGATGCGGCTTTATGGGCCGCACCCATTCCAACGCCTACCGGCAGGTGACGCAGTTTTTCGATGTGCCTTACAAACCGGTCCTCAAGGCCGTTTGCGCGCGAAACCCCGAGCGCGCCGGCCAGTTCGCCGACAACTGGGGTTACGAAAGTGTGGAAACGGATTGGCGGAGGCTGGTGGAGCGGAAGGACATCGATGTTATCGATATCGCAAGCCCGAACAATACTCATGCTGAAATCGCGGTGGCGGCAGCCGGTGCAGGGAAGATGGTGCTGTGTGAAAAGCCGCTTGGCCGGAACGCGGAGGAATCGCGCCGCATGGTTGAGGCCGTGGAGAAGGCAGGTGTCGCCAACATGGTCTGGTACAACTATCGCCGCGTGCCTGCGGTTTGGCTTCTGAAGCGACTGATCGATGAGGGGCGGTTCGGCCGAATTTTTCATTACCGGGCAAAGTTCCTACAGGACTGGACCATCTCGAGCGACCTGCCGCAGGGCGGGGACGCGTTGTGGCGGCTGGATGCGTCGGTTGCGGGCAGCGGCGTGACGGGCGACCTTCTGGCACATGCTATCGATACCGCGCTCTGGCTGAATGGACCCATCGGCGAAGTGACGGCGATGACGGAAACTTTCATAAAAGAGCGAAAGCACAACCTGACAGGACGCGTGGAAGCCGTGAACATCGACGACGCCAGCGCCTTCCTCGCCCGCTTTGGAAATGGCTCTCTGGCTACCTTCGAAGCAACGCGATATGCGCGTGGGCACAAGGCGCTTTACACGCTCGAAATCAACGGCGAGGGTGCTTCGGCGATGTGGGATCTGCACGATCTTCACCGCATTCAGTTCTTCGACCATGGGGATGAAGGACGGCTGCGCGGCTGGAAGAACATACACGTGACCGATGGCGACCATCCGTATATGAAGCACTGGTGGGTGCCTGGCCTGCAGATCGGATACGAGCATACCTTCATCCACCAAGTCGCCGACTTCCTTCAGGGACTCGGCCAGAAGGAAGCCGCAGCACCGGATTTTCGAGAAGCTCTGAAGACCGATTACGTCACCGACGCGGTCCTGCAATCGGCATCCACCAAAGCCTGGATGCCGGTTTCACCCGCAAGCACTAGCCACTAGACCGGAAAATTATGACACTTCACAAACTACGTTTTAGCCTCGGGTTGCCCTGCCTTGTCGCCGGGCTCGGAATATTGACGCTTCACGCCCAACATATCGTGACACTCCCGGAGACGGGCTTTCAGTCGATCTTTGACGGAAAGACCCTGTCGGGATGGGA
>Ga0308173_10001793_pt1 | contig 11021 bp, 12 predicted proteins | sample PhyPR1_FD_203716 | JGI IMG/M metagenome (GOLD analysis project Ga0308173, IMG submission 203716) | Soil microbial communities from UC Gill Tract Community Farm, Albany, California, United States - DLSLS.P.R1 | ecosystem: Environmental > Terrestrial > Soil > Agricultural land | place: USA... | reverse complement strand
CAGGCGATGCCCCAGCCGTCCCCGTGCTTGCTCGACAGGGCGGTGAACGCGTCGAGGTCGCCCTCGCCGAGCAGGTCGGCGAGGGAGACGGAGGTGCGGGCGGCCCAGCCCAGCAGTCGGCACATGAGGGTGTCTCTCCAGTTGATCAGAGGTAGTGGCAGGAGATTCCGCCGTCGAGCACCACGACCTGGCCGGTGAGCCAGGCAGCGTCGTCGGAGGCGAGGAACGTGGCGAGGCCCGCGACATCGTCGGGGCTCCCGAACCGGCCCAGCGGGATCCGTGCGATCCGCTGGGCCTTCGCGTCCGGATCGGCGAAGAAGTGCTCGACGTGCGGAGTCAGGATCGGCCCCGGCGCCAGCGCGTTGCAGCGGATGCGCCGGGCGCCGAACTGGACGGCCATCGAGCGGGTGAGCGCCGCGATCGCGCCCTTGCTGGCGGCGTAGGCGTCCTGCGGGACCGTGCAGCCCATGTCCACGAGGAACGACGCCATGTTGACCACGGCCCCGCCCCCGGCCGCGGTCAGGTGCGGCACGGCGTACTTGGAACACAGCGCCGTGCCGTGCAGGTTGATGCCCATGATCTGACGCCACAGGTCCAGATCCGCGTCGAGCAGCGAGACGTCCTGGTGCGGCATGATCCCCGCGTTGTTGAACAGCAGGTCCAGCCCGCCGAGCGCGGCCACGGCGTCCTCGACGACCCGGGCGACCTGCGCCTCGTCGGCGACGTCGGCCATCAGCGCCACGGCGATGCCGCCGTCGGCCTGGATCAGCCGCGCCGTCTCCTCCGCCGCCCCCGGAACCACGTCGACCACCGCGACCGCGGCGCCCTCACGGGCGAAGCGGACGCTGCTGGCCCGCCCGAGTGCACCGCCCGCACCGGTGACCAGGGCTCGGCGGCCGGCCAGCCGGCCGCTCACCGGGGCACGTCCACGCCGTAGAGAGCGGCGGCGTTGTCGCGCAGGACGCGCTCGCCGGCACCGCGGGCCTCGGCCTCGTCCAGATCGCCGTCGGCCACGAGCTCACCCAGGACCTCGCCGATCACCTGCCGGCCGTCGTGCGCGCTCATCCAGTGGATCTCGGGCACCCGGCCGCCGTCGGAGCTGTACATGACCTTGCTGAACGGCACGACGCCGAACGCCGCACGGGTCATCGAGCGCATCTCCGCCATGGAGAGAAAGGGGATGCCGTAGGAGAGGTCCAGCCAGGCGTTCGGGTAGACCGACGCCAGGTACGCGCCCTCGCGGACGTACGGCCAGCAGCCGTGCAGCAGCACCACCGGCATCGACCGGTAGGCCGGCTCCTCCAGCACCGCCCGGAGCTCCAGCGGCGCGGCCCGGCGCAGATCGGCGTCGGGGTCGCCGTAGCCGACGTGGAACTGCAGCGGCAACTCCTGCCCGGCAGCGGCCTCGAAGGCCGTGTGCAGCAGCGTGTCGAGCAGCGGCTTGTGCCCGAGCCGCACGGCTCCGGTGCGGGCCGCCTCGTCACGGGCGGCGGCGAAGGATGCACGGGCGTCGTCGTCGGTCCAGCGCTCGACCGCCAGCCCGGTGCGGTACCCGACGATGCTCTTGAGCCCGGCGAAGCCCCGCCCGCGGACGTCGGCGAGCGATGCTCGCACCGCGTCCACCAGATCGTCGTACCGGTGGTGCTCGGCCACGAGCCGCTGGAACTCCACCTCCAGCCGCAGCAGGGTGACCCGCTGCGCCCCGCTGGCCGCATCGAAGACCCCGTCGTCGAGCGCGGTGTCCGGCGTGGGGAACCCGGTGTCGATCACCAGCCCGCCGACGTTGGCCTGCGGCAGGTAGCCGGCAACCAGTTGCTCGGCGGTCAGCGACGCGCGGGCCGCGAGGACCGCGTCCTCGGTGGCGGGCACCCCGTGGAAGGCGGCCATGCGGCGCAGCAGCCGCCGGTAGTAGGCGGACTCCCCCGCATCGACCGCGCGCATCGACGGGTCGGGCGACTCGGTGAAGTAGGCGCGGAAGGCCGCCGGGTCGTTCTGCTGACGGGTCTGGACGGCGTGGCAGTGGTTGTCGACGACCGGCACCGACTGCAGGTACTCGCCGAGCTCGATGTCCGGCATGCCGCTCAGAACCGGTAGAAGTGCTGGCTGATCTCGAGCTCCTCGTCGCCGGCGGAGAACGCCGCCGCCTCCGACCGCCGGACGGTCAGGTAGCCACGGGCCAGCAGGTCGCCCATCCCGCCGAGCAGCACCTCGTCCTTCTCCAGCTCGTCGAGTGCGTCGGCCATCGTCGTGGGGAGCGGCCGCACCTTGCTGCGCAGAAGGTCGGCCTCCGACATGCGCGCCGGGTCGCGGTCGCACGGCTCCCCCGGCTCGAGCTCGCGCTCGATGCCGTCGAGGCCGCAGGCGATCAGCGCGCCGAGCGCGAGGTAGGGGTTGGAACTGGGGTCCGAGGGCTTGAACTCGAGGTTGTAGCTCTGCTCTTCCCGCTTGTAGAACGGCGAGCAGACACGCAGGGCCACCTCCTTGTTGTCGAAGCCCCAGCCGGTGGTCGCCGAGGCCCAGGCGCTGGGCACCAGGCGGCGGAACGAGTTGTAGTTGGGGGTGGTGAGCGCCACCAGAGCCGGCAGGTGCTCGGTGACGCCGGCGATGAAGTGCCGGCCCAGGCGCGACAGGCCGCCCGGAGCCGCGGGGTCGTAGAGGCTGCTGCGGCCGTCGTCGTCCCACAGCGAGAGGTGCACGTGCGCGCCGCTGCCGATCTGGTCGGGATACGGCTTGGGCGCGAACGAGGCGTACAGACCGTGCCGGAGCGCGACGCCCCGCACGGTGTCGCGGAACTTCATCTGGTTGTCGGCCGCGCCGAGGGCGTCCGTGTGCCGGATGGAGATCTCCTGCTGCCCCGGCCCGTACTCGTTGATGGCCTGTTCCACCTTGATGCCCTGGGACTGGAGCGCATCGACCGTGTCGATCATGATCTGCGCGTTGAGATCGTGGCCGATCGGGCTGTAGACCGGGGTGTGGCCGGGGAGGTCGAACGGTGTGCGGTTCTCCAGGTCGCGCGCCAGGTAGTACTCGTTCTCGAACGTCGCCTGGACGTGCACACCGAGCTCCGCGGCCCGGGCGACGACCTTCTTGAGGTACGAGCGGGGGCAGGCCCCCCAGTCCTCCCGGTCGTGGCCGACCTGGTCGCAGAGCACGCTCGCGCTCCCCGGGGCCCAGGGCAGCACCGTGAACGTGGCGGGGTCGGGCACGAGCCGGATCTCCCCGACGGGCTGCATGCCCTCGATGTCGGTCAGCTGCTCGAGCACGTTGATCGCCATCTGGGCGCGGGTGAGGCTCACCCCCTCGACGAGCTTGTGCTCCAGCTGCCCGACGTGGATGGCCTTCGATCGGGCCACCCCGCTCAGGTCGCAGTACTCGAAGCGGACCAGCCGCAGGTCCTCGTCCCGGGCTGTGGCCACGACGTCGTGCACGTCCATCAGGGATCCTCTTGCTCGTAGTCGGTGCGGTGGGAGCCCGCGGCTAGACCATTGCGTCGCCGCCGTTGGGCGACAGCGTCTGGCCGACGTAGTAGGAGCCGTCGGCGGAGGCGAGCAGCACCGCCGTGGGGGTGACCTCGGATACCTCCCCGAACCGGCCGATGGGCAGTTCGGCGAGCTTGGCGCTGCGCCACTCCTCGCTCTCGCCGTCCAGGAGCGGTGTCTGGATGGGCCCCGGCGCGATCGCGTTCACCCGCACGCCCCGCGTGGACACCTCGCGCGCGAGGGCCTTGGTCAGCCCGATCACCCCGGCCTTGCTCGCCGAGTAGTGGGCGACGGCGGCGCCACCGATCTGCCCGAGCTGGGAAGCGATGTTGATGACCACGCCGTCCTGGCGCTCGAGCATCTGCCCGATGAGATGTCTGGTGCACAGGAAGGTTCCGCGCAGGTTGGTTCCGACCACGCGGTCCCAGTCCTCCACCGGCATGTCCTCGATCAGCGACTCGGTGAAGATGCCGGCGTTGTTGACCAGGATGTCCACGCGGCCGAACCGCTCGATCGCCTGCCGCGCCATCTCGGCGACGCTCGCCGCGTCGCTGACGTCGGTACGGACGAACAGCGACTCGCGGCCGGTGCCGCGGATCGCGTCGAGCACGTCGGCGGCGCCGTCCTCGGCCACCAGGTCGGCGACGACGACGTCGGCGCCCTCGGCCGCGAACGCCTCCGCGATGCCCTTGCCGATGCCGGACGCCGCACCGGTGACGACGGCGATCCGCCCCTCGAGCTTGCCCACTACTCCTCCTCCCGCGGCTCGTGGCCGCGGCTCCACACGGATGCGATGTCCTCGGCGCCGGCCAGGTCGAACCGGTGGCGCATCAGGAACATGGACGCCTCGTGCTGTGCCTTGTCGTCACTGCCGACGCAGTCGTCGGCGATGACGACGTAGTGGTCGGTGAACATGGCGTCGCGCGCCGTGGACTCCACGCATCCCTCGGTCGTGCAGCCACCGACGACGACCGTCTTGACGCCGTTGCTGCGCAGCACCTGTTCCAGGTTCGTGCCCCAGAAGCCGCTCGACCGGTACTTGGGCACGACCACCTCGTCCGGCCGCGGCTGCAGTTCGGGCACGAACGCGTGGCCCGGGGTGCCCGGGACGGTGTACCGCAGCGGCTCCCCCGGCAACTGCGCCGCTTCGTGCATGCGCATGTTGAAGCGGATCTGCGCCGGTGAGTCGCTGCGCCGTCCCGGGAGGGCGGTGTTCTGGACGTGCACGACCAGGACCCCGTTCGCCCGGGCCGCGGCCAGCAGGAAGGCCAGCCGCGGCCGGGTCTCCTCGTACATCGAGAGGTCGATCCCGAGCTGGCCGAAGAGACCGTCCGGCTGCACGAAGTCGTGCTGCATGTCGATCAGCAGCAGGGCGGTGTGCGCCGGGTCGACCAGCTCGCCGAGGTCGGTGAAGACCTCTTTCCCCTCGACCCGGATCAACGGTGGTCGCCCGTCCCGACCTCGGGATGCCGGCGGACCTCTTCGGCGACGGTCGGGTGCTGGACCGACGGCGTCCGCGCGGTCAGCAGCGCCTCGGGCTGCTCCTCCAGCGGCAGGTCGTCCTCGGCGATGAAGGTGCCGAGCGCGGCGATCTTCTCCGGAGACTTCGCGCGGTAGTACAGGAACAGCCCGATGCCGGCCACGAGCCACACCAGGACGACGTAGGGCACCAGGTTGTACGGGTAGGACTGGCCCGGCTGGCCGACTGCGTACAGCGGGTAGGCCAGGGCGAGGACGCCGAGGACCGGGAGCACGATGTGGGTCACCACGTTGCGCTCGGGCTTGCGCCAGAAGTAGCGGATGAGCGCGACGCAGCTGGCCAGGTAGACCAGGACGATCGCGACGGTGCCGATCGCGCCGGTGAATCCGTAGAGCCCGGTGGCGCCGGGACCGAGCCAGGCACCGACGACCAGGCCGATGACCACGGTGAAGACGGTCTGCGCCACGATCGCGCGCAGCGGCGAGAACCAGCGGGGGTGCACCCGGCCCAGGCTGCGGGGCAGCACGTGGTCGCGGCCCATGGAGAACATGACCCGGACGGTCGTGTTGTGGATGGCCAGGAAGCAGCTGAAGATGCCGGCGATCGCGGCCAGCTCGATGGGCTGGAGCAGCCACGGGGTGACGTTGTGGCCGAGGGTCACGAAGGGGTTCGGGTCCTGGAGGAACGCCTTGACGTTGTCGCTGGTGTTCAGCCCGTAGCCGGCGGTCAGGGCGTACATGACGATGACGTAGAAGATGCCGACGAAGCCGAGGGCGCCCGCCACGGCCAGGGGCACGTTGCGACGGGGGTTGCGGGTCTCCTCGCCCAGGGTGGCGGCGGCGTCGAAGCCGATGAACGACAGGATGCCGAAGACGACGCCGAGGCCCACGCCGGAGAAGCCGGTGGGCGAGGCCGACGGGGTGAAGTAGTGCGGCGTGTTGTGGCTGGCGCCCGCGTAGACGATCGCCGCCACGGCCAGGACGAGGAAGATCACGACCTCGAGGGCGAGCAGGGTGAGGTCGATGTTCACCGACGCCTTGATGCTCCGTGCGGAGAGGGCGAAGACGATCACCATCGCCGCGAGGCTGAAGATCCACCACGGCACGTCTGCGTCGAAGGTCGCCAGGGAGTAGTCGTGCACGAACGCGCCGAACGCGCCGAACAGGCCCGGTGCCAGGACGGCGTAGCCGATCCAGAACAGCCAGCCGGTGAAGAAGCCCGCCCCTGGGCCGAGGCCGGCGGTGTTGAACGTGTAGAACGAGCCGGCCGAGGGCAGCCGCCGGGCGAACTGGACCACCGTGTTGCCGACGAACAGACACGCGATGAACGCGAGCAGGAAGGACAGCGGAAGAGCTGCTCCGGCGACGGGACCGGCTGCCGGGGCGTTGAGCACCACCGCCAGCACCGGAGCCATGGCGGCCGCGGCCAGGGCGATGCCGTTCGGGACGTTGAGCACACCACGCTCGAGGCGTTGCGGCCCGGCGGCGTCGTGCTGACTGGTGGCGGTGCGGTCGCTCATCGCGAACCCTTCTGAGGAGTGGATCACACTGCTGTTAGCCGCCAGGTATATCAGGGGGCTACCAGAAGCGGAAGCATTCCGGCGGATGACCGACGTTCCGTGACCGGGCCGAGATACTCCTGCTCGGCCTCAGAGGCCGACGGCCTCCTGCAGGGCGCCGAGCTCCTCACGGCTGAGCTTGCGGATCGTTCCCGAGCGCATGGCCCGGAGCTCGATCGGGCCGACGGCGGTGCGGGTCAGCCGCGAGACCGGGAGACCGACGTGGGCGAGCAGCCGCCGCACGATGTGCTTGCGCCCCTCGTGCAGCACGACCTCGACGACGGACTGGCCCGCGTGCGTGTCGACGACCCGGAACGAGTCGACGGCGACGGGGCCGTCGTCCAGCTCGACCCCCGCGCGCAGCCGCCGGTGCAGGTCGCGCGGCACAGAGCCGCTGACCTGCGCCAGGTACGTCTTCTTCACCTCGTAGGACGGGTGGGCCAACCGGTGGGCGAGCTCGCCGTCGGTGGTGAGCAGCAGCAGTCCCTCGGTGTCCTGGTCGAGCCGGCCGACGTGCACCAGCCCCTTCGCGAGGTCGCCGACCATGTCGCCGACCGTGGGTCGGTTGCGGTCGTCGCTCATCGCGGTGATGACGCCCGGGGGCTTGTTCATCGCGTAGGTGACACGGTCGTCGCGGATCTCGATGCGGACGCCGTCGACCGAGATCTTGTCCACCGCCGGGTCCACCCGCATGCCCTGGACGTCGACCGGCCGGCCGTTCACCGAGATGCGGCCGGCCTCGATCATGTCCTCGCAGACGCGGCGGGAGCCCACGCCGGCCCGGGCGAGCACCTTCTGCAGGCGCTCACCCTGGCGGTCGTCGTCCCTGGGCTGCTCGCGGTCGCCCGGGTGGACCGGAGCGAGCTCCATGTCCTCCGACCAGCCCTGGCCGGCTGCGGTGGTGGTCTCGTCGTCGGGCGTGGCGGTGTTCATCGCCGTCCAGTGTCCCATCGATCGCGCAGGTCACCGACCGCCGCGAGGATCTCCGTCCGCCGGGCCTCCCGCTTCCGGGTGGTGAAGTGACCGGGAACACCGGCCGATCCGGCGGGAGCACGGCCTGTGGACAGCGGAACGGCAGGTCGCCGCGCGCCCGCCATCATCACCGGATGCGTTTTCGCCGGGTACGAACCGGGGTCCAGCTGATCGCCGTCATGCCGCCCGGGCTGATCGGGGTCGCGGGAGCCCTGCTGATCTCGTTCGGCGTCGTGGTGCTCGTACGGATCGTCGTGCTGGTGCGCGATCCGGAGGAGGTGACCCGGCGCCGGCGGGACGTGGCCCACTTCCTCCAGTGGACGCCGCAGGCGCGCGTCTCCTACGTGCGGGAACAGCGGAATCTGGGTCTGGGCTGCCTGCTCGTCGGGGCCGTTCTGCTCGCTGTGGCGATCGGCCGTTCCCGGGGTCTCTAGGCGTCGGGGTGCTCGTCGAGCATGGTCGAGGTCTCCGGCAGCAGCGGCGCCAGCTCGGGCAGGTCGGCCAGGCTGCGCAGCCCCAGCCGTTCCAGGAACAGCGGCGTCGTGGCGTAGAGACCGCCGCCGGTGTCGGGATCGGTGCCCACCTCGTGCACCAGCCCCCGCGAGAGCAGGGTGCGCATGACGCCGTCGACGCCGACGCCGCGGATCCCGGAGACGCGCGCCCGGGTCACCGGCTGCCGGTAGGCGATCACCGCGAGGGTCTCCAGCGCGGCCTGGGTCAGCCGGCTGCGCTGGCCGTCGACGAGGTAACGCTCCACGACGCCGGCGTGCTCCTCCCGCGTGTAGAGGCGCCAGCCCTCCCCCACCTTGCGCAGCGTGAGACCCGACCGGCGCTCGTCGTACCCGGCGGCCAGCCCGGCCAGACCGCCGCGCACCTCCTCGACCGTGCACCGCAGCGCGCCGGCCAGCGTCTCCTCGTCGACCGGGTCGTCCATCACGAAGAGCAGCGCCTCGAGGCCGCCGGCAAGCTCCTCCGGTGAGAGCAGCTCGAGCGGTTCCTCGTCCTGCGGCGCCGGCTCGCCGACCGGCACGTCGGGCGGCGTCGGGTCCTGCGGGGGCGTCAGCGGCTCGGGCTCGGGGATGGGAGCTGGCGCCGGCTCCTCGACCGGTCGCTCCTGCACCCGGGTGGCCAGCTCGTGCGCGACGGCGTCCCACGTCGCCGGGTCGGCGTCCCCCCGGTCCTCGGCCTCGGCGCGGGTCGCCGCCAGCTCGGCGGCCAGCGCGTCCCAGGAGATGGGGGCCGGCTCGGGACGTTCCTGCTCGGTCACGAGTACTCCTCGTCCAGGTCGTCGGTGGCGTCCCCGGCGGGGAGCTCGCCTCCGGTCCACCGCACGTGCAGCTCCCCCAACGGCGTCAGCTGCTCGAAGACGACCCGCTGCTGACGGTAGAGCTCCAGCAGCGCGAGGAAGCGGGCCACCACTTCGAGGGTGTGCTCGCAGTCGGCGGTGAGCGCCCGGAAGCTCGACGTCCCGGACCGCACCAGGTGGTTGCGGACGACGAGCAGCTGCTCCGCCACGCTGACCGGCGGCGCGTGCAGGTGCGACACGCTCACCACCTCCGGCGCCTTCGGTGCCAGCGCCCGCGCGGCGAGGGCGGCGAACTGCTCGGGGGTCAGGTCGAGGGACACCTCGGGCACCAGGTCGGCGAAACGCTGCTCCAGCGGCGCCTCTCGCGGATAGCGCCGGGCGGCCTCCGCCTCCCGCTCCCGCAGGAACGCGGCCGCCTGCTTGTAGGCCTTGTACTGCAGCAGCCGCGCGAACAGCAGGTCGCGCGCCTCGAGGAGCTCGAGGTCGTCCTCGTCGTCGACGTCGGCCGCCGGCAGCAGCCGGGCGGCCTTCAGGTCGAGCAGGGTCGAGGCGACGACGAGGAACTCGCTGGCCTGGTCGAGGTCGAGCTCGCTGCCCAGTGCGCGGAGGTGCGCGATGAACTCGTCGGTGACCTTCGACAGGGCGATCTCGGTGACGTCGAGCTTGTGCTTCCCGATCAGCTGCAGGAGCAGGTCGAACGGGCCCTCGAAGTTGGTGAGCTTGACCGTGAAACGCGCGGGCGCGGCATCGCCGGCCTCGGGGGCCGACGGTGCCGCGCCGGTGCTACCGCTCACGGACGTCGAGGGTAAGCGTCAGCCGTTACCCCGGAGCCGCCGGACGAGGACGGAGTCGTCGCCCCGGTCGGCCAGGTCGGCGAGGATGACCGAGATCGCCTCGCGCACGATCCGGCCGCGGTCGGCCGCCACCCCGTGCTGACCGCGCAGGGTCACCCGGGCGGTCTCCAGGGCAAGGAGCTCGTCGGCGGAGATGTAGACGGTGATCTTCTCGTCGTGCTTGTTGCGCTCGGTCCGGCGGGCCGGCCGTCCCCGGGTGGGGATGTTCGGCTGCATGACCGGCTGCGGCGCCGACCGGAACGACGAGAGCTCGTCGGCCGCGCCACCGGGCACGAGGGTGAGCGGAGGCTGCTCACCGGCGTCCTCCGAGCGTCGGGCGCCGCCGCGCAGCGCCGGGGAGCTGGTGGTCGCGTTCAGGCTGGGCAGTTCCGTGACCTCGGCCTCCGAGGCGGCGGAGTCGGTGCGGCGGAACAGCTCCGACGCACCGGGCAGAACGGGACGTCTCGTCACAGCGCGAGCACCTCCTTGGCGAGGTCGCGGTACGCCGCAGCGCCCGACGACGTGGGCGCCCACGTGGTGATCGGCTGGCCGGCGACCGTGGTCTCCGGGAACCGCACGGTGCGCTGGATGACGGTCTGGAAGACGGTGTCGTCGAAGGCCTCGACCACCCGGCTGAACACCTCGCGGCAGTGGACCGTCCGCGTGTCGTACATCGTCGCGAGGATCCCGGAGATCTGCAGCGACGGGTTCAGCCGCTCCTTGACCTTGTCGATCGTGTCCACCAGGAGGGCGACGCCTCGGAGGGAGAAGAACTCGCACTCCAGCGGGATGATCACGCCCTGGGCGGCGGTGAGGGCGTTGACCGTCAGCAGGCCGAGCGACGGCTGGCAGTCGATGAGGATGTAGTCGTACTCGTCCCGGACGTCGGCGAGCACGCGCAGCAGCGTCTGCTCCCGGGCAACCTCGCTGACCAGCTGCACCTCGGCGGCCGACAGGTCGATGTTGCTGGGCACCAGGTCCAGGCCCGGGATGTCGGTAGGCACCCGCACGTCGCGCAGGGTGGTCTTCCGCTCCATCAGGGCGTTGTAGATCGTGCGGTCCATCGCCTGGGCCGGGACGCCCAGGCCGACCGACAGCGCACCCTGCGGGTCGAGGTCGATCAGCAGCACGCGCCGCCCGTACTCGGTCAGGGCCGCACCCAGGTTGATGGTCGACGTCGTCTTGCCGACGCCGCCCTTCTGGTTGCACATCGCGATGACCTGCGCGGGCCCGTGCTCGGTGATGGGCCGGGGCTCGGGCAGCGGTCGCTGCCGCGCCTTCGCGGGATCCTGCTGGCGGGACACCGCTCCCATCTCTGGGCCGCTGTCCTGCGGGCGCGCGACGGCAGAGGCCGCGTCCGCTCGGGTAGCCATGGGTCTTGTTGCCTCCACCT
>Ga0308173_10001792_pt1 | contig 11021 bp, 15 predicted proteins | sample PhyPR1_FD_203716 | JGI IMG/M metagenome (GOLD analysis project Ga0308173, IMG submission 203716) | Soil microbial communities from UC Gill Tract Community Farm, Albany, California, United States - DLSLS.P.R1 | ecosystem: Environmental > Terrestrial > Soil > Agricultural land | place: USA... | reverse complement strand
GTCTTCTAGTCAGCTCGCCTGGCCGGCATCGACGGATACCGGTCCCGCCCGGGCACGGGCCGAGGCGGTGTGCACGCCCAGCTTCCCGAGCTGCACGGGCACGGCGACGCGGATCTCCGCCACGGCGGATCCGTCGATGGAGCACGAGACCAGCCGGGCCGCGTTCGCCCGCGCCACCTCGGCGGCGAGTTCGCAACCCCCCGGCTGCCCGAGGACGGCACGGCCGGCCGCCGCGAGTGCGGCGAGGTCGGCCGCGGTTGCCGCGCGGTGGCGGCCGACGGCCGCGGCACCGACCAGCACGACAGCCGCGGCCAGGACCGCGAGGACCCCCGAGAGCGCGAGGACCCAGATCGTGGCGGAGCCGCGGTCATCGGACGGACGTCTCCCCCTCATCCGGCATTCCCCGGCTCGCGGACGGCGACCGCGGCGCCCGACAGGGTGACCGCCAACGGCAGCGGCCCGAGGGGGGCGACCCGGACGGTGACCATCACCCGCACCTCGTCCCCGTCGCCGCTCACCCGGGTGCTGGCTCCGCCCGGCGTCAGCCGGGCCACGAGCCGGCTCACCGCCGCGTCCGTCTCCCCCCGGGCAGCGGCGCGGGCTCCCTCCCGCGCGGCGTCGACGCACCGCAGCTGCGCGCCGAGCAGCGTCACGGCTGCCACGGCAGCGGCCAGGACGAACAGCAGCACGGGCAGCACGACCGCCGTCTCGGCCGTGACCATGCCCGTCTCACCCCGCGGCCGTCGCACGCTCAGGACAGGGTCGCCAGCGCCGCCTCGACCAACTTGGTCAGCCCGGTCACCACCGATCCCCCGGTCACGACCCGGTACAGGACAGCGGCGAACGCGCAGGCGGCCACGGTGCCGACGGCGTACTCGGCCGTGCTCATCCCTCGTTCCCCGCCCTCGCGCGCCACCGCCCATCTGGCGGCCAGGGCGTCGCGCCACCGTCGTGCGCGGGACGTTGTCGTGCTGCTGGTCATCGCGGACCTCCTCCGTCGGGCCCGCTGGTCGGGCACTGGTCCGACCCTCGCCGCAGGAGGGCCGGCAGCCCAGGTGCGGCGGAAATCTGTGGACCGGTCGGTCGCCTGTGGACACGGCGCTCACCAGCGGAAGACGTCGCCGGCGATGCCGAGGATCAGCGGGACGACACCCAGGCACAGGAAAGCGGGCAGGAAGCACGCGCCGAGCGGCGCCAGCACCCAGATGCCCGCCCGGCGGACCGCGGCCTCCGCCTCCATCCGGATCGCCGCCCGCCCGTCCGCGGCGAGCGACCGGAGCGCCGGCACGACGGCGGCACCGGACTCCCCTGCCCGCACCAGCGCGCGCCCGAGCCCGGCCAGCTCATCGGGGACGTCGTCCCACGCCCGCTGCGGCTCGGCACCCAGCCGGTAGAGCGCCGCCGTCCGGCCCAGGTGGTCACCCACCGGCCCCGCATCGCTCTCACCCACCGCCGACAGAGCACCGGCTACCGGAACGCCGGCCGCCAGGCACACGGCGAGCAGGTCACAGGCCGCCGGAAGATCCCGCAGGAGCGCAGCCCGGGCCGTGTGCGGGCCGTCGCGCACGGCCCGGCGGAGCAGCCGGTCGCCCGCCACGGCGACGACGCCCGCGGCGAGCACGCCGCTCATCCCACCCACCAGTAGCCCGACCGCGAGGGCCGCGCCGCCGGCCAGGAGGCGTCTCCGGCGTACGGGATCGGCAGCGCGACCGCCCCTCTCGCGGCGGCGATCCGGTCGCAGCAGCGACCCCGGTCGCCCGCGGGCTCGCGGCCGCCACAGCAGGAGGGCGGCACCCAAGGCGAGCGCCGCGGCGGTCATCGGGCCGCCCGTGCGATGAGCCGGCGGGACCATGCCAGGCCCGCCGCCTCCAGCCCGACGCCGGCGACCAGCAGCACCTGCCCGACGGCCGTCCCGGTCAGCACGCCCCAGGGGTCCGCGCCGATGCCGTGACCCATCGCCAACCCGAGGACCGGCAGGCCGGCGAGCAGGGCGGCGCTGGCCCGCGGCGCGGCGGTGGCGGTCGTCAGCTCGAGCCGGAGCCGATGGCGGGCCCGCAGGTCGTCCTCGACGGCCCCGACCACCGCCGCGAGGGAGCACCCTGTCCGCGCGCTCAGCCGCACCGCGGCGGCGATCCGCCCGAGTGCGTCGGCGAACAGCGGGTCGGCATGCCGCCCGGGCGCGGCGGCCGGTGCACGCAGCGCGAAGGTCAGCTGCCTCCCGCACTGCTCGTCGGCGCACGCGAGCGCCGCGGCATCGATCGCCGACTCCAGGGGGCGGCCGCTGCGCAGGTCCGCCGCGAGGGCCCCGAGCCCGTCGGCCAGCGACCGCAGGCGCCCCTCACCCGCACGCTCGTCGCGGGTCGACTGCCACGACCGCGCCCCGAGGAAGGCCGCGATGCCGCAGAGGCCGGCGACGAGCGGAGTGCTGAGCAGCCCGCCGGCCAGGGCGCCGATCGCGGCCGCAGCGGGCGGCGGTGGGAGCCCCCGCGCCCCGGCCGCACGGACCACCGGGCGGCCACGGCCACCGACGACGCCCAGCCTGCGCCGCCGGAGAGCGTCCCGGTCCGGCCACGCCAGCAGCGCGGCGGCACAGCAGACCGCCGCGGTCAGCACGGCGAGGTCCGCTCCTCCGAGAGCAACTCGTCCAGACGTGACCGGCCGGGGCACGGTCCGCCGTCCGCACGCCACGCGGGCTCGACGACGACCAGCTCGCCGGACCGCCGCACCGCGCCGATCTCCTCGACCCGGCGGCCCGCGGCCGTCCGCCGCAGGTGCACCACCAGCGCGAGGGCCGCCGCGGCCTGACTGTGCACCGCCGCTCTCCCGAGGCCCGCGGCGACGCCGAGCGCTTCGAGCCGGGCCGGCACCTCGGCCGGCCGGTTTGCGTGCAGCGTCCCGCAGCCGCCCTCGTGCCCGGTGTTCAGCGCGGCGAGCAGGTCGACGACCTCGGCCCCGCGGACCTCCCCCACCACCAGTCGGTCCGGCCGCATCCGCAGCGCCTGCCGGACGAGGTCCCGCACGGTCACCTGGCCGACGCCCTCGACGTTCGGTGGACGGGTGAGCAGCCGCACGACGTGCGGATGTGCCGGGCTCAGTTCCGACGCGTCCTCGCAGACGACGATCCGGTCCGCCGGCTCCGCCTCTCCGAGCAGCGCGGACAACAGGGTGGTCTTGCCCGTGCCGGTGCCGCCCGTGACGAGGAAGGGCCGGCGGGCCGCGACGAGCGCCCGCAGCAGCGCACCGCTCTCGCCCGGTAGCGTGCCGAGGGCGTCGAGGTCGTCCAGCGAGTAGGTGCAGCGACGCAGGACCCGGAGCGACAGGCACGTCCCGCTGCCCGAGACCGGCGGCAGGACGGCGTGCAGCCGCGTGCCGTCGGGCAGCCCGACGTCCACCCAGGGGGCCGCGTCGTCCAGCCGGCGCCCGGCCAGCCCGGCCAGGCGGACGGCGAGCCGGCGGACGGCGTCGTCGTCGGCGAACCGCAGGTCGGTGAGCGCGAGGCCCGCGCCCCGGTCCATCCACACCTGGTCGGGGCCGTTGACCAGGACGTCGGTGACGCCGGGCTCGCGCAGCAGCACCTCGAGCGGCCCCGCGCCGGCGACCTCGTCGATCACCTCCCGGACCGCGAGCAGGACGTCGTCCTCCCCCAGCAGTCCGCCAGTCTCCTCCCGGACCACGGCGGCCACACGGGCCTGGGAGGGCGCCGTCGGATCGAGGGCGAGGCGGGCCCGTACCCGGTCCAGCAGCGCCGTCATCTCGTGCGGACCGCTGCGACGATCTGCCGGGCCACCCTCCCCAAGGCGGACCGTGCGCCCACGTCGGGCGGCTCGCCGCGCTCGCCCCTGGCCACGGCTCTGCGGTCGTGCGGGAGCTCGGCGAGCACGGGCCGGCCGACGACGGCGGCCACCTCGGCCGCGCTGAGGCCGCCGGGCACGCGGCCGGCCACCAGCTCCGCGCCGGACCAGGGGGATCCCGGCGCCGACACGAGCAACCGGGCGGCGGTGGCCGCGCGCAACCGGCCGGGCACCACGAGGACCGCGAGATCGGCGTCGCCGAGGACGACGGAGGCCTCGAGGGACCCACAGCGGGACAGGTCGACCACGACGGGGCAACCGACCGACCGCGCCGCCTCCACAACCGCCGACACCGCTTCCTCGGGCATGGCTTGCGGGAGCTCTCGGGCGGATGCGAGCAGGTGCACGCCGTCGACCTCGGGCAGCGCGGCCAGGAGGGCATCACCGGCGACGCGCCCGCGCAGCCCCGCGAGTTCTGGCCAGCGCAGGCCTTCGGCTCGTTCCGCTCCGAGGACCAGATCGAGCCCTCCACCCCACGGGTCGCCGTCGACGAGGAGCACTCCAGGGGCCGCCGCCAGCGCGACCGCCGCTGCCACCGTGCTGGTGCCGGCGCCGCCGCAGCTGCCGCCGACGACCGCGAGCCACCCGCGCTCGACGGGTGAGCGCACGGCGGCCGACGCCCTGGAGAGCAGCCACGCCTCGTCGTCGGGGAGCACGGCGACGCGCTCGGCCCCGAGCTCGACGGCCGAGGCCCACGCGGGAGCCGGTAGCTCCCGCGGGGTCACGACGACCACCCCCGGCCGCCGCGGCAGCGAGCGCAGGGCGCTTCCGGTCAGGGCGTCTGCGCCGACCAGCACCAGGGCCGCATCCCGGTGCGCGCGGCGCAGCGCCGGCCCGCCGGTGGCGAGCTCGGGCTCGGCTCCGGCGGCGGCGAGCAGCCGGAGCAGATCGTCCAGCAGTTCCTCGTCGGAACTGACCACGAGGGGGCGGGCGGAGGCGCCGCGGGGAGAGGACACGGCACCAGCGCAGCAGCGGGCGGGCAATGAGTGCCATATCCGGCCGGAATCTGTGGATGACCCGAACGGGTGTGGACGGCGCGCGGGGTCAACCGCCCCGGTCGGGTCCACTTACAGTCGTGTCTTGTGACCCGCGCCGCGGCGTTCTTCGACCTGGACAAGACGGTCATCGCCAAGTCCAGCACCCTGGCCTTCGGCCGGCCGTTCTTCAACGGCGGGCTGATCAACCGTCGCGCCGTGCTCAAGACCGCCTACGCGCAGCTCGTCTTCTCCCGCGCCGGAGCCGACGCCCAGCAGATGGAGCGGCTGCGTGCCCAGCTCACCACGATGGTCACCGGCTGGGACGCCGCGACCGTGCACGACATCGTCCAGGAGACCCTGCACGAGATCGTCGACCCGCTCGTTTTCGCCGAGGCCGCGGACCTGATCGAGGAACACCGCGCCGCCGGGCGCGAGATCGTCATCGTCTCCAGCAGTGGCGCGGAGATGGTCGAACCGATCGGCGAGATGCTCGGCGTGGACCAGGTGGTCGCCACGCGGATGATCGTCGCGGACGGGCGCTACACCGGCGAGATCGACTTCTACGCCTATGGCGAGAACAAGGCCGAGGCCATGCGCCGGGTCGCCGCCGAGGGCGGCTACGACCTCGCCGACTGCTACGCCTACAGCGACTCGATCACCGACCTGCCGATGCTGTCCGCCGTCGGCCACCCCACGGCGGTCAACCCCGACCGGGCACTGCGCAAGGCGGCACTGGAGCACGGGTGGCCGGTGCTGCAGTTCACCCGGCCGGTCAGCATGCGCGCGCGCTTCTCCGCACCGCCGACCCCCGTCGTCACCGGCGCGGCCATGGGCGTGGGGGCGGCCGTCGTCGGACTGGCCTGGTACGCCCGCCATCGCGCGCTGCGCTCCGCACCGCCCTCAGCCCTCGGCCCCTTGCCCGGACGACGGCGGCGCCGGGGAGCCTGAGCGGCGGGCGCCCGTCGCGACGGCGAGGCGCTTTCCCAGCTCGCTCCCGGTGGGTCATCCTGCCGACGTGGTCACCGTGGTCCTCGCCTGGCTGGCCGCCCTCGCCGTCGGCGTCGCCGCGGTCCTGTTCGGCCAGACCGCGCGCGCGACCCCCCGCCGACGCCGTCGGTCGCGCCGCCGGCGGATCGGCCTGTTCGTGTCGCTGTCCGGGCCGTGGCTCGCCCTCCTCGGCGGCGTCGCGGCCGGCGCGCTCACCGGGGCCTGGCTGGCCGCGGCAGCGGGTGCGGGCACCGGCGTCGTCGTCACTGCGGTGGCCGGTTTCCTCCTGTCACCGCACTGAGCCAGCCCGTTGCCAGGTCGCGGACGCCGTCGACCGCCGTCCGCACGGCGGACACCGGGCTGAACGCGCGGGCCGCGGCAGTGAGCGCCGCCTGCTCGTCGGTGGTCAGGCTGATCGCCGCCGCAGCCGCGTTGTGCTCGAGCTGCTCGACGCTGGAGGCGCCGGGGATGACGACGACCCTGGGCAGCCCGACCAGCCAGGCCAGAGCGATCTGGGCGGGCCGCGCCTGATGGGCGTCGGCCACCTCCCGGAGGACGGCGAGCAGCGGCTCGACCCGGCGCAGGTTCTCGGTCCCGAACAGTGGGTTCACCGCCCGGACCCCGCCCGGCCGGTTGCCGACGGTGTACCGGCCGCCGAGCAACCCCTGCGCCAGGGGGCTGTACGCGATCACGAGCCGGTTCTCCCGTTCGGCGAACGGCACGAGGTCGTCGAGCGGGTCGGCATGGGCCAGCGAGAACTGCACCTGGTTGCTGATCACCGGGCGGCCGAGCGCGGTGTCAGCGGCCTGCCAGCGGTCCAGCGAGTAGTTGGAGACGCCGGCCGCGCCGATCCGGTCGTCGTCGAGCAGGCCCCGGAGCCCGGGCATGATCACCGAGTCCGGCACCAGGGGGTTGGGCTGGTGCACCTGGTACAGCGGGATCCGGGAGACACCCAGGCGTTTCGCGCTGCCCTCCCAGCGCTGCCGTATCACCGGCGGGAAGGGTGCGACCGGGAAGATCTTGCTGGCCACGACCACGTCGGCGCGCTCGTGGCCCAGGGCCTCGCCGAGGATGCGTTCACTGCGGCCGAAGCCGTAGATCTCGGCAGTGTCGAAGAGGGTGATGCCCAGCTCGCGGGCCCGCCGGACGATGTCGCGCGCGGCGCGTTCGGCGTAGGCGTCGCCGTATCCCCATTCCCGGGACCCGAACTGCCAGGTGCCCAGCCCGATCCGGCTGACCGGCCCCAGTCCGTCGACGTCGAAGTACTCCATGCGGTCAGTGTTCGCGTTCCCCGAGCGATCCGCCGGTCAGCCGCGGAGCAGGCTCTCGCAGATCGCCAGCCCCTCGAGGGCCCCGTGCTCGGTGGCGCGGCAGCAGTGCACGAGCCACCCGGCCACGCCGAGCGGCGTACCGGACGCGTAGCCGTCCAGCGCGTCGGCGTAGGCCTCGCGTCCCAGCTCGGCGAACCCGACCTCGGGCACCGACACCGCCTTCGGGTCCAGCCCCCGGGTGATCCCGGTCAGCCGCGCCGCGGCGCGGGCCACCACGCCGTCGGCGGTGCCGAAGGGCTCCAGCGCCGCCAGCTCCCCGTTCACCAGCGCGGCGACCAGCACGGCCGGGGCGGACGTCGTCCCGGTGGCGAGGGCGAACAGTCCCGCCAGCCGAGGGCCCGCGTGCGGCGCCGGGCGGCCGAGCGCGCCGCTGTCGGTGAGGTCGGCAGCGGCCAGGACGTGCAGCCGGGCCAGCACCTGACCGGGGGCCCGCGACCAGGTGTCGATCATCGAGCCGAGTCCGGCCGACACCCGCAGTGCGCCCTGCACCAGCGGGTCGGCCACGCTGCCGGCGCGCAGGTCGGCCAGCGGGACGTCGACACCCTCCAGCGCAGCCGACGCCCGGGCGCCCCGGAGCGCCGACTCCGTGCTGACCCCGGCCGACTCGCGGCGCAGCACCTTGTGCCGGAGCAGCCGGTCGATCCCGGCCCGAGCACTCTCGGCCGCCTCCCGCACGCCGGGGAGATCGAGGAGCGCCGCCAGCGCATCGGGTTCTGCCGGGCGGGCCGCGGGCCGGGCTCCGCCGGAACGGACGGGGATGGTCACGACCAGGACGTTACGAGGCGCCCGCCCCGCGACCGCCGTCAGCCCCCGAGGTTCCGGGCGTTGTTCCCGTCGTCGTCCAGCGGAAGTTCGGGCACCTCCGGGGTACCACTTTGCCTGCCGCCCACGTTCCGGGCGTTGTTCCCGTCGTCGTCCAGCGGAAGTTCGGGCACCTCCGGGGTACCACTTTGCCTGCCGCCCACGTTCCGGTCGGTGTTCCCGCCGGTGCCGCGACCACCCCGCTCGGCCTGCTTGACGGTGCCCGTCACCTTTTCCATGAGTCGTCCGAGCATGCTCATGCGGGGAGGCTCCTCCGCCGCGTCATGCCGGAGGACTCCACACCCCAGGAACGGGGCGGCCGACGGCGTGCCGTCACTCCGCGCCGAGGGCGTCCGCCATGCGGTGGTGGGGCGCGGCCTCGTCGTGGCGGCTCTGCCGCTCGAGCGTGCGGGCCAGCGCCCGCCGCGCCCAGCCGTTGGTGGGCGCGAGGACGACCAGCCGGGTCAGCGTCTCCTGGGCGCGGGTCAGCTGCGCCGAGCCGAAGTACGCGCGGGCGAGCAGTTCCACCGCGGCCGCGTTCTCCGGCTCCGCCGCCACGACGCGGGTGAGGATGCGGGCCGCCTCCGTGGGCTGCCCCATGGCGAGGAACAGGTCGGCCCGCAGGTACTCCGAGTGCAGGTCGATCTCGAACGGCTGGGTCATGCCCTGGACAACCACGGGCCGCCGTCCGCGCTTCCCGGCCCGACGCGCGGGGCCGGCGGGAATCTTCGGACGGCCGCGAATCTTGCCCCGCTACGTGCCCCCTCGTCGCCTCGGCCGGCCGGCCGCCTTCTGGTGGGTGGCGGTGCTCCTCGTGCTGATGCTCGCCGCGTCCGGGGTCCCGTCGCCCCTGTACCGCGTCTACCAGGAGCGGTTCGGGTTCAGCTCGGGCGTCCTGACGACGATCTTCGGCATCTACGCGCTGGCCCTGCTGCTGTCCCTCCTGGTCGTCGGCGGCCTCTCCGACCACGTCGGACGGCGACCCGTCCTGGTCACCGCCTTTCTGCTCGAGGCGGTGTCGATGGTCCTGTTCCTGGCCAGCGACGGGGTCGGCTGGCTGCTCGCCGCCCGTGTCGTCCAGGGCCTCGCCACCGGCGCGCTGACCAGCACCCTCGGCGCCGCGGTGCTCGACCTGCAGAACCGCGAGCGGCCGCTCGGCGCCTTCATGAACAGCGCGTCGCCCGGCCTCGGCCTGTCGCTGGGCGCGGTCGGCGCCGGCCTGCTGGTGCAGTTCGTCCCCTCGCCGACCGAGTGGGTCTTCGCCGTCCTCACCGTGGTGTTCGTGGTTGCGTCGATCGGCACGCTGTTCGTGCTGCCCGAGACCTCCCCCCGCCTGCCCGGGGCGCTGGCCTCGCTGCGGCCGCAGGTCCACGTACCGCCGGCGAGCCGGCCGCCGTTCCTGGTCGCGCTGCCCGTCCTCCTGGCGGCCTGGGCGCTGGGCGGCTTCTACGCCTCGCTGGGCCCGTCGCTCCTCGTCGACGTGTTCGGCATCGAGAACCACCTCGCCGGGGGCCTGCTCATCCTCGCCCTGAACGGCACCGGCGTGCTCGGCTCGCTGGCGCTCCAGAAGGCCGCGCCGGAGCGGGCGCTCGTCGTGGGCGCCCTGGTCTTCGCGATCGGCGTCGCGGGCACGGTGACCTCGCTGTTCGCGGGCTCCGTGACCGCGCTGTTCGTCGCCGCCGTCGTCACCGGGTTCGGGTTCGGCGCCTCGTTCCTCGGCGCGGTCGCCACGATCACCGCCGGCATCCCGTCCGGCCAGCGCGCGGGGCTGCTGGCCAGCATCTTCGTCGTCGGCTATCTCGCGTTCAGCATCCCGGCGGTCGCCGCGGGCATCGCGACCGGCAGCATCGGCCTCCAGCGGACGGCGGAGATCTACGGCGTCGTCGTCATCGTCCTGGCACTCGTCGCCGTGGCTCTCCTGACGCTCCGCCGCCGCGTCCCACCGGCCGCCGCCCCGGCCGAGGACGCCGAGGCGCTCGCGGCCTGAGGCCGGTCAGCTGCTCGGGTAGGGCGTCGCCCGGAGCGCCCGCGCCAGCACCGCGGCGTTCTCGGCCAGGGTCGCGGTGGTCGAGGCGACCGCCTCGGGGGTCTCGTCGAGATCCTTGTAGTCGCGGCTGCCCATCGCCTCGTCGTTCCAGTAGGTGCCGCCCTGCGCCGGGATCGTGAACCCGATGTCGTTGAGGCCCTGCATCAGGTCAGCGGTGATCTTGTGCGCGCCGTCCTCGTTGCCGACGACGGCCGTGACCGCCACCTTGCCGCTGACCAGCGGCCGGCCCGAGTCGTCGGTCTCGGTCAGCTCGCCGTCCAGCCGCTCCAGCACCCGCTGGGCGACGCTGCTCATGTGTCCGACCCACGTCGGGGTCGAGACGATCAGGATGTCGGCGGCCATCATCTGCGACCGGATCGCGGGCCAGGCGTCGCCCTCTCCCATGTCCACCTCGACGCCGGGCTTCACGTCGTGGTCGACGACGCGCACCACGTCTCCGGTCACCCCGTGCTTCGCCAGTTCCTCGAGCACCTGACGCGCCATGAGTTCACTGCTGGACTCGGCCGGCGACGGGGACAGCGTGCAGACGAGGGCGAGGGCGCGCAGTGGCGTCGATTCGGTCATGCACGGTCAGATGCCCCGCGACGCACCCGCTCCACACATCAACGGCGAACCGAGGCGAGGAACCCCTCCGCGCGTTCCCGCAGTTCGGCGGCCCGTTCGGCGACGACCTCGACGGGATCCCGCTGCTGCAGCCAGGGCGGGATCTCGGTGCGCACCCGGTCCGAGCAGCGCAGGTCGGCGCAGATGTAGGTGCCCACCGTGTTGCCGTTGCGACCGGCCTCACCGGTGCGCCGGGCGGTGAAGAGCGACACCGCGTCCCCCGCCTGCCCGGTCTGGCAGAGCAGGCACATGACCGCCGTCCCGCTCGACATGCGCGAGTCGGCCGCGCGCACGGCGATCCCCACCGGACCGTCGGCGACGTCCAGCACGAGGTAACCCCGCAACGGCGCCTTGGGGTCGCGCCAGCCGAGCAGCTCGAGCTGGGACCAGTCGAGGTCGGCGAAGCCCCTGGGCAGGGTGAGGC
>Ga0308173_10001791_pt1 | contig 11022 bp, 6 predicted proteins | sample PhyPR1_FD_203716 | JGI IMG/M metagenome (GOLD analysis project Ga0308173, IMG submission 203716) | Soil microbial communities from UC Gill Tract Community Farm, Albany, California, United States - DLSLS.P.R1 | ecosystem: Environmental > Terrestrial > Soil > Agricultural land | place: USA... | reverse complement strand
CGTAGACAGGCGTACAGGAACGGGATCACTGTCAGCGACAGTAGCGCCAACGAGCGGTCCAGGCGCAGCAGGATGACGAACATCGCGGCGAGCGTCAGCGTCGATGTGACCAGCGGGAATACTCCGCTCATCACCAGGTCGTGCACGCAGTAGGCGTCTGCTTCGAGACGGTAGACGGAGTCCGCCGTCCGCGTCAGGATGTGATGCCGCAGCGCCAGGGCCTGCAGGTGCGCCAGCAACCGTCCCCGCAGCGTGTAGACCATGCGCTGGCCGGTATCCACCTGGACCTGCGTGTTGATGGTGGACATCACCTGCGAGAGGAGTTGCAGCAGCAGCCCGCCGATGACCACCACGAACAGCAATTCGATCTTGCTGTCGCCGGTGATGAACCTGGCGACGCCGGCAATGGCCGGTGGCATCGGCTGGTCGCCAAAGACGTTGTCGATGACCAGCTGAAGCGGCCACGGTGCAAGCATCCCGAGACCGATTTCCGTCGCCGCAATGATCGCGAGCAGCACGATCCGCCCGCGATACGGACGCATGCACGACAACGTCCACGCAGCGAGCGACCCCGGCTTGGCCACGGCTAGGTCACCTTCCTGGCGGCGACGGGTGGCGGCGGCGCCTGCAGCGGAATCACCGGAGGCGCAGTCCGAAGCGGTTCAGGCGCCGGCGGCGGGACCGTCGCCAGCTGGAACGGCGCCTTATTGACGTTCACTGCCGTGACCGTCCCGCTGTCGTTGGCGACGTAGAGCCATCCGCCCGGCCGCATCGCCAGCCGCGATGGCGACGTGAACTTCTCGAGACCAGGCACGGTGGAAATGCGCCCGTCGGCCCCGACCATCCGCACGCGGTTGTTGTGATAGTCGGCGATGTAGATCACGACGTGCCGGCCCACCGGGACCACCGCCACTCCGGCAGGACCCGAGAGGCTCGCGGCCACCGCTGGCCCGCCGTCGCCGCGCATCGCATCGAGGCCGTCGCCGGCCACGGTCGTGATGACGCCGGTGCGGGCATCGACCATGCGGACGCGGTGATGCCCCATGTCCGCAATGTAGATATCGCCGTTCGGCGCCAGCGCGACATCCGTCGGATGGTCGAGATGCGCGTGGACGGCCGGGCCGCCATCGCCGATCAGCGCCCCGGAACCGCCGATCCCATCGCCTGCCAGCGTGCGGATGATGCCGCTCGCCTGCTCGACGATGCGAACGCGGTTGTTGCTCGTGTCGGCAATGATGAGGTCGCCGTTGCGTGCGAGGGCCACCGCATTTGGCGCGTGCAGCGCGGATTGAGTCGCCTGCTTCTCGTCGCCATCGAATCCGGCCACGCCGGACCCGGCGACCGTCACGATCTTCCCGTTGGCGCGATCGATGCGGCAGATCCGGTCGTTCTGCGCGTCGGCCACATAGATGTCGTTTGCGCTCACGACCACGTCGGAGGCGGAGGCAAACTGCAGCGACGCGAACTGGCGCGCACGGAAGGCCGCAGCCTTGTTCCGCGGCGGCTGCTCGTAGGGTCGCGTGTCGAACTGGCGGATCACGCCCTGGCGGCCGTCGGCAAAGAACAGATCGCCATTTGGCGCCACCGCGAGCGATCCGGAAATGTCGAGTTCGGGCGTCAGCTTCGCGGCGACGAGCGGGACCGGCCGCCGTGCCGACAGCGTCATGATGTCGCTGGCCACCGAGCTGCCGACCAGCATCGCGCTGGCGGTGAGCGCGAGCGCTACGACGGTCTGCACCAGCTGCGATACCGCCACCGGGTACGGATTCAGGCGACGCGAACGGCGCGAGTGCGGACGCAGCGGCACCCGGACCATTCCCGCGGCACCAGTCGCCCGATCGACGGCTCGCCGCATCACCGCCACGGCCCGCGTGGTCGCCCAGGCGGCACGCGTGAAGACGACCGCGACGAAGGCGGCTGTCGGAACGCTCAGCCACGGCCACTTGAAGAAGATCGCCGCGCTGGTCGCGGCGATCGCGGAGACCGCGAGTGCCAGCGCCTGCGTGATGCCTTTCAGTGTCGGTCGTCCCTTCGTGCCGACGCGGAACAGCACCTTGGAGCCGCCGTGCTCCTCGAGCAGCACGCGCACATCGAGCCAGCCCCAGCGGCCAACCGCAATGCTCACATCCCGATCCGCGCGCCAGCCATCGTCCACATCCACCGATCGCGCCGGCCGCGCTGAGCGCAGCAGGCCGGCCAGTTCCGACAGCACGGCATCGTGCGTGGTCCACCGCTCGCCCCAGTAGCTCTCTTCGGTGCCCGCACCGGCCAGCAGCGCGACCGTCGCAACCAGGTCGGACACCGACGGCACGGGCGCCTTCCACGGGAACCGCGTCACGCGGCCCGACTCGATCACCGGTGGCGGGTTCAGCATGCCGCGCACGCGGCCGTAGAAACGGGCGATCGGCTGGATGAAGTGCATCCACGCAATCAGCAGCCGATGACGCATCGACGCCATGCGGCCGCGAGCGGCCTCGACGTCGGACAGGTTCGAACTCCAGGCGAAGAGCAGGCACCGACTGATGGTCGTCAGCCATCCGAGGGCGCCAAGCGTCAGGCACACGATGGCCAGCCCGAGGAACGGCGTGAAGATCGCCCCCGCACCCACGAGCAGCAGTGCGCTGGACGCAAACCACCACGCCGGCAGGTGCGGCATGAACTGGAAGCCATACACGTCGGTGCGGTAGACCGACGGAAACGCCGCCGTGCCCCAGACGCCGGTGTTGACGCGCCGGCCGGAGAGCGACCGCACGAACGGCAGCGCGCTGTAGATGCGCCCGCGCCAGAGCATGTTGCCGCGAACGAATTTTTCGGGATGGTGCGCGTCCAGCCAGGTCTCGCCTTCGCCGTAGCCGACCTGCTGCCGCCAGTACGCGCGCACCGAAGGACGATGGTGATGCCAGACCCAGGCGGACGGCGCAAACCCGATCCGCTGGTTCTTCGCCTGCAGGCGCCAGCACACGTCCACGTCGTCGCCCGCGCGCAGGTAGACCGGGTTGAAGCCACCGATCGCGAGCAGCGCATCACGGCGGAACGCCATGTTGCAGCCGGGCACATGCTCGGCGATCCGATCGTCGAGCAGCACGTGTGTCGGTCCACCGGGCGACCGCGCCACGCATTGGGCGATCCAGGGATCGTCAGGGGGAATCACGTTGGGACCACCCGAGCCGACCACGTCCGAGGTGAGGAACGGCTGCACGAGGTACGTCAGCCAGTCGGGCTCGACACGAACGTCAGCATCGGTGTAGGCAACGATTTCGCCCGTGGCTTCGGCGAGCCCGAGATTGCGCGCCGCGCTGAGTCCGCCGTTAGGGACGTTGATCACCCGCACCAAGCCGGTCAGGCGCCCGCTGGATCGCGCCGCTTCCGCGTACGCGTCAGCGATCTCGCCGGTGCGGTCGCGCGACCCGTCATTGACGAGAATTACGTCGTAGTTCGGGTAATCGAGCCGCTGCAACGACGACAAACAGTCGTCGAGCGTGTCGGCCGCGTTGTAGGCGCAGACGACGACCGAGACTTTCGGCCAAGTGCGCTGCTCCTGGGCTGAGAACGGCGCGTCGGCGAACGCGCTCGCGACAGCGGCGCGCGCCGGCTTTGGCTGACGGTCGCGATCGACGAGCCCGAACGCCCAGTCGGCGACGTCATGACCGCCGCGCCACCACTCGTCGGTCCACGAAAACGCGACCGCGCCGCAGAGCCCTTCATTGAACGCGGCGCGAATGTGCATCGCGGTGATCCGGGCCTGTCCGTCGAGGCCTTCACGGATGCTGTCGGCGCCCGCCTCGGCGAGCAGCAGCGGCTTGCTCCCCGCCACCTGCTGGAGGCGCGCCAGGTATGCGCGCAGGTCGGCTTCGCGGTGCAGATAGACGTTGAAGGACGTCACGTCGAAGCACTCGGTGTCGAGATATTCGGTCGGCGGGTAATTGACGTACGTCAGCAGGCTGTGCGGGGACGCGGTTTTGGCATCCTCGTAGATCGCCTGGAGAAACTCTTCGACGCGCGACGCGCCGTGCCAGCGCACGACGGCCGGAGGGATCTCGTTGCCAACCGCAAACAGCAGCGCGGCCGGATGCGCGCCGAGCGTGCGGACGTGGTCGGCCGTTTCGCGACGGATCCGTCGCGCCAGCTCCCGATCGCCGAGGAACGCGACGTGCTGGGACCAGGGCAGCCCGATCATCACGCGCAGGCCGTGGCGGGCCGCTTCGTCGAGCAGGTGAACGGGAGGCGGTGTGTAGGTGCGGACCGTGTTGATGCCCGACTCCGCCATCAACGCAAAGTCGTGCGCAATACGGTTCGGCTCAGGGAACTGGATCCCGGCCTCATCTGGAGCGAATGTCCCGTACGAGACGCCGCGGATCAGGAACCGCTCACCGGCGACGTTCAGGAACTTGCCACTTACGCGCGCGTGCATCACAGCGTCGTTTCTCGTGCCGGTCGGATGTAACTGCGGAGGTCGGAGCCGTAGGAATCCACGGCACCGATGTCGATCGGCAGAACACCCTGCAATATCAACACTTTGGGTTCAATTGTCACAGGCGCCGAATCACTGGTCAAGGACCCTGTTTGGCCGGATCGCGGCATCGCACTGTGCCAATCAGCGCAGCCGGAACCGGACCACGACCGGGCGATGATCCGAAACCTCGGTGGTGGCGCCCAGAAGCGCGGCCGTATCCACGATTTCCGCCGACTCAACCTCCACTTCCGAGCCGCTGGCGAGAAGTACGTAATCGATGCGCCCGCCGCGAACGCGCGTGTCTCCGGTCACCACCCCGCGAGCCACCCCCGCCGCGGTGGCAACCGCCCAGGCGTCCAGGTATCCCGCCAGCACCGGCTGCAGTTCAGCCGCGCCCGGCTGCGAATTGAAATCTCCGAGCAGAATCCTCGGCATACCCTGGCCGGCCGCCCAGGGCAGCAATTGCGAAATCTGCCCGACGCGGTCCGGCAGGGCGGCGGCACCGCTCGCGAGTTGCGTCACGATAACGGTGACCGGGCCGGCCCGCGCAGTTCGAGCCGCCAGGGCGAGACGCGTGTTGATGAGCGGGAAGCTCTGTACCCCGCTCAGCGCGTCCGGCGCCATTAAGGCGAGCCCTTCCGTTTCCACGTCGGTCCCCGCTCCCCGGTCAAGACAGCTGCGGTCCGGAGTGAACCACTCGCGCTCGTACGTCACGGACCAGGAGCGGCCGGTCTCGATTCCCACGCCATTGCGGATTACCTCAGGCTGGTCGTCGCAGTTGTACGAGGGGTGATTGCGCGTGACCTCCTGGAGTCCGACGAGATCCGGCTGGATCCGACTGATGACGTCGATCGCGCCCTGCAGGTTGTAGCGCCCCGATGCGCTGAGGCCGTGCTGAATGTTGTAGGTCATCACCGTGAATGTCCGCGCCGCCGCAGGTGACGGTCCGGTGGGCGAACCGCCGCCGCACGATGCGACCAACAGTGAAACGGTGACGCCGATGAGGCGAGCTGTTCTACAGCCCATCTGGTGACGACGGGCTGTAGCAAGGAGTCCGCCGTCAGCTGCAGCTCGCGCTGACCTGGCGCACGCTATCGACCTTCACGTGGACAAGGAAATCCTTGATGTCGTTTTTCTCCGGCTGCACTCGCCCGGCTGTCCCCAGCGGCTGACCGACAACGTCGTTGGAAGCTTTTACATCGCGACCCGGTCCTTCAAACTCGACCACGAGGCCACCGCTCTTCTGATGACCAGCTTTCAACTCGATCTCCGACTTCTCGATCTTGCCCTGCGTGCCGGTGATTTCGACCTTGCGATTGACGAGCGGCTTCAGCGCGTCGTCGCGATCGAGCCAGAAGATCACCTTGCGTCCGTGCGCCTCAGCGGGCAGCGCGGACTTTCCCGCGTCGGCGATTTCCGTCGTGTCGGTGACGACGACCTGATCCTTATCGACACCTGGCCGCACACAGCCCTGGAGGGTGATTCGCGCAGTGCTGGCGGTCGGTGAGGTGGACGATGACGATGACTGCTGGGTGGCAGCGAGTGGCGCGGCGGCGAGCAGCATCGCCGCGGCGATTCCTGACCATTTCATGATTCGACCTCCGTCGTGCGAACTGGTTGCAGGACCGAGACCACCGGCCGGTCGAATCAAGCTGATCGGCGAATCACTTCGAGGAAGAGGTCACCCAGATCTTCCGCCTTGCGCGCGCCGACTCCCTTGACTCGCAGCAGCGCGGGCACGGACGTCGGCCGAAGCCTGGCCATTTCGCGCAGGGTCGCGTCGTGGAAGATGACATACGGCGGCACGCCGCGTTGACGCGCGACGTCGAGCCGCACCGCACGTAGGGCGTCGAACAGAGTGCGGTCGACGCCTTCCCACGATTCCGCTTCGGCCCGTGATCGAACCCGCGGCGCATCACGGCGCGGCGTGCGTTGACGCGCCAGCCGCAAGTCCGGTGCGCTCGACTCATCCTTGAGGAGCTGCAGCCCGCGCCCCGTCAGCGCCAGCACCGGATAGGCTTCGTCGGTTTGTTGCAGGAACCCGGCGCCGCAGAGCTGCTCGATGTAGCCGCGCAGTTCGGGCACCGAGGCGTCGGGCAGGAGTGCGTAGGTACTCAGCCGGTCGTGCCCGCGGGCGACCACCTGCTCGCTGGCGTGGCCACGCAGGACATTGGCGACGTGCATCGATCCGAAGCGCTGCCCGACGCGCACGACGCACGACAGGATCTTGCGCGCCAGCGTGACGGGCGCATCGGCCGACTCGAGTTCATTGAGACAGACGTCACAGGCGGCGCAGTCAGCCTCCGCGTACCGATCCCCGAAGTACTCCACGAGGTGTCGATGGCGGCAGCCGACGCCGCTCGCGTAACGCTCCATCTGGCGCAACAGCGCCGTGTTGGCCTCGGTCAGCTCGCCGTTGCGTTCGAGCATGGTGCGCCACCGCATGAAGTCGGCACCCGAGTAGATGAGCACGCACTCGGCTTCGAGCCCGTCGCGGCCCGCACGGCCGGATTCCTGCTGATAGTGCTCGAGCGAGCGCGGCGACCCGGCATGGACGACAAACCGGACATTGGAACGGTCGATGCCCATGCCGAAGGCGACCGTCGCCACCACCACGTTGACCCGTTCGCTGATGAACGCGTCCTGGTTGCGCGCGCGCTCGTCGTCGCTCAAGCCGGCGTGATACGGCAGCGCGGGGACACCGGTCGTCGTCAGCCACTCCGCGAGCGCGTCGACCTCACGGCGCGACGTGCAGTAGACGATGCCGGCCTCGCCCGTGTGGCGCGCGAGAACGTCGAGCAGCTGCTTCTTCAACGAGGCCCTCGGCAGGACGCGATACACCAGGTTGGGGCGATCGAAGGACCCGATGAATTCATGCGGCTGCCGCAGCGACAACTGCAGGGCGATGTCGCGCCGCACGCGGGCGGTGGCGGTGGCCGTATAGGCATGGACACTGATGCCCGGCAACGCGTCACGAAGCCGTCCGAGTTGACGGTACTCCGGCCTGAAATCGTGGCCCCATTGGCTGATGCAGTGGGCTTCGTCCACGGCGACGAAGCTCACGCGCGCCTCGCTCAGCAGCGACACGAAACTCTCGCCGCCCTCGCCGACGAGGCGCTCCGGCGAGACGTACAGCAACTTGTAATCGCCCCGGCGGATGCCGGAGACGATACGCTGCTTGTCGGCGCCCGACAGCGAACTGTTATAGAGAGCCGCGGGCACGCCGTTGCCGACGAGCGTGTCCACCTGATCTTTCATCAGCGAGATGAGCGGCGAGATCACCACCGCCATGCCGTCGTGCACCAGCGCCGGGGCCTGGAAGCAGAGCGATTTGCCGCCGCCGGTCGGCATCACCACGATCGAATCGCGGTGCGCGAGCACCGCTTCCATCGCCTCGCGCTGCAAGGCCCTGAACTCGGTGTAGCCCCAGTACTGGGCAAGGGCCTGGTGCAGAGCCGCCGGCGCCGTCATTCCGCCTGCTCGCGCTCGCGTTCGACTGCCGGCTCGAAGCGGCGCGTCACCAGGAACGTGACCGCCGCCCACAAGAACCCGAGCATCCACCCGCCGACAACGTCGGTCGGATAGTGCACGCCGAGGAACACGCGCGACACGCCGACAATCAAGGTCAGGAACGTCGCCATGGCCATGGTGTAGATCTTCGTCAGCCGGCCTTCGACCACACGCATTAGCAGGGCACCCAGGGTGAGATAGATGATCGCCGATTCCATGGCGTGGCCGCTGGGAAAGCTGGCCGAGACGACCGTTCGGAGATGCGGCACGACCGTCGGGCGCGGGCGATCGAAGACGAGTTTCAGCACCTCGTCGAGCACTTCGCTGGTCACCGCCGTCATCGCGACGATCAGGGCGGTCTGGTACCGCGCCTCGAGCAGCAGGTAGCCGGTGATGATCACCACGACGAGGCCGAGGACGACCGGGCTGCCGAGCGCCGTGATGTCGAGGAGGACCGTTTCCATCCACGCCGGCCCGATCGGGCGTGCCGGGTCGGCGGCATCGCGCAGGCTGCGCAGGATCGCGATATCGAAGGCTTGCGTATCGCCGTGCATCACTTCGCCCGCCAGCCGCAGGAACAGGAAGAGGACCGCGCACAGGCCGAGCCCGACGATCAGCAGCTGCAGCTCTTGTCGTTCGAGACGTCGCCAGCGTGCCATGGGCTACCGGTAGCGCACGACCACCGCCGTCATGTCGTCGTGCTGGCCGGCGTTCTGCGTGAACTCGCGCAAGGCCGCAAACAGCGCATCGAGGACGGCCTGCGGCGGACCGTCGAGCGCGGCGCTGACGGTGACGCGCAGCCGGTCCTCGCCGAACTCTTCCCCGGCCGTGTTCTCGGCCTCGGTAACGCCGTCGCTGTAGAGCACCAGTATGTCCCCGGGCAAAAGCTGGGCCCGTCCGCGCTCGAACGTCGCGTGCGGAAATGCCCCGATCAACGTGCCGCCGACCTCGAGGCGCGCAGTCGACCCGCGTGAAAACAGCAGCGGCGGATTCTGCCCCGCGTTGCAATATTCGAGACGGCCGTCCGGCGTCAGGACGCCGAGGAACAGCGTCAGGAAGCGCGATTCGATCGACCGCGACAGCAGGACGCGGTTGACAATCGCGATCGCTTCGTCCGGTTTCCTGCCGGTCAGCGACTCGGCGGCGAGCAGCCCCTGCACGAGCGCGGTGAGCAGCGCCGCCGCCGGTCCTTTGCCTGTAATGTCGCCAATCGCGAGGCCGAACGCCTCATCGGGCAGCTGCTGGTAGTCGAAGAAGTCGCCGCCGATCGTCCGGCTCGGAATCGACGCCCCGACGGCTTCGAAGAAGGCGCCAGAGCGCCGCGGTTCGGGCAGCAGCGCCTGCTGGATGCGCGACGCGGTGGCCAGTTCACGATCGAGCCGCGCCTTCTCCATCGCCTCCTGGTAGAGACGGGCGTTCTCGATCGCCAGCGACGCTTCTCGAGCCAGTGCCTCGATCTCCGCGCGTGATGCCGGGGAGAGCAGGCGTCCGCGGGCCCGGCTGTCGAGATAGAGCACGCCGACGGTGCGCGGTGCGGCACTGGGCTCGGCGCGTTCGACATACCGCACCACCCGCAGCGGCACGCACAGCACGTGACGGATCCCGAGCGCGACCGTGCCGGTATGGACAGCAGCCAGTTCCCCCTCGAGCAGATCGGCGACCACCATCGCCTCGCCGCTCGCAAAGACCTCTCCCGGAATCTTGCGGCTGATCGCGTCGGCATCGCGCGGCAGCGGCACCTGCCCGGCGGCGCGCGCCATCTGCATCTCGAGCCGGCCCGACGCGTCGGCCAGCATGATGAACCCGCGCTCGGCGCCGGACGTGTCGATCGCGGCGTCGAGTACCAGCGCCAGCACCTCGTCGAGTACGCGCTCGCCGCCCATCGCGCGCAGTGAGTCGAGCAGCGCGGCGATTGGCCGCAGATCCGACGGTTGGAGCCGGGGGCTCACCTGCTCGGGCGGCTCGGTCAGGAAGAGGATGACGGCGCTGCCGCCGATGTCGATCTCGTCACCATGCGACAGCCGCCGCTCGGTGATCGCCTCGCCGTTGACCCGCGTGCCGGTGCGCGACCGATCGCGCAGCAGGTAGCCGGAGGCATCCGTAGTGATGACGGCGTGGTCGCGTGAGACGCCCACGTCGGACAGCTGCAGTTCCGCATCGGCGGCGCGGCCGATCCGGAACTCCGGCTTCGCCAACGCGACCACGCGACGGGCGCCCGCCTCGAGCACCACGAGGCGCGGCTGCGGCGGCGCGGTCACGGCTGAACCGCCGTACTCCAGTTCTGGACCAGCGTCAGCGAGGCGGCGACACCGGCGTCGCGGAGCGTGTTGATGAGAAACCGCTCGCCATCGGCGGCTGGCGCATAGAAATAGCCGCGGCTCACCGGCCGCACTTCGAACAGCGCCTGCGCTTCGCCGACATCCAGCCGATTGCCACGCGGCGTCATGGCCGCGGCCATCAACTTGTTGTCGCGGCTGATGTAGTAGCTCTCGCGACCGTCGGCGCGCCACCGCGGCGCCGTTCCGCCCGCGATCGATACCTGCGTCCGCCAGTCGTGCGAGGGGTAGCCGGTGACAAACACCTCGGGCCGGCCGCTCTCAGGTGAGATGTAGAGCGCCCACTTGCCGTCGCGCGACAGCGTCGCCTGGCTGACCGGCCCGCCCAGCCACCGTTCCGTGGCATTGGTTTTCGGCAGCAGCCGCATGATCCCGGTATCGCGGCCCAGGAATGTCCAGAACAGCAGCGTGCCGTCGGACGCCCAGCTCGAGGGGTAGCCTTCTCCCTCCGCGCCCTCAAGCGGCTCGTCGCTGCCGATCCCGCTCGCGGCCTTCTCATACAGCTCGAAGTGCCCGGTGCGATTGGAGGCGAACACGATGCGCGTGCCGTCGGCAGACCAGACGGGCGCCACGTCTTCGGCGCGATCGGTGGTGAGGCGCGTGCGCACGCCGCGCGCCAGATCCACGATCCAGACATCGCGCGTGTTGAGCGATGAGTCGAGCACGCTGACGGCAGCCTGGCGGCCGTCGGGAGACAGCTCGAGATCGCCGTAGCGGCCTGGT
>Ga0308173_10001790_pt1 | contig 11025 bp, 7 predicted proteins | sample PhyPR1_FD_203716 | JGI IMG/M metagenome (GOLD analysis project Ga0308173, IMG submission 203716) | Soil microbial communities from UC Gill Tract Community Farm, Albany, California, United States - DLSLS.P.R1 | ecosystem: Environmental > Terrestrial > Soil > Agricultural land | place: USA... | reverse complement strand
TGGCCCCGGATCGTCGAGAGGGCGGAGGCGGCGACGTACTCCGCGATGAGGACCCCGGACGAGCCCGGCGTCGAGTCGGACAGGAACAGCGGCAGCCCGCTCGCCGCGTCGGTGAGCACGTGGCTGACCCGCGACTGGACCGCCTGCGCCGAGCGCGTGAGGGCGAGCAGCGCGGTGTCCACGGCGAGCACGAGGTACGCCGCGTGGAAGCCACCGTGGTGGGTGACCTCCCCGCCGTCGGGCGTGACGGTGAAGAGGGGGTTCTCCGAGGCGGTGTTGGCGGCCGTCTCCACGACGGACCGCAGCGCGGTGGCCGTGTCGATGACCGGCCCGTGCACCTGGGGCCAGGTGCGCAGCCCGAAGAAGTCCTGCAGGTGTGCGGGCTCGCCGGGCTGGCCCTCCAGCAGCTCGCGCAGCACGCGGGCCACGGCGCGGGCCCCGTCGAACGGGGTGGCGTCCGCCGCGGTGCGGCTCACCGCCTCCGGGTTGCCGCGCAGGGCCAGGAAGCTGAGGGCGCACACGGTGTCGGCGGCGCGCGCGAGGGCGTGCAGGGAGGCGGCGTGCAGTCCCGTCTCGGCGATGGCGAAGGCGTTGGACGACATCAGCGGCAGCGCGTCGGCCGAGGTGAGGGACAGGTCGCGGCGCAGGTCGCCGCCCGCGCGGGCCCGCTCGCCGATGAGGGCGAGCCCGACCTCGGCGAGCGACGTGAGGTCGCCGGTGCCGAGCGACCCGTAGCGATGGACGACGGGAAGGTCGGCTACGTCGGCGCCCACCAACGAGGCCAGCGCCTGCGCCAGCCCAGGGGAGGCACCGGAGCCGCCGGCGAGGAGCTGGTTGGCACGCACGGCCAGCGCAGCGCGCACGACCGGTTCGGGGACGGCCGTACCCCAGCCCGCAGCGTGCGAACGCAGCAGCCGCAACCCGTGCTCGACCGCCGAGTCGGTGCTCTCGGCGCGAGCGGCGCCCACCCCGGTGGTGCGGCCGTAGACCGGGCGCTCGGCGCTGACGGCTGCCGCCAGCCGGTGCGACGCCGCGGCGCGTTCCAGGGCGGCGGGGTCGACGGTAGCCGCGGCCCCGCCCGCCGCTCGGAGCAGCCCGTCGAGGTCGAGCGTGCGTCCGTCGAGGCGCAACGCGGGAGCGTCGCGGTGCAGGGCATCGTCCACGGGCGTCAGTATCGCGTGCGGCCCCCTCGCGGCGGCGCAGTTCCCGAAGGAGGGCTCGAAGCGGTCGGCGCGAGGTCTCGGGGAGGCCTCGGGGGCACTGCGCTGGTCGGTGGGCTGCATTAGGTTGGCTCGCATGATCGTCTTCGACCGGGTGACCAAGACCTACCCGGATGGCACCGTGGCCGTCGACGAGCTCAGCCTCGAGGCCCCGAGCGGCAAGATCACCGTCCTCGTCGGGCCCTCGGGCTGCGGCAAGACGACCTCCCTGCGCATGGTCAACCGGATGATCAAGCCGACGTCCGGCACCATCACCCTCGACGGCCGCGACACGAGCACGATGAAGGAGGCCGAGCTGCGCCGCGGCATCGGCTACGTCATCCAGCACGCCGGCCTGTTCCCCCACCGCACCGTCCTCGACAACGTCAGCACCGTCCCCCGACTGCTCGGGGTCGACCGTCGCGAGAGCGAGAAGCGGTCGATGGACCTGCTCGAGCGCGTCGGGCTCGACCCGGCGTTCGCCAAGCGCTACCCCGCCCAGCTCTCCGGTGGACAGCAGCAGCGCGTCGGCGTCGCCCGCGCCCTGGCCGCAGACCCGCCGGTGATGCTCATGGACGAGCCGTTCAGCGCCGTCGACCCGGTGGTCCGCGAGCAGCTGCAGGACGAGTTCCTGCGCCTCCAGGACGAGCTCGGCAAGACCATCATCTTCGTCACCCACGACATCGACGAGGCCATCAAGCTCGGCGACCAGGTGGCGGTGCTGCGGGTCGGCGGCAAGCTCGCGCAGGTCGCCGAGCCCGCCTACCTGCTGGCCCACCCGGTCGACGACTTCATCGCCGACTTCGTCGGCCGTGACCGCGGCTACCGGGCCCTGTCGTTCCAGCCGACGCCTCGGCTGCCGCTGGCCCAGGAGCGCACCGTCGCCATGGGTGAGGCCGTGTCCGGCCTCGACGCCGAGTGGGTCCTGGTCGTCGACGAAGCCAACCACCCGCTCGGCTGGGTCGAGCCGCGCCGCGTCCAGGGCGAGGTGACGACCGAGGTGCTGCACCGCGGCGGCACCGTGGCCCGGGCGAGCGGTCCGCTGCGCGCCGCCCTCGACGCGGCCCTGTCCAGCCCGAGCCGGCGCGGGGTGATCGTCGACGACGCAGGAGCGCTGGTCGGCACGGTGCGTGCGCACGAGGTCCTCAACGCCATCGAGGACGCCGACCGACCGGCCCTGGACGACCCCGACCACCCCGGGGCCGCCACGACGCCCCACGCCTCGAGCGACGCGAGCGCCTGAGGCCGGCCATGACCTGGTTCATCGACCACCTCGACGACGTGCAGGCGCGGACCCTGCAACACGTCTACCTCGCGGGGCTCCCCCTGGTGATCGGGCTGCTCATCGCCTTGCCGCTGGGATGGCTCGCGCGCCGCTACCCGGTGCTCTACGCACCGTTCACGGCCGGCTTCGGCCTCCTCTACACGATCCCCAGCCTGGCCCTGTTCGTCCTGCTCCCGGGGCTGCTCGGCACCAAGATCCTCGACCCCGTCAACGTCGTGGTGGCGATGACGCTCTACACCGTCGCGCTGCTCGTCCGCACGGTGGCCGACGGCCTGGGTGCGGTGCCCGAGGACGTCCAGCAGTCAGCCACGGCGATGGGCTACACGAGGGTGAAGCGCTTCTTCGCCATCGAGCTGCCGCTGGCCGTCCCCGTCATCTCGGCCGGGTTGCGCGTCGCGGCGGTGAGCAACGTCAGCATCGTCAGCGTGGCCGCCGTGCTCGGCATCCCCCAGCTCGGGCTGTTCTTCACCGACGGGTTCGCGCGGGCCTTCTACGACCCGCTGTTCGTCGGCATCATCGCCTGCGTCGTGCTCGCCCTGGTGTTCGACGTCATCATCGTCCTCGCCACGCGGGCGCTGACGCCCTGGCTGCGCGCCACCGGGGATCGCGCATGATCCCCGGCATCGTCCACTGGCTCACCGACCCCGCGAACTGGTCGGGCCCCGACGGCGTGCCCACCCGCCTCTTCGAGCACGTCTGGTACTGCGCCCTGGCCCTGGTGGTCGCCTCGCTGGTGGCCGTCCCGGTCGGCTTGTGGATCGGGCACACCGGGCGCGGCCGGTTCTTCGCCGTCAACCTCGCGGGCGCGGCCCGCGCCATACCCTCGCTCGGGCTCCTCTACGTCCTGGTGCTGTGGTTGTTCCCCAAGCTGGCCGGCGACTCCGCCTTCCTCGTGCCCACGCTCATCGTGCTCGTGGTCCTCGCGATCCCGCCGATCATGGCGGGTGCGTATGCCGGCGTGGAGGGTGTCGACCCGGAGGCGCGAGACGCCGCGCGCGGCATGGGCATGACCGGTGGCCAGGTGCTGCGCAAGGTCGAGGTGCCCTGCGCGTTGCCGCTCGTCTTCTCCGGCCTGCGCTCCGCGACGCTGCAGGTCGTGGGCACGGCCACCATCGCCGCGGTCGCGGGGACCGGAGGTCTCGGCCGCTACCTCATCGACGGGCAGAAGGTGCAGGACTTCCCCCAGATGGCGTCCGGGGCCCTGATCGTGGCCCTGCTCGCCCTCGGACTCGACCTGCTCCTCGCCCTCGTCCAGCGCGGCGTCGTGTCGCCCGGGCTGACCGGCCGCAGCACGCGACGCGGGAATACCCCTGTCGACGTGGAGATTGACCCTGCTGGGCGTACCGTTGACGCACCGGCCCGATGACCCATCCAGAGTTGAACCCTTCGAGTTGAACCCACTGAGGAGCAGGACCGTGAAGCTGAGCAGAACCACCCTGACCATCGCCACCGTCGCGGCCCTGATGACGACTGCTGCCTGCGGCAACTCCGGGGGCAACCCGCTCTCGACCAGCAGCTCCTCGTCCTCGGGCGGCTCCGCCGCTGCCGGCGGCATCACCGTCGGCTCGGCCGACTTCCCCGAGAGCGCGCTCCTCGCCGAGATCTACGCAGGCGCCCTGAAGGCCAAGGGGGTCAAGGTCACCACCAAGCTCAACATCGGCGCGCGTGAGGTCTACATCCCGGCGCTGCAGGACGGCTCGATCGACCTCATCCCCGAGTACACCGGCGTGCTGACCCAGTACTTCGACAAGAACGCCAAGGCGTCCGACGCCGAGGGCGTCTACACCGAGCTCAAGGCGGCGCTCCCCCCCACCCTCACGGTCCTGGACAAGTCGGCGGCCGAGGACAAGGACGCCCTCGTCATGAAGAAGTCGAAGGCCGACCAGCTCGGGGTCAAGTCGATCGCCGACCTGCAGGGCAAGAGCAAGGACCTCGTCGTGGGTGGGCCGCCGGAGTGGAAGACCCGCCTGACGGGACTGCCCGGCTTCAAGAAGATCTACGGCCTGGAGTTCAAGCAGTTCCGCCCGCTCGACGCCGGTGGCCCGCTGACCCTCCAGGCGCTCAAGTCCGGCCAGATCGACGCGGGTGACCTCTTCACGACCGACCCGAGCATCGCCGAGAACGACCTCGTCGCGCTCCAGGACCCCAAGAACATGTACGCGGCGCAGAATGTCGTCCCGCTCATCACCAAGAGCAAGAGCAACCCCACGATCGAGGGCGCGCTGAACGCGGTCTCCGCCAAGCTCGACACCGCGACGCTGGCGGCCCTGGTCAAGGAGGTCGTCTCGGACAAGAAGGACGCCGACGTGGTGGCCAAGGAGTTCCTCTCCAAGAACAACCTCGGCTGACGCCGCGAACCATCTCGGCTGACGCCGCGCGTCACCGGCAACGACAGGGGCCGGGTGAGGGTGCCCCCAGCACCTCACCCGGCCCTTGTCGTCGAGCCCCCGGCTCGCTGACCCGGTCTCCGAGACGGTGGGACACGCCCCTCCACGTCTCCCACGGTCACGGTCCCCGATCTGCCGCCACCAGCGTGGCGGTGCTGCGCCGGGGAGGCATCGGTGAAACCACCGATATTGGGCGGTGGCCCTCGGTAGCCTGACATCGTGCTGACACCGTGCGTGGGGCGCGACGAATCCCTCGATCGCCTGCGGCTGCTGCTGGGTGGTCACCGGTGGGTGACGCTGACCGGGGCCCCGGGGTGCGGCAAGACGCTCGTCGCCCGCCATGCCGCCGCCGCCGCGGCGAGCTCCGCGTGGGTCACTGGTCACGCCCACTCGACGCGCGAGTCCCTCGTCACCGCCTGCCTCGACGCCCTCGGGGCGGAGGTGGCGCCCGGTGACTCACCGACGGCGGCGTTGAAGCGCGCCCTCGACGGCCGTGACCTGCTGCTCGTCCTCGACGGAGTCGACTCGATCGACGGCCTGGGCGAGGTGCTCGACGACCTCGTCGACGAGGCGGCAGGCTTCCGGCTGCTGTGCACCGCCACCACGGTCGCCGGCCGGCCGCACGAGCAGGTGCTCCGGCTCCAGCCGCTGCCCGTGCCCGCCGCCTCACAGCCGCTCGAGGGTGCCGCGGTGGAGCTCCTGCTGTCGCGGGTGGCGTCGGCCGGCGGCCACACCGTGGGCGTCGCCCAGCACGAGGGCACGCTGCGCCGCCTGCTGCGTGCCAGCGGGGGGCTGCCCTCCCTCATCGAGCAGCTCGCGGTGCAGATCGCCCTCATCGGGGTGAGCGACGTGACCCCCGCCGGCACCATGGCAGAGGCGGTACGGGGCTCCTACGACCTCCTCGACGAGGACCAGCGGCGGTGCTTCCGCCGGCTCGCGGTCGTCGGCCGCCCGGTCAGCCTCGACGTGCTGGCCGACGTCTGCGAGGTGTCCAGGCCACAGGCGGTGCAGCTGGCCTCGGCGCTCGCGCGGCGCAGCCTGGTGGAGGTCCACCCCGACGGCCGGTTCGACGTGCTGCCGCCCCTGCGCGAGGTGGGCAGGACCCTGGCGGCGGGCACACCGGACGAGGCCGAGGCGATGGCGGGACTGCTGCGCTGGGCGGACCGGTCCATCCCGGCCGAGTACAACACCGGCGCCGCCGATGCGCCCTGGCTCGCCGAGGTGCCGCTCGTGGACGCGGCGGTCCGGCACGCGGTGTCCCGCGACGAGACGCGCGGGCACGGCTACGCGCTCGCCAACCGCGCCTTCTCCTCCCTCTACACCGCCATGCGGGCCCGCGAGGCCGTCGAGCTGCTCGAGGCCGTGCTCGACAGCGGCGACGGCCCGCCGGTCGTGGGGTCGCAGCTCGCGCGCCGTGCCGGCATCTGTGCCTCGGAGGTCCGGGGCACCTACGAGGGGCTGCGCCTGCTCGACCGCGCCGAGCAGCACGCCGCGGCCCTCGACCCCGGCCGCCGTGACCTCGAGCTCGCCCGCAACGCCGCCATCAGGGCCGAGATGCACCTGGACGCAGGCAAACTCGCCGAGGCGCGCGCCGACGCCGAGCGCACGCTCCGGCTCGGCCGGCGCGACCAGTACGTCGTGCGCCAGGTGCGCCGCACCCTCATGGACGTCTGCGTGTCCACCGGCGACCTCGACGAGGCAGAGCGCCTCGGCGTGCTCGTCATGGACGCACCACCGGCGGACGAGATGTGGATCGCGCTGTCCGCGAGGACGTTGCAGGCCGAGATCGCCTGGGAGCGCGGGCAGCTCGTGGAGGCCGAGTCGCTCGCGGTGTTCGCCCGCGCCCAGGCCCAGGAGCTGCACGAGGACCGCATCGCCCTGCTGGCCGACACGGTGCTTCGCCGGGTCACCGGGCGGCCGGGCCTGCCCGTCGATCCCGAGACCCTGCCGTGGGCCGTGCGGGTCGTGGTGCAGCTGCAGGACGCCCGCGAGCTGCTCTCGGCCGGCGAGCTCTCCCGGGCCGCCGGCCGCGCCGCGGATGCCGTGGTGCTCGCCGACAGCAGCAGGCTGGGCCGGGACGGGGTCCACGGCCGGCTGCTGGTGGCCGATGCCCTCATGGCCATGGACGACCCGGCGCAGGCGCGGCCCTCCTACCTCTCCGCGCTGCGCCGCGCCGCCGAGGTGCCGATGCCCCTGCGCGCCGCGGACGCCCTCGACGGCCTGGCCGCGGGCAGCGACCCGGGGACCGCGACGTACCGCCAGCTCGCCGGCGCGGCGGCGGCGCTCCGGCTGCCGCGACGCGCGGTCGGCCACAGCCGGCCGGGGGTGCCGGATGTCCTCGGAACGGTCCGGGACTGCCCTGCCGGCTGGGTGCTGGGCGGCCGGCTCACCCCCGCCGGTATCGCGGGAGTCGGTGCGCTGGTGGCGGGTGCGGCCGAGCCCGAGACCCCCTCGCCGCTGGCGGCACTGACCAGGGCGGAACGCGCCGTGGCCGAGCTGGTGTCCGAGGGGCTGACCAGCCGCCAGATCGCCGAGCAGCTGTTCGTCTCGCCGCGCACCGTCGACGCCCACCTGTCCCACATCTTCCGCAAGCTCGAGATCAGCTCGCGCGCCAAGCTGGCAGCCCTCATGGCCGAGGTGGCCTGAGGCAACCGGAGCCCCGGCTGTTCCGAACCACCGGCGTGCCCGACCTCACCTACCGCGTCGTCATCCGCCTGTGTCGTGCCCTCTTCCGGGCCCTGGGGCTGCGGATCGACATCAAGGGTGCCCACCGGTTGCCGCAGACCGGACCGGTCGTCGTCGCCGCCAACCACAGCAGCTTCATCGACTTCATGGTCGTGGGCCTCGTCGCGACGGTGCGCGGGAGGCTCGTGCGGTTCATGGCCAAGCAGTCGGTGTTCGACGCCCCGGTCTCCGGCCAGCTCATGCGCGGGATGCACCACATCCCGGTCGACCGGGCGCACGGGGCGACCGCGGCGCGCGCGGCGTACCGGGCGCTGCGGGCGGGCGAGGTCGTGGGCATCTACCCCGAGGGCACGATCGGGCGTGCCTTCGTCGTCAAGGACCGGGCCGACCTCAAGCGGGGCGCTGGGTACCTCGCGCTGCGCACCGGTGCGCCGATCGTGCCGGTCGCGCACTGGGGCGTGCACCGGCTCCTCACCGTCGGCGGGCGGGTCAGCCTGCGACGCGGGACCGCGGTCACCATGCTCGTCGGCGAGCCCCTCACCCCGCTGCCCGGGGAAGGCGTCGAGGCGTTGACCGACCGGCTCCACGCGGAGCTGGCGCGGATGGTCGAAGAGCTCCTGGACGGCTACCCGCAAGCGCCGGCTGAGCCGGGTACGGCGTGGTGGTGGCCCGCCTCGCGCGGTGGCGCCGCGCCGGAAACGCAGGAGGCGCGCCTCCTCGACGAGGAAGCGCGCCTCAAGGCCGATGCCGGCCGCCGCGCCTGAACCGACTCGGCACAGGTTCTGCCGCGGGGCCAGGTTGCCACCTACCCCCTACGGCAGCAACCTCTGGTAGCAGAGGTTGCTGCCGTAGGGGGTCAGACGGGGGCCGGCTCAGGGTCGGGGGTCGGCTCGCTGGCCTCGGCCTCGGTGGAGGCGTCGCCGCCACCACGCCTGACGGCGGCGAGGAGCATCTGGGCGACGTCGACGACCTCGACCTCCTCGGCCTTGCCCTCGGACTGCGCGGCGGTGAGGCCGTCGGACATCATCACGCGGCAGAACGGGCAGCCGATGGCGATGCGCTCGGCGCCGGTGGCGATGGCCTCCTCGGTGCGGTTGGTGTTGATGCGCGTGCCGAGCTTCTCCTCCATCCACATGCGGGCACCGCCGGCGCCGCAGCAGAACGACTTCTCCTTGGTGCGCTCCATCTCCTTCAGCTCGACACCCGGCAGGGCGCCGATGAGCTCGCGCGGCGGGGCGTAGACGCCGTTGTGCCGGCCGAGGTAGCAGGGGTCGTGGTAGGTCACGGTCTCGGCGGTCGAGGCGACGTTCTTGAGCGAGGACTTGCCGGGGGCGTCGGCGGGGCGGGCGACGGGGACCAGCTTCTTCTCGCGGACGAGGCGGTTGAGCAGCTGGGTGTGGTGGACGACCTCGTACTTGCCGCCGAGCTGCGGGTACTCGTTCTTGATGGTGTTGAAGCAGTGCGCGCAGGTGACGACGATCTTGGTGGCACCGGCCTCGTTGAGCGTCTCGACGTTCTGCTGGGCCAGCATCTGGAAGAGGAACTCGTTGCCGGCCCGGCGCGCGGAGTCGCCCGTGCAGGACTCGCCGTCGCCGAGGATCGCGAAGGTGACCCCGGCCTGGTCGAGCAGCTCGGCCACGGCGCGCGTCGTCTTCTTGGCGCGGTCCTCGTAGGCGCCGGCGCAGCCGACCCAGAACAGGTAGTCCACGTCGTCGGCGGACTCGACGTCCTGACCGAGGATCTTCACCGGGAACGGCAGGTCCTTGGCCCAGTCGAGACGGGCGCGGGCTGCCATGCCCCAGGGGTTGCCCTTGTTCTCGAGGTTCTTGAACAGGCCGCCGAGCTCGTTGGGGAACGCGCTCTCGATGAGGTTCTGGTAGCGGCGCATGTCGACGATGGCGTCGACGTGCTCGATGTCGACCGGGCACTGCTCGACGCAGGCGCCGCAGGTGGTGCAGGACCACAGGACGTCCTGGTCGATGACCGCGTCGGGGCCGTGGGGGTTGTAGGCGCCGAGCGGGTTGGTGATGTCGTAGCCGGTGTCGCCGATGAGCGGCACCTGCGCCAAGGCAGCGGCGTCCTCGCCGAGCGCCTCGCGGTCGGGCTCAGCGGCCAGCAGCCACGGCGCCTTGGCGTGCGCGTGGTCGCGCAGCGCCATCACGAGCATCTTCGGCGACAGCGGCTTGTCGGTGTTCCACGCGGGGCACTGGCTCTGGCAGCGGCCGCACTCGGTGCAGGTGGTGAAGTCGAGCAGTCCCTTCCAGGTGAAGTCCTCGACCTTGCCCACGCCGAGCGCGGCGTCCTCGTCGAGCTCCTCGATGTTCTCGAAGTCCACGGGGGCCCCGCCGACCATGAGGGGCTGGAGCTCGCCGAGCGACGTGCGGCCGTCGGCGTGGCGCTTGAGGAAGATGTTGAAGAACGCGAGGAACCGGTGCCAGGCGACGCCCATGGTCGGCTGCAGCGAGATGGTGATCATCCACGCAAACGAGATGAGGATCTTGACCGCGGCGATGACGACGATGAGGTTCTTCACCGCGTCGGTACTCAGGCCGGAGAAGGCGTTGCCGATCCACCCGGTGAGCGGGAAGTGCAGCGCGGTGTCCTGCCCGGTGCCGAGCTGGCGCGCCAGCGTCCACTCCAGGGCGCGCAGCAGGCCGATGCAGACGGTGACGCCGAGGATGGTGAGCTCGACGTAGTAGGCCTGCCAGAACGTCGACCCGTAGAAGCGGCTGCGGCGCCCGCCCTCACCGGCCGCGCTCCGCGGGTGGTTCTTCTGGCGGATGGCCATGAGCAGCACGATCCCGATGAAGCCGCCGAACGCGAAGACGTCGGTCACCCACTCGTAGAGGAAGAAGTGCCCGATGAGGGGGAGCGCGAACTCCGGGTCGGCCAGCTGCCCGAACGCGTTGACCAGGGTGAAGAACAAAACCCCGAAGCTGATCATCGTGAACCAGTGCGCCACGGCCACGACGGGCAGCCGCGACATCCGCGTGTGCCCGAGGAACTCGCGCAGCAGCGTGACCGTGCGCGTCCCCTTGTCGTCGGTGCGGGTCGTGTCGGGCTGGCCGAGGCGGAACACGCTGAGGAAGTGGCGGATCACCCGGGCGAACAGGGCGATGGCCACGAGCGTGACCACGCCGCAGACGACGAGCGCGACGATCTGGAGGGCAGACATGGCGGTCATGCTACCCGTGGGTAAGCGTCCGCTTACCTCGATGTGACCCGGGTCAACCGCGTGGCGCCGCAGCTGACGTCGCCCCGCTGGGGACGGGTACGGCGCCGCCGGTCTCGAGCGCGGCGGCGAGCCGCTCCCGTGCGCGCTGGATCCGCTTGCGCGTCGCTGCCCCGCCGGCACCGACCACCGCGGCGACCTGGTCGCCGGTCAGGCCCTCCCAGTAGGTGAGGAGCAGGACCTCCCGGTCGTCCTCACCGAGCGAGCCCAGGGCCGAGCGGACCTCGTCGAGCCGGT
>Ga0308173_10001789_pt1 | contig 11033 bp, 6 predicted proteins | sample PhyPR1_FD_203716 | JGI IMG/M metagenome (GOLD analysis project Ga0308173, IMG submission 203716) | Soil microbial communities from UC Gill Tract Community Farm, Albany, California, United States - DLSLS.P.R1 | ecosystem: Environmental > Terrestrial > Soil > Agricultural land | place: USA... | reverse complement strand
ATAGAGGGAATGACGAGTGAGCAGATTGTCGGGATGTTCAACGAAGCGAGAAAAGGAGAGTATATGGAAATTAAAGAGGCGTGCCAGCGGGCGAGCAGCGACAAGCGAATGAAGAGGGACGACCGGGCCGGGGAATGGGCCAGGCAAGCCAGACGGTTTGAGGAGATTAAGGAAGTGGATTACTTCGGAGCATCGGCGGCTGACGACGCGGAGATGATGCTGAGACGGCTGGAGAAGCTGGTGAATCCCACGAGCGGCCCCGCTGCGCCGACAAAACTCCGAGCGACAGATTTCCAGGGAAGAACGTGGCTGACGCGCCCCCGACCGGGAATTGACCGGTGCGGCTCGGCCTGGCTGATCCGAAGGTTCATAGACACGAAGGCGGAGTTCGTTTTCGGAAGCGGCCCTTCCACGCATCCGAACGCGCTGCCTTTCGACATGAGCGACGTGGAGTTTTCGCATCACGGGGACGATTGCACGTTCGAAACCCTGGTGAAGCGATTTGGGATTGGGGACAAGGCGGTTTTGAAGATGGCGGAGATGGTGCATGACGCGGACCTGGAGGACGAAAAATTCCAGCGGGCTGAGTGCGTGGGGATCAATGCGGTCTTGAGCGGCTGGGCGAGGACCAAAATGAGCGACGCGGAACTTTTAGCGAGGGGCATGGAGTGCTTTGAAGGTTTGTACCAACAGCTGCAAAAATGAGCATGGAAGAAAGGAATGTCATGGCGAACTGGTTTTCCTATGCGGTCGGGGCCGCCGTGCTTTACGGCGCGCATCAGATCTTCACGAAGGTGGCATCAGCGCGAATCAGCGACGGACTGGGCGGGTTTGTGGTTGAGGCATCGGCGGCGCTGACAATCCTTTTGTATCTTGGTTACCTACGGTGGTTCGGGACCTGGAACCAGACCGGGAGCGCGCCTGGCGTGGTTTATTCTGTCCTGACTGGAATCTGCGTGGGAGCGGGAACAATTTTCTTTTTCCTTCTGTTTCAGAAGGGGGGCCCGCTATCGTCCGTTCCGATGATTTTAGCCGGGGGCGCGGCCATAATGGCCGTAGCGGGGATTTTATTTTTCAAGGAGCCAGCCACGTGGCCACGCCTGCTGGGAATTTTGCTGGCACTGACTGGGCTTTTCCTGTTGCGCGCATGAAGGATGGGGCGTTGCGAGGAATGGAGTGCTTTGAAGGTTTGTATCAAGGGCTGCAAAAGTGAAAGCGATAGCAACGAAAGCAGAGGCGGCGCCGGCAGCGGCGGTGAATGGAGGAAAGCCGGTGGCCCCGACCTTCCGCAACGCGTTCCTTTTCTGGTTGAAGCTGGGTTTCATCAGCTTTGGAGGGCCGACCGGGCAGATCGCGATCATGCACCAGGAACTGGTGGAGAGGCGGAAGTGGATCAGCAATGCCCGGTTCTTGCACGCGTTGAATTACTGCATGCTGCTGCCGGGACCGGAAGCGCAGCAATTGGCCACTTACGTTGGTTGGCTTCTGCATCGGACGCTGGGCGGTGTGGTGGCGGGCAGCCTGTTTGTGCTGCCGTCGGTCTTCATTCTCTGGGGACTGAGCTATGTATATGTGGTCTACGGAAATGTTCCATGGATCGCGGCCATCTTCTACGGGCTGAAACCGGCGGTGCTGGCAATTGTGGCCGCGGCGGTGATTCGGATTGGGAAACGGGCGCTTAAAAACGAAGTGATGTGGACCATTGCCACGCTGGCTTTCGTGGCGATCTTCTTCCTGAAGGTTCCATTTCCGGTGATCATAATTGGGGCCGGCGTGATTGGACTGGCGGGCCAGAGGTTTTGGAAAAAGAAATTCCTTGTGTTTTCGGGGCACGGCGGCAAAGGGGAGGAGGAGACCGTAATCAGCGACAGCGACGATTCGCCGGAACATACTCGGCCTTCGTGGGGCCAGGCGGCGCGAGTACTCGTGGTGTGGCTGGCGCTGTGGTGGGTCCCGGTGCTGCTGGCGGCCTTGTGGCTGAGTCCGAGCCATAGCGTTACGAAGGAAGGTGTTTTTTTCAGCAAGGCGGCGATGGTTACGTTCGGCGGGGCTTACGCGGTGCTGCCGTATGTGGCGCAGCAAGCGGTGGAGCACTATCACTGGTTGCAGGCTCCGCAAATGCTGGACGGTCTAGGTCTTGCAGAAACGACGCCCGGGCCGCTGATTATGGTGGTTCAATTCGTGGGATTTTTGGGCGGCTGGAACCAGCCTGGCTCGCTGCCACCGCTGGCGGCAGCGACGTCAGGGGCGCTCATTACCACATGGAGTACGTTCACGCCGTGTTTCCTGTGGATATTTCTTGGCGCGCCCCACATTGAGCGACTGCGCGGCAACGAAAGGCTGACGGCAGCGCTTTCCACAGTAACCGCAGCGGTGGTGGGAGTGATCATGAATCTGGCGGTATGGTTCGGGTTGCACGTTCTTTTCCCACGCGGTGGCAGGGTGGACGGCTTCGCGGTGGTAACCGCCGTGGCGGCGTTCGTCGTGATGGTGAAATGGAAACTAGAGGTGATCCCGGTCGTGATTGGGGCGGGTGTGGTCGGGTTGCTTTACAAAATCTTGCTTGAACGGTGGGTCAATGGGACGGTTTAGCTTAACGGAAGAGCCCACTCCCCAGCTCGACGCATGAGAAAAATTTCGTCAAGACCGGGCACCTGAGGATTGCAAAGACGATGCTCAGCTTGCCAACCGGATCATCCGCGTCAGATTCCAGCGGTCTGTCTGTCACGACCTGAATTTGCGCGCGGCGTATCTGCATGTGCTGGCGGATGCGTTCACGTCGGTGGCGGCGATAGTTGCGTTGAGCGCAGGATATTATTTCGGCTGGGTCTGGCTTGATCCGGGCTAACGTTACGTTCAGAAGGAACCAACGCGGCGGGAAGGTCCGCCGTGTCCAAGCTCATTCGCTGCTACGAATCGCACCGAGCGCGCGCATCGATCAATTTTCGTGTTCACCATAATTTGCGAAGAAGAAAGCAAGGAATGTAAAGTAATTTCTGTTGACAAAAAGAGAGAAAAAGATGGATAAGAGTGACGTTAATTAAAGGCTGTAGAAGTTAGCATAACTAATGAGATAGTAAGGCAGCCTTTTGGGTCCAAAACTCAGTTAAAAAGGAAAGGGAAAAAAACATTATGACAACCAGGAGACAATTCCTGCAACAAACAGCGGGCATGGCCGCCGGCGCCAGCGTGTTTGGAATCTTGAGCCGGTCATCAGTATCTGCCGTAACGGCAGTGACGAATGGAGTCAGTCCAGCAATCCGAAAATTCATTGTGCCATTGCGCGGGCTTGGCACTGGCGGGATCCCGGTGGCGACACCAGATACGACGACCTATCCGGGTGTGGACTTCTATAAGATGGGAGTCGCGCAACATAGCGAATGGCTGCATCCGGATTTACCGGCGACCGGAACGACGCTCTGGGGCTACTACGACCGGGGTGCAACAACGGGAGCGGATAAGCGCAACGTACACCTGGGAGGAGTGATAGTTGCGAACCAGAACAAACCTGTGCGCATTAATGTCAGCAACGACCTGGGCACTGGCGCGCATATTCTTCCGGTCGATTATTCACTGATGGGTGCGATGGACGGAGACAGGCGGATTTGCACGCACCTGCATGGCGGATTTACGCCCTGGATGAGCGATGGTACGCCGTACCAAACGATCGCGCCGGATAACACGACGCTCGGTGCGTCGATGGTGGATTGGCTCCCGGACAACAGCGGAGCGTTGACTCACGACCTCTGGTATCCGAACCAGCAAACGCCGCGGCTGATGTGGTACCATGACCACTCGCTCGGCACCACGCGGCTGAATGCGTATGCCGGCATCGCCTCCGCTTACCTGCTGACGGGTCCTGACGAGGTAAATTTTATAAACAGTGCGAATTTCCTTCAGGGAAACCCGGTGGGAATCCCGCTGGTGTTCCAGGATAAGATATTCAAGGCGGTGGCGGACCAATGGGGCAACCCGGGTGACCTGTGGTACCCGAGTACGTATCCGAACAACATCCCAGGCTTGCCGGTGCCATCCTGTATTCCCGAGTTCTTTGGTGACACGATGCTTTGCAACGGCGCGCCATATCCCACGCTGACGGTTGCACCGGGCTGTTACCGGTTCCGGATCCTCAACGCCACGCAGGCGGGGTTCCTGAATCTTTCGATCTTTTATGCGAAGAACAACGACCTGACGGCGGCGAACACGTCGGCGCCGGGACCGAGTTGGGTACAAATCGGCACCGAGGGCGGGTTCCTGCCGACGGCGGTGACGATTGCGCCGCAAAAGATGGGATTCAACAACAAAGGCCAGCCGATAAAATGGTCGTTGCTGCTCGGGCCGGCCGAACGAGCGGATGTGATCGTGGATTTCAGCAAAGTGCCATCAGGCTCGAAGCTGATCATTTACAACGACGCGCCCGGGCCCTTCCCTGGTGGCGGCGGTGCTCCGACTGCGCCCGTGGTTGTGGGCATGGGGCCGGACACGACGAACCTGGTTCAGATTACAGTATCAGGCACGGCGCAAGCTTCACTTGGGAGTTTCACACTTCCGCCGGCTTCAGCGCCACTTCCGATTACCGGACTAACGCCCCTAGGCAAGACGCTAAACGAGATCACGGATAACTATGGCCGGCTCATCCAAATGGTAGGCACGACGACGGCAGTAGCTCCGGGGATTTACGCTCGCGCTTACATGGATGCCGCGACAGAGACGGCCGCCCCGGGGGAGGTGCAGGTTTGGGACATCTACAACCTGACGATGGACACGCACCCGATGCACTTCCATCTGGTGAACGTGCAGGTGATCGGCCGCGCGCCGTTCTCGGTGAGCAACAAGGGCGCATTCACTCCAGGTCTGTTTAGTCCGCCCTATGCCAACGAGGTAGCCTGGAAGGAAACCGTTAAGATGCACCCCGGGACGGTGACGCGGGTCGCGATGAAGTTCGACTTGCCTCCGGTACCGGTTGCAACGATGCCCACGAGTCCACGGACTGGTGGCGCCGAGTACGTGTGGCATTGCCACATCCTCGAGCATGAGGAACATGACATGATGCGGCCGATGATCGTGCGGTAGTGGCGGTCTGCGGTTGGCGGTTGATCGGTTGTGGCGCGAGCGATGGCTTGCGCCACGACCGGCAGCGGGCGAACGAATACCAGTAAGCGTTTCGGCATTAACCGATTTTTGAGCAATCGGATATGGCCCTGGCTCAACGCAAGGGCATCGAGGTGGAGTAGGTCCCGGGATTCGCACCAAAGAAAGTCACACCGGTCGTGTAGATGCGGTCTCCGATGGTGAGCTCGATGGTGAGTTGCGTCTCGCCGGCGGTGAGGCCGCCGAGCGTCAAACCGGACAAAGATAATGACAGGTTGCCGGTGCTGCTGCGGAACGAGAATTGTCTCAGCCGGTTGGCGGTCGCCGTATCTCGCAGGGCTCTCATGGTGACGAGAACCTGGCCAAGTCGGTTGGTGGATTCATGCACCTGCCCGAGAGCGCTGAAGTCCCGGTCCACCAGCGCGGTGGTGCCTTGCAGAATACGGATCCGAAGGGTGTCATTAGTTTGGTAGGCGAAAGCTGGATCGCTCAAGAGCATGCTAAGTGTCGCAGTGTCAGAACCGGCCGCGCCGACTTTCAACCTGCCTCGGGCGAGGACGAAGCAGGGACGTACCGCGGACGTGGCTTTCGCGCTGCCTGTCTGATCGAAGGACACCGGTGTCCGGTAAATGTGCTGGCCCATACTAAGGAATACGTCATTCAAACCGGGAACAGTGGCAGCGATGCTGTCCTTCGCGGTCCTCCATTGGAGCGTCTGACGGGAGAGTGAGAGCCGGACAGATTTTGAGGGAACCGTGCCCGGGTGGGTGGTAAAGCCCATCGATGCAGTGGTGCCAGCGAGTGAACCGGCAGGGAAATCGACCGTGTGGTCGGCCACGGAAAGCGACAGGTCATTGGTTGCTGGATTGAAGCGGTTTGCGGCGCGGCGGTCCGCATTGAACAGGAGCATGCCCGACCAGCCTTCATCGCCGGCGACACCGAGCTTAAGCTTTTGTTTCGTGAGCCAGAAATTGACGGAGACGCTGCTGATGTCGCCGCCGCTGACCGGCAGAATGATGAAGGGGAAAGCGAGGGTGAGCACCTGGCCCGTGGAGGCATCGGTAGCAGTGAAGACTGTGTCATACTCGCCAACTTCGGTTGGTGTGCCGGTCAGTTCTCCGCTCATGGCATTATAAATGATTCCTGGCGGGAGCCCGGTGGCGCTGTAACTAACGCTGGCTCCATTGACGGCTGAGACGGTGATTGGTGGTTGTCGATTATAGGAAACTCCCAACAACCCCGGAGGAAGGCTGAAGACATTCCAATAAAAATGGCTGGTGCTGGAGGGGGCGACGAGCATGAGCAAATTGCAACTGATAGTGTCATGACTATCGGTGGCGCTGATGACTACTTCGAAAGTGCCGGCACTAGTCGGAGTGCCAGATACGAGACCGGTGGCAGGATCAAGGTCAACCCCGGGCGGAAGGCCGTTGGCCGCGAAGGTCACCAGACCTACTGCGTTGGTGACGCGGTAAGCGTCGTAGAACGGAGTGCCGACCTCGCCGTTGTTTAGCGATTGTGTGATGAATTGGAAGTCAGAGTCGCTCGGGAGAATAAGGAGGGGCAAAACGGTCGCAGAATTATTGGCTTCGCCGGCGTCATATGCCGAGAGAGTAGCGAAGTAGCGTCCGGCTGTGGTGGGAGTGCCGGAGAGAACGCCGGTTTTTCCATTCAGAGCGATACCGGGCGGGAGGTCCTCAGCTCCGAAGGTAAAGGGGCCCACGCCCCCGGCAATTCTCAATTGATCGGAATAGAAAGTTCCCACTCGCCCGAGCGCGAGGTTGGTATTGCCAAATGATGCGCCTCCGTTGCCACCGCCGCCAGCAGCGCTGATCTTCAAGGCGACATTGAATTGGATCTGTTGCGTCGTGTCGTTAGCGGCGACAGTGATGGTGCCGTTGAAAGTGGATGCGGGAATGCCGGTGAGGAAACCGCTCGAGGGATCGAGGGAAAGGCCGGGGGGTAAGGCGGATGTTGCCGTGAAAGTAACGGGGCCGTCGGCGTTGGCGGTGATGAACCGCGCGGCGTATTCGGCATTCGTGGTGCCGTCAGGAAGCGATTGCGTCAGGAACCGGAAGGTTCCGTTGTTGGTGGTGTCGGCTCCCACGGTGAGAGTGAGAGCCACAATGATGGCGGCGAGCAGCCGGTTGTTTTTCATGGCCGATAACAGGTCCGCGAGGGGCCTGCCCAGCAGATTTCAGCAGTATTGATGCCATTTCCGTGTGCAAATGGCAGACGAGACGTGACGTAGAGCAATCGAGGCCTCGGATACCGTTTGCAGTTCGGGGAGGATTTGCACTTTAAATCAATGGGCGTACGCGTCCTCGGAGTCCATGCACCTAATTGATTCAGTAAAGCAGTGAGGCCACCGGTGTCCCGGTGGCCTCCCCTGGTAGTGTGGCTAAGAATAAACTGTTTACAGTTGATTGCAGCGGCCCAGCATGAGCGGGTCAGTGATGGCGGTGCCGTCGCCTTGCAGGAATTGCAGTAGAATGAGGGGATTGCCGCCCGCACCGCCCTGATGGGGAGATTTGGGGAGCGTGACTGGCTGGCCATCAATGATGATGTTCACATCCGAGAATGTTTCGGCTGTGTGCGTTCCTTTGGGGTTGTTCCGGAAGATGATGCGGGCTTTCAGACCGGAAAGGGTAATTTCGCCGCCCATCGTGATTACCGGGCCGGGATGGTTGTCACAGCCATCGGTATGCACTGTGGTAGAGCCTACAACGTCGTTCACCAAATCAGCGCCAACCGAGAGGCCTTGCACGCAACGGCCAAGAAACATCTCGTCGGTCAAGGCGTTTCCTTTGGCATCATAAAACTGCATGTAGATGTAAGGGTTGCCGCCCACACCACCAAGCACCGGCTGCTTGGGAATGCTAATGGGGCTACCTAATGGCAGGAGCGATATGTTTGTAGCCCAACTCACAACCGTAGCGGTGTGCGTGCCTTTGACGTTGTTTTCAAAAATGAGGTTTGCCCCCAGGCCGCCAAGCGAGATTGCCCCATCCAGCGTGATCGTAGGCCCAGGCGAATTGTTGCAACCGCTTTCGCTGACGTGGCAAGCGACGTGAACGGGCATGCGATAGGCGACCGGAACTGTCTGATCGGCCAATAACGGAGAGACGCCCAAGCTGCCGAGTGCCAGGAGGGCTACCGCCCACCGTGATTTAGCTGATAGTTTTACAATCATAATTTTTATTGTCCTTTGGTTTTTCTATTTTCCCTCAGGCTGAATGTAACGCAGGCGGTGAATGCGAAGATGAAGTCCGGTTAATTCCAGCGCGCCGAACAAACACCATCATTCGCATTTACCTTTGCTGTTCACACCCTTGGGGTTTCAATGGTTTTATAGCAAAAAATGGCGGATAGCTGAAGGACAAATGTACCCGACGGGTGTCAGCACTATTACTTCCGTACTGAATAGGAGCACTCGCGACTGATCGGGTGAGTAAAAGATTTGCGCGCGCCTGGTCCGCCGGACTCTCCTAGCGAAGCGCATGCGCTCAGCCGCGCCGGGAACGCTGTCGGTCGCTGGTGGAGGTGATTTCAGTAAGCGCAGTGGCGTTGAGGGTTATACCTACTACCTTTTCCCGGCGGCTTACTTCAGACTGCGCGGCACGATACACCTGAGTTGAAGCGCGAAGCAGGTTGCTACTGCGGGTAAGGCCAGGTGCCGTGGACAGACAAAAGGTGGCCGGCGAACTTGTTTGTTCAAACCTCACGCCGGTGAAGGAAGAAAAGGGTATGAATAAAGAAGTAATCCAACTTCAAGTAGAAGAACTCGAGGAACGCATTGCGCCTTCGATCGTACTGGAAAATCCTGCCGGCAACACACCGCAGGGCGGCGGAGCAAACAATGGCCAGGCCATTGAAAACGTGAACCCGTCTGGGTACGCGCCTCCGGGACAGAATAAGTAGCTCATCTACCCAAGTCTTATTGTAGGGGCCGCCGAGAACATCGGCGGCCCTCGCTCGTGAGCCTACTGGCTTTAAAGGTTGGCACGTGCAGCCAGCGAGGCAGATGCTGACCACCTATCCCAGGCTGAGGACGGATCTTGTTGTAAGCCGGCAGCAAACGGCGGCAGGGGCGGTTTTCGTCGTGAAGGAGCCTAGAATCGGGCGGTTTGTGCGCCTGAAGGAACCGGAATATTTCATAGCGCAACAATTCGATGGCGAGAGAACCCTGGAAGAGATTCGCGGGCGAGCCGAGGACCAGCTAGGCGCACAGCTTGAACTGGAAATGCTGGAGGGATTCGCGGAAAAACTGGGCACGCTTGGGTTGTTAGAGCAGCCTCGCAGGCAGGAGGCCACCAAGCCGGAGCGCCGGCCTGCGCGGGTGTGTGGCAATATCTTTGCCATCCGGCTGAGGATGATTGACCCGGACAGAGTGCTGACAGCTCTCGCATCGAAGTTAAGGATTGTATTCACGCCAGTGTTTGTGTGCTTTGCAGCAGCAATCATGCTGGCAGCGGCAGGGATTGTGAGCGCGAACTGGCCGGAGTTGCATCACGGACTGCGGGGACTGTATCGGCTGGAGACGATTCCGGTTGCCTGGTTAAGCATGCTTTGCGTTGTGATCGGGCATGAATTTTCGCATGGGCTCACCTGCAAGCGATTCGGCGGACAAGTGAGTGAGATGGGCCTTTTGCTGATCTATTTGCAACCGGCGATGTACTGCAACGTAAGCGATGCCTGGCTGTTTCCCGACAAACGGAAGCGAATGCTGGTGATGCTTGCGGGGGTGTTTTTTGATCTGCTGGTCTGGGGGCTGGCGACGATTTGCTGGCGCGTCACCGAGCCGGGAACACTTCCCAGCTACGTGGCGCTGGTGATCGCGACTACGCTGGGCATAAGGACGCTTTTTAATTTGAATCCGCTCATTAAACTGGATGGCTACTATATGCTGTCGGATTGGGTGGAGATTCCGAACCTGCGCCGCAATTCATTCAGGTTTATCTGCGAACGTTTAAAACATTGGTTGCGGCCGGGAAGCCGCTGGATCGGAACAGAGAACAGGCGAGAGCGGCGGATTTTTTGGTTGTATGGGCTGTTCGCCGCGGGCTATTCGGCGTGGCTGCTGGGCGTAATCTTTTTGAGCCTGGGAGCCTTTTTAGTTGCTCGATATCAGGGCTGGGGTTTCGTGCTGTTCATCGGGATTGTTGGAACGGTTTTTCAGTCTCCGTTGCTCGGCGCATTGAAGTCGTTAAAGTCGCAACTTGTTGCAAAGGAAGGTATGATTCACGGATTGAAGCGCCTTATCATTGTGGTGTTGGTCCTGGGGGCAGCCGGCGCGGCGCTGTATTATCTTCAAACAGACTTCCAGGTGGCGGGCGAGTTCAGAATCCTGCCGCTGCATAAGGCGGAAGTGAGGGCGGAAGTGGAAGGAGTAATCGAGCAAGTCCTGCACGACGAAGGGGACGCGGTAAAACCCGGCGAGTTGCTGGCAGTGCTGTCGGACCGCGATTATCGAGCGGAATTGGAGAAAGTGAAATCCGAGGTGGCGGAAAAGGCGGCAAAATTAAAGATGCTGAAGAGCGGCGCACGGGCGGAGGAGATTGAGCTGGCCCGGACGACAGTTGTTAAGGCAGAGGAACGGGTCAAGTACGCTCAGTCCTACCTCGAGATGGAACAGAAGCTTTATCAGGATAAATTGTCGTCGAAGAAAGACTTTGAGCTCGCCGCGGAAGCAGGTGCGTTACGGCAAAAGGAACTGGAGGAAAGCGAGGGAACATTGAAACTGTTGCTGGCGGGCAGCCGGCCGGAGCAAATTGAGCAGACCGAAGCGGAACTAAGCCGGCTGGCCGGGGAACGCTCGCACCTGGAAGAGCAATTGAACCGGTTAAGGATTGTCAGCCCGATTGGCGGTGTTGTGACGACCCACCGGCTGAAGGAAACGGTCGGCGCGACGGTCAAACGCGGAGATTTGGTTGCCGAGGTCG
>Ga0308173_10001788_pt1 | contig 11036 bp, 17 predicted proteins | sample PhyPR1_FD_203716 | JGI IMG/M metagenome (GOLD analysis project Ga0308173, IMG submission 203716) | Soil microbial communities from UC Gill Tract Community Farm, Albany, California, United States - DLSLS.P.R1 | ecosystem: Environmental > Terrestrial > Soil > Agricultural land | place: USA... | reverse complement strand
CGCGAACACGTGGCGCTGGCTGGTCGCTGGCCCGGCGTTCGTCGCCGACGCCACTCCGGCCTCGATCCTCGCCGCCACCTCTGTCCCGATGCTCCGCGCCGTCGACACGCCCGAGGTTCTCGTCCGACGCGGACCCACCATCACCATCGAGCGCTGAGCGGAGACGACCGTGGCTAACCTGCCTTCCGAAGTCGGCTACCTGACCGTTGTCGACAACGTCGTGGACGTCTTCTCCGACTCTGCCGACGCTGGCGACGTCCCCGACATCAGCCAAGCAACCGCGACCGTCACGTTCGTACCGGTCGGCATCCCGGCGACTCGGCCGTACCTGATCGTGCCGGCGACCGGGCAGCGCGAACACCTCTACCCGATCACCGCGTTCTTGGCGAACGGGCAGCTCTACCGCACCGCAGACGGGCAGGCTCCGACGACGGGCGAGGTGCCGGTCACTCCCGGTGTCCCGCTGCTCGCCCCGCAGCAGGCAGGGATCGACCTCGCGGCCTGGTGGTGGGAGGCGCAGTACAAGCCCGCCGCGGGCGAGAAGTGGACGCCCTACACCGTGCGGATCACCGGCAAGCCCGGCGACACCGTCTCGGTAGCCGCAGCCGCCATGACCCAAGACCTGCTCGGCAACCTCTCCACCGTCAAGCAGGCACTCGCCTGGTACGTCACCCCGGCGAACCCCGCGAACCCGCCGCTCCTCTCGGACATCCCCTCAAGTGCGCGCGTCGGAGACACCGTCGTCGACATCTCCAAGTCGCCCTGGTTCGCCTACCAGATCGGAGCCTGACACATGGTCACCCTCATCCCCATCGGTGCCATCTCGGGTGGCGGTGGCTCGAGCGGCCCGGTCGCGATCAGCGATGTCACCGGCGTGACTACAACCGGTCTCGCCACCGCCACCGCCGCCGACCAGACTGCCGGCCGTACCGCGATCGGTGCCGCCGCTGACACCGCGGTCCTGCACAAGACCGGCAACGAGTCGACCGACGGCATCAAGACCTTCACATCGATCCCGGTCCTGCCTGCCAGCGACCCGACCACGGCCAACCAGGCGGCGCGGAAGTCCTACGTGGACGCCACTGCCGCCGCTGCCGGGACTGCTGCGGCTGCTGCTGTCACGTCTGCGACCATCAACGCGGTACCGACCACCCGTACCGTCGCAGGGCAGGCTCTCGGCGCCGATGTCAGCGCCGCCACCATGACCGCCGCGCTGTTGGCTGCGACCACCACCGCGAAGGGCACGGTCGAGATCGCGACGCCCACGGAGGCGAAGGCAGGCACGGCGGGTGTCGTGATCGACGGCGCCGGGCTCGCAGCGGCGCAGGCGTCTCGCTACATCCTCTGCATCTGGGACAGCGCGTCCTCGTCATACAAGACGATCACGGGCGATGCTGTGCCGACCTCGGCGACACCCCCGCGGCTCTACAACACCGTCGACCAGGACACCGCCTCCATCTCAGTCCCCGTCGCCTACGGTCCCTACGACCAGTGGCTGCAGAAGCCGGCGGCTGGCTGATGCCCGGGCGGCTCATGCTCATCGACCCTGTCACCAACCTCTGGGTGACGGCGGTCGGCAACAAGGGGCCCGGGGTCGGTCCATCGCGCGATGACCTCGTCTACGGCACCTACCAGCCCCAGGCAGGTGTCAACGCCGGACTCGTCAACCCCAACGCTACCTTCACGACGCAGGGCACGGGCTCCAACACGATCACGCTCAGCACCGCGAACGCCGTGTACGAGAACGTCATCTTCAACGGGATCGTGAGCATCGCCGCCCTCGGGATCGTGTTCAGGAACTGCATTTTCAAGGGCCTCAACAACGTCACGAACTCCACCGGCTCCTCCACGCCGTGCGTGAAGGGCGCCTCCGCATCGCCGACGCTCGGAATGCTCGGCGGCGCTCAGTTCATCGACTGCCTCCTCGAGCCGCAGTCGAGCTCGTGGTGGAGTTATGCCATCCAGAACAGTTGGTTCACGATGGAGCGCTGCGAGATCCGCGGGTCGGTCGATGGCCTGTCCCTCGGCTCCCCGGCGGCCAGCGACCAGCCGACCGAGGTGTACGGCTCCCACATCCACAACGGATCGTATTGGTCGTGGGACCCAGCGGTCACCGCAGGTGACGGTCACTCGGACGGCACTACTCACTGCGACGGCATCCAGATCGCCCAAGGGAAGAACATCCACATCAAGGGCAACTACATCGGCGGCGCGCCCTCGACGACGTCCGACATCAACGCGGGCGACGACTTTCACAACTCCTGCATCATCATCGGCCAGGGTGGCGCGAACCCGACCAGCCCGACGAACACGATCGGCACCGTGCTGGTCGAGGAGAACTGGTTCGAGGGCTCCGTTGACGGCATCAACCTCGTGCGCGCATCCGGGAACAACCTGCCCGGCGTGAGCATCCTCAACAACCGCTTCATCCGGCGCACCAACGGAACCATGTACATGTCCAAGCCGCCGTCCCCGTACTTCACCGGCACGATCTCCGGCAACGTCATCGACGACACCGGCGAGCCCGTCCCGATCAGCCAAGGAGCAGTGGGCTCATGACGCACATGTACAACACCTTCCAACACTGGGCAGAGGGCGCGCAGATCACTCAGACGGGCATGGCGACCGACGGCACGTCGCCGGGCGCGATCGTCATCAACAACGTCACGGTGAACACCGGCAGCCCGAACCTTGTGGCTGCCGGTGCCGCTGCCCTACAGGGGACGATGGGTGCCCGGCTGACACTGACGGCCTCCCCGTCCTACATCCGGTACGACGAGCCCACCACCGGTGCGCGGGGCGTTCTCCGGAAAGGGGTGAAGATCCCGTCGAACCCCTCGGCAGAGACCGTCATCGCCGACATCCGCGACACCGCCAACGCCGTGAAGGCACAGCTCATGGTGTCGTCCACCGGCCTGCTGCGCGTCTCGTCCAAGACCACGGCCGTCACCGCGTCGAACTATCAGCTGTCGACCAACACCCAGTACTGGGCTGAGATGGTCGTCGTAGCGGGCACCACCACCGGGCAGGTCGGGCTCTACGTCTACGCCGCCGACGGGACCACGCTGCTCAACGGCGGCTACCTCTCGACGGCGAACCTCGACACCACCGCGGCCGACTGCAAGTACTTCTCCGACGGCCGCGCGACCACCGCCTCAGGGTGGACCACCCGCGACATGGACTCCTTCCAGGGCGGCGTGCTCGCATCGGGGCTGTGGGGTCCGCTGCCGAACGAGACGCTCCCGCCGTCGATCAACGTGGACCGTCCGGCGCCCAACCTCGTGGACCTGCGCAACTCGATCGCAGGTGATGGCTCGGTGCTGGTGTTCCCGACGCCGACGCATGTATCGGGGCCGACACTCACCGTGACGAGCCTCGACCCGGGGCTGTGGCTGTTCTCCCAGGACTCCACGACCCCGGCGGTCTACACCATGGCCGTCAACCAGGGCGACGCGCAGTCGACGACGCAGAACGTCACGATCGACGCGCTCCCGGTCGGGATCGTCCACTCCAACGCACCCATGGTCCCGAGCTCGGCTGGATCGTTCCCCAAGAGCGTCTGGGTCTAGGTCACCACTCGCGGATCAGCCCGTCGTCGGCGGCGTAGGAATCGGCGGCATCCACGGACCTGAACCGCCGCCACGACGAGGTCCCGTTGCCCCACTCGTCGACCACCACCCACCCGATCACCCATCGGCCGTGAACGTAGCGGCGCTCCTGGTGGACGACGGACACGCACTCTTCGTGCTCGTACTTCTGCATGGGTGTCAGGTCGCCGAGATGCTTGCGGCTGACCAGTCTGACGCACCACTCGAAGACGGCTCGAGATGTCGGCCAGAGCACGTACATGGCGAGAAGTCCGCCACCGAGCAGCAGCAGTGGCACGGTCACGAGGATCCACGTGTCGGTTTGGCTGTCGAGTTTCATCTGAACATCGCTCATGTTCGGCAGGAGCATGGCTCGGTTTGGCTGATACTGCGGGACTTGGCGGATCACCGATGTTAGGTAAAGACTTGTGGCCCCCTCTTCGCTTCGGCGGGGAGGGGGCCTTCTCGGCGTTTACGGCGGGTAATCAGCCATGGCGCCGCCGAGAGTGGAGGGGGAGCGCGATTGTTGGTCAGATTGTGTGTCCAGCACCAACCCGACGGCCTAGCCAAACCACTGTTTCCGCTGGTAGACATGGGTAGGCCCCGTGGGACTCGAACCCACAACTAACGGATTAAAAGTCCGTTACCGTGGTAGAGTTTCCGCAGGTCGTGGCCGATCCTGAGCGTGAATAGGTGTGGCGGGGTGTGGCGGGACCTACTGCGTTAGTGTGTAACTTAGTGTGTCATCCCTGAGCGATGTGGAGCGTGCAATGAGCGCAGACCTGACCCCTGACGAGCGTGCCGATCTGGCCTGGCGGCTGCTCGCCGCCGAGAACTCCGAGGCCACCCGATGACCGACCCGACTGACCGCGGCGGTAACCCTGTCGTACCTCTCGGCTGGCAGGGCCGCGCTCTCGACTGGGAGGTCTACCCCGACCGGAGGCCGATGGAGGCCGTGCTCTACGACGAGGACATGTGCGTGGCCGTCGTGCATGCTCGGACGCGGATCGGACTGGCTCGCAAGATGCGCCGGGAGCGGAGGAAGCACTCGTGACCGCCCCGACCCCCGGGCATCACCCGCGCGGCCATGCGTAAGGACGTAGCGACCCAGGGGCACGAAGGTCACATGGAAGCCACCGGGGAGCCCTGCCATGCCTAAGCGCCGCACCAAAGGCGAGGGCGGCCTGAGTCAGCGCCACGATCACCCCGACTGCCCGCCCCTCATCGACGGCAAGCGCGCCGAGCACACCTGCAAGGGTCGCTGGTGCGGAACGGTCGACGTGCGGCTGCCGGGCGGGGGAGTCAAGCGCAAGTACATCTACGGCCGGACACAGGCGGCCGTGCGCAAGAAGCTCGCCCAGGCCGTCCGCGAACGAGACGCCGGCACCCTCATCGTCAGCGCCACCACCGTCGAGGCGTGGCTGAACTACTGGCTCGAGAACATCGCCTCCCGCACGTTGAAGCCGCGCACACTCGACGGCTACCACGGCTACATCAAGACGCATCTGATCCCGCAACTGGGCAGGCACCGACTCGACGCGCTACGGCCCGAGCACATCCGCGGGCTCCACGACCACATGCGCGCGGCTGGCAAGAAACCCGCCACAATCCTCCAGGCGCACGCGATCTTGGCGAAGGCGCTCAACGATGCGGTCAACGACGGGAAGATCGCGCAGAACCCGTGCGACCGTGTTGCGCGACCCAAGGCGCCGAAGAACCACCGCACAGGGCTGACCGTCGAACAGGCGGCCGATCTGCTGCGGGCGACTGACGACCTGCGCTGGTGGCTGGCGGTGTTCTACGGCATGCGGCAGGGGGAGTGCCTCGGTCTGCGCTGGGGTGACATCGACCTCGACGGCCAGGTGATCCGCGTGGAGCAGACACTCGTCAGCCGTGGCAAGCGCGGTGGGCTCGGGTTCGGCACGCCCAAGTCCCAGACGTCGCGGCGCACGGTTCCGCTGACGCCGCTAATCGAGGCCCGCGTCAGGCTTGCACTCGCCAACCTCGACGAGCAGCCAGAGCCCGACGTGCTCGTGTTCCGCCGCCCCGATGGTCGACCCGTGCACCCGGCCGCCGATCGCAAGGCATGGGACGAGCTGCTGGCCGCGCACGACCTGCCCGCCATCGCCCTACACGCGGCACGGAACACGGCGGCGAACCTGATGGAAGCGGCCGGCATCCCCGACCGAATGGTGGCGCAGATCCTCGGGCACTCGTCGGTGCAGATCACGCACGGCTACCAGCACGGCGAGGTCGAGCGGATGAGGACGGGGCTCAGTGGCATGGAGAAGTTGCTGGCACCGAAGGCACTAGGAGACGCCTAGTCATCGTCCAGCGGGTGCTGCCTCACATACCGTTCCAGCGCCCTCCGGATCACCTGCGACAGCGTCTCCCCGCGATCCCGTGCCACGCGCATGGCCGCCTGCCACAACTCATCCGGAATGCGCACGCCACGCTTCGGGGTCGCAGGCTGGTTCGGCATCCCCGCGAAACTAGACGCAGGTGTGCCCACACCTACTGAGACCGGGACCGACCCAGGACTAGGCAGCCGTCGACCCCCGCCCAGCCCCCAGGATCGTCCACGCCTCCGACAACTTCTCGGCGCACACGACTGACTGCTTGATGAAGAAGCAGTCCCGCCCGTCGTCCAGATTCACGTAGCACCACTCGACGCCGTCGGGCAGGTCGTCGTCGGCCACAAACCTGATCCGCTGGTTCTGCATGGTCATCGCCACTCTGCATCTCCCTCGCTCCCGGTTGGCCCCCGTCCGGGTGTACAGGGAGTTAACCGTGCGCCACCGACAAGGGTCACGGCAATGGCTGGAGTGGCCGGATTTGATACCTAATCTGAGGGAGCGTCGTCGGGGTCGAGGTTGTCCTTGATGAGCCGATCGACCGCTGCGGCCAACTTGGCGATGTCATCGACCGTGCCGCTGACGACCACGCCGCCGGCAATGTTCGGCAGCCGGAGCTCGACGACGCCCGACTCCTCGGGCTGAGAATCCGTCGCGCGCTCGCTGCCCATCTCTTCGTCCAGGGCACGGACACGCCGCTCGATCATCCGGACCTTGTTGTCGCGGACGGTCGAGTCACCCATGAAGACCCGTCGCAGCGTCTCGCGATCGACCTCGATCTTCTCTGCCAGCGCCCGGTTGCTGAGCCCAAGGTTGACGCGGATCTCGTTCAACTCTTCGCCGAGCGCACGGCGATCGTCGTCATCACTCGGCTGACGTGGCGTCACGGGCGTCCATTCTGCGTCAAGGGCATCGGAATACGTCATCTGACTCTCTCATTGTGTGTCAACCGTGAGCGGACCGACCCTCCGAGTGTCCGCTTTTTCCCCGATCTATGAATCGCCAATTCTCGCGGTATCAGGCCGAGTAAACCAACCTCCTGTTACCCCTTGCGGAGTTTGGTGGGAACTGGCACGATGGCGCCATGCCCCGCCAAACTAAGCCAGACACCGCCAACGCGGCGACCGGCATGGACCCGATCTTCATCTCGGTGAAGGACGCGGCCAGGCTGCTGAACGTTACGCCGTGGACCGTCTATCAGAGGCTCGACCAGGGCCTGATGGAGTCGCGGTACGAGGGCAAGCGTCGCCTCGTCCGTTACGCGTCGGTCCTCGCCTACGCCGACTCGCTCCCCACCGAGCGACCGGAGGCGTCATGAGTGCGACGCTTGCCAAACGCTTCTGGTCGAAGGTCAACAAGACCGAGACGTGCTGGCTTTGGACCGGATCGACTTCTCGCGGTTACGGGTCCATCCGGTTGGGCGGCGCTGACCAGCCTCGCCCGCAGGTTCACCGCGTGGCTTACGAGCTTCTGGTCGGCCCGATTCCCGATGGAATGGAGATCGACCACCTCTGCCGCGTCCGCAACTGCGTCAACCCGGACCACCTCGAGCCGGTGACTACGTCCGAGAACCTGCGGCGACGGATCTTCGTACATGGGAACAGCAAGAAGACGCACTGCCCTTCTGGCCACCCTTACGACTCCGAGAACACCTACGTGGTATCGAACGGCCATAGGGTTTGCCGGGCGTGCAGGCGTCGCTACCGGGCTGCCCGGAGGGCCGCCGCATGAGCGCCCAGCCGATCTGGGAAGCGGTCGACCAGCACACCGCCGACACCCTCGACCTCGTCGCCACCGAGCAGACGCCCCCCGTCGACCGCGAGTGGCAGCACTACGTCGATGCGCTCGCCACTGTCGCCAGTCGTCACGCCGGCCTGATCCCGCCGAACGAGCTGCGGGTTCTGGTGCGCGGGAACGTGGCGCCGAAGCGAATCGGCGCCTTCATGCACCGCGCGCTGTCGCAGGGGCTGATCCGTCGCACCGGTGAGTGGGAAGTGTCGAACGACCGCGATGGCAAGAACATCGGACGTCCGATGCCCTGTGTCGAGTGGATCGGCGGTGACGCGTCGTGAGGATCTACCCGCGCTCCGTCTGGGCCGTCGCCGTCGTGGCCGTCTCGACCATCACTGCCGGCGTCGTCGCCACGGTGCACCAGGCCGCCACCCACTAGCCCCTCGGCGCGCGCTGACCCCACCACGCGCGTCGAGGACCAGCCCACCAAGCGCGAACGCCCGGACCACTGACAGGCAGCCGGGCGCTCGCAACACCTACAGAGGAGATCGTAGCAATGAGCACAGAGCGAACCGCCCTGCAGATCGTCGCCCAGCGCAACGGCAGCGGCCCGCGCGTCCCTCGGTCCCGGCCGCTGAGCCCCGACCACGAGGCTGTCGCGGCCGTCGCCACCGACCTGATCCTCCACGGAACCGCCGGGCCCTGTCTCGGCATCCACCGTGGGCACGCGCTCACCGAGGCCAGCGAGAGGTCCGCGGCGCTCGCTCAGTGCAACTACATCGCGAGCCACAGGGGGACGGCGGCATGAGCGCCGACGACACCGCCCGCGCCTACCTCGACCACGACGCCTGGTGGGCCGACCTCACCGACGACCAGCGCGCCACGATCAGCCGACGCCGCGAAGTGCTGGGCTCGCTCGACGACACCTACGCGCTCAACCGCAGCGAGCGCGGCTTCGGAACCCTCGCCGCCGCCTTCTACATCGCGCTTCCCGCCCTCGCCATCTGGGCCATCTACCTCGGCCACCCGGTCATCGCGGCCGTCCTCTGCTACGTCACCGTCGCCGTGTCCGTCGCGCTGCTGCTCGGCCACATGATGCGGCGGGGTGAGGTTGAGCAGCCCATCGACATCGCGTCGCTGCCGCTCACGGACAGCATCGCCGCTCATCAGGCGCCGGTGCTCATCAGCGAGACCGAGGCGTACCTGCGTGAGGTGTCCAAGTGACCATCGACCCCACGGATCCGGCCGCCTACGCCTGGCCTGACATCTGCATCGACTGCGGCGATCGGCTCTGCGGGGTCTGCCAGGCGCTGGCGTGGCAGGACGAGGACGACAGGCGGACGCGATGAGCCTCACCGTCTACGGAGACCTCGAGCAAAGGTCCGATGAATGGCTGGCTGCTAGGTGCGGCATGGTCACGGCGTCCGTCGTCGGCCAGCTGCTGACCCCGACACTCAAGGTCGCCAGCAACGACACATCCCGGGGCGTCACGGCAGCCCTGGTTGCCGAGCGCGTCACCGGATGGACCGAGCCGTCCTACATCAACGCCGACATGTGGCGCGGCATCGAGCATGAGCCCATCGCGCGGGACAAGTACGCCGAAGTCAACGGCGTCGAGGTGCGCGAGGTCGGCTTCATGGTCCTCGAACGCGACGGATGGAAGCTCGGTTACTCGCCGGACGGACTAGCGGGCGACGACGGGCTCATCGAGATCAAGTGTCCGCGCGCCAAGAGCCACCTGTCGACGATCGTCGCCGACGAGGTGCCGACGTACTACATGGGCCAACTGCAGGCCGGGCTGCTCGTGTCCGGGCGCGAGTGGATCGACTACGTGTCCTTCTGCGCCGGGATGCCCATGTTCACCAAGCGCGTACTGCCCGACGAGCGCTGGCACGAGGCGATCTCCGAAGCCGTCGCCGCATTCGAGAAGGCCGCTACCGACCTGGCCTCTGACTACCTGGGCGCCGTCGTCGGATTGCCGACGACCGAGCGCATCGACCTAGAGATTGCGATCTGACATGAAGCAGGAGAGATGGCTCCCGATCGCTGGATACGAGGAGCAGTACGAGGTCTCTGACCTTGGACGGATCCGGTCGCTTGCGCGGCTGGACGCTCGAGGCCGCTCGCTACGAGAGCGGGAGTTGAGTCCGCGGAAGACGACCCGGGACCACTTGTCAGTGGCCCTCTATCGGGACGGCATCCGACGAGACCTCCAGGTTCACCACCTCGTCTTAGAGGCATTCATCGGGCCGCGGCCCGATGGAATGGAGGGCTGCCACTGGAACGACGACCCGTCCGACAACAGGCTAGACAACCTCCGATGGGACACCCGTCGGGCGAACGTTCTGGACAGCGTCCGGAACGGCAGCCACTCGATGGCGAACAAGACGCATTGCCCGGAAGGTCATCCGTACACGTCGGAGAACACCTACGTGTACCCGGCTGGCAATCGAGCCTGCCGCGAGTGCCGGCGGATCTATCGCGAGCTTCACGCCGAGGAGCGGCGTGCGAAGGGACGCGAGTACATGCGCCGCAGGCGCGCCCAGAAACAGGTCGAACCAGCCGGAAAGGCAGCATGAAGATGGACATCTCCGAGACTCTCGCCCCGACGAGCGACCAACTTGACGCCGTCGACCTGCTCGGCGGGCCGCGCATCTTCACCATCGAACGCGTCAGCAAGGGCAACGCTGAGCAGCCGGTGAACGTCCACCTGGCCGAGTTCCCCCGGGTGTGGCGCCCCGGCAAGTCGATGAGACGGGTTCTCGCCTCCTGCTGGGGAACCAATGGCGCGGAGTGGGCCGGCCGACGCGTTGAGCTGTTCTGCGACGAGAACGTGGTATTCGGTGGCAAGACCGTCGGCGGCACACGGATCAGTCGAATCTCGCACATCAATGGCCCGAAGAAGATCCCGCTGCTCATCACCCGCGGCAAGAGCGCCATGTTCACCGTCGACCCGTTGCCCGACGCGCCGCCCGCACTCACCGACGCCATGGTCGCCACCGCTGACGAGGCACAACTCCGCGCATGGTGGAACGAGCACCCCGGCAAGCGTGACGCGATCAAGGCGCGCGTGGACGAGCTCAAGGCAGCCGCAGCCGACGCCCTGCCGATCGACGCGCTCAGTGGCGAGGGCGAGCGACCAGGCGGTGTCGCATGAGGCCGCGGCTGCTCGACCTGTTCTGCTGCGAGGGCGGCGCGAGCACGGGCTATCACAGAGCCGGCTTCGACGTGTACGGCGTCGACCTGTTCAAGAAGTTCACGCAGAAGCGCTACCCGTTCCCGTCGCACCGCGGAGACGCCTTGGCCGCACTGGAGTCGCTGCTCTCTGGCGAGCCCCTCGCGTTCGACAACGGCGAGGAACTGC
>Ga0308173_10001787_pt1 | contig 11037 bp, 10 predicted proteins | sample PhyPR1_FD_203716 | JGI IMG/M metagenome (GOLD analysis project Ga0308173, IMG submission 203716) | Soil microbial communities from UC Gill Tract Community Farm, Albany, California, United States - DLSLS.P.R1 | ecosystem: Environmental > Terrestrial > Soil > Agricultural land | place: USA... | reverse complement strand
CTACCGGCGGTGGCCCTCGAGCGCCGCGGTCTATCTTCCCAACGGGCGGCCACCGCAGCCCGGCGAGCTGTTCGTCCAGCGCGATCTCGGCCGCACGCTGCAGTACATGGCGGACCAGGAAAAGGCCGCAGCCGTGCAGGGCCGGGCTGCGGGCTTGAAAGCCGCCCGCGCGGCTTTCTACCGCGGCGACATCGCGCAGGCGATCGTGGCCTATCACCGGCAAAACGGCGGCCTGCTCACCGAAGCGGATCTTGCGGAGTTCAACGTGGCGATCGAGCCGCCGGTCAGGACGCGGTTCGGCGCATTGGAGGTCTACGCGTGTGGCGCATGGTGCCAGGGCCCCGTGCTGCTGGAGATGCTCAACATCCTGTCGGGCATCGACCTCGCGGGCATGCGGCACAACTCGCTCGACTACGTGCACGCCGTGACCGAGGCCATGAAGCTCGCGTTCGCCGATCGCGAGCGATACGTCGCCGACCCGCGTTTCGTCGACGTGCCCGTCGACACCCTCGTGTCGCAGGAATACGCACAGCGGCGCCGCGCGCTCTTGCGCATGGATCGTGCGGCCCCCGGAATGCCGGCTGCGGGGGAAATACCGGGGCGCGCGCCGGGCGGCGAGCCGAGCGCGACATCGCATCGTGCATCGGCGGGTGCGCACGATACCTCTTACATCAGCGTCATCGACAAGGACGGCAATGCGTTCACCGCAACGCCGAGCGATCCGTCGTACGACATGCCCGTCGTTCCCGGCACGGGGTTGTGTCCTTCGTCACGCGGATCGCAGAGCTGGGCGGATCCGCGCCATCCCTCGTCGGTGGCGCCAGGCAAGCGGCCGCGCCTGACGCCCATGGGGGCGCTCGCCTTGCTGCCCGATGGCAGCCCGATGCCGATCGGTACGCCAGGCGGCGACGTTCAGGCGCAGGCCATCGTGCAGGCGCTGCTCAACATGACGGTGTTCGGCATGGATCCGCAGCAGGCGGTGGAAGCGCCTCGGTTCGCCAGCTACAGCTTTCCCGATTCGTTCGAGCCGCACAGTTATTCCCCGGGCGTGCTGTATGTCGAATCGCGCGTGCCTGCCGACGTACGGGACGGCCTGCGCGGGCGCGGGCACGATGTCCACGAATGGCCGGACTTCGTGTGGCGCGCCGGAGCGGTGTGCGTGCAACGCCCGGACCGCCGGCAGGGCGTCATCGCGGCCGGCGCGGATCCGCGGCGTCCCTGCTACGCCGTCGGCTGGTGATCAGGCCTGCGCGGGCGCCGGCGCGGGCAGGCGCGGCAGCTTCTCGGGAATGAGGCCGCCAGGCCGGTAGCGCAACATGACGATCAGCAGGACGGCCACCATGAATTCGCGCAGCGCTGCGCCCTGCACCGGCGTGACGCCGGGAATCAGCGGGATCGCGAAGCGCGAAGCCTCGAGCAGGAACACGATCGCGAACGCACCGACGATCGCGCCCCGGTTGTTGCCGAGGCCGCCGACCAGCAGGGCCAGCTTGATGTAGAGCGTGAACAGCGGCACGAAGATGTCCGGCGCGATATACGAGGTGTAATGCGCGTAGAGCGCGCCGGCCAGTCCGAGCGCGGCGGACCCTACGGCAAACGCTTTCACCTTGAACAACGTGACGTGCTTGCCCGCGACCGCGGTGACCTGCTGGTCGTCGCGGATCGCCCGCAGCACCCGGCCGAATGGCGACGCCCGGAGGCGCTCGATGCAGAAGTACGCGAGCGCCACGATGACGGCGACGATGCCCAGGTACAGCAGGTTGAAGGCCTCGGGCGAAAGCGCGCCGCGATACGGGCCGGGGATGCCGGAGATGCCGTCGGTGCCGTTCGTGAAGCCGATCGCGTTGCTCGCCACGATGCGGATGGTCTCCGCGAAGCCCAGCGTGACGATGGCCAGGTAGTCGCCTCGCAGCCGCACCGTGATCAGCGACACGACCACGCCCACCGCGGCGGCGATGATCGCAGCGGAGGCCATGCCCACTGCGATGGCCGCGCCGCCCTTGGTGAGCAGCGCGCTCGCGTACGCGCCGACGGCAAAAAAACCCACGAGGCCGAGGTTCACCATGCCGGCAAAGCCCCACATCACGTTCACGCCGAGCGCCATCAAGGCATAGATGCCGGCCGACACCGCCATCGCGATCAGATAGTTCTCCATCAGATCGCCGCTTGTCCCAGGATGCCGCGCGGACGCAGCGTCAGCACGAGCAGGATGGCCACGAATCCGACCGCGCTGCGGTAATCGGGCGACAGGAACAGCAGGCAGAGCTCCTCGCCGATGCCCACGGTCAGCGCACCAACGACCGCGCCGGGAATGCTGCCCAAGCCCCCGACGACGGCCGCGGCGAAAATGGACAGGATCGTGCGAAAGCCCGTCAGCGGGTCGATCGTCGTGTCGAGCCCGATGAGCATGCCGCCGAGGCCCGCGAGACCCATGCCGACGAAATTGACGAGCCGTCCGATCACCTCGGCGTTGATGCCCTTGACGCTCGCGAGCATGGGGTTGTCGGCCACCGCGCGCATGGCCTTGCCCATGCGGGTAAACGCGAGAAATCCGAACAACGCCGCCATCGCGATCCCCGCGACGGCGAGGTTCTGCAACTGTTGCGGCCCGACGCGGATCGACCCCAGCCGCAGGTCACGCGCGATCGGCAGATCGTAACCGCGCAGGTCGTTGCCGAAGCCGAAGCGCACGATGTTCTCCAGCGCGATGGTCAGCGCGATGGAGGCGATGGCGGTCGTGATGTAGCCGGCCGGGCGGAAGCGCCTGAGCACGAATTCGTCGCTGGCAACCCCGACGACGCCGGCCACGGCGAAGGCTGCCAGGAGCGACGGCAGGATAGGCCAATGCAGCGACACGTTCGCGACATAGCCGGCGAAAGCCCCGATCGTCGCGTGCGACGCGATCGCGAAGTTCGGGAAGCGCAGCACTGCGTAGATGGCCGTCAGCCCGATCGCGGGCACGGCGAGGATCGTCCCCGCCATGGCGCCGTTGACCACCAGCTGCGCGACCTCGGCGGCCGACGCCATCGATCACGCGACTTTCAGGAGCACGAACTTGCCGCCGGTCGCCTTGTTGTAGCGGAACTTGCAGTCGACGATGTCGCCGATCTCCGTGAAATCGCAGGGGCCGCTCGCGCCTTCGTAGTTGATGTCCTTGCCTTGGGCGAGCAGCTTCAGGCCTTCGCTGGCGCTGTAGACCTTGGTGCCCGCGCCCTGGCAAATGCTGCGCACGCTGTCGTGGATCGCGGTGCCCGAGGCGGCCTTGGCTTTGGCGATGGAGAGCGCGACGAGGCTCGCCCAGTCCGTTGCCTGGGTCTCGTACGAATCCGGCTCGGCGACACCCAGGCGCTTCTTCGTCAGCTCGTACGCGGGCGAGGTCACATCCGCCGACGGCTGCACGGTGATGACGCCTTCCGTGACCTCCTGCGGCAGCGATTCGAGCACCTTGGTGGTGACGGCATACGACTGCGCGAAGCGCATGCCGGTGTAGTTGGCGCGAAACAGGTCGCGCAGCAGCACCGTCACGTCCGGCGCGTAGCCGTTGAGGTACACGAGATCGGGATTGGTGCGCAGCGCCTGGTCGACCTCGGAGCGGTAGGTCGTCTTGTCCTTGTCGTAGATCAGCGTGCCGACCATCTGCGACCCATGCTGCTTCAGCACCTCCGTTGCACGATCCTGCGTGGGCTGCGCGAACGGGGCCTGGATCGACATCATGAAGCAGCGCTTGACGCCCAGCGACGCGATGAACTCGGCGTGCTTGCCGGCCTGCAGGTGATTGTTGGGCTGGGTGCGAATGAGATAGCCCTGGTGCGGCAGCTTGGTGATCGAATCAGCGCCCGAAACCGTCGTCAGGAACGTCTTGCTTTCCCAGCACAGCGGCGCGACCGCCGTGGTGACCGCCGACGCCCACGTTCCCATGATCGCCGGAACCTTGGTGACATCGATCAGCTTGCGTGCAGCGCGCACGGCGGCCTCGGGATTCGTCTGGTCGTCCTCGATGACAAGCACGACCTTGCGGCCCAGCAGCCCGCCTGCGCCATTGACCTCGTCGATGACGGCCTGCATGGCCTTGGCCATCCGTGGCCCGTCGAATCCACCCGCACCGGTCAGCGGCGTGAGCACGCCGAGCTGCAATGGCGCGCCCTGCGCACGCAATACGGCTGGTGCGAATGCGCTCAACGCAAGCGCGCTGCTCGCCTGCACGAATCGCCGGCGAGACGGTCCGACACCTGCATTCATGGCTGCTCCTCCTTCGTCGATCATCGTTGGCTCCCGAGCATGCCCCGCGTGCGTCTGCGGCACGCGTTCACAGGGCACCCAGGAAGATGCGCTTGATGTCCGGATCGGCCGCAAGCGCCGCGGCGGGACCGTCGCGATGATTGCGGCCGTCCACGAGAATGTACGCGCGACTGGCGATGGTCAAGGCTTCGCGCGCGTTCTGCTCGACCATCGCGATGGCGGTCCCCGCCCGGTTGATCGCGACGATGTCCTCGAACAAGCGTTCGGCCGCCAGGGGAGAAAGTCCCGCGGACGGCTCGTCGAGCAGCAGGACCTTCGGATCGACCATCAGCGCCATCGCGATGGCGAGCACCTGCCGCTCGCCGCCCGACAGCACCCGGGCGGCCACGCGACGGCGCTTGCCGAGGATGGGGAACCGGTCGAACGCTGCATCGACCTTGCGCCGCGCACCACGCGGGTCGATGAAACCGCCGATCTCGAGGTTCTCGCGCACCGTCATGCCGGGGAAGATGTTCTGCTCCTGTGGCACGTAGGCGACGCCGAGACGACTGATCTCCCGGGGCAGGCGCGCCGTGATCGATCGATCGACGAAGCGCACCTCGCCGCGGCTCGGCTTGACCAGGCCCGCGATGACCTTCAGCAGGGTCGATTTACCTGCGCCGTTCGGCCCGATGATGCCGACGATCTCGTCCGCGCCAACGCGCAGGTCCACGCCCTTCAGCACTTCGTCGCCGGCGCCGTAGCCGGCAACGATGTCGCGGGCCTCCAGCGCCATCATCGCCGCCGGCCCATGTAGGCCTCCTGCACCGCAGGATTCTGCGCGACCTCCGAAAAGCTGCCCTCGGCCAGGTTCCTGCCTTCGGCGAGCACGATCACGTCCTCGCAAAGCCGGGCGATCGTGTCCATGTGATGCTCGATGAGCAGCACGGTCAGTCCGCGGTCGACCAGGCTGCGCAAGTGTTGTGCGATCTCGCGCGCCAGCGCGGGATTGACGCCCGCCACCGGCTCGTCGAGCAGGACCAGCTGCGGACCGGCCATGAGCACGCGGCCGATCTCCAGCAGCTTCTTCTGGCCGCCGGACAGGCTCGATGCCGGATCGTTGAGCACGCGCACGAGGTTCAGTCGCCGTGCGATGTCGTAGGCCGATTGCGTGAGCTCCTCTTCGCGCCGTTGCGCCTTGCGGGTACGCACCACTGCCTGCCACACGCGCTCGCCGGGCTGACTGGCGCCATACAACAGGAGGTTCTCGTAGACGGTGAGGCCTGGCAGCCCGCGCGCGATCTGGAACGTCCGCACGAGGCCCGTACTCGCGATACGGTCCGGCCGCCAACCCGTGATGTCGCGGCCGGCGAACACGACCTTTCCGGCATTGGGCGAGACGACGCCCGAGATGCAATTGAACAGCGTCGTCTTGCCGGCGCCGTTGGGGCCGATCACGCCGGTGATCCGATGCGGTTGAACGGACAGGTGCACGCCTTCGAGCGCGTGCACGCCGTAGAACCTGCGCGTCAGTCCGTGGACCTCGAGGAGCGCCTCGGGCATCAGGATGCTGCCCGTTGGCCCAGCGGGCGCGGCGTCACTGCTCGATCAGGGACGGCACGACGAATGCCGCGATGAGGCGGCCCGCGGCGGCATGCTCGTCGGTGAACCAGCCGGCCTCGTGGGAGATGTTCATCGTGCCGAAGCGCCGGTCGGCATGGGCGAGCGGTATGTTCATGATGGACCCGATGCCCAGGCTGAAGATCAGCTCGTGATCGGCGAACGCCTCGCGCACCTCGTCGGGGTTGCGCGCGACGAACACTTCGCCCCGATCGAGCACCACCCGGCTCCACGGCGTGCCGCGTTTCTCCTTGCGTCCGCCGACAGGATACGCGGCGGGATTGCTGCTGTAGATGCGCTCGACCTCGGACGTCGCCTCGTGCACCCGCATCATCGTGAACAGGCGATGGCCGATCACTTCCTGCACCAGCCGATCCACGGCAGTGTAGAGCTGCATGGTGTCGCGCGCACCGGCCGACAGATCGGCCAGACGGGCGAGATCAGGAAGCGTCAAAGGGCGCTTGTGCTGGCTCATCGGGGTCTCGGTGGTCGGCGAAGCTCGAACGTCGAGTCTACGCCATGACGCGGCACCGGGAATAGAATGGCAGCTGGCGATACGCGCACCCGCCGTGCGCCGCACGCGGGCCGGTTTCGGCCTGCCACAGTTGACGTAACTCCACCGTCAAGGGGGTAAGCATGCGCAGAAGGCAATGGCTCAAGGCCGGTGGTGCAACGCTCGCCGCGCCGCTCCTGACATCCGTCCTGCGACCGCTCGATGCGTTGGCGCAGACCAAGCAGATCGTGGTCATGACATGGGGCGGCCAATGGGGCGACGCCATGCGCGACAACGTCGACGCGGCCTTCGAGAAGGCGACGGGCATCAAGGTGGTACAGGATCGCGGCGCCAGCCCGGTGGAGCGCATCACCAAGCTCAAGGTGAGCCAACCCAATCCGGTTGCCGACCTGTTCCAGCTCGCTGACGGCCTCGTGCCGCTCGCGATCAAGCAAGGCGTCGCCGAGAAGATCAACCGCGATTCGCCGCGCATGCCGAACCTGCGGAACATGATCCCCGCGTTCTGGAACGATTACTGGGTGCCGGAGATCTTCTCGGTGATCGGGATCGTCTACAACACCAAGGAAGTGAAGAATCCGCCGACGGGCTGGGCCGATCTGTGGCGGCCCGAATTCAAGGGGCGCATCGTCCTGCCCGAGATCTCGCACTCGATCGGCTCGTACATCATCCCGATCGGCGCCGTCGCGGCGGGCAAACCGGCCAGCGACGAGGAAGCCGGCTTCGCCATGCTGAAGCGCATGGTCGACCTGCGTCCGGTGTGGGCGAAGGACACCGACACGATGATGAACGCCATGCGCACGGACGACGCGGTGATCGGCATTCTGTACAAGTCGCAGACGTACACCGTCAAGGGCTATGGCGCCCCGGTGGAATGGGTGTATCCGAAGGAAGGCGGCATCGCGTACACATCGGGCACCTGCATCGCCAAGGGCACTAAGAACCTCGACGCCGCCGAGGAATACATCAACACCACGATGGACCCCAACGTGCAGCCCTTCGCGGCGCGCATCTACAACTACGGCGGCACCAACAAGGAAACGATCACCAAGCTGCCGCCCGATCTGCAGGAGCGCGTGCGCTTCCCGCAGGATCAGCTCGACCGCCTCGTCAAGCTCGACCTCGGCATGATGGCCGACAAGCGCGCGGCGTGGGTCGAGCGCTGGAACAAGGCGGTTGCCGGCAGCTGATGGCGCGCATCGACGACGCGGCGGCAATCCGTTGCGTCGGTTGGCGGGACAATCGCGACGGATTCGACGTCGCGCTGGCAGTCAATCGACTGCTGTCCGCGGGCGCGGCCGCGTGGTGGCTGACCAACGATCACGAAGGCGCGGACGCCGGCGATTATCTCGTCGAGCTGACCGCGCGGCGGCAGGACGCGCTCGCAACGCTGGGCGTCGTCACGCGCGCCTGGCACGGCGACATTCCTGCGGCTGCGCGGCGACTCGCCGCTCCCGCGGCCTGTCTCTTTGCAGGAACCGCATCGAAGTTTCCGTACTTCGCGTATTACGCCGTCGCCCTGCTCCGCCTCGGTGTCGACTACGTGCCGTGCGACGGCGCGATGCTCGCTGCCGGTGCGCTCGACGATGCGAACGTGCTGGTCCTGCCGGGCGGGTTCGCGACCTGGGGCATCGACGCCGCCGAAGATGCACCGGGCGCCGACGCGCAGGTACGCGACTTCCTCGATGCGGGGGGCGCCGCGATCGGATCGTGTGGCGGTGCGTTCTACCTTTCGGCCGGTCGCCCGGGATGGACGGGAACCGCCCAAGCGAAGCCGCTCTATACGCACGAGTACCTGCAGAGCGGCGCGGGCGTGGTGAGCGTCGCGATGCGGCCCGGCCCGCTCGGTCTCGGATGCCCGCCGACGATGGAGATGCCTTACTACCACGGACCGCTCTACGATCTGGTCGGCGCCGGCGTCGACGTCGCTGCGACGTTCCATTCCCTGACGCTTCCGGCGCGGCTTGCGATCGACAATCCCCTCGACGATGCGCGATTCCGGCGCGACATGGCGGGCAAGCCGGCCATCCTCCTCGCCTCCGACCCTCGTGCCGCCGGCATGCACGCTGCGCGCGCCGGTTCGCCTGCGCGCGTGGCGCATCGCGCGGTGCTCTTCTCGCCGCATCCTGAAATGGGCGATCTCGTGCGCAAGTACATTGCGCTCGACGGTTATGTCCGCCACTACCTGCCGATCCGCGGCTTCGGCACGCTGCGCGATACCTTGCGACACTACCGCGTCACCGAGGCCCCGAGCTTTCGCCTGATCGTCAACGCGTTGCACGATGTCATGAGCGATGCGCGCCCTGCCGGTGCCGGCGCTCCGGCTGCCATCGCGAGCGAAACGGTCGAGACCGATCTGGTTGAGGTCTGTGAAGCGGCATCGGCGCGCCTGCCGCCGTTCGGCTCCGGCGAGGAGGGCGATCTGCTGCAGGACGTCGCGGCGGGCATTCGCGCGCGCCTCGCGCGGCTGCGCGGGCCCGCGCGTGCGGCTGCCGAGACGGTGGAAGGCAGCACGCGGCTGCGCGCCTCGTACACGCATCTCGTCCGCACGATGAGCGAGCACGCGCGCAGCATGCCGGCACCTTCGGCCGCGCAGGCGCTGATGGAGCTCGACCTCGGCGTTGCCCTGCTGGAATGCTGGACGCGCGTCGCGCAATTCGACCGGACGATCGCAGGACGAGCATGAGCGAAGAACCGATCGACGTGCGGCTCGAGCGCGTGCGCAAGACGTTCGGTGCGGTCGTCGCCGTCGACGACGTCAGCATCGACATCCCGCGGGGCAGCATCTTCTCGCTGCTCGGGCCGTCCGGCTGCGGCAAGACGACCACCTTGCGTCTCATTGCAGGGTTCGAGCAACCGGACCGCGGCGAAGTCACCATTCGCGCCAACAAGGTGACCGCGGTACCGCCGTACCGGCGCGACTTCAGCATGGTGTTCCAGAGCTACGCGCTCTTTCCGCACCTGAGCGTCGCCGAAAACGTCGCCTTCGGGCTGCGCATGCGGCGTGTTCCACGCCACGAGCGCGCCACCGCCGTACGCGAGGCGCTCGACCTCGTGCAGCTCGGCGCGCATGCGGATCGCTACCCGCGCCAGCTGTCGGGAGGCCAGCAGCAGCGCGTCGCGCTCGCGCGCGCCATCATCGTCAAGCCCGCGGTCCTGCTGCTCGACGAGCCGCTCGGCGCGCTCGACAAGATGCTGCGCGAGGAAATGCAGGTCGAGCTGCGCAGCCTCCAGCAGCGCCTCGGGATCACGGCGGTCTTCGTCACTCACGACCAGGAGGAGGCGCTTACCTTGTCCGACCAGGTCGCCGTGATGCGCAACGGCGCCATCGAGCAGATGGGGCCGCCGCGCGAGATCTACGAGCGCCCGCGCAACGAGTTCGTGGCGGGATTCCTCGGGGCCAGCAACTTCCTCGACGGTACCGTGCTCGCGCGCGATCACGCGGGCGCCATCGTCGAGACTGCCGCCGGCCGCATACCGGCGAGCGCCGAAGCCGCCGTCGGCAGCAAGGTGCGCATTGCGGTTCGGCCCGAGCGCGTGCGGGTCGGCCCGGCAGGGAGCGAAGGTTTGCCCGCGCGTATCCGCGACATCGTCTATCGCGGCCCGATCACGCATCTCTACATGGACAGTGCCGCCGGATCGTTGCTGTCCTACCAGCAGAACGCCGGCGCGCAGGCATGGCAGGTAGGTGACGAGGTTCGCTGTGCATGGGACGCGCAGAGCGGCGTCGCGGTCGTCGCGGAGCGCACATGAAAGGCGCCTGGGCGTGGATGCTCGCGATTCCACCGCTCGCCATCGCGCTGCTGTTCTTCGTCGGCCCGCTGCTCCACCTCTTCTGGGTCAGCTTGCATACGAGCTCGCAGAGCGAGCTGTACGGTGCAGCGCTGACGCTGCAGAACTACGGCGCGGTCCTGACGGACTCGTTCTACCTCGGCATCATTCGCCGAACGCTCGGTGTCGCCGCGCTCATCCTGGCCATCAGCCTGCTGATCGGCTATCCGGTTGCCTACTTCGTCGCGCTGCAGCCACCCCGGCGCCGCATGATCGTCCTGCTGTTGTTGCTCTTTCCGCTCATGGTCAGCAACGTCGTGCGAGCGTACGGATGGGTCGCCATCCTGGGTCGCCGCGGCGTCCTCAACAGCGGGCTGCGCAGCTTCGGGTTGATCGACGCTCCGCTCGACCTGCTCTATTCGACCGAGGCCGTCGTCATCGGCCTGATGACCATCCTGCTGCCCTACATGGTGATCTCGATCGCCAACACGCTGTCCTCGCTGGACCCACGCTACGAAGAGGCGGCGCAGGCGTTGGGCGCGGGGCCCGTGCGCACCTTCGTCCACGTGACGCTGCCGCTGTCCACGCCTGGCGTGGCGTCGGGCATGCTGCTCGTGTTCCTGCTGTCGCTGAGCGCGTACGTCACCATCACCCTCCTGGGCGGCCCGCGCTCCAAGCTGCTGGTCAGCATGGTCTACGACAGCGTCACCGCATTCCAGTGGCCGCGCGCCGCAGCGCTGGCGTTCATCCTGCTGGCGTTGGCGCTCGTCGTCACGGCGCTCATCCTGGCGGTCCTGCGTCCGCGTCGCGTCCAGGGCATGGGCCGCTGATGTCCGCGCGCATGCTCGGACCCGCGCTGCGCGGCGTGTGTGCGACGATCGCGTTCGCGCTCATCATCGTGCCGATCGCAATCGTGG
>Ga0308173_10001784_pt1 | contig 11043 bp, 13 predicted proteins | sample PhyPR1_FD_203716 | JGI IMG/M metagenome (GOLD analysis project Ga0308173, IMG submission 203716) | Soil microbial communities from UC Gill Tract Community Farm, Albany, California, United States - DLSLS.P.R1 | ecosystem: Environmental > Terrestrial > Soil > Agricultural land | place: USA... | reverse complement strand
GTACGAGGTGAGCGATTCGGAAGGTTACCTGGCGCTTGCCGCCCGTGACGCAAACGGCGCGCGAGCCGCTTTCGAGCGCGCTTTCGCGGCTAACGATCCCGATCCCAAAATGTGCCTGGAACTGGCCATGCTGGAAGAGGCGGCGAAACAGCCGCTCGAGCGCGCCACGGCGCCGCTCGAACGCGCCGTTCAGTTGAAGCCGAACTATACGGAGGCGCTGCTGCAGCTCGGATTGATTCAGATTGCCGCGAGGCAGTATGAGAGCGCGCTGCAATCGCTCCTGAAGATCGATAAGGTCGGTCCGGAGCGAGCCACTCCGGTGTACGCGGCGCTGGCCTACGGATATTTTGAGACCGGCGACCTGGCGCGCGCGGCCAAAGATGCGGCGACGGCGAAGCAGTACGCGCGATCGGAGGTGGAATCCCAACGGCTGACTGCTCTGCTGGAACTGATCGATGCGCGCGCCAAGAGCCCATTTCCTCCGCAGCCCGGCGAGAAGACGCAGCGCGTCGAGGGAGCGCTGCGCGCCATCGAGTGCAAGCCGGCAGGGAACCGGGCCGCATTTTCGATTGGCGATAAGATTCTGATCTTTGAGCTTCCCAACCCCAAAGCAATCGAGTTCGATCGGGCGGGAACCGTCTCTGGCCCTCTGAACCTGACCTGCGGCGCACAAAAGCCTATCTGGATGACCGTCGAATATGCACCAGCCAGCGTCATGGACCGCGCGAGCCTCGGAGTAATCCGCAAAATGGAATTCTGATCCGAGTGGAACCATTGCATTGCGGATACATTCTGTCGCTGCCGGAGCGCATGGTGCGCTCGCTGGGCGCGCTTTGCGGGGGTTTGCTGCACGAGTTGGGCGAGGTTGCACTCCCTCCCGCGATCCGCCGCACCGCGCTCTACCGCATGATGATTGGCGTCACGCTGCGGTTCCTCATCGAGCAAGTCGGGCAAGTGGAGGGTGTTTATCCATTGGAAAGCGGGCTGGCCGGGAATTTCATCCTGCGCCGGACCGCGAGTCACGGGATCGAACTCCTCGGAATCATTGCGTTCCGGACTTCCCCGATTTGGGTGCTTGCCGCTTTGGCGGATTTGACCGGCGGCGGCCACCGCCTCATCCGCGAAATTGCGGATGCATTGAAGCAGGAAGGGTTGCTCGAACGGGAGGGTGGTTTCCAAACCATGGAGCAGATCCTCGGCGGGCTGGAACGGACCAGCGAACATCTGGCCACAACACTGAACATGCCGCCCGTCAACGTGACCGATCTTCGCAAAGAGTGGGACACACTGACTGAATCGCTGCGGAGCATTCCGCCGGACCACATTCCGGCGCTTAAGCGGCTGGAAGCGACTTGGGACGAACTGCGGAAGACGGCCGAGGAACAGGATCGTTCGGTCTTCGCGCTCTCTTCGTTATTGGCGATTTCCAGTCTCGCGCACGTTCCCGCGAATCTGCTGTGGCTCTCGAAAGCGACCACGTCCGCAGCCAGGAGGACCGGGTCTGTGCTGGGCGAGGCCATCCTCGATCACTACTCGGAGGCGCTTCGGGATATTGGGGAAACGGGTTTTCTCAATTACTGGGAGCGCGAGTTCCGCCCCTATTTGAAGGGCGCGGCGGAGCAGTTCTCGCCCGAGCGGCTATCATTCACCCAGAAGCTGCTGCGCTTGCGATGATGAAAAACTCCAGAACCGGAATCCTGCCATCGCTGGCGTCCCTCGGAAGTCTTGTTGCGGCGCTGAGCTGCTGCCTTCCGCTCGGGACGATGCTGATGGCCGCCGGTTCGGCTACCGCGTCAATCGTGTCTGAGAAACTACGGCCCTGGCTGCTGGGCTTCTCGGTAGCGAGCGTGATCTTCGCGTTCGTCCAGACGTATTATCTGCGGCGCTGCGATTTCCGGCAGAGGCGGGCCCGCACGGCGCTCTTGTGGTTCACGGGAACGATTGTCTTCTCGATGCTGGTATTCCCGCGCTTCACCTCGACGTTGATCGCGGGACACCTGCCGTCGTTCAGCGCCAGCAGTCAGCTGCGCGATTTCAATGAGAGCGAGTTCGTCTCATCGTTCAATGCGGCGGCAAATGAGAAGCGGCTGGTGCTGCTGCTCTCGCCCACTTGAACCACGTGCCTGCGGGGGGCCTCCGCAGTCGCCGATGTGTTGAAGAAAGATCCAGACGCGGACCTGAAGGTGTTCGTCATTTGGGAGCCGGTGCTGGAGACCGACTGGAATCGTCCCGGCGATTCGATCACCGCGAACATTCCGGATCGGCGCGCCAGCCATTATTGGGATCCGGCGCGGCGGCTTTCCGCGATGTATGGCGGAGCGGCGAATATTGGATTGATTGCGGGCGCCGAGACGGTGAAGTTCCGCATGAACGAAGTCGTGTGGGACACGGCCGTGGTTTATCCAGCCGGACTTCACTGGGGTGCAAGCGGAAAGCTGCTGATCGCGCCGGTTTTCAAATTTGCGGATTCGCTCGTGAAATGACGAGGCGGTTTTACAAGGAGAGGGACTTGAGATAGGCGCGAAACTGTTCTCCAAGATCGTGGCGCTGCAGCGCGAATTCGACGGTCGCCTGCAGGAAGCCCAGCTTATCCCCGGCATCGTAGCGCTTACCGTCGAACTTGAATGCATACACCGGACGCGAGCGCAGCAGGTGGCGAATGGAATCGGTCAACTGTAATTCGCCGCCGGCGCCGGGCTCGATTTTCGAGATCGAATCGAAGATATCGGGCGTCAGAATGTAACGTCCGATGATCGCCAGATTCGAGGGCGCCTCGCTCGGCTTCGGCTTCTCCACCAGATCGCGGATCCGGTATACGCGATCTTTGCTGCCGTTGTGGGAAACGGGTTCGGCGTCGATACATCCATAAGCCGAGATCGATTCCCTCGGCACTTCCATCACGGCCAGTACGGGCGCGCTGAAAAACTCATAGATATCGAGCAACTGGCGGATACACGGCGTCTCGGCTTCGATGACATCGTCGGCGAGCACCACGGCGAAGGGTTCCGGCCCCACCAGTTCATGGGCGCGCAGAACGGCATGGCCGAGGCCGAGCGCCTCCTTCTGGCGGATGTAGGAGACGTCGATCATGTCCGAAACCTGGCGCACAATTTGCAGGAGATCTTTTTTTTGCCGCGTCTCGAGCAGATGCTCGAGTTCGAAGCTGACGTCGAAATGATCTTCGATGGCCGATTTTCCACGGCCCGTGACGATGATGATGTTCTGAATGCCGGAATGAAGGGCTTCCTCGACCCCGTACTGGATGATGGGCTTATCTACAAGCGGCAGCATCTCCTTCGGCTGGGCCTTGGTTGCGGGTAGAAACCGGGTCCCGAGACCAGCGGCGGGAAAGACTGCTTTGCGTACTTTCGCGGCGGACATTCGTCTTCTATCTTGCGTATTGCCGCGTGTCATTGGCAAGTGCGGGACGGTCCGGATCAGCGGCTCCGCAGTGCCTTTCGCCACGTCCAGACGTGTGATACTTTGGTTGTTTCCCCGTTTCAAATATGGCTTACGTAATTGCGGAACCCTGCATCGGCACCAAAGACTCGGCATGCGTTGACGCCTGCCCGGTCGATTGCATTCATCCCAAGAAGGAAGACTCGCGATTTGCCGACGCCGAAATGCTCTATATCGATCCCGTCGAATGCATCGATTGCGGTGCGTGCGTGCCCGTCTGTCCGGTATCGGCCATCTTCGCTCTCGACGATCTGCCGGAAAAATGGACCGAGTTCACCGCGAAAAACGCGGCCTACTTTAATCGCTAAGCGGTTTGCGGCGCGGGCCGCGCGGCTACATGAATCTGACGCATCTCTTCGATTCGTCGCTTAGGGGCCGTCGCGACTCCATCGCGCTGGAGTTCGCGAACCAGACTTATACCTTCGGCGACCTGGACAGCCGCAGCAATCGATTGGCGGGTGTTTTTGCTCAGCGCGGATTGCGCGCGGGCGATCGTCTATGCGTCTATCTGGCGAATTGCGTCGAGATGGTGGATCTTTATCTCGCATGCATCAAGTCGGGCGTCATCTTCGTTCCAATCAACATTCTTTACCGCGATCGTGAGATCGCGCATATTCTTGCCGATGCGGAACCGGCGGCGCTTGTAACGCATGCGGATATCCCCGCTGGGTTGCCGGTCTGGCGTCCCGCGGAACTGAGCGCGGATGCGGCGCGCGTCAACGATCATCGGCCAAACGTCGCGCTCGATGGCGATGCCGCCGCCGGCATTATCTACACCTCGGGAACTACGGGCACATCGAAGGGCGCGGTTCTCACGCATAACAACTTTGCCGCGAATGCCGTCAATCTGCTGGCGTGCTGGGAAATCACGCCGGCCGATCGATTCTTACTGGCGCTGCCCTTGTTCCACGTCCATGGCCTGGGCAACGGGTTGCACTGCTGGTTGATGAGCGGGTGCCGCATGCGGCTTCTGGAACGCTTCGAACACCAGTCCGCGGCTGAGACCTTTCTGGATTTCCGCCCGACGTTATTCTTCGGAGTGCCGACCGTTTATGTTCGGCTGCTGAATACGGACCCCGCGTTGGCGCGAAGCATCGGGTCCTTTATGCGCCTGTTCGTTTCGGGCTCGGCTCCATTACCCGCGCAGGTGCTCGAAGAATTCCGCACGCTGTTCGGGCACACGATTCTCGAGCGATATGGGATGAGCGAGACCTTAATGAACATCAGCAACCCGTATTACGGAGAGCGGCGGGCGGGAACGGTCGGTTTTCCCCTGCCGGGCGTTTCCGCAAAGTTGGTGGACGGGGAAATCTGGCTGCGCGGTCCTAATATATTTGCGGGCTATTGGCGGCGTGAGGAAGCGACCAAAGCCGCCTTCACTGATGGCTGGTTTCGGACGGGCGACATCGCCGCGGTTTCGAATGACGGCTATTACACACTGAGCGGGCGCAAGAGCGATCTCATCATTTCCGGGGGGTTCAATATTTATCCGCGCGAGATCGAGGAGTTTCTGCAGGAGCATCCATCGATCGCCGAGGCGGCGGTGGTGGCCCGCCCGGATAGCGTGCGGGGCGAAGTGCCCGTAGCTTATATCGTTTGCACGGGCGCGGTCGATTTAGATGAAATCGAGGGACATTGCCGGGCCAAACTGGCCTCGTTCAAGGTTCCGCGGCGGTTTGTTATTACCGGGAAGCTTCCCCGCAATGCCATGGGGAAGATTCAGAAGCATTTGCTGTAGCAAGCAGCCGCGACCCTGAGGAGCTATCACCGCCCTCGGGCTGCCGCCCGACAACGCAGCAGCAAGTCCAGGCACGCCTGCCTGCCGTCGGGAAATGTAACTTTGCTGCTGGATGCGCTGTTTGAGCCGTCGCGCGACCGGTAACCTTCGACGTGAATGATCATCCCTGGCTGGAGCAGGGACTTGGTAATTCCGCGCCGCATGAGCTGGCCGGGCGCCCCTCCGCCAAAACCCCAGCTGGTCACTTTCCCGTTCGCGTCCTTCACGTCCGCATAGAACCAGACATGCGGGTTTTCCCACGCGATTCTGGTGACCACGCCCGTGACTTCTACTGGCTTCGATTCATCGAACTCAGCCACCCACGAGTGATGAGCGACGGCCGGGACCGCAAGCGCGGCAAATACTACCAACAGCTTCATTACTGGCAGTGTCCCCCGGCGCAGCGGTTGTTTTCTTCGCAGACGTATTCGTAAATGCCCTGCGGCTCCCAATCGGGCTTGGCCTTCATTTCGAAATCCTGCGACCAGGCGCGCGTGAAGATCTTGGGATCGTCAATTGTCAGCTTGTAAGACAGCGTCGTTGCGTCTTTGCGGCTGATGCGTTCAGTGGTGTGGAGCGCGTCACTGTGCATCCGGTACTCCTTCGGGTCCGTATAGAAATAGTCGTCGAGTACCCAGCGCTTGAAGTTCGTCGTATCAATCACGAGCGTGTCGCCTTCCCAATGACCCACAGGGTCGCCGTAAAACATCGGTTCGAGTCCTTCGCGGTGCTTACGGTTGTCGAGCGGGACGATCCGGGTCATGGCCTGAAACTCGTGCGCCATGATCAGGAAATCTTTGTTCTGGACAAAACGAACCGCATTGGCGGAGAGCATGCCGGCGGGAAAGCCGGCGGGCATGCAGAAGTCGCGCGGTTCGTCATGACGCGGGTCGCCCGTACGCGGTTCGAGGAAGGCCTCGCCGCTAGGTTTAAGAGGGGCGAAGTTCTTGCGATCGAAGATCGTAGCGGAGCACTTGCACCGGTCCGCGCCCGGCATGGCTTTCGGCCATTCATAGATGCCGGAAAAATCCGGCGGCGTTTTGGCGTTCTGTGCGAGGCACAGCGTTGCGGCCGCCGTAAGCAGAATTGCAGGGAGGCGTTTCATCGGGACCTCACTTCCCAGCCCCGGGAATCCGGTCTTCCTGGCTTGCGGTAAAAACCTGGCGGCCGTCGGGAAAGGTGACCTTACCGCCTGAAGCGTTGTTTGAGCCGTCGCGCGCGCGGTAGCCTTCCACCTGAATCGTCATGCCGGGCTGGATCACAGCCTTGGTAATTCCGCGGCGCATGAGCTGGCCGGGCGCGCCGCCGCCGAAGCCCCAGTTCGTCACTTTGCCGGCCGAGTCCTTCACGTCCACATAAAACCAGACGTGTGGATTCTGCCACTCGACTTTCGTGACCACGCCGGAGACTTTGATCGGCTTGTTTTCGTCGAACTCCGCCACGAACGAATGGTGGGCGATAGCCGGAAGGGCCAGAACCGCGAGCAATGCAAGGAGCTTCATAGTGCCTTGAGGCGATTTTACCGAAAACGGAGCGTGAATTTTGTGCCCCGTCCGACTTCGGATTCCACCGAGACAGACCCGCCGTGCTGCCGCATCAGTTCGCGCACGATGGCGAGCCCGAGGCCGGTGCCGCGATCCCCTTTGGTCGTGAAGAATGGCTCGAAGATGCGTTTGATCCGATCCGGCGGAATGCCGGGACCGGAGTCGCAGACTTCGATCATTCGTGGTTCGGTGCGAATCAGGATCGAGCCTTTGTTGTTCATCGCTTCACAGGCGTTCGCCACAAGGTTGGTCAGAATGCGTTTGAGCGCCGTATATTCGGTTCTCACGCGGGAAATGTTCCCGAAGAGCGGAGGCGGGCTGATCGTGAGTTCCACTCCGGCGGGAAGTCGATAGGTTGCCGCGAATATCGCGAGGAACGTGCTGAGCTCGACGCTTTCCGATTTCGGCGCTTCGCCGCGGCAATAAGAGAGCAGACTCGAGGTAAGCGACGAACAACGCGTGACAGCGTCGCGGGCGGCCTGAACGTCCGTCATTTCCAGGTGGTTCAGGATCAGAACGAGTTGATTGTTGATGTCGTGCGCGATACCGGCTGCGGCAGAGCCGATCTTTTCCAGTCGCGTGGTCGTTTCGGTCATGATTGTCTTTCCCGATTTGAAGGTACGGGAAGGTCGTGCAAGTCGGACCTCAGTTTTTCGCTAAGCCATTGAAGCGCGGGCAAATCGAGTTTCCATTTATTTGCGAACGTGTTTGGCGCTTCACGATTTTCGCCCGAAGATCCTGGTCGGCGGCGCGCGAATTTTAAGTTTTAGATGCCAGTACCGCTACTCAAAAACTCTGTTAACCTTGCGCTATTGGCAGCTTGTAATGGACGTACCTACCCTCAATGAACTGATTGCTATGGGCGATGACGAGATTGCCCGGGCGCGGAAAACCTGCAGCGACACCAGACGGCTTCTTCAGAAGAGCAGTGAACTCAGGAAAGAGTGCGGCAGCATCTGCATTCGACGCCCGCCCGCGCGAGAAAAACAGACATCGGACGCCGGGGTTCAACGCCGCAGCGCGTAACCGGGCCCCTACTGCGGCTTCATTTCCATATGTTGTGGGGCCATATGTTGCGGATCGATGTTGTTCTCATTGCACGGGTATTCCCGGACATCTTCTTCGGGCGCAAGAATCGAGAGCCGCGTTGTGGTCCATGGCGCCTTCAGCACATTGGGATCTTCCACGGTACTCGTCACCTCCAGATGTCCCAGATCCGGCCGGTGATAGCGCTCGATGACGTGTAACTGCTCGGTGTAGCGGTGCCCGTTCGGGTCGAGCCACCCTTTGCCGTTAAACCCGGTCCGGTCGACGACTAAATCGCCGCCCTCGAAATGGCCGACGGCATGTCCGTACCAGGTAGGGTCTTCGTTCTTCGGATGAGGACGGCCATCGAGATAGATCTGCCGGTATGCGGGATCGTCATCGTCATACAGGACCAGCATGAGCTTTGGGGTCTGCACCAGCTTGTAGAACGCGTTGTTCCACAGCACCGCGTGCGGCAAACAATACGTGGCGGGTGTCAGGCTGCCGTTGGGTGCTCCGGCGGGAAGAAAGACGGGATTGCCGGGATCGGTAGGTATGGGCCAACTCCATACGCCCGAGAAGTCGGTCTTGCCGTCCGGCATCCGCGGGGTTGGTCCCTTCGGAGCAACGCGGCGCAGACTCGATAGCGAGGGTTCATGCCCTTCACCGGGAGTGCCCCCGAGCAGCACGTAATGGAGGGCCACGTCGAACTGCTTAGTATCGTCGCCATTGATCGTGACATTCTTCGCCTCGAACGGGGCGAGATAGCGGATCGAGGTGACGGAAACATCGTAGGCTCCGGAGGGAAGGTTGGGGAGCGTGTACTCGCCCGAGGAAGAAGTGGTGGCGCTGGCGGAAGCGCCATTCGCCGCGTTACGGGCCGTAACAGAAGCGAGTGGAACCGGCAGACCGTCCGGCGCTGTAATAACGCCTTTCAGCTCGCCGGACGCCGGCTGTCCAATGGCGCACTGGGAACAGACAAATAGATAAAGGGCGAGGCGCTTCATCAACAAAAGTATATGGCGAAGCGCCTCGCCCGATCGTTGCGATCAGAGGCCTTTGAAGGCGTTGCCCATCCGATACTGCATGTGGCACCCATTGCAGTTCGGACCCATCTTGGCCAGATTGGCCTGCACATCTTCCATGGTGCTGGCCTCGGAAGCGGCTTTGGCGGCATCGCGGGCGCTTTCAGCGAATTTCACGCCGTCATCCTTACCCTTCGCCTTGAAAAATCCTGCGATCGACTCAAAAGCATCGGCGGAATCCTTGGCGGCAGCCTTCGCCGCGGCGACATCGCTTCCCTGTACGGCTTTCATAGCGGCGCGCTGCCCACCCGCGCCGGCTTTCATCCATGTCTGGAACTGTGCCAGTTCATCCTGGGCCATCAGGCCGGCGAGGCTGAACGCAAAAGCGGTGACAAAAATGAGGGCTAGACGCATGGAGATCAGGATACACCGGTTGTACCGTTTCTTTGTGACGATGCGGATCTTTTGGCAAACATTTACCTTTCGTAGCTCTTCTCAAAACGTGACCCGCACCGCTACAATTGCGGGGAATGCCCAGGTCGTTGCCTAAGAAAGTCCAGGACGCGAAAGCTTCGTCAAATGGACACAGTTCCCGAAAAATTCCCGCCATTGATGAAAGGTATGCCGGTTTCAGGCTGACGGTTAAGCCTTCGAAGATCCATCGCTGGGGTGTGTACGCCGAAGAAGACATTCCCGCCCGCCGGAAAGTCATGGAATATACCGGCGAGCGAATCAACCGCATGGAGACCAAGCGCCGCAGCGAAAACGGCGGCAACATGGTTTATCTCTTCACGCTCGACAAGTACTGGACGATCGATGGTTCCGTCGGTGGGAGCGGAGCCGAGTACATCAATCACTGCTGCGATCCCAATATCACTACGGTGGTTCGGGGCGGCCACATCCTCTATATGAGCCGGCGGCCCATTCGCAAGGGTGAAGAACTGACCGTCGATTATCATTTCGCGAAGGACATCGAGAAGTATGTGTGCAAGTGCGGCGCCGAGAAATGCCGCGGCACCATCAATCTGAAGTAAGCTCCCAGCGCTCGATTTCGAGCAGCCGGTTATATTTGGCGAGACGCTCGGAACGAGTGATCGATCCGATCTTGATCTGACCTGCTCCCGACGCAACCGCCAGATCGGCGAGAAATCCGTCCTCCGTCTCGCCCGAACGCGCAGAGATCACCGCGCCGAAGTCTGCTTCACGAGCGCGATGGATAACGCCAAACGTTTCGGTCAGAGTTCCTGCCTGATTCATCTTGACGAGTACCGAGTTGGCGGCTCCTTCCTGGATGCCGCGCTCGAGGCGGGTGACATTGGTGACGAATAGGTCGTCACCGACGAGCTTGACGCGCGATCCCAGACGGCTCGTGAGGCCGCGCCAGCCTTCCCAGTCGTCTTCCGCGCAGGGATCTTCAATCGACGTCACGCCATAGCGCCCGATCCATCCCTCCAGCATTTCGGCAATCTGCGCCGGGGTAAGATTTCGATCGCCAATCCGGTAGCCGGCCTTTTCGTAAAAGTGAGTGGAGGCGACGTCGAGAGCGATATCCATGTTTGCCCCGGCTGCGTCAATCGACTCGCGGAGAACGGACGCGGCCAGTTCGTTCGATTCGAGGCGCGGCCCCCATCCGCCTTCATCGGCGACACCGGTGAGCTGATAGCCGCGATTCGCGAGGATCTGGCCGGTCATCCCGTGTACCCGTACCGTTGCTTCCAGCATGTACATAACGCTCCCCGGCTCGCGCGGCATGACGAGAAAATCCTGAAATTCCAACTGACGTCCGGCGTGAAGGCCGCCCGAAATGATGTTGATCATCGGAACCGGCATGCGGGGAGTGGTTCCGAACACATCGGCAAGATGCCGCCACAGCGGGATGCTCTTGGTAAGGGCAGCGGCGCGCGCGGATGCGCATGAGACTGCAAGAATAGCGTTCGCGCCGAGACGGCCTTTGTCGCGCGTTCCTTCCGTCTGGAGCAGGCGGCTATCTACGGATACTTGATCGGAGGCATCGATTCCCGCGACTGCGGGACCGAGAATCTCCTCGACATTGCGAACCGCCCGGAGTACGCCTTTGCCTGCGAAGCGCCGTTGATCGCCGTCCCGCAATTCCACCGCTTCATGAGTGCCGGTCGACGCCCCCGAGGGAGCCTGAGCAGTCGCGCGCACGCCGTTTTCGAGAAGGACCTCGGCTTCTACCGTGGGCTTGCCG
>Ga0308173_10001782_pt1 | contig 11045 bp, 12 predicted proteins | sample PhyPR1_FD_203716 | JGI IMG/M metagenome (GOLD analysis project Ga0308173, IMG submission 203716) | Soil microbial communities from UC Gill Tract Community Farm, Albany, California, United States - DLSLS.P.R1 | ecosystem: Environmental > Terrestrial > Soil > Agricultural land | place: USA... | reverse complement strand
GAACCGGCGTACCCGATATTTCACGGTATTGGGGTGGACGTGGAGGGCCGCCGCGGTCGGGTCGATCCGGCTGCCGTGGTCCAGATAGGCCAACGCCGTCGCGGCCAGCTCCCGATGGAAGATGTCGGCGGGGTCCAGGCCCACCAGGAGCTCGGCCGCCAGCAGACGGCCCAGTTCCGGGACGGCCGTGGTGGCGATCGGAAGGGCCAGCGCCGTCAGGTCCTCCAGGCCCGCCGCGCCGGTGGAGGCACAGGCAGTCAGAGCGCGGCGGCACAGCTCGTACACCTGCGGCAGCTCGGCCGGCCGCACCGGGGGCGACACCACCAGCAGCGGCCCGCCGTCCACCAGCGGGCGCTGGGTCAGCACGGCGGCCAGGCGCCCGTCCACGAGGCCGGACGGGCCGGAGTCCAGGGCCGGCTCCAGCCGCGCGGCGAGCGCGGGGTCGCTGACGTCCCCGACCAGGCAGTGGTACGCCCTGCCCGGGTCGAGCGGGTGGTCGTAGGGCTCCCCGTGCAGGATGCGGCGGAGCCGCTGGACCGCGGCGTCCCGGGCGGTCCTGGCCTGGGCGAGCTCGGCGATCCGATGGGCGTGCACCATCCGGTGCTCGAGCGCCGTGGCGATGGCGTCGATCCGGGCCACGCCCTCCAGGAGGTCGTCGGCCGGCACCCCGTGGGACCGGCCCTGCGAGACCACCGTCCGGACGATGTAGGCCCGTCCAGCCTGGAACCCGTCCAGCAGAGCGGCGACCGGGACCCCCTGCCGGGCCCGGTCCGCGCCGAGCCGGGCGGCCGCCTCCAGGTCATCGTCGGCGGGTTCGCCGCCCTGGGCGAGCGCGGCCACGGACGCTCCGACCAGGGCCCGTACATGCCGTCGGACCTCGTCCTCGGGCAGCGCCCCCACCTGCGGCGACCGCGTGCGAGCAGCGGCCACCGCGCCTTCCACCAGCGAGTCGCCGAGCATCATGGCGAAACGGGTCAGCGAGGGCTCCATGTCTCCATTGTCCACTTCGGACAACCAGCCTCTTCACCCTTGGCCCCCGGGATCTAGCCGAGCGTCGCCGAATCCGGTTCAGTACCACTAAACAACGCATAAGGAGCGCCATGGCCGACGAAGACCTGCTGCCCAAGGACCTGATCTTCAACCTTCCGCCGAACTTCGACAACGTCGAGGACGAGCGGCAGCACCGCAAGGAGCGTCTCGCGGCCGCGTTGCGGATCTTCGGCAAGCTCGGCTTCGAGGAGGGCGTGGCCGGGCACATCACCGCCCGCGACCCGGAGCTGACCGACCACTTCTGGGTCAACCCGTTCGGCATGTCCTTCAAGGACATCAAGGTCAGCGATCTGATCCTGGTCAACCACGAGGGCCAGGTCGTGCAGGGCCGCTACCCGGTGAACCAGGCCGCGTTCGCGATCCACTCGCAGGTTCACCAGGCCCGGCCGGACGTAGTGGCTGCCGCGCACAGCCACTCCGTGCACGGCCGGGCCCTGAGCGCCCTGGGACAGTTGCTCGAGCCGATCACCCAGGACGTGTGCGCCTTCTACCAGGACCACTCGCTGTTCGACGACTACACCGGAGTCGTCACCGATCTGGAGGAAGGCAAGCGGATCGCCGCCGCGCTCGGCGACAACAAGGCCGTCGTGCTGCGCAACCACGGGCTGCTCACGGTCGGCACCTCGGTCGACGCGGCCGCCTGGTGGTTCGTCACCATGGAGCGCTCGGCCCAGGTCCAGCTGCTGGCCAAGGCGGCCGGCCAGGTCGTGCCGATCGAGCACGAGAGCGCCGTGCTCACCCACGGCCAGATCGGCAACGACCTGGCGGGCTGGGTCAACTACCAGCCGCTCTACGAGCAGATCATCCGCGAGCAGCCCGACCTGTTCGACTGAGCCCGCCTACGCCTCGAAGTCCGACCAGAACTCGATCATCTCCTCGGCAGTGAGCTGGCTGACCGGCACCCCCCGCAACGACCTGCCGGTCAGCACGCTCCAGGTCGAGATCAACATCAGCGCGAGGACGTCGTCATCCGTCATCGCAGGCGAATTCATGTCCGGCTCCTCTGGTCGCATCCGCGCCTCCCCGTCGGAGACCACCGATGTCCCCGGGACGCGCCCCCGCCCCTCCCCCGGCCGTTATGTCCCTCTCCCCTGCGGCCTGGACGGGGCTGTGGCGCCCCGGGGACGAAGACAGCAAATCGTGCCGGGTGCAAGTGCGACCATCCCGGAATTCCGGGTACGCGGAGCGTCGACAAATGAACACGTTTGGTCAGTCTGGCCCACAGATGTGATTGAGCCTTCTACCATTTCGCGGGTGGAGGGTGGCAGGGTGAACGCGAACGCGCATCTGCGTACTCCATCAGGTGCGGTGATCTCGATTCAGGAGGGCACCCGGCTGGTGTTCGGCCGGGGGCCCGGGGTGGATCTGCTGGTCCGCGCGGGCCGTGGCCTGTCCCGGCGGGCCGGGCTGGTCGTGGCGGTGGCCGGAGGCATCTATGTCGCCAACCTCAGCCACACGCACGCGCTCTATGTCGAGACCGAGGGCCAGCGGATCAGGCTGCCCCGGCTGGAACTCCCGGGCGAGCCGCTGGGCGGCTGGTTCCAGCGCGCCGGGACCAGCGCGATCGGCTCGCGCACCATGCTGGATGAGGGCGACGCGCTGGCCGTCGAGATCGCGCAGCCGCCCGACGAGCTGATCGGCACCATCGGCGGGGCGGGCGAGGCCACGCTGCTGCCGATGACCCTCGATCCAGGGACGAAGATCTATCTCACCGCGCTCCTGCTGTGCCGTCCCTGGCTGATCGACCCCTCCCGGACCACCCCGCTCCCCCGGGTCCCGGAGATCACCAGGATGGCGCTGGAGCTCACCGACGCACACCGGGAACTGGCCCGCATCGAGGACGACGCGGGCTACCGCGAACGGCTGACCAACCGGGTCGGCGAGCATCTGCGCGCGCTACGCCGCAAGATCCTGGACCGCGGGCTGGTCCGGGCCGGCACCCGGCTGTCGGACGAGGTCGTCGTCGAGGTCCTGATCGAGCACGGGATCATCGGCCCGGCCGACCTGCGCCGGCTGGCCGACCCGGCCTGGCGGTCCCGCCAGGAGAACCTCTGGTGGCACGAGGACTAGAGGCCGTTCACCTGGAAGGTGGCCGAGGCCTTGGTCCCGCCGCCGACCGCCTGGACCAGCACCTTGTAGTCGCCGGGCGGCAGCCGTCCCGGGTAGAACTCGTGGTTCTGGTTGACGGCGTAGTTGAAGGTTCCGCGCTGGTCGGCGACCGGACGGGCCGGTGACACCGGGCGGCCGGCCAACCAGACCTTCACGTGGTCGCCGGGCCGGAACCCGGTGCCGTGCACGACGAAGACGGTGTCCCCGTCGCCGTAGGGCTGGTTGAGGACGATCTGCGGCGGCCCGCCCGGCTTGTCGCCCAGTCCGCCGGGCGGGACCGGCGGATCGCCGCCCGCCGGCATTCCCGCCACGGTCCGCGTCGTGACCGGATCGGGCGAGCCGGAGCCGGCGCCGCCCCACAGCCAGCCCCCCGCGACCAGTGCGGCGGCCACCACGACCAGCACCGATGCCCGGGTCCATCGGGTGCGGCTACGCGGCCCGTGCGGCTCGGTGTTCATCACCCCGGACGACGAGTCTCCCGGTGGCGGCTCGTAGCTGCGGTAGGGCCCGCTCTCCAGGGTTCCCTCGGTGTCCTCGGCGGCTCCGGCGTTCGAGGGCGGCTGGAGGCCGCGCCGGTACTCCTCGATCAGCGCGATCGCCGGGGGCGGCAGCGGCGCGATCGCGAACTCGTGGTCGCTGGCGGCCAGTTCGGTGAGCACCTCGGCGGGGCTGGGCCGGGCCGCGGGGTCGCGCTCCAGGCAGCCGAGCACCAGCCCGGACAACTCGGCCGGCAGCCCGGTCAGATCCGGCGGCTCGGTGGCGAGCCGGACCAGGATGTCGGTCACGGTCTCACCGCGGTACGGCGGATGCCCGGTGGCCGCGAACAGCAGCGTCGAACCCAGGGAGAACACGTCGCCGGCCGTGGTGACCAGCCGGTTGTCCTTGGCCTGCTCGGGCGACATGTACGCGGGCGTGCCGACCGCCTGCCGGGCGGAGGTCAGCGACACCCGCTCGACCGCCCACGCCACCCCGAAGTCGATCACCCGCGGGCCGTCCAGCGACACCAGCACGTTCGACGGCTTGAGATCCCGATGGATCAGCCCGGCCTGATGGATCGACTCCAGCGCCTCCGCGCACCCGGCAGCCAGCCAGCGCACCGCCTGCACCGGCAGCGGCCCGCACACCTTGACCAGCTCGTCCAGCGAGGGCGCCGGAACATACGAGGTCGCCAGCCACGGGACCGCGGCCTCCGCGTCGGCGGTCACCACCGCCGCGGTGAACGCTCCGCTCACCCTTCTGGCCGCCGTCACCTCCTGGGCGAAGCGCGCCCGGAAGTCGTCCTCGTCGGCGAACTCGACTCTGATCGTCTTCACCGCGACCAGCCGGCCGGCCGCCGACCGGCCCAGGTACACCCGGCCCATCGCCCCCGAACCCAGCCGACCCAGCAGCGAGTAGGTGCCGATCCGTACCGGATCATGCACCGACAGTGCCTCCATCTTCGCGCGTCCCGCCGCCACCGTGCCCTCCTCCGGCCCGCGCACTCAGTGTTTTGTGAGACATACTCGCTGCTGTGACCCGTTTCTGACCCCCCTTTCCACTGACTCGTTACTTGCCGTACAGGCACCAAATCGACTTGAGTAGTGGCATGAGGGGCGACCGGGCGGCCTGGACCCGGGTCGAAAAGATCCAGGGAACACCGCTCGACCTGCTGTCCGCCCAGTTCGAGCGGCATCGCTACGCTCCGCACGCACATGCGGAGTGGTCGATCGGCGCGTGCACCGACGGGGTCGAGGAGATTCGTTACCACGGTGGCCGACACCGGTCCGGCCGTGGCTCGATCGTCGTGGTCGAACCCGGCGAGACGCACACCGGCGGCCCGGCGGGTCCGGAGGGCTTCGCCTACCGGGCGTTCTATCCAGCCGGCGAACTGCTGCCGGACGGGCTGCACTTCGGCGGCCCGATCTTCGACGATCCCGAGCTGGCCGACGAACTGCTGCGCACCCACCGGCTGCTCAGCGAAAGCGCCGACCTGCTGACCGCCGAGTCCCGGCTGCTGACCGTGCTGGGCGCACTGGCCGTACGCCACGCCCGGCCTGGAACGCACCACGCCCTGGCCAAGATTCGTGACGACCGCATCGCCCGGGCCGTCATGGAACGGCTCGCCGACCAGGCCACCGACCCGCCGACGCTCGCCGAGCTGGCCACCGAGTTCGGGCTGTCCCGCTACCAGGTGTTGCGGGCCTTCCGGGAGACCGTCGGGATGCCGCCGTACGCCTGGCTCGCCCAGCATCGGGTGGCCCGCGCCCGCACGCTGCTCGACCAGGGGATTCGCCCGGCCACCGCCGCGACCGCGGTGGGCTTCGCCGACCAGGCGCATCTCAACCGATGGTTCCGCCGGGTGCTGGGCGTCACCCCCGGCGTCTACCGCAACAGCGTTCAAGACGGTGCGCGCCTGGTGGGCCGACGATAGTCAGGTCCGTTCCGTACGTTTCGGAGGTCCTGCGTTGAGCCGCCGCGCCTGGGTGCTGTTCGCCATGATGTCGATCATCTGGGGCATCCCCTACCTGCTGATCAAGGTCGCCGTGGGCGGGGTGTCCGCGCCCGTCCTGGTCTTCGGCCGCACCCTGATCGGCGCGGTCATCCTGCTTCCCATCGCCCTCCGCGGCGGCCAGCTCGGGCTGGTGGCCAGGCACTGGCGGACCGTGGCGGTGTTCGCCGCGGTGGAGATCCTCGGCCCGTGGTTCCTGCTGTCGGACGCCGAACGCCGGCTGTCCAGCTCGACGACCGGGCTCATGATCGCCGCGGTGCCGATCATCGGGGTGGTCATCGCCCGACTGGCCGGCGGCACCGAGCGGCTCGGCCCGGTGCGCTGGACGGGCCTGGGCATCGGCCTGGCCGGGGTCGCGGTGCTGGCCGGACCACATCTGACCGGCGGGGACGCGATGTCGTTCGGCGAGGTGCTGCTGGTCGCCGTGGGGTACGCCCTGGCCGCCTTCGTCGCCGACCGCTACCTGCGCGACGTCCCGTCGATCCCGCTCACCGCAGCCTGCCTGACCGGCTCCGCGCTGGTCTACGCGCCCAGTGCCGCGCTCACCTGGCCGCACTCGATGCCCAGCGGCAAGGTGCTGGCGTCCATCGCTGCGCTCGGCCTGATCTGCACCGCGCTGGCCTTCGTGGTCTTCCTCGCACTGGTCAGGGAGACCGGGCCGTCCCGCGCGATGCTGTTCACCTACGTGAACCCGGCGGTCGCCGTCGCGGCCGGGGTGGCGCTGCTGGGCGAGTCGTTCACCGCGCTGATCGCCGTGTCGTTCGCGCTCATCCTGGTGGGCTGCGCGCTGGCCACCCGGCCGTCCCCCGGCACTCCGGACACCCCGGAATCCGTGGCCGACCAGATCGACGAGCAAGCGCCCGCTTGGTAGTTTCTTGTCCGTGACCGCGACGCTGTCCGTGACGCTGCCGAACTTCGGCGACCTCTACCCCTCCGGCGAATGGCGCAAGTACCTCGATCTGGCCCGGATGGCCGAGGACGAGGGCATCGGCCGCATCGTCGTCGTGGACCACGTGGTGATGGGCCGCAACACCGATGCGTATTCCTGGGGCCGATTCCCCGGCACCAGCGACGAGCCGTGGCTGGAGCCGATGACGGTGCTCAGTGCGGTCGCCGGCGCGACCTCGCGGATCCGCCTGGCCACCGGGGTGCTGATCGCGCCGCTGCGCGGGGCCGCCGTGCTGGCCAAGACCGCGGCCACCCTCGACCAGCTCTCCGGGGGCCGGCTGGAGCTCGGCGTCGGCACCGGGTGGCAGCGCGAGGAGTACGAGGCCGCCGGGCTCGACTGGGACCGCCGCGGACAGCTCCTCACCGACACCATCGCCGCGTGCAAGGCCCTCTGGCACGACTCCCCCGCGACCTTCACCGGCGAGACCGTGCGATTCAAGGACATCTGGTGCGAGCCCAAGCCGGTTCAGGAGGGCGGCGTGCCGATCTGGATCAGCGGAACCCTGCACAAGCGCAATCTCGATCGGCTGAGCCGCTGGGGCGACGGCTGGATCCCGATCATGGGCGAGACGCTGGACGGCCTCACGGCGGGCGTGCGTGCCGTACGGGAGGCGCTGACCGTCGCGGGCCGCGACCCGCGACGCGTCGGGGTGCAGGCCTCGCTGCCCACGCTGCGCGACCCCGGCGGGACGGCCGATCTGGCCCGGAGCCTGGAGGCCGTCCCCGATCTCCTCGCGGCGGGCGCCACGGTGGTCAACGCCTATCTCACCGCGTTCTGCCCCGATGTCTCCCAGGCCCGGACCTTCTTCCGTGACCTCGCCCGGGGTTTCGCGCAGGCGGCCGGATGAGCGTGGAGACCCGGCTGGCCCTGCGCGAGCTGGCCGACCGCTACGCGTCCCTGGTCGACCGCCGGGACATCGACGGGGTCGCCGGGTTGTTCACCGAGGACGGGTCGCTGCTCATCCACGGCCCGGGCGACACCGAGCCCCGCCGCGGCTACGAGGGCCGGTCGAACATCCGGCAGGCGCTGGGCGGGCTGAGCCGCTTCCGCGCCACCAGCCATCTGGTCGGCGGCCAGCTCCTCGACCTGGACGGGCGAACCGGCGAGACCTACTGCCTGGCCTCACACGTCTACGACACCGGCGACGGGCCGCGCATCTACGTCATGTCGCTCCGCTACCAGGACGCCTTCGCCGAGACACCGGACGGCTGGCGCTTCGCGGTCCGCCGCGAACTCGTCGACTGGGCCGAGGACCGCCCGTTCCAGCCTCGCGAGGTCTAGTACGCGGTCGCGGCGAAGGGCACGAGCTCCACCCAACGATGACCGCACGGGCAGCGCCGGTAACGGACGACGCCGTCCGAGGTGTAGTGGGCCGACTCGATCACCGAGTCGAGGACCGCCATGCCGCAGCTGTCGCAAAGCTCCCTTTCGCTCATGACACCAATGCTGCTGTAATGGCCTTGTGCAGTTCAACACTTACGGCGGTACGGGGTCGGTGCTGGCGGCCGATCTGCTGAACGCGCCGGACCACACGGCGGCGACCCTGGCGGTGATCCTGCGGCGCAACAGCGTGACCAAGCCCAACATCGACGCGGGTCAGGCGGCCGAACTGGCCGGATGGATCGAGCGGCTCCGCCCGCTCTTCGGCGAGGAGGACCTGGACCGGCAGATCGCGCTGGTCAACGAACTGCTCACCGACGCGGCCACCGGGGTGCAGGTGTCCAGGCACGACGGATCGGACCCGCATCTGCATTACGTCACCCAGACGGTCGGCACGGTGCCCAGGGTCCGGGCCGCCACGGCGGGCGGCCTGGCGATCGCGATCTGCGGGGCCGGCGGGCACCGGCTGGGACGCTGCGGCCGTACGGGCTGCGGGACCGCCTACGTGGACACCTCACGCAACGGCCGCCGCAGGTTCTGCTCGGTGGCCTGCGCCAACCGGGTCAACGTGGCGGCGCACCGGGCCCGGGCCCGTTAGCGGGTGGCGTGCGCGATGAGCGCGGCGGCCGGGAAGGCCGCCTTCCCGTCGTCCTGGAGATAGTCGCGCACCAGCTTGTCGTACTCCGCACGGATCCCTGCCTGTACCTCGGCGGACTGGCGGGCGATGGTCGCGCCGCTCATCGCCGTACCGGCCAGGATGTCGTCCCACCATGAACTCGGATCCACCTCGTGCGTCCAGCGCAGCGTGTCCGCCGAGGCCCCGGCGAAGCCCGCCTCGGTCAGCAGCCCGGCGAACGGCCCGGCCTCCATGTACGGGCCGAACGGGCGGATGGCCGGCACGTCGGCCGGGGCCGGAACACCTACGGCCGCGACCGCCTGGGCGAAGATCAGGCTGGCCGGGGTCTCGCTGGGCAGCCAGCAGCTCAGCGCGATCCGGCCGCCGGGCCGCAGCACACGGTGCAGTTCGGCGACCGCGGCGGCCGGATCGCCGACGTGGTTGATGACGAAGTTGCCGGTGACGGCGTCGAACTCGGCGTCCGGGAAGGGCAGATCGGGCAGGGCCGCCATCCGCACCGTCGCATGCGGATGCCGGCGGGCCACGAGTTCCATCATGTCGAGATCGGCGTCCACCGCGGTGACCTCGGCGCCCCGGCCCAGCGCGGCGGCGGTGACCGGACCAGGACCGCAGCCGATGTCCAGCAGCCGGGTCCTGGCGTCGACCCGGGCACTGTTCAGCAGCGGTTCGGCGATCCGGACGGTGAGCCGCGCGAAGCCCCGGTCGTAGATCTCGGCTCGGCCCTGCCAGGCCGACCGCTCGAAGGCGTCGAAGTCGTTCATGGTCCCTCTCGGTGATCGTCGGCCGAGTTTAGCCGGGATCGCCGGGTTCGCGCCCGCTGGACGTGCGACGTGTGAGACTCAGCGGGTAATCCGCCGGGCGGCCGTGTCGTGCAGGGCGAGCGAGAGTTCGACGGCGATGTCGGTGACCGCGTCGAGATCGTTCCCGAGCCGCCCGTCGGACCACTGCTGGGCGAGCTCGGCCATGGCCCCGGTGAACATCGTCGCGGCGATCACCGCGGGGAGTTCCGGCGAGCTCATCGCGATCAGGCCTTCGAGCAGGCCGGTCTGCGCGGCCCTGCGCCGCTCGGCCAGCACCGCGTTGCCCCGCGCCTCGGCGAACAGGACCCGCCCGCGCCGCGGATCGTCGCTGATGTACTGCAGCACGCCGCGGATGCCGGCCCGGGTACGGGCGGACGGGCTGGAGCCGCCCTCCTCGATCGCGCCGGCCATCACCTCGCCGAGCGCGGTGGCCTGCTGGTCGTAGAGCGCGGCGAGCAGTTCGCCGGTGTCGGCGAAGTTCTCGTAGAAGTACCGGGTGTGCAGCCCGGCCTCGCGGCAGACCGCGCGTACCGCCAGGGCCGGCTCGCCCTCCTCGCCGAAGAGCCGGAAGGCGGCGTCGAGCAGCATCCTGCGGCGCTCGTCCCGGCGCCGATCCGCGGGGACGCCCGCCCACCGGGTCGCCGAAGCCGTCATGCGGTCAGCGTACCAAGTCTGGACACGGGCGTACCCAGATCCGTACTCTGGATACGGGCGTAGCCAGAATATGGACGGAGTTGAGATGAGCGGCATCATCGCGACGCGCTTCGAGCGGGCCTTCGACACCGACATCAGATCGCGGTTCTTCCGCGGCCTGGAGTTCAGCGAGCCTGCCGGCGACCCCGGGTGGTTCGGCCCCGATAGCGCGGTGTGGTACGTGCACTCACATCTGCCCACCGTGGTGCTCGGCCTGGTCGCGGCGGCTTACATCGAAGGGCTCGACCCGAGCATCAGCTGGATGGCCTACGACCATTCGCGGATCCCCGAGCGGGTCGACGGGGTGCCGACCGGCAACATCGATCCAGAGGGCGCGGCCGTACGGCTCGGCCACTCGCTGTCGTTCTTCATCGGCACCGCCTACGGCTCCACCCGGACCGCCGAGCGGCTGGCCCGCACGGTCCGGGCCATGCACCACACGGTCAAGGGAGTACGGCCGGACGGGCTGGCCTACGACGCCGACGAACCGGAGTGGCTGCGCTGGAACTACGCGACCGTCGTGTGGGGGCTGGCGACGGCGCACGAGCGCTACCACCGCCGTCCGCTGCGCGGCGCCGATCTGGAGCGCTACTACCGGGAGTTCGTCCGGGTCGGCGAGGCGCTGGGCGGCACCGACCTGCCCGCCGGCAAGGCCGAGGTCGCCGAGTGCCTGGAGAGCTATCTTCCGAAGCTGGCGGTGACCCCGATCAAGGCCTTCGGCACCGGGCCGAACCTGCGTGACAGCAAGGCCAAGCCGTGGGAGCCGGGCAGCCCGTTCATGGACTGGGCGGCCCGCGACCTGCTGCCGGAGTGGGCGCAGAAGCTGGTGCTGCACCGAAGCCCCGACCCGGTACGGCTCCGGCTGCGGCGCGGCATGCTCTGGGCGGCGATCAACGGCCTGCACGAGGCGGCCGGGCCGCTACCGGAGTTCCGGCAGGC
>Ga0308173_10001781_pt1 | contig 11046 bp, 11 predicted proteins | sample PhyPR1_FD_203716 | JGI IMG/M metagenome (GOLD analysis project Ga0308173, IMG submission 203716) | Soil microbial communities from UC Gill Tract Community Farm, Albany, California, United States - DLSLS.P.R1 | ecosystem: Environmental > Terrestrial > Soil > Agricultural land | place: USA... | reverse complement strand
GGCCGCGGACGGCGCGCGGGCCGGCATCGACCGGCTGCTCGGGCACAAGGTGCTGCGCCGCGAGTCGGCCGGCGTGAGCACCGAATCGGCCCTGCGCGGCGCCCGCGCCTCGGCCGCTCTCGAAGGCGTCGACGTCCCGCTCGCCGACCTCCGCGCCGGGAACGTCGAGGACCCGCTGGTGCAGGGCGCGCTGCGGGTCTCCGCCGGCCTCGGCTCGATGGTGGAGACCTGGTCGCGGGCCCCCGGCCAGGTCCTGGCCAGGCTGCACGTGCTGGCCGCCGCGGACCTCGTCGATGCCGGCGAGCTCGGCCGCCCGCAGCCGCATGCGGGGCCCCGGCTGTCCGGCCTGTTCTCGCTCGCCACCGGGACGACGTCCGCGCCGGCGGTGCTGATCGCGGCGCTGGTGCACGGGGAGCTGGCCGCGATGGCGCCGTTCGGCACCGCCGACGGCGTGGTCGCCCGTGCCGCGGCGCGGCTCACCGGCATCACCCGCGGACTCGACCCGAAGGCCGTGTCGGTTCCCGAGGTCGGCTTCGCCGAGCTCGGCCGGGAGGCCTACGTCGACGCGCTCGACGGCTACGCGTCGGGCACGGCCCCCGGTGTCGCCGCGTGGCTCGTGCACTGCTGCCGCGCGACCGAGCACGGCGCTCTCGAGGGCCTGGCCATCTGCGAGAGCCTCCTCCGCGGCTGACCAGCGGGGTGCCCGTGGAGCGCGAAGACTGACCCGATGGACTACTTCGACGTCGAGGGACTCGGTCCGGTCAGCCGGATCGGGCTCGGGACCTGGCAGTTCGGTTCGCGGGAGTGGGGATACGGCGACGCGTACGCCGACCGTGCCGCGCGCGACATCGTCCGGCGGGCTCGCGAGCTGGGCATCACCCTCTTCGACACCGCCGAGATCTACGGCTTCGGCCGCAGCGAACGCATCCTGGGCGAGGCGCTCGGTCACGAGCGCGGCGACGTCGTGGTGGCCAGCAAGATCTTCCCGGTCGCCCCTCTCCCGCCGGTGATCCGACAGCGCTGGGAGGGCAGCGCCAAACGCCTGGGTATCTCCCGGATCCCGCTCTACCAGGTGCACCAGCCCAATCCCCTGGTGCCGGACTCGGTGATCATGCCCGGGCTCCGAAGCCTGCTCGACGACGACCGGATCGGCGCGGCGGGCGTCTCCAACTACTCGCTGGACCGCTGGCGGGCCGCTGACACCGCGCTCGGCCGCCCGGTGATCAGCAATCAGGTGCAGTTCTCCCTGGTCCACGCCGCACCGCTCGACGACCTGGTGCCGTTCGCCGAACGGGAGAACCGGCTCGTGATCGCCTACAGCCCGCTGGCCCAAGGGCTGCTCGGTGGTCGCTACACGGCTGACAACCGGCCGGGTGGCGTCCGCGCGGTCAATCCGCTGTTCGGCACCGAGAACCTGCATCGGGTCCGGCCGCTGCTCGATCTCCTCCGCGAGGTGGCCGACGCACACCAGGCGCGGCCGGCACAGATCGCGCTGGCCTGGCTCATCGGGTTGCCGCGGGTCGTCGTCATCCCGGGGGCATCCAGTGTGGAGCAGCTGGAGCACAACGCGGCCGCGGCGGCCATCAGCCTGAGCGCCGAGGAGCAGGAGGCGCTCACCGCAGCGGCGCGCGCCTTCACCCCGCTGTCGGCGGCGCGGACCGCCGTCGACGGGCTCCGCGACCTGGCCACGGGCTGGTTCAGTGCGGTGCGAGGAGGAACCCGGCCACCGCCGTGAGGACGACGCCGGCTCCCGCGACCGTGGCTGCAACCAGCCACGCCCCGGTGAGCAGCCCGGCGCCCACTCCCGCCAGGACCGCGAGCCAGGGCCCGGAGAGCGACACGAACAGGCCGATGCGCCGCCTGCTCGACCGGCGCCGCCGACGGCGTGGCGCCGTGCGCGCGCCCTGACCGAAGAGGACCGCGCCGACGAGGACGGCCAGGACGGCCAGCCAGGCGAGGACCACGGTGAGCACGCCGGCAGGATGACCCACCCGATGCCAGTGGGGGGAGTGCCCCGCCGTCGCGGCCGGCGCCCGGTGCTCAGGCGCCCCGGCGCCGCCGCCGTCCGGGATAAGGGCCGAACAGCCCGACGGCGGCCGCCGGCGGTGCCGAGCGCAGCGCCCGATGGCGGGCGTACCAGGCGAGCCCGACGACGGCCGCGCCCACGCCCATGGCCGCACCGGTGACGACCGGAGCCGGTGGTGCGGAGAAGCGGGCCCGCATGCTGACCGGGCGGGTGAACTGCAGCACCGGCCAGCCGCGCTCGAGCGCCGCCTTGCGCAGGCCCCGGTCCGGGTTCACCGCGGTCGGATGCCCGACCGCCGACAGCATCGGCAGGTCGGTGAAGGAGTCGCTGTAGGCATAGCAGTCGGCCAGGTCGTAGCCGCCCTCGGCGGCCACCGCGCGCATGGCCTCCGCCTTGTTCTCGCCATAGGCGTAGAAGTCGATCTCGCCGGTGTAGCGCCCCTCGGCCACGACCATGCGGGTCGCCACGACGCGGTCGACCCCGAGCATCTCCCCGATCGGCTCGACCATCTCCGCGCCGCTGCTGGAGACGATGACGATCTCCCGGCCGGCCGCCCGGTGTTCCTCGATCAGGTCGGCGGCCTCGGCGTACACGAGCGGGTCCACGATCTCGTGCAGCGTCTCGCGCACGATGTCCTGGACCGTCTCGGCGTCCCAGCCGGTGACCATGGCGGTGAGCTGCGCGCGCAGCCGCTCCATCTGCTGGGCGTCGACGCCGACGCGGGAGAAGACGAGCTGGGCGTAGGCCGTCTTCAGGACGGCGCGGCGATTGATCAGCCCGCCGTGGAAGAACGGCCGGCCGAAGGCCAGGGTGCTGGACTTGGCGATGACCGTCTTGTCCAGGTCGAAGAACGCCGCTGCGCGGGTCACAAGGCACGACTGTAAGTGGAGCCGAAGTGCGCGGCGGACTCCGCGCGCCGTCCACACCCGTTCGGGTCATCCACAGTTCTGCGCTGCGTATGGCACTGTCTGCCCGCCCGCTGCTGGGCTCCTGGCGTGTCCCCGACCCGTGCCCCCACCTCGCGCCCCCTCGTCGTCAGTTCCGACGAGGAGCTCCTCGACCACGTGCTCCGGCTGCTCGCCGCGGCCGGTGCCGAGCCGGAGATCACCACCGGAGGGCCCGCGCTGCGTCGCGCCCACCGGAACGCGCCCCTGGTGCTCGTCGGCGCCGATGCGCTCGACGACCCTGCTCTCCGATCGCTGCCGCGGCGTCCGGGCCTGGTCGTCGTGGCCACCGGCGCGCTGCCGGCCACGGAATGGGCGTCCGCGGTCGAGCTCGGTGCCGAGCGGGTGGCGGTGCTCCCGGACGACGAGGCGTGGCTCCTCGCGCGGGTGTCCGCCGCGGGGCGCTCCCCGGCCGAGCGGGGCTGGCTGGTGGCCGTCGGCGGCAGCTGCGGGGGCGCCGGTGCGAGCACGGTCGCGACGGCCGTGGCGCTGGCCGCCGCGCCGGGCGTGCTCCTGGTCGACGGGGATCCCTGGGGCGGGGGACTGGACCTGCTGCTCGGCGCGGAGCGCGCCGACGGCCTGCGCTGGCCCGACCTGTCCGGACTCCGGGGACGCGTCGCCGGGGACGCCCTGCTCGCCGCCCTGCCCGAGGTCCGGGGAGTGCACGTCCTGGCGTCCGCCCGGGACGCGCCCGAGGCGGTACCGGACGCGGCGGTCGTCGCCGTCGTCGAGGCGGCGCGGGCGGTCGGCTGCCCCGTCGTCGTCGACCTCCCCCGGGTCGGGTCCGCCGACGCCTCCGCCGTCCTGGCCGATGCCGACCTCACCGTCCTCGTGGTGCCCGGCCGGCTGCGCGCGGCGACCGCGGCCCGGCTGCTGGTCGAGGCGCCCGGTTCGCCCTGGTCGGCCGCGCAGCTGGTGGCCGGCCGGGTGCCGGGTGGCCTCAGCCGGGACGAGGTGACCGCCGTCGTCGGGCGGCCGGTGCTCGCTCCGCTGCCGCACGACCGCAGTGCGGTCCCGCGGGGCGAACGCGGTGAGCCACCGGACGTGGCGGCGCGGTCCCCGCTGGGCGTCGTGGCCCGGCGGATCCTCGCGGCGGTGCGGAGCGGCGCCGCCGACCGGGCAGCCGTCGGCGTGCGATGACGGCGTTGCTGGACCGCGTGCGTGCGCGCCTGGCGGTGGACGCGGGCGCCCCCTCGCAGCTGCGGGTGGCGGAGCTCGTCCGCGAGGAGACCCGCGGCCTCCTGGGTGACGACGACGTCCTGCGGATCGTCCGCGAGGCGATCGACGAGCTGGCCGGCGCAGGTCCGCTGGAGGTGCTGCTGCGCGAGCCCGGCGTCACCGACGTCCTGGTGAACGGTCCCGATCAGGTGTGGATCGACCGGGGCAGCGGCCTTCGCCTGACCGACGTGCGGTTCGACGACGACGACGCCGTCCGCCGACTCGCGGTGCGCCTGGCCGGGCAGGCCGGGCGCCGCCTGGACGACGCGGCGCCGTGGGTGGACGTCGGGCTGCCGGACGGCACCCGGCTCCATGCCGTCCTGCCCCCGGTGTCGGGCAGCGGGACGTGTCTGTCCCTGCGGGTGCTGCGCCGCAGCGCGCACTCCCTGGACGACCTCGAGTCCCTCGGCACGCTGCCGGGCGAGAGTGGGGGGCTGTTGCGGGCGGTCGTCGCAGGACGCGCGGCCTTTCTCGTCACCGGCGGCACCGGTTCGGGCAAGACCACCCTGCTGTCCGCGTTGCTGGGGTCGGTCGATCCCGGGGAGCGCATCGTCGTCTGCGAGGACGCGGCCGAACTGAGCCCGGCGCATCCGCACGTCGTCCGGTTGCTCACCCGCCCGCCGAACGTCGAGGGGGTCGGGCAGGTATCCCTGCGGGATCTGGTCCGTCAGGCACTCCGCATGCGCCCGGACCGGCTCGTGGTCGGGGAGGTGCGCGGGCCGGAGGTGACCGATCTGCTGGCCGCCCTGAACACCGGGCACGACGGGGGCTGCGGAACGCTGCACGCCAATCGGCCGGCGGAGGTACCCGCCCGGCTGGAGGCCCTCGGCGTGGCCGCCGGCCTGGGAAGGACGGCGGTCCACAGCCAGGCGGCCGCGGCCCTGGCGGTGGTGGTGCACCTCCGCCGGACGCCGGCGGGACGCCGGGTGGACGAGATCGGTGTCGTGCTCCGGTCGGGCGATCTGGTCGTCGTCGAGCCGGGCTGGCGCGCTGACGGCGGCCCGTGTCCCGGCCGCCAGCGGCTGGACGCGCTGGTGGCGGGGGAGGAGGCCCCGCCGTGGTGATGGTGGCGCTCTGCTGCGCTGCCGGGCTGGCGCTGTGGCCGGACCGGGATGCCCTGCGCCGGCTGCGCGTGACCACGGTGGTCGGGCGGCCGGGTCCTCCCTGGCGCGCCGCCGTCGGTCGGGCACTTCCCCTACCGGCGGCGGTGGCGGCGATAGCCGCGCTCGCGGGTGCCGTCGCCAGCACGCCGCTCGTCGCGGTGCTCGGCGGTGCGGTGGCCTTCGTCGGCGCGCGGGCGTGGCTCTCGGCGCGCGCCGGCCGGGGAACCGAGGGACGGCTCCTCGCCCTGGCCGACGGCCTGGGCGTGCTCGCGGCGGAGTTGCGGAGCGGCCGCTCCCTCGAGGCGGCGACCCGAACGGCTGCCTCGGCCTGTGCCGACGACGAGTGCGGACCTGCGCTGGCGCGGGCCATCCGGGCACCGGCGGCCCACCGCGAGCGCGGGGATCCGCTCGTCTCCGACGCGCTGACGCGGATCGCGGCCGCGGTGCGGCTGAGCGGGCGGACGGGGTGCTCCCTCGCAGCGGTGGCGGGCGCCGTCGAGGACGACCTGCGGGCACGGCACCGGCTGCGACTGGAACTGCGGACGGCGACCGCGGCCCCCCAGGCGAGTGCGGCGCTGCTCGCGGGGTTGCCGGTGATGGGGCTGGCCATGGGACACGGCATCGGGGCGGACCCGTGGGGGGTGCTGACCGGGACGGGGACGGGCCAGCTGCTGCTCGTGGCGGGTGTCGCGCTGGAGGGTGCGGGGCTGGCGTGGTCCCGCCGGCTGGTCGCACGGGCCGTGCGGCCGTGACCGCGGCGGCCCTCGCGCTGGCGGTGGCCCTGCTGGTGTGGGCCCCGCGCGCCGACCGCAGGCGGAGCGGTTTCCTCCGATCGCCGCGCGGGCGGGGGCCGGCGGTCCGGCACCCGGCGGCGTCCACCCCGCGAACGCGGCTCTGGCTCGCGGGCGGAGCGGCCCTGGCCGTGGGACTGCTGATCGGCGGAGGTATGGGGCTGTTCGCGGCAGCCGCGGTCGCCGGTGCAACGGAGCGGCTGCTCCGGAAGGCGGTCCCCGGCGAGCAGGACGCCACGCGGACGGCGCTGCTGGGTGACCTCCCCGCGGCCTGCGACCTGATCGCGGTGTGCCTGGCAGCGGGCGTGCCCGTGCCCGGCGCCCTGGCCGCGGTCGGGGAAGCGGCCCCGGAACCGCTCGGCGGTCACCTGCGGCGAGTGGCGGCGCTGTACCGGTTGGGCGCAGACGGGCGGCGCGCGTGGGACGGCGTCCCGCGGGAGCTGACCGGGCTGGGACGGGCACTGGTCCGTGCGGGGGAGTCCGGCGCCGCCGTCGTACCGGCACTGCGGTCGCTCGCCGCGGACAGCCGAGCCGCCCGACGGCTCGCGACGGAGGCCGCCGTCCGCCGCGCCGGCATCTGGGTGCTGGCCCCGCTCGGGCTGTGCTTCCTCCCCGCGTTCGTGTGCCTCGGCGTCGTCCCGCTGATCCTCGGCATCGCCGGCGACGTCTTCCACTGACCGTGTCCTGTCCACAGGTGGTGACCCCGTCCACAGATCGCTGCGCTGCCTGGGCCGCGACATCTCGCGCCGGAAGGCTCGGATCAGGCGCCCGCACCGGGCTTTCACGAAGGAGTTCCGCGATGACCAGCAGCACCGCCCCTCGGCCGCGACGACCTCGGCTTCCCCTCGCCGACAGGTGGGCGGCGGTACGCGACGGCGCGGAGCGGGGCATGAGCACCGCCGAGTACGCGGTCGGCACGGTGGCCGCCTGCGCCTTCGCCGCCGTCCTGTATCGGGTTGTGACCGGCGGTTCGGTCGTCACCGGGCTCACGAAGCTGGTCGAGTCCGCGCTGGCGACACTGTCCTGACCGTGCGCCGACCCGGAGCGTTCCTCCGCGGCGAGGCCGGCATGGTCACCGCCGAGACCGCGGTCGTGCTGCCGGTGCTGCTGCTCGTCCTCGCCGGTGCCGTGGCGGCGGTGACCATCGTCGGCGCTCAGCTGCGCTGTGTGGACGCCGCTCGTGAGGGCGCCCGCGCCGCCGCGCGCGGGGAGCCGGACGCCACCGTGAGCCGGCTCGTCGGCGAGCTGTCGCCCGACGGAGCGGCCACCCGCGTGAGCGGCGACAGCGACGAGGTCCGGGTGACGGTGACCGTGCGCGTCGCCCCGCTCGGCCCGCTGCCGTTCGGGGTCACGCTGTCCGGAGCCGCCGTCGCCGTCCGGGAGCCGAGCGGTGCCGTGGACTCCGGATGACGGCCCGGGCCACCGGTGATCGCGGCTCGGCCACCGTGTGGGTGATGGCCCTCTCCGCGGTGCTCGCCGTCGTGGGGGCCGCCGTCGTGCTGGTCGGGGCCGCCACGGTCGCGCGGCACCGTGCGGAGGCCGCGGCCGACCTCGCCGCCCTTGCGGCCGCCGGCCGTGCCGCCGCGGGCGACCCCGGCGCGTGCGGGCTCGCCGAGGAGGTCACGCAGGCCAATGCCGCGACGCTGGTCTCGTGCTCCGTCGGCACGGACGCGATCGTGGAACTGCGCGTCAGCGTCCCGGTGCACCTCGGCCGGCTCGGGACCTGGGCCGCGAAGGCCAGAGCCCGCGCCGGGCCGGTTCCCCCCGACTAGAAGACCAGGTCCTGCTCGTCGGCCGCCTCGACGACCGGTGCCTGCGGGGCCGCCGCGAGCTCGTCCAGGACGACGTCGAGCACCCGCACCGCCCCGGACTTGTCCAGCGGGTCGTTGCCGTTGCCGCACTTGGGCGACTGCACGCACGACGGGCAGCCGCTCTCGCACTCGCAGCTCGCGACGGTGGCCCGCGTTGCCTGCAGCCAGGCGCGGAGGACCGCGAACCCGCGGTCGCTGAAGCCCGCGCCGCCCGGGTGGCCGTCGTACACGAAGATCGTCGCCGTCCCCGTGTCCGGGTGCAGGGCGGTCGAGAGGCCGCCGAGGTCCCAGCGGTCGCAGGTGGCCAGCAACGGCAGGATGCCGATGGCCGCGTGCTCGGCCGCGTGCAGCGAGCCGGGCAGCTCGACCTCGTCGATCTCCGCCCGTTCCACCGCCCGGCCGTCGAGGGTCAGCCAGACCCCTCGGGTGCGCAGCTGGCGGGCGGGCAGGTCCAGCGGGAATTCCGCGAGCACCTCGCCGGTGCCCAGCCGTCGCCGCTGGTAGGCCACGACCTGGTTGGTCACGTCTACCACCCCGGTGTGGGCGGTGACGGTGCCCAGTCGCTGGGTGTGGTCGATCGAGACGATCCCGAGGTCGGTGATGTCGCGGGCGACCGTCGTCCACTCGGGACTGTCGGCGTGCACGACGGCACACGCGTCCTCCACGTCGAACTCGTCGACGACGAACGTCTCGCCCCGGTGCACGTACAGGGCACCGTCGTGCACCGTCGAGTGCGCGGCGCCGCCGTCGACCGTGCCGAGCAGCCGGCCGGTGTCGGCCTCGATGATCGACACCGGCTCGTCGCCGCTCCCGCGGATGTCCACGTCCGGGCGGCCGCGGCCGGCCCAGTACCAGCCTGCCGGCCGCCGTCGCAGCGAGCCATCGGCCACCAGTTCGGCGAGCCGGGCCTCCGCGGCCGCGCCGCCGAAGTCCGCGAGGTCCTCGGGCACGAGCGGCAGTTCGGCGGCGGCGCAGCACAACTGCGGTCCCAGCACGTAGGGGTTGGTCGGGTCGGTGACCGTGGCCTCGATCGGCCTGCCGAACACCGCCCTGGGGTGGTGCGCGAGGTAGTGGTCGAGCGGATCGTCCCGTGCGACGAACACGACCAGGGACTCCTTCTGCGCGCGGCCGGCCCGGCCGGCCTGCTGCCACAGCGACGCGAGGGTGCCCGGATAGCCCGCCAGCACGACCGCATCCAGGCCGGCGATGTCGATGCCGAGCTCCAGCGCGTTGGTCGTCGCGACGCCGAGCAGACGTCCCGCGGACAGGGCCCGCTCCAGCTCGCGCCGTTCCTCGGGCAGGTAGCCGCCGCGGTAGGAGTCCACGCGGCCGACCAGGTCGTGCCGGCCGCGGTCGCTCAACAGCCTCCGGGCCTGCTCGGCGACCGACTCGGCGCTGCGCCGCGACCGCACGAAGGCCAGGGTGCGGGCGCCCCGTTCCACCAGGTCGGCCATCAGACCGGCGGCGTCCGCGGCAGCGGAGCGGCGCAGGGGCGCGCCGTGCTCGCCGGTGCGTTCGGTCAGCGGCGGCTCCCAGAGCGCGAAGGTGGCGCCGGGCCGGGGGGAGCCGTCCTCGGTGACGGCGGCGACCGGCGCCCCCACCAGCCGGGACGCGGCCGCGGCCGGCTCGGCGACGGTGGCCGAGGCGAGCACGAAGACCGGCTCCGCGCCGTAGCGACGGCAGATCCGGCGCAGGCGGCGCAGCACGTGGCCGACGTGGGAGCCGAAGACCCCGCGGTAGGCGTGGCACTCGTCGATGACGACGTAGGCGACCCGACGAAGGGTGCTCGACCACCTCTGGTGCGCGGGCAGGATCCCGCGATGGAGCATGTCCGGGTTCGTGACGATCCACCGGGAGTGCCGCCGGACCCAGTCCCGCTCCTCGCCCGGGGTGTCCCCGTCATACGCGGCGGGGCGCACCGACGGGTCGGCCAGGGCGGCCACCGAGGCGAGCTGATCGCGGGCCAGGGCCTTGGTCGGCGCGAGATACAGCACGCACGCGCGCGGGTCCTCAGCGAGCCGGGTCAGGGCGGGCAGCTGGTAGGCCAATGACTTCCCGGACGCGGTCCCCGTCGCGACGACGACGTGACGACCGTCGCGCGCGAGCTGCGCGGCGTCGACCTGGTGGCGCCACGGCGCGAGAACTCCGCGCTCCTCGAGCTTGGCCCGCAATGCCGGGCTGACCCAGTCCGGCCAGGCCAGGGTGCTGCTCTCCCGCACCGGCACGTGGTGGACGTGCGTGACCGGCTGCTCGTCCTCCTCCGTGCCGGCGAGCAGCGAGGCGAGCAGGTCTGCACCCGGGAGAACGGGGTCCGCGCCGGAAGGGAGAGCGGGCCGGACCGGGTGGAGCGTTGTCACCGCACCACTGTCACACCTTCCTGCGACAGACGGCGGAGGCGAATGCCATGACTGTGATGCAGACAACAGAACGTCATGAACGTTTGTACTGGCTGTGACCTCCCTTACACTCGCGCCGCGCTCCGGTTGCGGAACCCACCGCGGACCGGATCGCAACCTCCGCCGATCCGGGGCGCACACACGCCTCCCGGCGGCCGTCGACCGCTTGGAGGAACACATGCCTGACAGTTCGCTGTCCGGCGGGGACATGGTGCTGGTCGCCGTCGTCCTCGCCATCTCCCTGGCCGCACTGGGCTTCGCCGCCTACCTGGTCAAGGCGGTTCTCGCCGCCGATCAGGGCACGGTGAAGATGCGCGAGATCGCCCAAGCGGTGCAGGAAGGTGCGGCGGCCTATCTGAGGCGGCAGTTCCGGACGCTCGGCGTGTTCGCCGTGATCGTCTTCCTTCTCCTCCTCGTCCTCCCCGTCGCCGACGGCGGCTGGGGCACGCGCGTGGGCCGTGCCGTGTTCTTCCTGATCGGTGCGACCTTCTCCGCGTCGGTCGGCTTCATCGGGATGACCCTGGCGACCCGGGGCAACGTGCGGGTGGCCGCAGCTGCCCGGGCCGGCGGTTACCGGCCGGCCTTCCGCATCGCGTACCGCACCGGTGGCGTCTGCGGGATGATCACGGTCGGTCTGGGCCTCTTCGGAGCCGCCCTGGCGCTCCTGCTGTTCAACCAGACCGCGCCGGTCGTGCTCGAGGGCTTCGGGTTCGGGGGCGCCCTGCTCGCCATGTTCATGCGTGTCGGCGGTGGCATC
>Ga0308173_10001780_pt1 | contig 11046 bp, 13 predicted proteins | sample PhyPR1_FD_203716 | JGI IMG/M metagenome (GOLD analysis project Ga0308173, IMG submission 203716) | Soil microbial communities from UC Gill Tract Community Farm, Albany, California, United States - DLSLS.P.R1 | ecosystem: Environmental > Terrestrial > Soil > Agricultural land | place: USA... | reverse complement strand
GCGGACGCTGCGGCGGGACCCACCGCAGCCAGGACGAGTGATGCGGTCAGGGCTGCCGAGAGTGAGCGCATGCCGGACACCGTACGACGTCCTGCTGCCGGACACGAGGGCTCCGACCACGGTCACGTCGTCTTGTGCTGGCGGCTCTTCCAGTAGTCCCAGCCGGCGGTCACCAGGGTCGCGCCCAGGAGCGAGCCGATGATGCCGCTCGCACGCAGCGAGAGACCGTCGCCCGAGAGCAGGCTGACGAGCAGGCCGCCGACGAACGACCCGACCAGCCCGGCGATCAGAGCGGTCGTCCAGTTGATGCCGTGGCCGCGGGTGCCGAGCAGCAGCTGGGCCGCGGCGCCCACGAGCATGCCGAACAGCAGGATGCCGAGGATGAGCATGCTGCGACGCTACGGTCCCCGACGCCGACGGTTGCCGGATCCGCCCCCAGATGCCGCAGAGTCGGTATTCGCGCAGGTACTGTCCGTGCCGACTCAGGCCTACCCGATATCGACGACCTCGGGCCGGCAGGGTGAGGGCGGCGGGTGAACACCGTCACCCTCGGAAGGGTGACCGATCCCAGCCACCGCTTGCCGCGCTGGACCGTGCGGCGAATGTTCAAGGCCGTGGTCGTCGGTGCGGTCCTGCTTGTCGCCCTGTCGGTGGGCGTGGCGGTCGTCCATGCCAAGTCACGGTCCGACTGCGCCCACACGCCCCCGCCGGACACCGTCGGCAAGCCGCTCGACCAGGTCCGCGCCGTCCTTGCCCACCGGTTCGGCACCACGCTGCGAGACGTGCCGCAGATCAGCCCCGACCAGGGCAGTGGCCGGATCGAGCTGGCGGTGCTGAATGCTCGCGGCAGCGGCGCCCACGACGCCGTGATCGTGCAGGTGGCTCGCGCGCCCTCCGGCCGTGGCTGGCTCATCACCACCAACACGTGCGGAAAGTAGGAGAACCGCCAGGTCAGGCATCGCGGAGTGCAGAGGCGCTGAACGGGCCGCCCGGCCCGAAGACGAGCTTGGCGAAGCGTTCGCCCATCCGCCGGTGGGTGGCGGCGTCGGGGTGGAGCTGGTCGGGCAGCGGCAGCTCGGCGAAGTCGGCCTCGCCGTACAGCTCGCGCCCGTCGAGGTGGTGCAGGTGGGGGTCGGTGGCGGAGCGGGCAGCGGTGATGCGGGCGAGCTCGTCGCGGATGACGCGCAGCGTCAGCTTCCCGGCGGCCACCTCCGCGGGATCGCCGGCGGCCCGGAACTGCATCGTCCCGGAGCTGAAGTCCGGCGCGCTGGGTCCGGGGGCGTCCTCGTGGATCGGGCAGTGGATGGGGGAGACGACGAGTAGCGGCGTGGTGGGGTGGCCCTCACGGATGGTGTCCAGGAAGCCGTGCACCGCCGGAGTGAACGCTCGCAGTCGCATCAGGTCGGTGTTGACCAGGTTGATGCCGATCTTGACGCTGATGAGGTCGGCGGGGGTGTCGCGGAGGGTGCGCGCCACGAACGGGTCGAGCAGTGCGCTGCCGCCCAGCCCGAGGTTGACCAGGTCGACGCCGCCGCCGCTCGCGGCGAGCGCCGGCCAGGTGGTGCTGGCGCTGGCGGCGTTGGAGCCGTGGCTGATCGAGCTGCCGTGGTGGAGCCACACCGTGCGGTCCGCGGTCGGGACGGCCTCCACGGGCGCGTCGGTGCGCAGCGCCACCAGCTCGGTCACCTCGTTGAACGGGAGCCAGACCTCGACGTCCTTGAGGCGGTCGGGCATCCCCGTGAACCGGACCGTGCCCACCGGACCGGGCGTGGTCTCGGTGGTGCCGGTGGCCATGTCCACCGTCATGACGTGGCCGCCGGTCCCGTGCGCCTGGCCCGCGAGCCGTCCGTCGACCAGCAGGTCGTAGACGCCGTCGGGCAGGGGCGGGACGCCGCGGTACGCCGTCGTGGTGCGCAGCGTGTCCAGCTCCAGGGCGGTGGCGCGGGTGCGGAGCACGAGGCGTACGCCGGAGGGCTTGGCCTCCGCCATCGCCAGCTGCCCGTCGTCGCACTGGGCCCGTGCCCAGGCGGGCAGCCGGTGGGGCAGCAGGCCCAGCGCGGTGGGCTCGAGCTCGAGGGCGCCGCGCAGCAGGCCGGCGGTGATCGGGGTGGTGGTCCAGCCGGTCGTCGCGCGGGAGCCGTCAACGTCGTCGGGCAGGGGAGTCATGGGACGAGCCTTTCAACCCGCAGGCCCGACGTGCAAAAGGGTGTCGTCAGCGGTGGGCCCGGACGCCGGTGGAAACCGGACGCGCGATGTCCGTTGTTGCGTCTAGCGTGCGTGTCATGCCGATTGCACGCTTCCCCAGCATCGTCCTCGACTGTCCCGACCCCGATGTGCTCGCCACCTTCTACGCCGCGATGCTGGACTGGAAGGTCGAGGTGACCGCCGACTGGGCTGATGTGCGCGCCGACTACGGGCAGTGCCTGTCGTTCCAGCGGGTGGACGACTACCGGCCGCCGGTGTGGCCGGGCCAGGACGTCCCGCAGCAGATGCACCTCGACGTGGTCGTCGACGACCTCGACGTGGGGGAGGCCGCGGTCCTCGGCCTAGGTGCGACCAAGCACGAGCACCAGCCCGGGACGAGGTTCCGGGTGTTCCTCGACCCGGCGGGGCACCCGTTCTGCCTGTGCCTGGACTGAGGACCGACGCCCGGGTCGCTCAGAGCCAGCCGTTGCCCTCAGCGACCAGCACGGCCTCGGCCCGGTTGACCGCACCGGTCTTGCCGATCGCGGACGAGAGGTGGTTGCGCACGGTGCCCTCGGAGAGGAACAGCCGCTGCGCGATCGCCGCGACCGGCGCCCCGCCGCGGGCCGCTTGGATCGGTGCCGCGGTCACGACCCGGGCATGACAAATGTCAGCCCGGGCTGCCGGCCTGTGCGACTCCTCAGAAGGTGTGCTCGGGGCCGGGAAAGGTCTGCGCCTTGACGTCGGCGGCGTACTCCCGCGCGGCTTCGAGCAGCACGCCGTGGACGTCGGCGTACTGCTTGACGAACTTGGCCATCCGGCCGGTGCGCAGCCCGAACGCGTCCTGCCAGACCAGCACCTGACCGTCGCAGTCGACTCCGGCACCGATGCCGATGGTGGGGATGCCGACGGACTTGGTGACCTCGCCGGCGACGTCGCCGGGGACCATCTCCATCACCACCGCGAAGGCGCCCGCGGCCTCGAGCGCCTGCGCCTCCTCGACCACCCGGTCGGCCGCGGCCCCTCGACCCTGGACCCGGTAGCCGCCGAGCGTGTGCTCGGACTGGGGCGTGAAGCCGATGTGGGCCATCACCGGGATGCCGCCCTCGGTCAGCTTGCGGACCTGCGGCACCATCGCCAGGCCGCCCTCGAGCTTCACCGCGTGCGCGCCCGCCTCCTTCATGAACCGGACGCCGGTGAGGTACGCCTGCTCGGCCGAGGCCTGGTAGCTGCCGAAGGGCAGGTCGGCCACCACGAGTGCACGTTGCGCGCTTCGGCTCACCGCGCGGGCGAGCGGGATCAGCTCGTCCACGGTGACGGGCAGGGACGTCTCGTTGCCGAAGACGTTGTTGCTGGCGGAGTCACCGACCAGCAGCACGTCGATACCGGCCTCGTCGAAGGTCTGGGCGGCGTACTGCTCGTAGGCGGTGAGCATCGTGAACTTCTCCCCGCGCTGCTTCATCTCGCGCAGGTGGTGCGTGCGGACCCTCTTGACCGGCGGTGCGCTCGCGGCTGCCGGACCGGAGCCGTACGGCGCGGGCTGTTCGGTTTTGCTGTCGCTCATGGCGAGCTCCCCTCGGCGTCGTCTCGCAGCTCCCTGATGGAGTCCACGGACCGTTGGTCAGGCTAGTCCGGGTGGCAGGCGGTGGCGCTGTGTCGATGGTCACCACCTGCGGGTGGGTCTTACCGGGATGCGCGGATTGGTCCCCACCCGCAAGATTCCGGGCGTCGGGGATGGGGTTTGTGACCAATCGACGAGGTGGAAGCCCCCGGCGCGGTCGGCCGGCCCGCTGGGCGGTGGTGGGGGTCGGCTCCCGGCTGCGGGCGTGCGGAATGGTCACCAACCGCAAGATTCCGGGCGTCGGGGATGGGGTTCTTGACCATTCGACGAGCCCCACCGGGCCGGCCAGGGCCAGGTCGTCCGCCGGGTCCGGTCCGCTCAGCCCATCCCGTAGTCGCGGGTCACCGTGGCGACGCGCACCCGGTAGCCGGCGTACCAGGCCGAGCGGCCGCGCTCCTGGGCGACGAGGTGCTCGGCCACCTGCTTCCAGGCTGCGGCCGCGGCCTCGTCGGTCCAGTAGGAGACGGTGATGCCGCGCCCGTCGCCGTCGCGGGCGGACTCGATGCCCAGGTAGCCCGGCTGGGCCGCGGCGAGCTCCTCCATCCGGCGGGACATGACCGCATACCCCTGGTCGCCGTCCGACGCGTCCGACGCGTCCGGCGCGTCCGGCGCATCCAGCGCCGGAGCGGTGCGGACGGAGGTGAACACCACGGCGACGTACGGCGGATCCGGGGTCGGGGCGAAGGACATGGCCCTCCTCAGGCGGCGTCAGCGGCGGCTTCGAGGTCGGCGACCACGATCTTGCGCATGCCCAGCATGGCCTCCATCGCGGCCCGGGCGCGAGCGGGATCGTCGTCGCTCAGCAGCTCGTCGAGCCGGGTCGGCACGATCTGCCAGGAGAGCCCGAACCGGTCCTTGAGCCAGCCGCACATCGACTCCTCGCCGCCGGCGACCAGGTTGTCCCAGTAGTAGTCGACCTCCGACTGGTCGCCGCAGGTGACGCTGAAGGACACCGTCTCGGTGAAGCCCGCGTGGACGGGGCCGCCGTTGATGCCGCGGAAGGACTGCCCGTCCAGCACCCACTCGCCGGCCATCACGGTCCCCGGCTCGCCCGGGCCGGCCTCGCCGTAGCGTGCGACGCTGGTGATCGAGGAGCCCGGGAAGATCTTGGTGTAGAACGCCATCGCCTCCTCGAGGTCGTCGTCGAACCACAGGCACGGGCTGATCGAGGTCATGGCTGGCTCCTTCGCTCCGGGCCGGGGCCGTCGCGCCCGGGCCTTCGTGGGGTGGAGACCGCCGGCCCGCGGTGATTTCATCGGTGCCGCCGGCCCGCGACCGCCGTACAGTCGTCAGGTGGCCTTCGACGTCCCCGCGAACGCGTACGCCCGCTTCATGGGGCGGTACGCCGACCCGCTGGCGCCGCAGCTCGCCGACCTGGCCGGGATCCGCCTCGGCCAGCGGGTGCTGGACGTCGGCTGTGGGCCGGGTGCCCTGACCGCCGTCCTCGTCGAGCGCCTGGGCGCCGACTCCGTGGAGGCGATCGACCCGTCTCGGCCGTTCGTCGACGCGGTGCGGGAACGGCTGCCCGGCGTGGAGGTACGACAGGGGTCGGCCGAGCAGCTGCCCTACGACGACGGCTCGTTCGACGCCACGCTGGCCCAGCTGGTCGTGCACTTCATGACCGACCCGGTCGCCGGCCTGCGCGAGATGGCCCGCGTGACGAGGCTCGGGGGAGTGGTGGCGGCCTGCGTCTGGGACCACGGCGGCGGCCGAGGCCCCCTGTCGCCGTTCTGGGAGGTCATCCGCGAGCTGCGCCCGGGCGCCCGCGGCGAGGCCACGGGGGCAGGAGCGCGCGACGGCCACCTGGCCGAGCTGGCCGCCGACGCCGGGGTGCGCGACGTCGAGCCCGGCGAGCTGACGGTGCGGGTGCCCTACCGGGACTTCGAGGACTGGTGGACGCCGTACACGATGGGCGTCGGACCGGCCGGCGACTGGGTTGCAGGCCTCGAGCCCGGGGAGCGGGAGCGGGTGCGTACTGCCTGCGCGGAGCACCTGCCGGACGGTCCCTTCGAGATCTCTGCGACCGCCTGGGTGGTGACCGGCCGGGCCTGACGAGGCTCACGTGCGAAACTCGCGTCGTGGACTTCTACTCCGCCTACGCCCACGGCTTCGCGCGTGTCGCCGCCTGCACGGTCCCGATCGCGATCGCGGACCCGGCCGCCAACGCACGCACGGTGCTCGAGCAGGCACGCGCGTGCCACGAGGACGGCGTGGCGGTGGCGATCTTTCCCGAGCTCACGCTCGCGGGCTACTCGATCGAGGACCTGCACCTGCAGGACGTCCTGCTGAGCGGCGTCGAGACGGCGATCGCCGAGATCGCGGCGGCCTCGGCCGACCTGCTGCCCGTCCTGGTCGTGGGGGCGCCGCTGGTGCACGGCACCCGCGTCCTGAACTGCGCGGTCGTCATCCACCGGGGACGCGTCCTGGGGGTCTCGCCGAAGTCCTACCTGCCGACCTACCGGGAGTTCTACGAGCGGCGCTGGTTCGCCCCCGGCGACGACCGACGCGGCTCGGCGATCCGGGTCGGGGGTGTCGAGGTCCCGTTCGGTCCCGACCTGCTGTTCACGGCGAACGACGTGCCGGGACTGACCCTGCACGTCGAGGTCTGCGAGGACATGTGGGTGCCGATCCCCCCGAGCTCCGAGGCGGCGCTGGCCGGTGCGACCGTGCTGGCCAACCTCTCCGGCAGCCCGATCACGGTCGCCCGGGCCGAGGACCGACGGCTGCTGGTCCGCAGCGCGAGCGCCCGGTGCAGCGCGGCGTACCTCTTCGCCGCCGGCGGCCAGGGGGAGTCGACCACCGACCTGAGCTGGGACGGCCAGACGCTGGTCTACGAGTGCGGGCAGCTGCTCGCCGAGTGCGACCGCTTCCCCGACGGACCGCGCCGCGCGGTCGTGGACGTCGACCTCGACCGGGTGCGGCAGGAGCGGCTGCGCCAGGGCACCTTCGACGACAACCGGCGCACGTACGACGCGCGGGTGCGGGATTTCCGCACCGTCGACTTCGAGCTGCAGCCACCGACCGGGGACATCGGGCTGCGGCGCAAGGTCGACCGCTTCCCGTTCGTGCCGGACGACGCGGAGCGCCTGGCCCTGGACTGCTACGAGGCCTACAACATCCAGGTCTCCGGACTCGAGCACCGCCTCGCCGCCATCGGTGGTGCGACCTGGCAGCCCAAGGTCGTCATCGGCGTCAGCGGCGGCCTCGACTCCACGCACGCGCTGATCGTGGCGGCCAAGGCGATGGACCGCCTGGACCGCCCCCGTGCCGACATCCTCGGCTTCACGATGCCCGGCTTCGCGACCGGCGAGACCACGAAGTCCTACGCCTACCGGCTGGCCAAGTCGCTCGGCATCAGTTTCGCGGAGCTCGACATCACGGGCGCCGCCGAGCAGATGCTGAAGGACCTCGACCACCCCTACAGCCACGGGGAGGAGCTCTACGACGTCACCTTCGAGAACGTCCAGGCCGGCCTGCGCACCGACTACCTGTTCCGGCTGGCCAACCACCGTGGCGGGATCGTGCTGGGCACCGGTGACCTCTCCGAGCTCGCGCTCGGCTGGTGCACCTACGGGGTGGGCGACCAGATGTCGCACTACAACGTCAACGCGGGTGTGCCGAAGACCCTGATCCAGCACCTGATCCGCTGGGTCGCGGAGAGCGGGCAGTTCGGCGAGGAGACCAACGAGGTGCTCCAGGAGATCGTCGAGCAGGAGATCACCCCCGAGCTGGTCCCGCAGAAGGAGAGCGACAAGCCCCAGGCGACCGAGGAGTCGGTCGGGCCCTACGCCCTGCAGGACCTCACGCTCTTCTACGTGCTGCGGCACGGCTACCGCCCGAGCAAGATCGCCTTCCTGGCCTGGCACGCGTGGCGTGACGCGGCAGCGGGGGAGTGGCCGCCGCACTTCCCCGAGCACCGGCGCATCGCCTACGACCTGACGACGATCCGCCGCTGGATGGTCGTCTTCGTGAACCGCTTCTTCGCCAGCCAGTTCAAGCGATCGGCCCTCCCCAACGGGCCGAAGGTCAGCGCCGGGGGCACCATGTCACCGCGTGGCGACTGGCGGATGCCCTCGGACGCGAGCGCCGCCGCCTGGCTCGGGGAGCTCGACGCGAACGTCCCGCAGGAGTAGTCCCGGAGAAGGATCCCAGGATCGGCGCAACAAAACCTGCACCACGCGCATCTCCTTGTCGTACGACGCGGGACCGCTGCTCATCGGGAGCGGGCGGCCCGGTCAGGACAAGGAGAAACGACATGACGCGCATCAGCCCGGTACGAGGCGCCGCCCTCCTGGTGACCAGCCTGGTGGCCGGACTCGCGGGCACCGTCGCGCCCGCCACGGCCGCCACTGCCATCCCGACCACCGGTGCCACCACGGTCGCCGTCGCGCGGGCCGCCTCGCCCCACATGACCACCCTGACCTTCGCGGTCCACGGCTGCGACGGCTGCAAGATCCAGCCGCTGCAGTACATCGCGGGCACGCAGAAGGACTGGGAGGGCAAGCGCAAGACCGTCAAGGACGGCACCGTGTCGTGGACCGTCAACAGCAAGCACACCCACGGGATGAGCGTGTGGATCAGGGGCCCGTGGGAGGGCAAGGATGGCGGCACCACCGGCTACGTGGCCAACGTCGTGTTCCGCTACGACCACGAGAAGGTCGGGTCGACCGTCACCCGCGAGGACGTGAGGTCCAAGCGCAAGGGCACCGGCTGCTGGGCCGGCACCGCCGCCGACGCCGTGACCGTCCCTCTGGAGGTCCGCAGGGTGATGGTGCAGGGCAACACCGGCAGGACCGCCGGCACGCTCGCGTGGACCCGGGTCACCCAGGACTGGTGGACGCCGATGCTGCGGACCCACAAGGGCATCCTCGGCAGCCAGGACGTCATGCCCTGCAACCAACCCTGAGGATCCATCCAGGACCGAGCGCCGCCTCCGCGCCCATGGCGGCCGCCGATAGGCTGCCGCCATGGGCAAGCAGGAAGACTTCGTTCTCCGCGCTCTCGAGGAGCGTGACGTCCGGTTCGTGCGGTTGTGGTTCACCGACGTCCTGGGGTTCTTGAAGTCGGTCGCCGTCGCGCCGGCCGAGCTCGAGGGGGCGTTCGCCGAGGGGATCGGCTTCGACGGCTCCGCGATCGAGGGCTTCGCCCGGGTCTACGAGGCCGACATGCTCGCCAAGCCGGACCCCTCGACGTTCCAGATCCTGCCGTGGCGCGGGGAGGGGCCCTCCACGGCCCGCATGTTCTGCGACATCGTGATGCCCGACGGCTCCCCGTCGTACGCCGACCCGCGCTACGTCCTCAAGCGGACCCTCGGCAAGGCGGCCGAGCAGGGGTTCACCTTCTACACCCACCCCGAGATCGAGTTCTACCTCTTCAAGGACACCCCGGTCGCCGGCGCCGACCCGGTGCCGGTCGACCGCAGCGGCTACTTCGACCACACCGCCCAGTCGATGGGCGCGGACTTCCGCCGCGAGGCGATCACGATGCTGGAGTCGATGGGCATCTCGGTCGAGTTCAGCCACCACGAGGGCGGCCCGGGCCAGCAGGAGATCGACCTGCGGTACGCCGACGCGCTGAGCACCGCCGACAACATCATGACCTTCCGGACCGTGATCCGGGAGGTGGCGCTGAGCCAGGACATCTGGGCCACGTTCATGCCCAAGCCGTTCACCACCCACCCGGGCTCGGGGATGCACACGCACGTGTCCCTCTTCGAGGGCGACCGCAACGCCTTCTTCGAGGCGGGTGCGGAGTACCAGCTCTCCAAGACCGGGCGCCAGTTCATCGCCGGCATCCTGCGCCACGCCAACGAGATCAGCTGCGTGACCAACCAGTGGGTCAACAGCTACAAGCGGATGATGTTCGGCGGCGAGGCGCCGTCGTACATCTGCTGGGGCCACAACAACCGCTCCGCGATGATCCGGGTGCCGATGTACAAGCCCAACAAGGGCCAGTCGACGCGCATCGAGCTGCGCACCATCGACGCGGCGGCCAACCCCTACCTCGCGTACGCCGTGGTGCTCGCGGCCGGCATGAAGGGCATCGAGGAGGGCTACGACCTGCCTCGTGAGGCCGAGGACGACGTCTGGTCGCTGTCGGAGCGGGAGCGCAAGAGCCTCGGGATCGACCCGCTGCCGCGCAGCCTGCACGACGCCATCGGGATCGCCGAGGAGTCCGAGCTGCTGGCCGAGACGCTGGGCGAGCACGTCTTCGACTTCTTCCTGCGCAACAAGCGCGCGGAGTGGGAGGAGTACCGCGGTCAGGTCTCGGCCTTCGAGCGGGACCGGATGCTCCCGGTCCTGTGACGCTGCCCTACGAGCCCGCACGCGTCCGCCAGCTGCGGATTCTGCTGTGGGTGGTGGTCGCGGCGGCGGCGATCCTGGCCGTCGTCGCTGCCGGCTACCTCGTCGCGGGGGCCGCCCCCGGGCTGGTCCTGCTGGTGCTGGTCGTCCCGTCGGTGCTGATGCTCTGGCTCGGTGCGACGTCGCTCCAGCTGCTCGGCCGCGGCGATCCCGGGGCCAGGTCCTGGATCGTCGCGACGGCGGTCGTGACCGTCCTGGTGGCGTTGCTGCTGAGCCGCACGGGCCCCGGTGGGCTCATCGGGCTGGTCGGCGTCCTGCTGATGCTGGTGGCGCTGCTGCCGGCTCGGGACGCCCGATAGGTTGCCAGCGTGACCAGGTGGCCAGCGTGACCGGAGCGACCGTGCTCGTCGTCGAGCACGAGGACAAGTGCCCACCCGCCCTCGTCGGCGACTGGCTGGCGGAGGCCGGCTGCGCCCTGCACGTGTGCCGGCCCTACGCCGGTGACGACGTGCCCGCGCTCGCGGCGTACGACGGGTTCCTGGTGCTCGGCGGTCCGATGGGTGCCGACGCGGACGCCGAGCACGGCTGGCTGCCTCCCGTGAAGGACCGGGTCAGGGACGCCGTGGCGGCCGGGCTGCCCACCCTGGGCATCTGCCTGGGGCACCAGCTGATCGCCGTCGCCCTGGGCGGCACCGTGGAGCGCAACCCGAGGGGACAGCAGCTGGGGCTGCTCGAGGTGGGCTGGACCGACGCCGCCGGGCAGGACGGCCTGGTGGGCCCGCTGGCGAGCCCACGCCGGGGAGTCCAGTGGAACGACGACATCGTCACCCGGCTGCCCCCGGAGGCGACGCTGCTCGCTGCGACCGCGGCCGGTGAGGTGCAGGCGGCTCGCTTCGCGCCGACGGTCTGGGGCGTGCAGCTGCACCCCGAGGTCGACGT
>Ga0308173_10001778_pt1 | contig 11054 bp, 9 predicted proteins | sample PhyPR1_FD_203716 | JGI IMG/M metagenome (GOLD analysis project Ga0308173, IMG submission 203716) | Soil microbial communities from UC Gill Tract Community Farm, Albany, California, United States - DLSLS.P.R1 | ecosystem: Environmental > Terrestrial > Soil > Agricultural land | place: USA... | reverse complement strand
TTCTGCAACGATGCAACACATGCAACGATCCAACTCATCTGCCCCATCAAATCCTTTACACCCTCTTCCCCGATGCTTAGAATCACGCCATGGCTGCGGATTACGATGCGACGGAGTTTATCGACGGTGACTTTGAGATTCACAAATCGCCATACACGAGCATGGCCACTGCTCAGCGCGCGCCCACACGCGAGGAAGTCGATTCCAAAGTGGCCGAAGCGCAACAAAAGCTGGCCGAACTCAAGCGCGCGCAAGAGGAACTCGAGCGCGAACGGGCTGCCCTCGAGGAAACACGCCGCCGCCAGATGGAGTTTCAAACTGGCCGGCAGGAAATAATGCAGAGCCTCACTCGGGGCGTGGGCTTGCTGCAGGAATCCGAATTCACCGCCCGCCGCGACGCCGAACAAATGGCCAAGGCGCTCACCGATCTTCGCGAGGCCCTCACCAAGGTAGAGGCCGTGCACGAGGAGAGTTGGAACAAAGACAATTTCTCAATCGAGCTGACCCGCGCTCTCACGACGCTTGAGAACGCCCGGATGGAATGGAATGCGGCCCGATTGAAATTCCCGGTGCTCTCCGGTGAAATGCCGGAACAGGCCGCGCTGCCTGCCGGTTCGAATAGTGCGACGCCTCGCGTCTCGCTCGAAGGGCTCGGGTTTGGTCAACTCTGTCGGCTTGGTCTGGCGTTGACGTGGCCGGTCGCGGTCGCGCTTCTTGGCGCGGTCGGACTGCTCGTCGCGCTGTTGCTGCGCCGCTGAAAGCGTGCAGCCATGGCCTGGTTCAAGAAAAAACCGGACCCTATCTCGGACCGCGCTCGCGCTCTCAACGACGAGATCGCGCAACTCGAAGCCCAGATAAAAAAACTGGACTCCCGGGTTCAAAAGGACCAACCCCAATCACACCCCAGGCTGCGTTCGACCGCCATTCCTTACGGGGCGACCCTGACTCACGCCGCGACCGAACCGGAACCAACGCCCAAACCAAAGCCGAACGAACCTATCTTCGAAGAATTGGTCGACATCGAAGTCCTGAAGTCCCGCGCTGAAGCCCCGACCACCAACCCCGAACATTTCAACGAACTTGGGGTCCGGAAATACGATTTGCCCGGGCTCATCCGCAAAATTCGGAACCATTGGCAAGCGCCCTCCACCACCAACCCGAAGCTCGTCAGCTATCTGGCTGCCGGTGGCATCCAAGGTCTGCGGCCGATGCGTTACGAAAAGCGCGTGGCTCGGAATCGCTTCCTGGCCCTCGTGTTGATTCTATTCGTGACCCTTCTTGGGATCATCGCCGTGTTTTATCACCGGCGCTAAGGTCGGAACGCTGCCTATTGCGTGTCGGCTCCTCCTGGTGGAGGTTTTAGCATGGAGAAGCAGGGGAAAATACTGACCGGGACCGCAAGCTGGTCCGATCCCGGGTTTGTGGAATCGTGGTACCCACCGAAGCTTCCAGCCTCGCAGCGGCTAGTGTGGTACGCCGAGCACTTTAATTTGGTCGAGGTGAACTCCACCTTCTACCGCGTTCCCGAAGCGCGACTGGTCAAATCATGGGCAAACCAAACACCGCCCGGGTTCATCTTTGACATTAAATTGCACCGGTTGCTGTCTCGCCACAGCACCAAAGTCGAACTCCTTCCGCCTGCCATCCGGCCCAAAGCGGTCGTCCTCAAAGGCCGCGTGCAGCTCACTTCCAAAATTGAAAAAGCGGTGGCTGACGCTTTTTTACGTGGCATTGAGCCTTTGCGTGGAGCCGGGAAGCTCGGCGCTTTGTTGCTCCAACTTTCTCCCGAGTTCAGTCCCCGCAACCACCACCTCGAGGAACTTGACCATATCGCGGAACTGCTGCGCGGCTACCGTTTGGCCATCGAACTTCGCAACGCCGGTTGGCTTGCCGACGAGCGAATTGCCGAAACTAAAACGTTCTTCACCAAAAGACATCTAACGTTCGTCATGGTAGACGGACCGGCGGACCCGCACTTCATGGTCTTGCCTTCGATTGATTTAGTCACCAACCGGCAACTCTCCTATTTCCGCGCACATGGCCGCAATGCCAGCGGATATGTGCGCGGTCGAACGGTCGCGACACGCTTTGATTATGACTATCCCAAAACCGAACTTCACGAAATCGCTGAACGTGCCGTTCATGCGGCGGAGGAAACTCGCGAGGTCCACGTGATTTACAACAATAACAAAGCCGATTACGCCCCGCGAGCTGCGGCAAAGTTTCAGAAGATATTGCACGAGGATTTTCCCGCCGCGTTACCCAAAGAGCTCGAGCGAAAGGAGTTGGCCTATGCTTAAAAGAACTGCCACCACAGATTCGCCCCTAGCGATTCGCGGGCGCTTGCCGACCAAGACCCGGAAAATCGCCAAACCCAAACGAGACGGACCGGCTCCGGCGTCTGACAAATACGAGAACCTCGAACAGCTTGCCGCGCGCATTCGCGTCTGCCCTGCATGTCCATTGTGCCAGTCGCGGACGAATGCTGTGCCGGGCGAAGGAAAACCGAATGCCAAAGTAATGATCATCGGCGAAGCGCCGGGCGCAAACGAGGACAAAACCGGCCGGCCATTTGCCGGAAATGCGGGCCGCTACCTGGATCATGTTCTGGAAGGGACTGGCCTCGAGCGCACCGATTTTTTCATCACCAATATCGTCAAATGCCGTCCGCCCTCGAATCGCACGCCAAAAAACGACGAAGTCGAAACCTGCACCTCACTTTATCTGTTCAAACAAATCGAGCTGTTGCAACCGCGACTCATAGTGCTTCTGGGAAGCCTCGCCGTCAAAAAGATACTCGGCCTGAAAAGCGTTGAAGAAGCCCGTGGCCGAATTGTCAGCCATGATGGACGCGACTACCTGGCCACCTATCATCCCGCAGTCAGGTTCTATCGGGAAGATTTGGCCGCGAAAATCAAAGTGGATTTTGGTTTATTAAAGAAAGAGATCGCCCAAAGAATTGTTTCCCGCGCTAAACCTAATCAGGCGCTACCAACGGGATGACGTGCCGCTCGAAACCGTCTTTTACTTGGTTAACGGTTTGAGGATCGCACTCAACAGATCCGGTTTATCCGCCACCCGTTCCAGAATCGGATACTTTTCACCTTCGTGATAATCGAATTTACACGGCACGAAATAATCTTCGTTTTCGACCAGCAATTCGAGGGGCGCGCTATTCGTTTTCGTGCTTCCCACGGCCCTCCTTAGAAATTCTGCTGTCCACTTTCGGTTATTGACCGCGATGAGCTTCATTGCCGGTGCAATCCCTGCTTTGTCCGCAGCCGACCCGGGCAGCACGTCCAGAATGTCCCCGTCCTCCTTGACGATCAAACCGAGCGAAAAGCTCATATCCGTCAGCTTGTGTTCAGTTTCTTCGATCTTGAGCATCTCCGGGACCGTGTTCGTATAAGCAATCCTCCAGCCGCCATTCTCAATTCCGCCCAGCGGCGCGCGCGGCGCGGTCTCATAAACATGTTTTTGGAAAAAGGTTTTCCAATCATACGAAGCCACTTCATTCAGCGCGGCAATGACATCATCAAGAGTATACGGGAGGACTGCCGGCGCACCGCTCTGCCCACCGTAAAACTTTTTGCAAAAATCATCCAATGACCGTTTGCCCTTGCTTTGCTGCCGGATGAGCACGTCCGCCTCCAGCCAAATCAAATCTCCTTCCTCATAGAAATCAACGCCACGCCGCCAGGCTTTTCCTTCACGACGCGAAAGATACAGCAACTGAGCGGCAGTGGTAGTGTCCGCCAGCGGCCGCCAGGAACGGCCCGGCTCCCGGTCCAACCGCGCGGCGTCCAATGCCAGATGTTGCAGAAAGTTTTCATTCCTCCACAACCCGCTGCGCGCGGCAAGCACATGCCCGAGGTAATCGGTTAGCCCTTCGTAAACCCAGAGCAATTCCCCCTTCATCGGCTGATGAAAATCGGGCGTCGCCAGCCCGGCGGGACGCCGGTACTTGCCGTTCCACGAATGCGTCATTTCATGCGGCAACAGGCCCGCGCCGAACTTGCGCAGGTCTTCATCAGTCAGGAATTTCTCCCCCATCCGGTCATCGCTCGATTCATGATGCTCCAGTCCGAAATGCGCGACGTGGTCGCTGAGCGTAAGCAGAAAATGATAACCACGATAATGGCGCGCTCCGAACAATGCCCCGGTCTCAGCGGTCAGGTGGGAAAAATGTTTCGAATCCTCCGGCTTCAATTCCAGCGCCGCCTCGCTATCGGCGACGATATGGAGGAAATGCGGCGGCCTCGCCCCCGGAGTCAGTTCGACGGTCCGAAAGTGCGCTCCCGCGATCACCGGTGAATCCACTAATGTCTCCAGTGTGACTGGCCCAAACTCGACCGAGTCGCCCTTGTCGTGCGCGACAGGCAGTGCGGTTCCAAACTTCCATCCTTTAGGCAAATGCAACGTCGCCGCATATTGAATCTCTCGCGCTACGGTCCCTTTGGGGTAGAGCACGACTTCGTTCCAACTCAAGTCGACCAACTGCGCTGTCGCCGAAGCGCCCGACGAAAACTCACCTGAACTCGGTGGCAACAGAAAATCGAGGGAGACATCCACGGAATCAGCTCCTGCTGGAATATCCAGGTCGAACGCAAACATATCATCCGCCTCCCTTTGCCACGGAATCGTCTTGCCGCCAGCATTCACCTTCAACCCCACCACATCTGTGATCGGTCCATTCGGACCATGCTCACCAGGCAGCCACTTTGGATAGAGCAACGTCAGCTTTCCAGGGTCTGCGGGGATACGCAGCCGCGCATGTAGAATCTTCCTCGGAGCATCTGTCGCATCAACATCCAGCTTCACCGTGGCCGCCTGCGCGAGCAGAGGGAAAGAGAGGATGCAGAAAATGACCGCAGCCCAGCTTCGGTAAGACAAACAGAGAACGGCCTGCTGGCCAAATGCCGTTGCCTCAAATAAAAGCGAAGAAAAAGCGCCAGAGGACTGGAGCTTTTTGGCCTGTCGGATACCACAAACTCTTTTCATTTACTTCAGATGACCCACGAAGTTACCTGACGATTTAACTTTTAATGCATGCCGAAACTTTGTTACGGCGCCACCTGCTCTTTATTCCCGAAACACCACAAGTGACTTTCCGTCCGAACAAAAAGCCGGCCCAGCGCAATGGCCGGCGTGCTTTCGCAAACATCGTTCATCGCAAATCGGTCAAGGACGTTGAACTTGTCGCTTGCCTCCAGCACGACCAGTTCGCCTGTCTTGGAAACACAATAAATCTTTCCATCCGCCAAAACCGGCGAACCGAAATAATTCCCGCCAACCCGCTCCTGATAGCGAGCCTCGCCCGTTGCCGCATTGATACAGGTCACGATCCCCGCATCACTCCAAAGCCATGCCAGGTCCTTTTGGGCAACGCTTGTCGGCACGTAAGGCGCAGCTTTCTTAATCTGATACGCGAGTTCAGGCTTGTGGTCCGGCGTGCCCGGTCTGATCGCCGTGAGAACATTGCCCCCGCCTCCACTGCCGCTGGAACCAATTACCAATCCGGCAGCGATCACCGGCGAACTGACCGTGCGCTTATCAAACGCCCCCTCATATTCCCACAGCACTTTGCCGTCCGCGGGATCGAGAGCCGTGAAACCATGCGATTGGCTGTTGAAGATAAGCGCGCGTTTCCCCACTTTCGGTTCATATAAACAAGGCGTCGAATACGCTACTACCGTGCTGCGCCGCGCGGTTTCCCAAACGGTTTTGCCATCCTTTACCGAAACGGCAATGATCGAGCTCTTGCCGGTGCGATTGTCCGGCTTCGGGCCCTCGACGAATTTCGGGTCATCCTGGAAATTCGCCAGGATAACTTTATAATCGCAAAGAACCGGCGAAGTCCCGGACGCATGCTGGCTGATGAATGGTCCGAAATCCCGTTGCCACACCGTCTTTCCCTGGTGGTCCAGCGCCGTCAGCAGATAGTGGTCCGGTTCATTCCATGTCACATAGAGCCGGTCGTCAGCCGCGGCAGGTGTGGCGGAAGCGAAACTGTTGAACTGATGCTTCGCGAACGGCGTCAGAGAAAATTCCCGCTGCCATATCAGCTTGCCCGTTTTTGCATTGAGGCAAAGGACCGACAGACCGCCTGACTTGTCCCCCGTGCAGGTAATGAACACTTTCTCGCCCCAGAGCACCGGAGACGAATGTCCGCTTCCCGGCAGCTCCGCCTTCCAGCTAACTGCGGTTTCTCCAAACTTTGCCGGCAACCCTTTATCCTCGCTGACCCCTGACCCATTCGGCCCGCGAAACCGCGTCCATTCCTGCGCCGGCGCCGCGACCGCGAAAGCGCTCGCCAGCACCGCAAACAATCTCACATTCCAATCACGCATCGGCCATTACCTCATGCAACCATGTAACTTTTGCAACCTTGTAACTGTCCTCACGAAATCCTCACATGCCTCAACGCCAGCACCACCAACGTCAGCACAAGCATCATCCCCGCCGGCATCATCTTCTTCGTCTTTCCCAAGCGAATGGCGAACACAACCAAAAGAGCCGCGAGGAGCAAGTCCGCGACATAAGCCTGAAAAATGATATGGGCGGCGCAAAGCGCGAGCGCCGCCGCGAAAGCAACCGACATGATCAGGGAGACTTTGCTCTTTGCCTTAACGAACCCGATCATTCCTCCGATGACCAACAGGACAATATAAATCCACAGAATCGTCTCGCGCATAGATTACGAGGTGGACTCTAGCCGCCCGCCCAATACCAGACAAAGCAAATCCGGCGGTGAGGCCGAACATGTCAGGCAAGCGGTGCCGACAGCCGGGGTGACACTCTCAATAGTTTCAACGGTTTCTTCTCAGCCCCAGTTACCAGCGGTTTCGGTTCCGCATGTGGGTTTACTCGCCCATGACATCCAGACTTATGATTTCCCCCGGTTCGGCCTCGACCAACACCTCAAACGGACGGCAACAATTCTCGCAATCCGTCGTGAACCGCTGGCTGGCGATGCTGGTATCCACCACCAAATCAAACATCGCACCGCAATACGGACACTGAACCGCACCAGAAACTTCCATGAGTCGAATCTATCTTACGCACGCGGAAGCGACAATCTTCATGGGCGGCTCTTCCTGGCCGGGGCAAATCGAGTCCCGACGAGCCAACTACGGCAACACCTCAATTATGTCTCGTGGGAGCGTCGAGGCACTGGCGGACGAATTGGGCGAGCTTGCCGACTGAGTATGGCTTCGGCAGGAAATTGCGGCCTTCGAGAAGCGAGGCATCCTTCCCGGCCATGCCCGGACTGTAACCGCTCGTATAAATTACTTTCAGCTTCGGACTTTTGTTCGAGAGCCGTTCGGCCAACTCGCTGCCCATAATTCCCCCCGGCATGACCATATCAGTGAGCAGCAGGTCCACCTCGCAATCCGCGCGGTCCCAGATTTCGAGGGCGTCGCGTCCGGAGCAAGCTTCCAGCACTTTGTAACCCTGGATCCTGAGCACCTGCACCACCATTTGGCGCAGCACGTCCTCATCCTCCGCCACCAGGACGGTTTCGCGTCCGCCGGGAAGGGAGGTCTCGACCGGCGCTTCGTTTTTCTCGGCGACGCGTTGCGTGGCCGGAAAATAGATGCGGAACGTGGTGCCAACATTGGGTTTGCTTTCGACGTCGAGCCAGCCGTGGTGCTGACGGACGATTCCGAAGACTGTCGAAAGCCCCAGGCCGGTGCCCTTACCAACAGGTTTGGTGGTAAAGAACGGCTCGAAAATCCGGCCCAGGATCTGTGTATCCATGCCGGTGCCAGAATCGCCAAACGTGAGGCAAACAAACGAACCCTCGCGCGGCTCCGGGTCCATCGGGGTGGGTTCCCGATTCATCGATTGCAGACTGGTGGTGATGATTACCTTCCCGCCGTCGGGCATCGCATCCCGAGCGTTGACCGCCAGGTTCATGACGATTTGTTCCAGCATGCTGCTGTCCGCGTGAATGGTGGGCAGAGTTGCGCCGGGACGAAACTCGATTTGGACATGTTCCCCCACCAGGCGCTCGAGCATCTTGATGGCATTGGTCAGGATCTGGTTCAACTCGAGGTACCGGAACTGCATCACCTGCTTGCGGCTGAACATCAGCAATTGCCGGATCAGCGTGGACGCCCGCGCGGCGGCATCGTGGATTTGTTTAAGCGACCGGCCCTGGGGAGTTTCCGCGGTCAGTTTTTGCTGGATGAGGCCAGCGTGACCCTGGATGACCGTCAGAATGTTGTTGAAATCGTGAGCAACCCCGGCGGCCAATTGGCCGATGGCTTCCATCTTCTGCGCCTGACGAAGCTGCCGCTCAAGCAGCGCCCGCTCCGAGACGTCCTGGGCCACCAGCATCACATGCGGTTGCCCGCCCAGCGCAAGCGTCGAGAGGGAGACCCACATTTCCCGAAATGTTCCACCCTGATTGCGCAATGTTGCTTGCTGGTCGCGGACTGCCTCGCCTCGCGCGAGGCTTTGATACCATTGGTCGGCGGCTTCCGGCTTCTGCCACAGGAACAGGTCGGCAGCGGTCCGGCCGATCAGGTCGTGGATGCTGCACCCAACCACTTCAGCCAGGCGCTGGTTGACATCCATGAACCGCTGGTCGGGAAGACTCTGGATGGCGGAGGGAAGTGGGCTTTCATGAAAGGCTTTTGCAAAGAGCTGCTGGGACCTTTCCAGCGAGTCGTTGGCCTGCTTGAGTTCGGCCAACTGCAGCCGCGCCTGGAGATTCAATTGCCATTTTTTGGTCAGCGCATGCGCCAATTGCTGGACTTCGATATTGTCGAAAGGCTTTTTGAGCACGAGCAGGCTGTCTGGATGCCCCACCCTGGCTCGCATCTCTTCCCATGAATAATCCGAATAAGCCGTACACACCACGACCTGAAGCTCTGGATAGACCTCCCAAACGCGCGCGATGGTTTCGACCCCGTCCCATCCTGGGGGCATCCGCACGTCCACGAACGCCATTGAGTAGGGCCGCTCTTCGGCAACGCTTTTCCTGACCATGTCGAGCGCCTGCTGACCCTGGAATGCCGAATCCAACTCGAACCGGACCTGCTCTGGTTCGGCAGCCTCGTCCCCAAAAAGCACCGACTCCATTTCATTGGTGGCGCTTTCATCCGAAGTGTCGGGACAAAGGATGTTCCTGAAATCGGTGTGGATGCTTTCGTTGTCGTCAACGATCAGTATCCGATGGTTGGGTTCGAGTTCTGCGCTGTTCATACGGTTGCGTGAGCATGGTCTTTTTTGGAAATGGCCGCGGTGGGCAGCTCGAGGGTGAATTCGGCGCCTCGTCCGGGGCCCTCGCTATGGGCGCTCAATGAGCCGCCCATTTCTTTGGCCGCATTGGCGCCGCTGTGAAGGCCGAAGCCGTGGCCGTGCTTTTTCGTAGTGAATCCGTGGTTAAAAATCCTGATCAGATTCTCAGGCGCAATGCCCACTCCATTATCCTTTACCGCTATTTGAATGCGGTCTGGCGCCGCCATGTAGACGCGCACAACCAGGTGTTTTTCGGCCGGGTCCTTTTCTTCCATCGCGTACTTTGCATTGCGCAACACATTAATCAGGATTTGCAGCACCTTGTGGCGGTCCACGCAAATGGAAAGCAGATTGTCGGCGAACTCACGGGTCAGTTCGATGCCGTGCCGGTCGAACGCGGCCATGTTCATCTTCAACGCATCTTCCACTAATCCCGTAGGGGACAACGTCTCATAGACGCCAGAAACTTTTGCATAATTCTGCTGCATCGCGACAATTTCCTTGATGTGCTCGATGTGCTGGCCGACCGAATCCATCTGGGCGAGGAGCCGCGTCTGGTCGCTGGCCAACTGCTCAGCGATGGTTGCCAGATAGGTGGGAAGCACCTGGCCTTTGGGATCTTTGGTAAGAAATTCCGCCAGGCGCTCTTTGTGTTCGCTCAGGATCCCGAGAGCCCGCTGCAACTTCGTCACCTTCGAGCGCCGCAGCCTTTCCGCCACCACGGTGGCCGAAACGCTGACACTGTTGAGCACGTTGCCGACGTTGTGCAGCACGCCGGTAGCGACCTCCGCCATCCCGGCCGTCCTCGAAGTGCTCACCAACTGCCGGTTCAATTTATCCAACTGCTCGGCGTCGAGCTTCGCCTGTGTGATATCCTGCAGAATTCCGCGTATCGCCACCGCCTTGCCGTTTTCCAGAAGCACTGTGCCACTCTCTCGAATCCAAACGGTGCGCCCGTCGGCAGCCACCATCCGGTATTCACAAGAGTAAGATTCGCCGCGGGCCGCCATTTCCTGAACCGTTTGCTGCGCGCGCGCTGCATCCTGCGGATCAAGTTTCTCCTCCCAGAACTTCGGCTGCCCCAGCCAGATGTCCGGAGCGAATCCCAGAATTTCCTGACTCTGCCGGCTCACGAAAGTGAAGCCAAGCGAGTCAGGAGCGCGCTCCCAAACGATTCCATCAATCGAATGAATCAACGCCTCCATCCGGTGTTGAGAGAGGCTCAGAGCGGCGTCCTGGCTTTGAATCCGGCTCAGCATCTGATTGAACGATTCAGTCAACCGGCCTACCTCGTCATTCCCGGCGGTTACGCCAGCGCGCAGCGAGTAATCTTTTTTTTGTCCGATCAATTGGGCCGTTTTGGCAAGGTGCAGAATGGGCTGCGTAATTCGGCTGACCAGCCTGCTGCACAGCACGCTCGCGAGGATGATCGAGACCGCGGTAATCGCGGCCACCAACAGGCAGTACAGCCGCAGCAGTTGCTCGAGGGTTCGTTCATAATCCGCCCGTAGGTAGAGAGTGCCCAGGGCCTCCCCTTTGTTCACGACCGTTTGGCTCATCAACAACTGGCCCGCCCGGAACACGTTCGTCCCGCTCGGAGGGAATTGCGCGAGGGTCCCTCTGCTTTCCAGATTTCCAAATTGGGCAAACACGCTTCCATCAGGCAAAGCGAGAGAAGCGCCAATGATGCTCGGTTCTGCCTGGAGGGCGCGCAAAATCTCTCTGCCTGCCTGGTCATCCTTGAAGGCCATCGCGGCGGTGCTGTTATTCGCGATGATCACCGCCAGCGTTCGGGTCTCACGCTC
>Ga0308173_10001777_pt1 | contig 11056 bp, 11 predicted proteins | sample PhyPR1_FD_203716 | JGI IMG/M metagenome (GOLD analysis project Ga0308173, IMG submission 203716) | Soil microbial communities from UC Gill Tract Community Farm, Albany, California, United States - DLSLS.P.R1 | ecosystem: Environmental > Terrestrial > Soil > Agricultural land | place: USA... | reverse complement strand
CGGCTACTGCTCGACGCCGGGGCCGATCCGAACTTCCGCGCGGCGACGGGCGTGACACCGCTGCATCTGGCCGCGTCGCGCGGAGACGACGCGCTCGTTCACATTCTACTCGAGCGCGGGGCCGACGCAGCCGCGCGAATGGATGACGGTACGACGTCGGCCGGCATCGCCGCGGCGCGCGGCCACGCGGCGACAGCGGCGCTGCTGGAACAGCGTTCCTCCTCGCACGCGAACGACGCCTGACCAATCGCTCGATGGGTTAGCCGGCGGACGAGCACCGGTGCATACTCCACCCATGCGTCCATTTTCTCCCATCGCGCTCCCGCGCGCTGCCGAATCCTCGCTCGCGCGACTCGTCGTTGGCTCTCTGCTCGCGACCGGCCTGCTCACCTCCTGCAGCACCACTCAGCCATCCGCGGCGCCGGCGCCCGGCTCGCCCGTCAGCGCGACCGCGCCCGCGCCCGACCCGTTGCGCTTTCAGCAGGACGTCCTGCTCGAGGGCGTGTTCGACGAGCCCACCGAGCTCGCCGTCGCCCACGATGGCCGCGTCTTCGTCATCGAGCGCCACGGCGCCTTCTCCGTCTACGACCCGCGCACCCACGAGCAGCGCGTCATCGCGAAGCTCGCGGTGAACGACGACGCCGAGAACGGTCTCATCGGGCTCGCGCTCGATCCAGCGTTTTTGAGCAATCACTGGATCTACCTCAACCGCACCGTCGCCTGGAACCATCGCCTCGCGCGCTTCACTCTCGACGGCGACTCGCTGCGCGACGAGCGCGTGATGCTCGAGGTGAAGATCGACCGCGGCTGCTGCCACACCGGCGGCTCCCTCGCGTTCAATCGCGAGGGCGAGCTGTTCGTCTCCTACGGCGACAACACCAATCCCTTCGTCGCCGGCGACTACGCGCCGATCGATCCCACGCCGGGAAAGTCCCAAGCCGACGCGCTGCGCTCCTCGGGGAACACCCAGGACTTGCGCGGCAAGATCCTGCGCATCCGTCCGCTGCGCGACGGCCGGTACAGCATCCCCGCCGGCAATCTCTTCACCGATCCGAAGGTCGGTCGCCCGGAGATCTACACCATGGGCCACCGCAACCCGTATCGCATCAGCGTCGATCAGCACACTGGGTGGCTGTACTGGGGCGAGGTCGGCCCGGACGCGCGCACCAACAGCGAGTACGGCTCCGAAGGCTTCGATGAAGTGAACCAGGCGAAGCACGCCGGCAACTATGGCTGGCCGATGTTCATCGGCGACAACCGGCCCTATCGCAACTACAACTTCACCACCAAGCAGCTGTTCGACTTCTTCGATCCGAAGCGCCCCGAGAACACGTCGCCCAACAACACCGGCGCGAAGATCCTCCCGCCGCCGCAGCCGGCGATGATCTGGTATCCGTACGAGAAGACCGACCGCTTCCCGCTGCTCGGCGAAGGCAGTCGCACCGCGATGGCGGGCCCGGTCTACTACTACCGCGACTTCGCCGACTCGAAGGTGCGTCTCCCCGAGTACTACGACCGCAAGTTCTTCCACTACGACTGGATGCGCGGCTGGATGATGGCCGTCACCTTCGACGCGGCGGGCAACTACTCGCGCATGGAGCCGTTCCTCTCGCAGTTCACCTTCGACCACCCGGTCGACATGGAGCTCGGCCCCGACGGCTCGCTCTACGTGCTGGAGTACGGCACCTACTGGAACGCGAAGAACCCGAACGCTCGGCTCAGCCGCATCACCTATCATCCGGGCAACCGGCCGCCGGTGGCGCGACTCGTCGCGTCGCGCACCGTCGGCGCCGCGCCGCTCACCGTCGAGCTCTCGGCCGACTCGAGCTTCGACCGCGACCCCGGCGACTCGGTGCACTTCACCTGGTCCATCCCCGATTCTCCCGACCGCGACGGCGCGCGGATGTCGCACACCTTCACCACACCGGGCGCCAAGCGCGTGCGGCTCCGCGTGCGCGACCGCGCCGGCGCGGAGACTGAAGCCACTACTGAGATCCTCGTCGGCAACGCGCCGCCCGACGTCGCGATCGACGTCACCGGCAATCGGTCGTTCTACTGGGACACCACCGGCATCGACTACGCCGTGCGGGTGACGGATGCGGAAGACGGCACGCTTGGCAAAGGCATCGACCCGGGCAAGGTGAGCGTGTCGATGTCGTACGGACCGATCGGCGCTGCTTCCGCGCCCACGGGAAGTGCCGGCGGTCAGGCCGCGTCCGTGCCCGACGGACTGGCGCGCATCCGCAAGAGCGACTGCCTCGCCTGCCACGCCATCGACAACGCATCGCAGGGTCCGTCGTACGTCAGCGTCGCGCAGCGCTATCAGGGCCAGCCCGATCAGCGTCTGCGCCTGATCACCAAGGTCGCCACCGGCGGAACCGGTGTGTGGGGCAACCGCGTCATGCCGCCACATCCGAGTCTGTCCGAGGACGACCGCCGAGCGATGGTGGACTACATCCTCTCGCTCGCGTCGTCGAAGCTGCCGCCGCGCGGGCGCGCCGCGCTGAGCCAGCATGCCGCGTCGCCCGGCGGCATGTATCGATTGACGGCGATCTACGCCGACCAGCCGCGCAACGGCATCCGCTCACTCGCCGACACCGCGGTGGTGACTCTGCGCGCACCGCGCGTGCTCGCGAGCAGCGCCATCGCGATGCGGAACGTCGGCCCGATCACCGGCATGGGCGCGGACGGCACCACCCACCGTGTCGCCACCATCTTCGCCGACAGCGCCTACCTCTCACTCGGCGCGCTCGACCTCACCGGCGTATCGCGAGTGACCGCCGAGCTCCACACCTCGCGCGCACCGCACGCGTTCACCATCGAGCTCCGCGCCGATTCGCCGACCGGCCCACTGCTCGGCAGCGCAGAGGTGTCGAAGTCGACGAGCACGGCGTGGTACACCCAGAGCATTCCCATCTCGGTCTCGGCCACTGGCGAACGTCCGCTGTTCCTCGTGACGCGCAGCACCGAGCAGGGGATCGAGCAGTTCAATCCGCTGGTGACGATTGATGGGCTGAGGTTTGAACGGTGAACCAGGAAACCGGTGAGATGGTGAGATGGTGAGATGGTGAGATGGTGAGATGGTGAGATGGTGAATCGGTGGGTGAAATGGCGCATTGAACTGCACCGGCCACTCAACCAGCCTGGAGCCCTCGCACGGGATCTCCAGGCTGGTTGTGGTTCGGGCCGTTCATTTCACCAATTCACCCACCATTTCACCGATTCACCATTTCACCTCTTGCAAGGCCCCGTCCTTCACGCTACTATATCGTCCGCCGATACATCCACCGCCGGTATACTCCATGCCAGACCCCGAATCGCTCCTGCCGCTCACTCCGGCGACGTTCCACATCCTCCTCGCCCTCGCGGACGAGGAGCGTCACGGCTACGCGATCATGCAGGAGGTCGCCGAGCGGACCGAGAGTGCCGTGAAGCTCGGGCCTGGCACCCTCTATGGATCGCTGAAGCGACTGCTCGAGCAAGGGCTCGTCGAGGAGAGTGACGAGCGGGCCGATCCCGCGCTCGACGATGAGCGGCGGCGATACTACCGCATCACGCGCTTTGGAATGTCCGTGGCGCGCGCCGAGGCTCGTCGGCTCGAGTCGCTCGTGCGCGCCGCACGCCGGAAGAAGCTCATCGGGAGGGCCACAGCATGAGCACGCGATGGTCGGAGCGAGCGTATGCACTGCTGCTTCGCGCGTACCCGCGCGAGTTCCGGCGTGTCTATGGGCGCGAGATGACGCTCGCGTTCCGTGATCTCATGCGGAACGCCGGTGTTTCGCCGATCGGCCTCTGGATCTGGATCGCCACCGACGTCGCGCGCACCGCGCCAGCCCTCCGCGCCGAGGCGCTGCGCGCGCGGTGGAGCTCGAACACTCGAATGGAGGAACGACCGATGCGAAAGATGGGAGCTCTCGCCGTGCTGGTCGGCCTGTCGCAGATCGTCAACGCCAGCGTCGAGCTGAACGCCGGCGGAACCGCCGGCTGGCCCGCCTTGGTGGTGTCGCTGGCCATCGTGTTGAGCGTGCTGCTCATCATCGCCGGCGTCGCCCTGCTCGCCGGTGCCTCGAGCGCACCGACCCTCTCCCAGATCTCCGCGGTGTGCTGGCTCGCGCTCGTCGTCCTGGTGAAAGCGGTGTATCCGTGGATGTCGATCTTTGCTACGCTGCTGGCCGTAGTGTTCCCGCTGGTGTTGCTGGGGTATGTGTGGATTGGAAGGAGAATGACGGTGGTGTGACACGCGGTGGCCTGGTGTCCTAGTGCCCTGGTGTTCTGGTGAATGCGTCACCCAGAACACCAGGACACTAGGACACTAGAACACCGCCGTTCAAACAATCGCCATCAAAAACCCATCATAGCTCTTCCCGCCCACTGTCTGGATCGCCGTCGCCGAGATGTTCTTCTGGGTCTTCAGCCATTCGGTCATCCGGCGGATTCCCTGGATGTCTTCATCATCGCTCGACGCGTCGGCCACCTTCCCCGAGCGCACCACGTTGTCGACGATGATCACGGTGCCGGGATGTGAGAGCGTGAGCACCGCCTTGAAGTAGATGTCGCTGCTCGCCTTGTCGGCGTCGATGAACACGAAGTCGAACGGCTGGACGAAACCCTGCATCGCGTCGAGCAGATCGGCCGCGCGGCCGACCCGCACCTCCACCCGGTCGCTCAGCTTCGCGCGCGCGAGGTTGCGTCGCGCCACCTCCGCGTGATGCAGGTCGATCTCCAGGGTGATGAGCTGGCCGCCCGGCGGCAGCGCGCGCGCCATCCAGATCGTGCTGTACGCGCCGAGCGTGCCGATCTCGAGGATGCGCCGCGCGCCGCACGCGCGCGCGAGCAGGTGCAGCAGCTTCCCCTGCGGCGGCGTCACCGCGATCGGCGGCAATTGCTCCGCGACGTTGGTCTCCAGCGTCGCGCGCAGCACGTCGTCCGCGGGAAGGAGGTTGCTCTCGAAGAACTCGTCGACGTCGGCCCAGACTTGGTCAGGCATGCGGGTAGTGAGTGACGGTGGTGGTGATCAGTGCGGCAGGCGGTGGCGAAGACGTCCATACGTCCACGTGCCGAGCATCGCGCTCGCGATCGCGACGATCATCGTCGTCACGCCGCCGCCGAGCAGCGCGAACAGCGGACCCGGACACGCGCCCGTGAGTGCCCAGCCGAGCCCGAAGATCGTGCCGCCGACGGCGTAGCGCACCCCCGAGCCGAGGTGCTTCGGCGGCACGACGATCGTCTCACCGCCGAGCGTGCGACGCCAGCGCCGCTTGAGGAGCTGCACGCCGGCGATCGCCGTCGGCAGCGCGGTGGCGAAGATGCCGTACATGTGGAATCCCTGGAAGCGGAACATCTCCTGGATGCGGAACCAGGAGATCGCTTCGCCCTTCGTCAGCACGATGCCGAACGCGATGCCGACGAGCAGATAGACCCACAGCCCCGGCGCGCCCGGATCGCGCGTCTGCTCGGCGGTGAGCGCGTGGACGTCGTCGTCGTCTACCTCTTCGTCGTCGATGCGCGGCTCTGTGGACGACGTCATCGGCCGATCCCCAGCACGAGCGGCAGCAGCACGAAGGTGCCGAGCAGCCCGCCGGCGAAGAACGCGGCGAGCGCGATGAACGACGGGACCTCGAGGTTGGCAACGCCGGAGATGCCGTGCCCCGAGGTGCAGCCGCCGGCGTACGCCGTGCCGAAGCCGACGAGGAAGCCGCCACCGACGAGCACGATCCATCCGCGCACCGTTGCGAGGCTCGACCACTCGAACAGCTCGCGCGGCACGAGCCCACCGAGCTGATGGATGCCGAGCGCCGCGAGCGATGCGCGCGTCGATGCGGCGACGGCGACCGGTTCGGGATTTCGGAACACGAGCCCGGCGAGCACTCCGCCCACGACGATCCCGGCGACGAAGGCGAGGTTCCACCCGCCTTCGCGCCGCCAATCATAGGAGAGGTACGGGATCCCGCGCGGCGCGATCGCCGAGCAGAGGTGCCGCAGGTTGCTCGACACGCCGAACATCCGGTTGCCGAGCCAGAGCAGCAGCGGCGCGAAGAGACCGATCAGCGGACCGGCGACGTACCAGGGCCACGGGCGAAGGAGGATGTCGCGCATCCCGAACGTTAGCGTCGGTCGAGCGCGGGCTGCAACGCATTAGCAACGGGACCCGGAAGTTGTTCACGGTTTTCAGTTAACGGTTCACGGCCGGCCTCGGGAAGCTCCTGCGTCCCGAGGCCGGCCGACTACCGAGAACCGTCAACCGTTAACGGCGCGCCTAGCGCGCCCGCGCCCTCACTGCACCGGCACCGACGGATCCATCCAGAACACTTCCCAGTGGTGCCCGTCGGGATCGTAGAAGCTCCAGCCGTACATGAAGCCGTGGTCCTGCGGGTCGAGGGCGTGCGCGCCACCGTTCGCGACCGCGGTGTTGACCATCGCGTCCACCGCCGCGCGGCTCTCGACGCCGAGCGCGTAGAGCGCCGTCGTCGACTTGGCGGGGTCGGCAATCGGACGCTTGCTGAAGCTCTCGAACTTCTCGCGGGTGAGCAGCATGAAGTACGCGTCCTCGCCCACGAGCATCGCCGTCGCCGTGGCGTCGGTGAACTGCGCGTTGAAGGTGAAGCCGAGCGCCTCGAAGAAGTCGATCGAGCGCTGGAGGTCGCTCACCGGGATGTTGACGAACAGCTTGCGCGGCGTGGCCGGCGTGGTGCCGACGTTGGTGAGCTTGGGCGCGGGAGCTTGAGTAGTGGACATGGGAGCCTTTGACGGTTGACGGTTGTCGGTGTTCGGTAACGGCGTCCGACGTGTACGGACGATGATCTCAGCGCTTGCCGAGCACGGCGCGGACGCGCGGGTCGCGAAGGTAGAGACTGCCCCAGATCAGCGCCGAGATGTAGATCGGAGAGAGCACGTGGGTGAGCAGCGGGTTGCCGACCCGAAAGTGCGTGACGATGGCGCCGCCGAAGTAGCCGGTCCAGAGCACGGCGCCGAGCGGCGCGCTGCGCGGGATGAGATACAGCACCAGGCAGACGGCGGCGATCACGCCGATGATGAAAACCTGGTCGGGAGAGAACCCGAGTTGCGCGCTGCCTTCGATCGCGGCCTTGGCGCGCACCAGCTTGATCCCGGCGTCGAGTGCAAGAAGCACTGCGACGATCCCCGTGAGGAACCGGCCGGCGACGACCGCGCGGCGCGAGGGGCGATCGGTGGACGTGCGCGACGTCGGGCGGGCGTCGTAGGTGGTGGCCGAGCGGAGCAGCGTGGCGGACATTGTCGTCTCCTGTTGGATTTGCAGGATTGGACCGGGTCCGCCCTGAAAACTCATCGGTCCCGGCGAAGATATTTTCGCCGGGACCGTAAGTGCCTCTTCCCGCTCGGCTTAGACTTCCAGCCGCATCGGCAGCCCGAACCGTGGGAAGAGCGTCTCGACGTCGAGATACGAGGTGAGGCTCATGATCCGGTCGTCCTGCACGTCGAGCAGGACGAGCGCCCACGGCCACTCGCCCATCCGACGATACTGGGCGAACGCCGGCGTGCCACCGCACGCCTCCACCGGCACGAGGATGGAGCCGCGGCATTCGATGCCGAAGCTGAGCAGCCACTTCGTGATCTCGTCGTGCCCGCGCAGCCAGAGCTCGAACGGCGGCATCGAGAGCGTCGCCTCGTCGTGCATGAGCTTCGTCAGCGCGGCCACGTCGTACGCCTCGAACGCTTCCACGTAGCGCGCGACCAGCTGCTGCTGCTCCGCGCTGAGCACGCGCGGCACCACCGACGGGTTGCGGGTGTCGAGCGTGGCGCGCGCGCGTTGCAGCGCGCTGTTCACCGCCGGAACGCTCATCTCGAGCGCCTCAGCGGTCTCCGCCGCCGACCAGTTGAGCACCTGGGTCAGCAGCAGCACGGCGCGCTGGCGCGGCGGCAGGTATTGCAGCGCGGCGACGAAGGCGAGGCGGATGCTCTCCCTGAGGATCGCGCGCTCCTCCGGCGTGTGCGCGTCGTCGGCGGGCAGCGCGAGCTTGTCGGGGATCGGCTCGACCCACGTCTCGCGACTGCGCTGCGGGAGCTGCATGTCCGGGCTCACCGTGCCCGGCGTCTCCGAGATCTCGAGCGGGCGGATGCGCGTGCGACTCGTGCTGCTCAGCGTGTCGAGACAGACGTTGGTCGCGATGCGGTAGAGCCAGGTCTTGAGGCTCGACTGCTCCTTGAACCGATCGAGCGACTTCCACGCGCGGAGCATCGTGTCCTGCACGGCATCCTCGGCGTCGAGCACGGAGCCGAGCATGCGGTAGCAGTGGCCGGTGAGGGCGGGGCGGTAGGTCTCGAGTTGGGCGGGGGAAGTCATGCGACTACGTGACGATCGAAGCGATTCACCTTCGGGCAGCTTCCACGATCCTGCAGTTGACGATCAGGTGAGAAAGGGACAATCAATCTTATCATTTGCCTCGCGACAACGCTGATTGCTATCTTGCTCTCATGACATGCTCGATCGTGCCTTCACGGATGTCCTGGCGGTGGCCCTCTCTCCGAGCGGCCCGCTAGCGCACGTCTGTCGAACTGCGCACAGCATCCAGGGGTCGCTCGCCATCGAGCGACCCTTTTGCGTTTCGCCCGGTGTCGAGCCGACCTCGCTCACATTCCGAGGAGTCTCACCCCATGTCCGCCACCTCTCTTGCGCACGCTCCTGCCGACGAGCCCCCGACTCGGGCAGAGCCGGCCGACGTCATACTCACTGGCGATCGTCCCACGGGATCGCTGCATCTCGGACACTATGCCGGCTCGCTGCGCTCTCGTCTCGCCCTTCAGGGTCGATGCGCCCAGACCCTGCTGATCGCTGACCTTCAGGCGCTCACGGATTCGAGCGGGCGCGCCGCGCACGTTGCTCGGCAGGTGCCGGAGGTCGCCCTCGATTACCTCGCCGTCGGAATCGACCCGCGCAGACCACGATCGCGGTGCAGTCACGACTGAGCGCCCTCGCGGAGCTGACGGTGTTGTACCTGAACCTCGTCACGGTCGCTCGGCTCGAGCGCAACCCGACGGTCAGGACGGAGGTCGAGTTGCGTGGCTTCGAGCGTGACATCCCCGCGGGATTTCTGTGTTATCCGGTCAGCCAGGCTGCCGACATCACCGGCTTCCGCGCGACGCTCGTCCCCGTGGGCGACGACCAGCTTCCGATGATCGAGCAGACCAACGAGATCGTGCGGCGGGTGAATCGCCTTGCGGGAGCCTCCATCCTTCCCGAGTGTCGGGCGCTGCTGTCGAACACACCGCGACTTCCGGGCATCGACGGGCGGAAAGCCAGCAAGTCGCTCGGCAACGCGATCCCGCTGAGTGCCGCGACCGATGAGATTCACCGACTGGTTCGTGCGATGTACACCGATCCAGGCCACGCCAGGGCGTCGGACCCAGGTCGCGTCGAGGGGAACGTCGTCTTCGCCTACCTCGAAGCGTTCGATCCGGAGCCGACGACGGTGGAGGAGTTGAAAGAGCGCTATCGCGGCGGCGGACTGGGAGACGTGGCGCTCAAGCGGCGACTCGAGGATGTGCTCGAAGCGGTCATCGCGCCGATCCGCGCTCGGCGGGCCGAGCTCGCGCGCGACCGCGCGTACGTCGTGGACCTCCTGCGTGCGGGTAGCGAGCGCGCGAACGCCACTACGGAGGCCGTAGTGCGTGACGTGCGCGGGGCGTTTGGCCTCGGCGTGTAGCCGCCGGCGATCATCAACGAACGTGACCTTCATCCGCTCGACGCATTCGCGATGCACGGAGCGAGAGCGCGGAGCGCACGCCAGCGCTGGGGCGTGACGCCGTAGGCTGTCCGGAAGACACGCGTAAAGTGGCTCTGATCCGCGAACCCTGCGTCGAGGGCGATTTGCGAGAGCGCTGCGGACGGACGGGCGAGCGCGGCGGCGGCGCGCTGCACACGGATCTCGCGCAGGTACGCGCCCGCCGTCGTGCCGTAGTGAGCGCGGAACGCCCGCGCCAGATGTGCCGGATCCACCCCGGCTACGCGAGCTAGGTCGGCGATACGAAGCCCGCGTTCTGGATGACGATCGATGAGCGCCTCCCGCACGCGCCGCAGCCACGCAGGGGGCGGCCCGGGCCGCGCCGACTCCCGTCGTCGCCGGATGAGGATCGCCAGCAACTCGAGCGTGAGCCCCTCGAGGGCGAGCGGCGCCGCGTCGTCGGCCACGGCGAGCTCTCGCACGAGCCCGCGGCCTAGCGTCGCGAGCCGGGGCCCGCGCCACCAGGCTGGATCCGCGAGCACGTCGGAAGCCGCCGGGCCGAGTATCGAGAGCCGATCCGCGTCGGGCATCACGTACAGCACCTGCGCGCCGTCGGCTCCGACCTGCCCGCGGTGCGGCGGACCGGGCGGCAGCACCAGCGCACCGCCCGCCGCTGCATCGACCGCCAGGCGTCGTCCGGAGGCGAATTGCACCTCGAGCGCACCGCGCAGGAGCAGCGCGATGGTGGGTATCGTGTGCACGTGCGAGGGGTGCGACGCGAATGCCGCGTGACGACTCTCCACGTAGAGACCGCCCTCGGCACGTACCTGCCGCACGATGGTCCACGGCTCGGGCTGGTCCCGCGGCGATGGCCGTCCGCCGCGGTTTCTCGAGTTCGGATCCGCCTGCTCTTGCGGGGGCAACGCGCCCCTCGGGCTCGGTTGCATGGCTGCCTCCTCGGTCGTGCACTGTCGCGCACGACCGCGACACGAGTGCGCAAGAAAAAAATATCAGGCCCGTTCCATGGCCATCAAGCCCGTGCAGGAGCGCAGCGTAGCTGTCGCTCAGCTTACACCGCGTTCCCGGCGTCGAGCGTGACGCCCCCGAGCCACCCCGCTGTCGTGAGCGTCCGTATGCGCACTCTCGTTCTGCTTCCCTGGCTCCTGCGTGTGCAGGTCATCCTCGGCCTCGTCCAGTTCATCGGGATGTTCGCCAGCTTCGGCTGGCCGCCGCCGGTGTGGGCGCTGCACCGGCTGATCGCGCTCGTCGCGCCGGCCCTGGCATTGTTCGCATTTCGCCGTGGTGCCTGGACGAGCGGCGGACGAGCCGCGCCGCGCTTCGGGCCCGGCGTGCGCGTC
>Ga0308173_10001776_pt1 | contig 11057 bp, 9 predicted proteins | sample PhyPR1_FD_203716 | JGI IMG/M metagenome (GOLD analysis project Ga0308173, IMG submission 203716) | Soil microbial communities from UC Gill Tract Community Farm, Albany, California, United States - DLSLS.P.R1 | ecosystem: Environmental > Terrestrial > Soil > Agricultural land | place: USA... | reverse complement strand
TGCCATCCCACTTCGAATCCTCGAGCAGCTTCACGAGGAAGAACGCGGCCTTCGCATCCTCGCTCCCGAAGCGGTGGTCCTGGTCGTAGCGGCCGGGCTTCTGGGAGTTGAGGTCGATGTGGAACAGCTTCCCCGCCTCCAGCGCCTGCGCAACGCCGTGTGAGAAGTCGAGCCCCGCCATCGTGTCGTGCGCGACTTCGGGGTTGAGGCCGACCATCTCCGGATGGTCGAGGGTGTAGATCAGCGCGAGCGCGTGGCCGATCGTCGGCAGGAAGATGTCGCCGCGCGGCTCGTTCGGCTTCGGCTCGAGCGCGAACTTGTAGTCGTACCCCTGCGCGATGGAGTACTCGCACAGGAAGTTCAGCGCGTCGCGGAACCACTTCATCGCTTCCTGCGGGTCCTTCGAGGCGTTCGTCTCTGTGCCCTCGCGTCCTCCCCAGAACACGTACGTCGACGCGCCCAGCTCCTTGCCGAGATCCATCGAGCGCATGGTCTTCTGCAGCGCGTGCCGTCGAACCTTCGCGTCCACGCTGGTGAAGGCGCCGTCGCGGAACACGGGATCGCCGAACAGGTTGGTCGTCGCCATCGGGACTTTGAGGCCCGTGGCCTGGAGCGCCGCCTTGAAGTCCTTCACGATCCGGTCGCGCTCGGCCGGCGACGCGTCTCGCGGGATCAGGTCGTTGTCGTGCAGGTTGACGCCGTAGGCGCCAAGCTCGGCGAGCTTGTGGACGATCTCCACGGCGCTGATCTGCGGCCGGGTGGCCTCGCCGAATGGATCGCGCCCGGGATTGCCGACCGTCCAGAGGCCGAAGGTGAAGTGGTGTTCCGGCTTCGGAGTGTAGGCGTCCTGCGTCGCTGAACGGGGCATCGTGTGGCTATCCGCGTGCAGAAGGTGGGAGAAGAGACCAAAAACCGGTCGTGGGTCGTGAGTGGTGAGTTCTGAGTGACGGCGTTGTCAGTCACCCAGAACTCATCACCCATCACTCAGAACTGCCGTTACGCCCTCAAGGAATCGCGTCGCACCGGGGCTTGTCCCGATTCGCGGGGCAAGTGATCCGCTGATAATACGCGAGCGGATGCGCCGGCTGCTCGTACGTCGACGGAATGGGCATCCGTGAAAACTGCTGGAAGTACGCCAACGCCGCGTCCCGCCACCAGCGCGCCTCGCGTTCCTGGATGTCCAGGAACCGCGAGACCTCGGTGAACCGCTCGGCGTCCACCGCCGGCCGGACGGATGCCCACTCCTTCTGCATCGCACGCACGGTATCGACTCCCGCGTTGTAACGGAAGACGAGCTCGTTCCATACCGTGCGGCCGCTGTGGGTGCGGTAGGTCCACGGCACGTGATGGAAGAAGAGGAGGACCGAGTCCGGCACGGTCGCGAGGTTGGCGTACCGGTCCCGGACTGGGGCGGCATACTGCGCCACCGCATTGCTTCCGCTGGCGGTGCGGTCGAAGCCGACACCGAGGGTGTCCGCCCGGTGGTAGTAGGTCGGCGACCAGTCGGCCCGGGAGAGGGTCACCCACGGGGCGGGCCCGTAGTGATGTCCGGTCGCCATGATGTGCGCCAGCCCGAGCGGCGTCATGTAGTTCACCACCGCTTCGCGCGACTGCAGCAGCATCGAGCGGATGGTGGCCACGGCGGCCGGCGAGTTCGTGAACGTCATCCGGATCCACTCGTCGGCGATCGCGCGAGCCGACCCTTCGGGATTCCACGCCAGCCGCCCGAAGGCATACCAGTTCGCCTGATTGAACTGCGAGCCCGTCCAGTTTCGATCACTGCCGACGTTCGACACCCCGGCGATCCCCGTTCGCGCGTACGGGTGCACCCGCCCTTCGATCACCCTCGCGACGGTCGAGCCCTTCCCCGCCACGTAGGTGTCCGCGTGCAGCACCTCTTCCCAGTAGCTGCCGAGGTAAACGAGGTGCGTGTCCTGCCCCAGGTACTCCTTGGTGACCTGGAACTCCATCATCAGCGGCGTCTTCGGCATGGCGCCGAACAGCGGATGGAACGGCTCGCGCGGCTGGAAGTCGAGGGGCCCGCTCTTCACCTGGATCATCACGTTCGGGCGGAAGGCGCCGTCGAGCGGCTTGAACTCGTCGTACGCCTGCTTCACGCGATCGGTCGGCACCTCGTTGCTGTAGACGAAGGCGCGCCACATCACCACGCCGCCATGCGGCGCGAGCGCGTCGGCGAACATGTTCGCGCCGTCGGCATGGGTGCGCTTGTAGTCCTGCGGTCCGGGTTGACCCTCGGAGTTCGCCTTCACCACGAACCCGCCGAAGTCCGGCACGTGCTGGTAGATCTCGTCCGCCTTCGACTTCCACCACTGGCGCACGGCGGGGTCCAGTGGGTCCGCCGTCTTGAGCCCACCGAGCTCGATCGGCGCGCTGAAGCGCGCGGTGAGATACACCCGGACGCCGTACGGCCGCAGCACCGCGGCCACCGCGGCGACCTTGTCCAGATACGCGGGCGTGAGCACCTGCGCATTCGCGTTCACGTTCGTGAGCACCGCGCCGTTGATCCCGATCGACGCATTCGCCCGCGCGTAGTCGCGGTAGCGGGGCGACAGTCGGCTCGGCAGGCTATCCCACTCCCAGATCGAGCGTCCCGCGTAGCCGCGCTCCACGCTGCCATTGAGATTGTCCCAGTGATCCAGGATGCGGAGCGCCAGCCTTGGCGCCTCGCGCACCGCGAGCGCTCGTACGGACTGGTGCGTCTGCAGCAGGCGAATCAACGCGAAGGCGCCATACAGCGCACCGACGTCCTCGTTCGCCGCCACCACGATCGCGCGCTTCCCTGCTACGCGCGTGGTCCGGATCAGATAGCCGTCACGACCCAGGCCGCGCAGCTCCGCCGCGAGCGGAAGCGCGGCAATCACTGGGGAAGAGCGCGGCGTGCCGATGACGATCGCGCCATCCGACGACACGTCGGCTCGCACCGCCGGCGCCGTTCCGAGCAGTCCCGTGAGCGCCATGACCAGCTCGTCGCGCGCCGCGAGCAGCGTGGGACTGTCGCCGCGCAGCACGATCTGCGTCGCCGCGGCACGGTACTGCGCGAGCAGCGCCGGCTCGCTCACCCGCGGATAGCGCAACCACAGATCGTACCCATCCTCGGCGCGAGCGGGGCTGCCGAGGAGCGCGAGCGTCGCGCCCGCCAGAAGCAGCGCGCGCCTCATCGCGTCATGCGAGGCGTGCGTCCGTCGAGCGGGTCGGCCCACCGCGTGTTGGGCACGAGCGGCGTCCAGTCGGGGCGCAGCGGATCGCGGTCGTACGGATAGGTGCCCAGCTCGTTGAACAGCTCGTGGTACTCGCCGAGCTTGTCGCGGTCGAGCCGCACGCCCAGCCCCGGCGCCGTCGGCACCGCGATCGACCCGTTCCGATAGCAGAGCTTTCCGCCCACGATCACGTCGTCCTTCAGATGGTGATAGTGCGCGTCGGCCGAGAAGGTGAGATTCGGGATCACCGCGCCGAGGTGCAGCATCGTCGCGAGCTGGATACCGAGCTCTCCGGACGAATGCACCGCGACGCCGAGCTGGAAGGTCTCGCAGATCGCCGCCGCCTTCACACACGGGCGAATCCCGCCCCAGAACGTGGTGTCCAGCAGCACGACGTCGACGGCGGTATTCAGCACGTTCGCGGCGAGCTGCTCGAAGCCGACGACTACCGTGTTCGTCGCCAGCGGCATGCGCACCTTCTCACGGGTGCGTCGCATCCCGTGCAGACCGAATACCGGATCCTCGAGGTAATCGTTGTTGAGATCCTCGATCTGTTGGCCGAACCAGATCGCCTGCTCCGTCGACCACACGCCGTTGGGGTCGAAGCGGAAGCTGTCCCCAGGCAGCGACTCGGCGAGCGCGCGATAGCACTCCAGCTCGTACGCGGGAGGGAACACTCCGCCCTTCAGCTTGTGCGACGTGAAGCCGTGCGAGTGCTTGAGCGCGCGCGCCTGCGCGACCAGCTGGTCCACCGTGCGCACTTCGCCGCTCTCGTCGCCGTTCGGATAGCGGAAGAACAAATACGACGCGAACGGCACGCGGTCGCGAAGCGCGCCGCCGAGGATCGAGTGGACCGGCACTCCCCACTTCTGGCCGAGGATGTCGAGACACGCGAACTCCAGCGCCGCGAGAATCTGCGTCCGGTTGTTGTAGAGCGATGCGGTGGGATTCGCGATGACGAACCGCATCTCCTCGAGCTTCGTGGGGTCGTGCCCGATGAGGTACGACTTCAGCCCGGTGAACGCGGCGACGGCGCTCTCGCCGCCACCGCCCATCTCTCCGAGTCCGATGATTCCTTCGTCGGTCTCCACCTCGACGATCGTCCGAACGAAGCGCCCCCAGTGCGAGCCGTTCGCGTGCCGCAGTGGCGCGGCGAGCGGCACGGTGACCGGGGTGGCACGGATGTCGATGATCTTCATCGCGTGCCCGACGAGCCGGAGGCGCTCGCCGTGAACGTCGCGAGAAGTGGATCGAGTCGAGTCGTCATACGCCGCTGTAGATGCTGAAGCCACCGTCCACGGGAATCACCGTGCCGGTGACGAAGGAGGCAGAGTCGCTGCAGAGAAAACGGACCACACCGAGCAATTCCTCGGGCCGCCCGAACCGTCCCATCGGCGTCTGCGCGATGACGCGCTTGGAGCGCTCAGTGTACTCGCCGTCGGGAGTCAGGAGCACGTCACGGTTCTGCGTCGTGACGAAGAAGCCGGGCGCGATCGCGTTGACGCGCAGTCCGTCGCCGAACTTGCGCGCCAGCTCGACGGCCATCCACCGCGTGAAGCTGTCGATCCCGGTCTTGGCGACCGAGTAGCCGAGCACGCCGCTCAACTGCCGCAGCGCCGCCATCGAGGAGATGTTGATCACGCAGCCGGTGCGCGCAGCGGCCATCGTCTCGGCGATGATCATGGTTGGCACCACGCTGCCATGCAGGTTGAGGCGCAGCACCTCGTCGAACGCGTCGAGCGGCACCTCGAAGATGCTGCGCGAGTCGTTGCGAGAGCGCGCGACGCTGCCGCCCGCGGTGTTGACGAGGATGTCGATGCGACCCCATGCATCGAGTGCCTGGTCGCGGGCGGCGCGCACCTGCGCCTCGTCGAGGACGTCGGCGACGAGGACGGTCGCGTCACCGCCCTCGGCGCGAATGCGCTCCGCCTGCGCGTCGGCGGCGTCACGCCGCCGTCCCAGGATGGCGACACGGACTCCCGAGGCGGCGAGTCCCGATGCCAGGCTCGCTCCCAGGACTCCGTAGCCGCCGGTCACGATGGCCGTTTTTCCGGCGAGTCCTTCGGTCGCCGCGGCCATCATGTACGCAAAGACATCGGATGACTTTTCTTCACGACGCCAAATCTGGCGCCGAGATCGGCGTTGGGAACCCCCTCCGCCGTCAAAAGCGGGTTATCAGCCCACTGCGAGCGCCGCGTAGCCCGGCGCGGTCACCAGCGCGACCGCGCCGCGCAGCCGGTACTCGGCCGGCGCACTGTCGGGCACCACGGGCGTCGCACGCGTACGGTCGGTGATCGTTCCTTCCGCCAGCGCCTCACGAATCGGGCCCTCGAGGAACTCCCACACCGCCGTGATCTCGCCACCTACATAGATGCGACCCGGATTGAACGCGTTCACCACGAGCGCGAGTCCCTTGCCGATGTGCTTCCCCGTCTCGACGAGCGCCGTCACCGCGGCGGGCTCACCGCCGCGCGCACGCCGCACCACCTCGTCGATGCCGGGCCGGATCGCGCCGCGTGCCGGGCGCTTCGCCACGCCATTCTTCGGCTGCACCGCGCCCGTGAGCAGCTCCACGTAGCGGTCCACCGTCGCCGCGTTGCAGGCGAGCGCCTCCCAGCATCCCACGCGGCCGCAGACGCACTCCGGTCCCGACGAGTCGAGCGAGACGTGACCGAACTCGCCCGCGGTATGCGCTTCGCCGCGAAGCATCTCGCCGTTGGCCACGAGCCCCACGCCGATGCCGTCCGAGACGCTCACGTACGCGAAGCTGTTCACCGCGCGCGTCGCATCCGGCTCCAACCAGAGTCGCGCGAGCGCACAGGCGATCGGCGCACTCTCGATGTAGCAGCGCATGCCCACCTTCTGCGCCACCGCGCCGCGGAGGTCCACGTCGCGCCAGCCGAGGCGCGGCGCGTAGATGAGTCGTCCGGTCTTTCGGTCCACCATGCCGGGGAGCACGATGCCGAGTCCCTGGCATCCTTCCACGCCATCGGGCGCGTGCTCGCGCAGCAGGCTCGCGACCTCGGTGGCGAGTAGCTCGGGCAGCTCGGCCGGCGACTCGGGGGTGTCGAACGACTCGCGGGCGAGGACGTGGCCACTGACGTCGGCGAGCGCGATCACCGAGCGGCCCGGCCGGACATCGACGGCGACGACGAGTCGTCCGCGCGTACGCACGCAGAGGAGCGTCGGCCGGCGTCCGCGCGCGGTGGCCGCCGTGCCCTTCTCGAACACCACGCCGCTCTCGACGAGCTCACGCACCAGCGGCGTCATCGTGCCCCGATGGACCTGCATCCGGCGGGCGAGCTCGGCGCGCGAGATCGGCTGGTACTCGCGGATGAGGTTCAGGACGATGCGCCGGTTGACCTCTCGGGGGGTCGATCGCGTGGCCAGACGAAAGTTGCGCGTGTTGATCTTACGCATCGGCAGTGACTCCGGTCCAAGCGAGAGCGTGGTGAGCGATTCGTCGGGGGGATAGATCATCTGGGCAGTGAGCGACGGGAGGGACCAGCGTCCTTCCGGAACGCCGAAATGACAAAAGCGCGATCGACGGGGCTCCGGTGATCGCGCCGGGAAGCGTTTGTCTCACGAACGGTGGCGGCTCAGGCCGGCGCCGGCACGGGGCGAATCGGGCACGTTGTGCCCGAACAAGACGCGGTGTCGGAGGGTGTCGGCCATGCATCCTTGTGGATGTAACGGTCGAGGCGTGCAAAATTTGCACTGTCCAGCCAGCTCTCTGGGATCAGTATCGTCCATTGGCCGCTCTACGTCAAGTCATTTGCGCAACATTTACACAGACTATGCTAGTAAATTAGCACATACAGCAGTTGTTTCCGCGTGCGTGAACTTCTGGACGGGGTCGGGTCTCTCGGTGCGTGATTTGACGGCTACGCTGTCGAACAGCGCGGAGCTCAGTCGTGGTCGCCCGCTGGTGGCGCGCTACTCGGCAAGAGTGAGTGGCGCACCAATCCACTCCGCCGGGTGGTCAGCGGTCCGGCGCGCCATCAGTACCCAGCGAGAGCCATCCAACGCGCGGACCAGGTAGCGGATGGAACCATCGTTCTCAGACACGGCCAGGTGACACACCTCGACTGTCATCAGGCCCGGGCGCTCTGCGACCACGAAGCGGTCACCCGGCTGCGGAGGACTGGACATTGACAATGCACCGGGCAGGCGGGCTGAAGATTCCATCATCGAACTCGCTCCGCCTGCATTTTGCCGCATCCCGCGTGCCCTGAAAGGATGCGTGCTGTAGCGGAAGGATTGCGCGGGAAGGATCACTCTCCCCCACAGATCAGCGTGTGTGCAGATCTGCTGGACAGCGCGTCCGCTTCGCTCCGCGGAGCGTTCCTATGGTGGCGTACATCGAGTGTTCGCTGGGCGTCGTTCTCGAGCACGCGCGGGCCACGCGACAGATCGTGCATCGCCGCGAGCTCGCGGACTCCGGAGCGCCGTTTCCGAGGCCGGCGGTTTGCGCCAACGCAGGCATGGAGATCGACGACGATCCCACGGCCAGGGTGCGAGAGCGGCGCTTCACTGTGCTCGTCGACGACCTGTTGCCAAAGCTGCGCCGGTTAAATCCGACGATGCCGGACGATCAGGTGCTCGAGATGGCGGAGAGCATGGCGGAGCTCCGGCTGCTCGACGAGGAAATCGGCTAGCCGGCGCCACTCCGAAGGATGTCATCCAGGATCTGGATTCGGCACCTGGTGCACGGCCCCTGCTAGCGCCTAGTCGCTTGGCAGGGGCCGTGTTACGTGGCATGGAGCGTATCGGGATCGAACCGATGACCTCCTGCTTGCAAAGCAGGCGCTCTCCCAACTGAGCTAACGCCCCGAAACTTGCACCAGTCCCTAAGCTAACCGCCGACGACTGCTCGGAAAAGCGATCATGACACTCGCGCAGGACACGACGAAAGAGGCTCCGCACGTCACGCTGCCTTGCCCCGCCTGCGGCCGCTGGAACCGCATCGCCGCGCGGCGCATGACGGACGGACCGAAGTGCGGCGTCTGCGCCGCGCCGCTCAAGCTCTCGCAGCCGATCGCGCTCAACGATGCGACGTTCGATCGGGTGATCCGCGAGACGTCGCTCCCGATCCTCGTCGACTTCTACGCCGACTGGTGCGGCCCCTGTCGGATGATGGCTCCCGCCGTCGACGAGCTCGCACGCACCACCGCCGGCCAGGCACTCGTCGCGAAGCTCGACACCGACGCGTCGCAGAAAGTCGCGTCGCGCTACCAGATCCGCGGCATCCCGACGGTCATCGTGTTCCGCAACGGCCGCGAGTCGCGCCGTCAGAGCGGGGTGATGCCGGTGGGGGCGTTGAGGGAGATGGTGAGGTAGGCGCGCGGAGCGCGCCGTTAACGGTTATCGGTTATCGGTTCACGGCCGGCCTCGGGAAGCTGTTGCGTCCCAAGGCCGGCCGTCCACTGAAAACCGTCAACCGATCACCCGCGTTATTCGTGCGCCGGCAGCGGCTCCATCGTCTCGGGGTTCACCGGCACCTGCACCTCGTCGCGATACGGCGACGTCATGAGCACGGCGCGAACGCGCGGGAAGGCGTTGGCGAATGCGAGGTAGCAGCTCGCCCACGCGCCGAGGTAGCCGAGCGTTATGCCGATCTCCCACAAACCGAATGGCAGTCCCGGCGCCTCACCGTACAGCGAGGGGTACACCTCGAGGTAGCGCACCAGCCACATGCCCACGAGGCTGAGGATCGTGAACAGCGCGAGCGTGGGCCGATACACCTTCGCGGCGCGCGAGAGCAGCCCGAAGAACGGCACGAAGAACACGAGGATGACGGCCGTCACGGTAAAGTTCACCCACGGCGCGATCAGGCGGAGCCGCGGCCAGTGGGTCTCCTCTCCCATGTTGCCGTACCAGATCACGAGGTACTGGCCGAAGGTGAGGTAGCCCCAGAACGCAGTGAAGGCGAAGCAGAGCTTCCCGAGGTCGTGGAAGTGGTTCTCGCCGATGATCGCCTCGGCGCCGAGGTAGCGCCGCCACGCCATCACGAGCAGCGTGAACGAGGTGAGCGCGCAGAGCCACGCGCCCATGAAGAACCACCAGCCGTACAGCGTGCTCTGGAAGTGCAGCGACAGCCCCATCGACAGGTCGAACGCGAGCAGCGACCAGCCGTAGCCGAAGAGCAGCGCGAGGAACACCGCCAGCTTTCCCTGCAGCGAGTGCGTGCTGTGCAGCTCGCGACGCTCCTCGCCGAAGCCCGTGCGCATCCGCGCGCGCAGCCCCGCGGCCCACTTCGCGCCCCAATCGGGGAGCAGGCCGACGTCCAGCCGCACCGAGGTGTAGACGTACCAGAGCGAGAGCAGCGTGATCAGACCGAACGAGAGTAACGCACGCGCCGTGAGGAAGGCGCCGTTGAAGTACAACACCTTCTCGGGTACGGGAGGCCGCTCGTGGGTCCACGGAAAGATGTGGTTCTTCCCGAGGAAGATGCTGATCAGCAGCAGCACGAATGCGAGGGGAAGGAACGCGACGTAGCCCTCGAGCAGACGCACGATCGGGCGCGACCAGCGCGCCGTCGTGATCCGCTGCACGGCCACGAACACCACGCCCGCCGACGAGAGTGAAGTGAAGAACAGCCAGTTCGCGTGATACGCGCGCCATGCCCGGTCGGGCGCGACGAACAGCCCGATCACGAACACCAGCGCGCCGAGGACGGCGAGCACCAGCGAGAGCGTGCCGACCGCCTTCGGGAGCGGCCGGCTGTACGTTGCGACGAGCTCCTCGCGCGTGGGCAGCGGAGCGTGGTGGAGGCTCATCGCGCGCCTCCGGTGTTCGGCGTCATCTGCGGCTGCGTCGAAGCAGCGCCACGCGGCGCCGCGGTGGAAGGCCTCGTCGTGCTGTCGCGTCGCGCTGCGGCGGAATCGGCGGCGGGACGCGCCGCGGAATCCGCAGGCTGTCCGACGCTGGCGCCGGACGGGCCGGCCTGCGAACCGGCGTGCACGTAGTACGGCGACGGACGCGTGGGACCCGTCTGCGAGTAGCCGGGCACCTTGTCGCCCGTCTCGCCCGGCAGGCCCACCGGACCGGTCTGCACCGCGTACCGACCCTGCAGACCGCGCACGTAGTTCACCACGTCCCAGCGGTCGAGCTCTTCGATGCGGTTATACGACGGCATCAGCCCGCGGCCGTTGCGCATCATCCCCCAGATGTAGCCGTCGGTGCGACCGGGCGCGGGCGACGTGGGCCCGACGAGCGGGATGGGCGGGAACCCCTTCGCCACGACGGGGCCGTCACCCTTCCCCTCGTACCCGTGGCAGACCGCGCAGTTGATCGTGAAGTTCTTGCGGCCGTTCAGCAGCGAGCGCGCGTCGGCCGGCACCGGGTTCGGGATGGACGCCATCGAGTCGATGGTGGCGGGCAGGTTGGCGCGCGACACGACGTACCCGGGCGCGGCGGAGCCGTAGATCGGCACGGAGTTCTGCGGGTTGCCGCGCATCGGCGTGGTGGTGTTCGGCGTCTCCCACGGATCGATCTTCGGCTGCTCCTTGAAGTCGGTGAACCAGGAGCACGCGGTCAGCGCGATGGTGAGCGCCAGCGCACCGGCGCGACGAAGGCGCATCGCTCGTTCAGCGCTCACTGCGCACCTCCACCGCTCCATGCTTGCGCAACAGGTCGGCGGCTGCAGTGGCGCGGTCGGGGCCCGCCGGCACCCACACACCGTAGTCGCCGTGGCTGAACCGGCCATCGTAGCCGACGGTCATGGTCAGGCGCGGCAGGCGCGACACGGCGAACATGCCGAACACGGTCGAGAGCGATCCGATGAGCACCATCAGCTCGAAGCCGATGATGGTGTACGGCACCCAGCTCGCGACCGGT
>Ga0308173_10001775_pt1 | contig 11058 bp, 12 predicted proteins | sample PhyPR1_FD_203716 | JGI IMG/M metagenome (GOLD analysis project Ga0308173, IMG submission 203716) | Soil microbial communities from UC Gill Tract Community Farm, Albany, California, United States - DLSLS.P.R1 | ecosystem: Environmental > Terrestrial > Soil > Agricultural land | place: USA... | reverse complement strand
TCCACTTCGCCGCGGTAGCGTTCGGCCGCCCGGGCATCGAGGAGCACACCGTCCTTGGCCAGCGCGGCGGCCCCTTCGGAGTCCAGCAGCGGCATGCCCCCCGGGCGCGCGGTGAAGTCGCCGGGCTGGGGCTCGGGCACCTCGACGGTCACCCGGTGGCCGGCCGCGGTCCAGGCCCGGTAGCCGCCGTCCAGCACCCTGACCCGCTGGTGCCCGAAGTAGCGCAGATCCCACCACGCACGTGCGGCCGCGGTGGAGTCGGCGTCGTCGTAGACCACCACCGTCCGGTCGGCGCTCACCCCGGCCCCTCGCATCGCCTCCTGGAAGCGGACCGGGTCCGGCAGCGGGTGCCGCCCGGCCGGTCCCGGCGGGTCGGCCAGGTCCCGGTCGAGATCGGTGAAGACGGCGCCCGGCAGGTGGCCGCGACGGTAGGCGTCCAGACCGGGCGGCCCGGCCAGGTGCCACCGTACGTCGAGGATTACCGGAGCGTGACCGTCGGCCAGCAGGCGGGCGAGTGCGGGGACTTCGATGAGGGGCTGCACACCGTCAGTCTGACCCGTGTGTCCCATATCGGCGAGGTTTCGCTTGTCGTTCGTCATCCCACCGCAGGTTAGAGCACCGACCAGTGGGCCGCCGCCGCCTCGATCGGCCGGCCGAGCAGCAGCTGATAGATCTCGACATGCCGCCGCACCATCGCGTCGGCGGTCAGCTGGTCGTGTGCCCATGCGCGGGCCGCCGCGCCCAGCCGGGCCGCTTCGGCTGGATCGTCCAGCAGCCGGGCGAGCGCGCCGGCCAGCGCCTCCGGGTCGGACGGGGGCACCAGCACGCCCCGGCCGTTGCGGAGCAGTTCGGGAGTGCCGCCGACCGCGGTGCCGACGACCGGCAGCCCGGCCGCCATCGCCTCCATGACCGCGTTGCTCATCCCCGCCGACGGCGACGGCTGGACGAACACCTTCGCGGCGGCGAGGAAGGTCTCGGGATCGGTACGGGCCCCGGCGAAGGTCACCTCGAGCCCGAGCCGGGCGGCGTGCGCCGCGAGCTCTGGGCGCAGCGGCCCCTCCCCCAGCAGGACGAGCCGTGGCGGGTCGGGCAGCAGGCTCAGTGCGGCCAGCAGCTGCCCAAGGCCCTCGTACGGCTCCAGACGAGCCGCGCAGAGCACGCTCGTACCGCCGTCCGGGACGACCTCGAAGGCCCGCTCCGGCAGCCCGTTGTGGATGACCGACACCTTCCAGGCCTGGAGCCGCTCCCGGCGCAGGGCGTCGAGCGCGACCGCCTCGACGGTGGCGACGACGTGGTCGGTCCAGCGGTTGGTCAGCCGCTCGGCGGCCGAGAGCAGCCGCCGGCCCTCCTTGAAGTCGCCGAGACGCCGCCGCCCGGCAACCATGATCGGCCCCCTGGCCAGCCGGGCCGCGGGCGCGCCGACCAGCTGGCCGGCGATGAGGAAGGCGTGCAGCACATCGGGCCGGCGGCGGCGAAGCTTGATGACCATACGCACGAAGGCCACGATGTTGCGCGGGATCGAGCGCAGCCCGGTCAGCCGGCCGAAGCCCAGATCGACCACCGGAACCCCGGCCGCGGCCAGCTCCGCCTCGCGCGGGCCACGTCCGAACATCACCCAGACGGCGACGTCCACCCCGCGCTCGCGCAGTCCGGTGGCCAGCAGCACGACCTGCTTCTCGGTGCCGCCCAGCCCCAGTCGCCCGGCGAGCAGGACGACGCCCAGCCGGTCCTTCATCCCGGTCAGTGCTCCGCGTCACGGCGTTGGATCGCGACCATCACCAGACCGGCGACGACCAGCGCCACCGCGACCGAGGTCATCAGCGCCACCGCCGCGCCGGTGAACGGCAGACCGCCCCTGGCGAACTGGTCGTGGTAGGGCTTCAACGGCGGCCGGGCCGGTGGATCGACCACGCCTGATCCGGCGGCCAGCACCGGCCCCGCCGTCCAGATCGCGGCGGTCAGGCAGACCGCCGTCCCGAGTCCGACCACCCTGCGTCTCGCGCGCACGTTACCCCCTGCGAGCCGTCCGTCACCATGGGTGATCAACAGTAGTGGCGGCCGCACCGTCTCGGGGTCTCCCCGAGCACGCCGGGCGAGTCCGGCCCGATCAGCCGGTGCTGGTCAGCAGCGGTACGAGCTGCTCGGCGGGCACCATCGAGCCGTGCATGCCGACCAGCGCGGACTCCAGCGGCTCGGCCGCGGTGGCCACGATCGCCAGATCGGTGTGCGGGGCGGCCAGCACGTCGCCGATCCGCGGCAGCATCGGCGCGGCGACCTCGCCGAACCAGCCGTCCGCCACGGCCTGCTCGCGCTCGACGACCCAGGCCCGATCGCCCAGCGTCTCCCGCCAGGCGGCGAGCACGTCGGCGGTCGCGCCCGGCTCGGTGTAGACGTGCCGGGCCCGCGCCTCGCCGCCCAGGAGGGCGACGCCCTCGCGCAGCCCGGGGGTGTGGTCGACGTCGACCCGATCGCCTGGATTGGTCATTCCATGGTCGGCGGTGACATGAAGCGCCGAACCCGGCGGCAGCACATCCGCGAGCCGCTCGGCCAGCAGGTCGACGAAGCGGAGCTGGTGCCGCCACTCCGGCGATCCCGCGCCGTAGAGGTGGCCGGTGGAGTCCAGATCGGGGTGGTAGACGCAGACGTAGGCCCGGTCCGTGGCGGCCAGGGCCTGCTCGGCCTTGGCGACGAGCTGGCCCAGCGCCTCGGCCGGGGCGTAGGACGCGCCGCGCACGGTGGCCCGGCTGAGCCCGCTGTTGACGTAGAGCCCGGAGGCGACGTACGTGGCGGCCACTCCGGCCCGGGCGGCGCGCTCGTACACCGTGGTGGCGGGCTGGAAGGTCAGCGGATCCGCCTCGTCCTTCCAGCGCAGGCAGTTGAGCAGCCGCCCGGTGCCGGGCAGCGCCATCTGGTAGCCGAACAGCCCGTGCCCGCCCGGCGGCAGCCCGGTCGCCAGCGAGCCCAGACTGGTCGCCGTGGTCGCCGGAAAGCCCGCGGTCAGCGGGCGGCCGTCCAGCGCGCCGAGGAACGGCGCGTCGTCCGGATGCGCCCGGATCAGCTCCCAGCCCAGCCCGTCCACGATGAGCAGGCAGGCCTTGCGTACCGGCGGGAGCCCCAGCACGTTGGTCTCCCCCTCGACCCCGATCGCCGCCAGCACCGAGGGCGGCAGATCGGCCAGGGCAGCCGACCCATAGCGTGGTACCGGCGGTCCATCGGTCATGACGCCGCGCTCATCGGCCGGTGGTGGCCTCGGTGAGGGCCCGCGCGAAGGCCAGCACACCGGCGACCGCGTCGGCCCCGTCGGCGGCGGCGCTCACCCGCACCGCGAGGTCGTCGGCGGTGATACTGCCGGTGTAGCCGTGGTCGGCCTCGCAGTTCTCGTCGCCGCAGGTGGCCGGTTCGAGATCGACGTGGGCGATCGCGCCCCAGCCGATGGTCAGCACGACCTCGGTGGGCGGGACGCCCGGAGTGTAGGAGGCCGGGTCCGGAACCACCCTGGTGACCGCGACCGAGCCGACCCGGTCGAGGCGTACGGTCTCGGTGGTCGTCGAGGCGTGCGGCTGCGGGGTGGTCTCGGTCGGCGGGTGCTCGTCGGTGTGGCAGACCAGCAGCCGGGTCGGCGACAGGACCAGCACGGTCACATGCCGTCTGACCTCCATGCCCGGGTCGAACGTGGCCTCGTGGTGGACGACGTAGGCCATCACCGGCTCCGAGCCCAGGGCCGAATCGACGGCGTCCGCGACCAGCGCCGGGTAGTAGCCGCTGCGCTCGATCGTGGCGCGCAGGCCGTCGGCGGTCGCTCGGGTCTCCCTCATGGTGTCCATCCTGCCCTGCCGGGGCCGTGCTGTGCACCATGGAGCCCCGGCGAGCTCAGGGCAGCCGCCGGGGCTCCAGCTCGGGGCGGCGGCCCAACGGCCGGGCCAGGTGGAGCCGCGCCTTGTGCACGGCCGCGCCGCCCGGGTGGGCGATCACCGGATCGAGCTCCAGCCGGGCCACTTCGGGCAGGTCGTCGGCCAGCCGGGCGGCCCTGAGCAGAAGGCGTTCCAGGGCCTGGACGTCCACCGGCTCGGCCCCGTGGTGGCCGAACAGCAGCGGGGCCGTGCGTACCGCTCTGATCAGCTCGGCCGCCTCCACGTCGGTGAGCGGGGCAAGCCGGTAGGCCCGGTCGTCCAGCAGCGCGGCGGTCACGTCGGCCAGGCCGAAGGAGACGACCGCGCCGAACGCCGGGTCCTCCATGGTGACGATCCTGGTCGGGACCCCCTCGGCCGCGGCGTCGAGGGCGATGCCGTAGCAGGAGAGGAGTTCGGCGGTCTGCTCCGGGGAGAGCTCGATCGGGCCGTCGCCGATCAGCAGCCGGTCGATCAGGGCCCTGGCCCGGTCCCGGTCGCCGTACGCGGTGGGCACCTGGCCCTGCGGGCGACGGCGCCACGCCGCATAGCGGGTCACGTAGGCCAGCGCCCGTACGGCGTCCTCGGGCGTCGGATAGGAGGGGACCGAACCGTATTCGGGCGTGCTGCCCGAGCCGGTGGCGCGCAGCTCGCGCGGCATGCCCTTCGCGCCCAGGTAGGTCGCGACGATCGGCTTGCCGCCGGCCGCCTCGGCGATCGCGGCGGCCACCGCCGGCTTGCCCTCCTCGGCGACGTGGGAGCCCGAGCGGATCCGGCTGCCCACGACCGGCGGGGTGAAGAGCGCGACCACGGCGTCGACGGCGTCATCGGCCATCGCGGTGGCCAGCGCCCCGCGGTACTCCTCGGCCCCGGCCAGCGGGCCCAGGTTGATCGCCGGATAGGGCTCCAGGCCCAGCGCGGTGGCGGCATCGGCGGCCAGCAGGCCAAGCGAGTCGGAGTTGTCGATGATCGAGATCCGCGGACCCTCCGGCAGCGGCTGATAGGCGAGGAGCTGGGCCACGTCGAACAGCTCGGACAGGTCCTCGACCCTGATCACCCCGGCCTGCGCGAACAGCGCGCTGACCGCGTGGTCGGGCAGGGTGAGCGCCCGAACGGCATGCCCGAGAGGCACGCCCTGGGTGCTCCGCCCGCTCTTCACCGCGACGATCGGCTTCTTGCGCGACAGCCTTCTGGACAGCCGGGTGAACTTGCGCGGATTCCCGATCGACTCCAGGTAGAGCAGGATCGCGCTGGTCGCCGGATCCTCCTCCCAGAACTGCAGGAGGTCGTTGCCGGACACGTCGGCCCGGTTGCCGGCCGAGACGAAGGTCGACAGGCCGATGCCGCGCTCGGCCGTACGCTGCAAGATCGCGATCCCGAGGGCGCCGGACTGCGAGAAGAAGCCGATCGGCCCCGGGCCCGGCAGGGTCGGGGCGAGGGTGGCGTTCAGCCGTACGGCCGGATCGGTGTTGGCGACGCCCAGGCAGTTGGGGCCGACGACCCGCATGCCGTTGGCCCGGGCGAGGCGGACGAGCTCCTCCTGGGCCCGCCGGCCCTCGGGCCCGGTCTCGCCGAAGCCCGCCGACACCACGATCAGCCCGCGTACCCCCTTGCCTGCGCACTGCTCGACGACCTCGTGGACCGCGTCGGCGCGTACCGCCACCACGGCCAGGTCGATGTCGTCGGGTATGTCGAGCACCGTGGCGTACGCCCGGACCCCGGCCACCGCGACGGCCGTCGGATGCACGGGGTAGACCGGGCCGGTGAAGTCCGCGCCGAGCAGGTTGCGCAGCACGGTCTGCCCCACGCTGTGCGCCTCCCGGCTGGCGCCGATCACCGCCACCGAGTCCGGGAACAGCAGGTTGCGGATCGAGCGCGACTCGGCCCGGTGCTCGCGGGCCGCCATGACCTCCCTGGAGGTCTCGGTGGGCGCGAGCTCCAGGATCAGCTCGATGATCCCGTCCTCGAACCGCTGCTGGGCCTGGTAGCCCGCCTCCCGGAACACCTTGGTCATCCGCCGGTTGTCCGGCAGGACATTTGCCACGAACTTCTTCAGGCCGCGTTCCCGGGCGGCGGCGGCCAGATGCTCCAGCAGGACGCTGGCCACGCCCCGGCCCTGATGCGCGTCCTCGACCAGGAAGGCCACCTCGGCGGTGTCCGCCACGTCGGCCAGCTTGTCGTAGCGGGCCACCGCCACCATCTGGTCACCGATCGTGGCGATCAAGGCGACCCGGTTGACATGGTCGGTCGTGGTGAAGTGGACGATCTCCCGCTCGGTGAGCCGGGGATGCGGCGAGAAGAAGCGGTAGTAGATCGACTCGGCCGACAGCCGGGCGTAGAAGGCACGCAGCAGCTCCGCGTCCTGCGGCCGCACCGGGCGCAGGTGCGCCGTGCCCCCGTCGGCCAGGACGACGTCGGCTTCCCAGTGATCCGGATATGCCGGAGGTACCGGTTCCACGCTGCCTGCTTCCTCCACCCGCATAGGGTATGAAATGTCCGGTCTCGCCAGGCTGGGCAACACCGGTCGTTACTCTGATTGCTGCCCGTTCGAGACCTGTCTTCTCGACATTAGGGCGGCCGAAGCTGTTACCGTCGAGCGACGTCCCGGGAGAGCCCGTTCCGGGCCGGGTTTATCGAGGTGATGACGGTATGACGCGCGTGGTCGTGGTCGGCGATCTGATGACGGACGCCGTGGCCCGGGCCGCGTACCCCCTGGCAAAAGGCAGCGACACGCCGGCCGCGGTGACCATGCACGGCGGTGGCTCAGGGGCCAACGTGGCGTCGTGGCTCGCCGTGGAAGGCGTCGAGGTCGCCTTCGTCGGGCGGCGCGGGTCCGACATCGCCGGACGCAACCGGGACATGGAGCTGATGGGGTACGGCGTCGACGCCCGCCTCGTCATGGATCCCGAACGCCCGACCGGCACCTGCGTGGTGCTCGTCACCCACAAGGGCGACCGGACCATGCTCTCCGACCCGGGCGCCAACGCCGCACTGTTGCCCGAGGACATCCCGCAGGACCTTTTCTCACCCGGCGGCCACCTGCACATGTCCGGTTACGGGCTGCTCAACGAGGGCTCGCGGAAGGCCTGCCTGCACGCGCTGGCCCAGGCCGGTAAGGCGCAGATGTCCATCTCGGTCGACGCAGGCTCCTCCTCGCCGCTCAAGCGGGTCGGGGCCGAGCCGTTCCTGGAGTGGACCCAGGGCGCCCGACTGCTCTTCGTCAACTCCGACCAGGCCGAGGTGCTGACCGGCCGGGACGACCCGTCCTCAGCGGCCAAGGTGCTCACCGCGTGGTACCCGCAGGTCGTCATCAAGATGGCCGGTGACGGGGCTCTCTGGTACACCAACGGGCGGGCCGAGCCGATCGCGGTCCCGGCCGAGCCGGTGGAGAAGATCCTCGACGGTACGGGCGGTGGCGACGCCTTCCAGGCCGGATTCCTGCCCGCCTGGCTGGACGGCAAGCCGCCCGCCGAGGCGCTGGCGGCCGGTTGTGCCCTCGCCGCCAAGGCCCTCACCCACATCGGCGCCCGGCCGGCCCTGTAGCTAGCCGCTGCGCACCCACTCCTCGCGGATCACGCTGTAGGCGAAGCCGTCCCGCCATGCCCCGTCACGCCAGGACGCCCTTCTGATGACGCCCTCCCGTACGAATCCGGCCTTCTCCAGGGCCCGCTGCTCGGCGATGTTCTCCGCCTCGGTGTCGGCCTCGATCCGCTCCACGGGCGTGTGGGCGAACAGGTAGTCCACCAGGAGCCGCTGCGCCCTGGTCCCGTAACCCTTGCCGCGCGCCTCGGGCAACAGGCCGATCCCCATGGTCCAGCAGTACGACGACTGGCCGCGCTGGTGCTTGCGCCACGCGACGAAGCCGAACACCTCGTCGCCGTTCACCACCATCAGGACGGACCGGTCCTCGCCGAGCAGCTTGTCCTGCGCCCAACGATTCCGCCAGTGGTCGACGTCCCGCCAGCCGTACCACTCGAACGGCCCGGGCGCCTCCGGCTCCATCTTGAACCGGTCGAGCACCGCCAGATCTGTCTCGCGTACGGGACGCAGCCGTACTTGATCAGCAGTCATGCCCCGCCAACGGCCGGGACCCGCGCAGAATCCCCGCCCTGCCGGATCCGGTCAGTAGTGTTCCATGATCATCACTCCGGTGGTGCCCGGCTCCAGGGCCTGGAAGATGTGCGGGGCGTCGCCGGGGTAGGTGATGTAGTCGCCGGGACGAAGCTCCACCGGATCGTCGCTGGGGCCCACGAGGGCCCGCCCGGTGCTCAGCACGAAGTGCTCGACGGAGCCCGGGATGTGCGGGTCGGAGCGGCGCGGCTCCCCCGGCTCGGCGGTGATCCGGAAGAGGTCACGGCGTACGTTGGACGGGCTGGCGGTCAGCACGGTCGCCGTGTAGTCGGCCCGCTCGGAGTAGGTCACCGGGCCCTCTCCGGCCCTGATCACCTCGACCCGCCGCCGAGGGGGATCGACCAGCCTGCCGAACGGCACGTCCAGCGCGACCCCCAGCGCCCACAAGGTCTCCACGCTCGGGTTGCCCAGGCCGGACTCGAGCTGGGACAGCGTCGACTTGGCGATCCCGGCCCGCTTGGCCAGTTCGCTGAGCGAGAGCCCGGCCCGCTCCCGTTCCCGCCGGATGGACGCAGCGATCACCGCGATCGGCCCTTCCACCTGTTCGCTTCACCATCCAATCGTTCGATTTGACGAACATGCCCTCAAGTGTTCACGATAACGTACATGCGTTCATTCTGGCGAACACTCGACCGAGACATCGCCCTGGTCTGCGCCGCCGATGCCGTCGTCGGCGCCTCCTTCGGCGCTATCTGCGTCTCCGGCGGCCTGCCGTGGTGGCTGCCGATCGCCATGTCGGTCCTGGTCTTCGCGGGCGGTGCGCAGTTCGCCGCCGTCGCCGTGATCCTGGGCGGCGGCAGCCCGCTCGCCGCGGTCCTGACCGCCCTGGTGCTCAACGCCCGGCTGCTCCCCTTCGGCTTCGCCGTCGCCGACGTCCTGCACGGCCGCTGGTGGACCCGCCTGCTGGGCGCGCACGTCCTGACCGACGAGTCGGTCGCCTTCACCCTGCGCCACCAGGACCCGGCCCCCCGGCGGGCCGTCTACTGGGCCTGCGGCCTGGCCCTGTACGCCTGCTGGAACGCCTCCGTCGTCGTCGGCGTGCTGGCCGGGCACCTGATCAGCGATACCGACGCCCTGGGCCTGGACGCGGCCTTTCCGGCCGTGCTGCTGGCCCTCGTCCTTCCCACGCTCTCCGACCGTGCCGCCCGCACCCCGGCCATGGCGGGTGCGGTCATCGCGCTGGCCGCGATCCCCTTCGTTCCGTCCGGCGTCCCGGTCCTGTTGGCCCTGGTCACCCTGGTTCCGGCCGCGCTCAGGTCTCGTTCCACTCCGCCGATCGCCGCCGAGGAGGCGTCATGCCGTTGATCGCTGTCCTGGTCATGGCCGCCGGGACCTACGCCTTCCGGGTGGCGGGTCCGCTGCTCTCGCACCGGGTGACCATTCCCGAGCACTGGCGGCGGCTGATGTCGGTGGCCGCGGCGGTCCTGCTGGTCGCCCTGGTGGCGACCGCCTCGCTGGCTCAGGGCCACGACTTCGCCGGCTGGGCCCGCCCGGCCGGGGTGCTGGTGGCCGGTGTCCTGGCCGTACGCCGTGCGCCCTTCCCGTTGGTGGTCATCGCGGCGGCCGTGACCACGGCGGCCCTGCGTCTTTGCGGAATCTCCTGAGCGGGTGTCGAAATCGGCGCGATGGCTTCGTACGTCGGTTGAGCGGCCGCACCTCAGCAGCGGCCCGAACGAAGGAGCCATCATGTCCGAGCCGAAGATCCTGCTCACCGGCCTGGCCATCGGCGAGTCGCCGCGCTGGCACGACGACCGTCTCTGGCTGGCCAACTGGGGCACCGGGGAGATCGTCGCCGTCGGCCTCACCGGTGAGAGCGAGGTCATGGCCCGTGTTCCGGCCGTCCTCCCGTACTCCCTCGACTGGCTGCCCGACGGCCGGCTGCTGGTCATCTCCGGCCCGGACGGCGTACTGCTCGCCGAAGGTCCCGGCGGAGCGCTGACGACGTACGCCGACCTCACCGGCCACGGCAAGATGTTCAACGAGCTCGTCGTGGACGACCGCGGCAACGCCTATGTCAACGGCGGCGTCTTCGACCCACGGGCCGCCGACCAGTTCACGCCGGGCAACATCGTCCTGGTCACGCCGGACGGCTCGGTTCGGCAGGTCGCCGACGACATCGCCTTCGGCAACGGCATGGTGGTGACCCCGGACGGCTCCACGCTCATCATCGCCGAGTCGTACGCCAACCGGCTCACCGCCTTCTCCATCGCCCCCGACGGCGATCTCCACGACCGCCGGACCTGGGCCGACCTGGGCTCGGGCGTCCCGGACGGCATCTGCCTCGACGCCGAGGGCGCGGTCTGGTACGCCGACGTGCCCAACCAGCGGTGCGTCCGAGTGGCCGCCGGCGGCGAGGTCCTGCAGACCGTCGAGGTGGACCGCGGCGCCTTCGCCTGCATGCTCGGCGGGCCGGACGGCCGCACGCTGTTCATCCTCGCCGCGGAGTGGCACGGCATGGACGGCATCGACCCCGCCGCCCGGACCGGCCAGGTCCGCACCGTCCCGGCGCCGTCGCCCGCCGCCGGCCACCCCTAGCCTGTCGCCGCCAGGCCTAGTCGCGCTGCGGCCAGATCAAGCCCTGGTCGGTCCAGATGACGCCCTTGTTGTGGCACAGGCAGAACGGGTGGCCGACCGGATCGGTGTAGACCCGCCATCCGTAGCCGTCCTCGCCGATGAAGTCCCGCTGCAGCGTCGCACCGAGATCGAGGATGCGGCGCTGCTCGGACTCGATCTCGTCCACTTCGAAGTCGAGGTGGAACTGCTTGGGGTGCTCGCCGTCGGGCCACTGCGGGGCGCGGTAGTCGTCCACCCGGTAGAAGGCCAGCTCGGTGTCGCCGAACTGGATGCCGGCCCAGTGGTCGGAGCTGCCCTTCTTGATCGGGCGCCCCGTCACCTCGGAGTAGAAGGCCGCCAACTTCATCGGGTCCGGGCAGTCGATGATGAAATCGGTGAGTCGCAGCATTCCGCGATCCTGTCACAGGATGGAGTTCCCGTGACGTCGGCGGGGATGCCGGAGCTGATCTGGTTTCGCGGATCAGGC
>Ga0308173_10001774_pt1 | contig 11062 bp, 8 predicted proteins | sample PhyPR1_FD_203716 | JGI IMG/M metagenome (GOLD analysis project Ga0308173, IMG submission 203716) | Soil microbial communities from UC Gill Tract Community Farm, Albany, California, United States - DLSLS.P.R1 | ecosystem: Environmental > Terrestrial > Soil > Agricultural land | place: USA... | reverse complement strand
CGCAGCATGCAGCTCGCGTGGACCCATCTGCTGCCGGCCACCTTCGGCGGGGCGGCCCGCTTCAACATCGCGAACGCGCTGGCAGCGGCCGGCGCGGCCTTCGCCGGTGGCGCCCCGCTCCACGACATCCGTCAGGGCCTGCGCACCTTCGCGACGACGTACTACCTCTCCCCCGGACGCCTCAACCTCGTGCAGGTCGGCAACGCCGACGTCTTCGTGGACTACTGCCACAATGCCGCCGGCATGAAGGAGCTCGGCGTCTTCGTCGACCGCTACGCCGAGCAGAAGCAGGGCCAGTCGGATCTCGGACGCACCTCTCGCATCGGCATGATCGGTGCTGCTGGTGACCGCCGGGACGACGACATCCGCGAGCTGGGCGAGGTCGCGGCCCACCACTTCGACGTCGTCGTCGTGCGCGAGGACGCCCGCCTGCGCGGTCGTCGACCCGGCGAGTCGGCCCAGCTGGTGGCCGAGGGCGCCCGGAAGGCGATGGCGGACGGCGCGCGCTGCCGCCAGGTCGAGATCGTCCTCGACGAGCTCGAGGCGACCCGCCACGTGCTGGCCCGCACCAACCCCGGCGACGTCGTCGTCATGTGCGTCGACAACCACGCCCGCGTGGTCGCCGAGCTCGAGGAGCGCACGAACTCCGCGCAGGCCGGTGCACGTCTCGGCACGCCGGGCGCCGGGACCAGCGACCCCGACCTCGACCCGAGCACGCTCACCGAGACGGCCGAGGCCGAGGGGGACGAGGCCGAGGGCGAGGCCCTGGCCACCGTTCCCACCGAGGCCCAGCCGGCAGCGCTCGACGACACAGCCGTCTGAGGCCCGCCCACACACCCGCCGCGCTGGCGCGCGGGCGGTGTGGGAAGGCCTTGGTCACCAACCGCGCCACGGCGCAGTTCCAGTCGCCGCCACAACCCGTTCTCGGCCGAGAGTGCGCCACGGCGCAGTTCCAGCCGTCGCCACAACCCGTTCTCGGCCGAGAGTGCGCCACGGCGCAGTTCCAGCCGTCGCCACGACCGATTCTCGGCTGGAAGTGCGCCACGGCGCGCTTGCGTATGCCGGTCGGCGCGGTCCCCCGCGCCGCGCGCTTGCGTATGCCGGTCAGCGGCCCCCGGCGCCGACGACCGCGGGGCCGCGCGGGTTCAGTCGGCGGCAGGTGCCAGCTCGTCGGCGTACGCCCGCAGGGCCCGCCGGTAGGCCTGGGTGTCGACGTCGGTGGTGGCCTCGAGCGTGGACCGGATCAGGTCGGCGACGGCCTGTCGCTCCTGCCCGAGATCCGCCTGGACGAGGGCCCGGAGCAGCAGCGCAGCCGTGTTGTGCGGGCGCGTCTCGAGCACGTCGGCGACGAGCCGCTGCGCCTCGGGGGCGCGGCCGACGACGCGCAGGCTCGACGCCAGCTGCAGCTGCGCGCGGTGCCGGTGGGGCTCTCGCAGCCCGCAGGCCAGAGCCTGCTCGTAGAGCCCGATGGCGCCCTGCTCGTCGCCCATCGCATCCTTGGTGCCGGCCAGCTCGAAGAGGAGCCGGGGGTCGTGCGGGTGCTCGGCCACGAGGGCCTGCGCCCTCTCCAGCCGCGCCTGAGGGTCGTCCGCCGCCCACAGCGCGGCGATCCCGGCCTCGAGCTCGTGCTCGCCACGGGCCGCGACGACCTTGCGGCGGACCGCGCGGGCGTCGTCGACCGTGCCGCCGTGCTCGCGGACCCAGCGGTCGACCTCCGTGCGCTCGGCGTGGCACATCAGGGCGATGACGTCGCCGTCGAGCGCGTGCGGCACGAGGGCTTCCAGCGACGCGAGCTCGGTGCCGAAGTCGGGGACGTCCAGGACACCCACCTTGGCCAGGCCCTCGCGGAAGAGGGCCAGCAGGTCCTCGGGGCGGCGTCCCCTCAGGTAGTGCTCGGCGACCTTGAGGACGACCTCCTCGGCGCCGCGGCCCGCGATCTCGCCCATGGCCACGATCGCCTCGTCGGCACGGTCGCCTGCGCAGCCGAGGCCGAGCCGGACCGCACCGCCGGGAGCAGCCAGTCCGCGCGCCACCTCGAGCAGCGCCTCGAGACCGGCCTCGTTGTGGGCCATGTCCATGATGACCGTGGCCCTGCCACCGCCGTCGAGCGGCACCGTGTAGGTGTTGAGACGGCCCCAGTTGTGCTCGGGGTCGGGTGCGAACGTGCGGAGGCCCTCGACGACGGCCGAGCGAGGCACGCCGAGGCCCAGGGCCGCAGCAGCGCCGGCGAGGGCGTTGGCGATGTTGTTGCGGGAGAGCCCGCTCAAGGTCATGGGGACGTCGACGATCTTGACGAGCCGGTCCGGGTCGCCGTTGGGCGACAGGACCACGATCTCGCCGTCGAGCACCGTGATCCCCCGGCCACCGGCGTTGATCGACTCCCAGAGGGCGGGCGAGGCCGGGTCGAGGCTGAACGCCCAGGGCTTGGCCCTGATGCCGAAGTGCATGGCCCACACGCGGGGGTCGTCGCCGTTGAGCACGACCCACCCCTGCGGCTTGGTCACCGTCGTGACGATGGCCTTGACCTCGGCGAGCTGGTCGAGGGTGTCGATGCCCTGCAGGCCGAGGTGGTCGGCACTGACGTTCGTGACGACACTGACGTCGTTGGCCGTGACGCCCATCCCCTTGAGGAGCATGCCCCCACGGGCCGTCTCGAGGATGCCGATGTCGAGGCCCGGCGTCGCCAGGACGCCACGGGCGCCTGCGGGGCCGGAGAAGTCGCCCTCCTCCTTGGTCTCCCCCATGACGACGATGCCGTCGGTCGAGCTCCAGGCCGTGGTCAGTCCGGCGGCCATGCACATGTGGGCCATCAGACGCGTCGTCGTCGTCTTGCCGTTGGTACCGGTCACCGACGCCACGGGGACCGTCGGGGTGAGCACGCTCGGCCCCGGCCCGTCCGGCGCGGCGAGGATGACGGCCGCCGCCTCCTCGACCACGTCGTCGGCACTTCGTGACGCGTCGAGCAGCCTCGCCATCACGAGACCGACCTGCTCGCCGGCGACCCGGCCGCGCGTGCGGTGCACCCACGGGAAGGCCAGCACGACGTCCTCGACCGTCTGGCCGGCGCGAACGCGTACGCCCAGGCGCCCCGCGCCGATCTCGGTGCCGAGGCGGCGCATCACGGTGCGCAGCAGACGCATCACGAAGCGCTGGCGCAGCGCCGTCCCGCGCTTGCCCGGCCTGGCCGAGCGCAGGCCGAGGCGCCGGGCCAGGGCCTCGGCCTCGGTGCGCCGCAGCTGCAGGTAGCCGGGCACGTGCAGGATGACCTTGATGGCCGGCCTCGAGAAGTAGAGGTTGGGCCCGTCGAGCACCCGCACCTCGTCCACCCGGACGCCGACCGGCGCGGTGTGGGCGCCCGCCTCGGGTTCGGTCGTCAGGGCACTGGACTCGGTCCCGGGGTCAGGCATGGGCAGACTCTAGCGAGACGACGCCAGGGCCTGCTCGCTCACTGCCCCATGGCGTGCACGCCGCCGTCGACGTGGACGATCTCGCCCGTCGTCGCGGGGAACCAGTCCGACAGCAGCGCGGCGCAGGCCTTCGCCGCGGGCACCGCGTCGTTGACGTCCCAGCCGAGCGGTGCCCGCTCGTCCCAGACCTGCTCGAACTGCTCGAAGCCGGGGATCGACTTCGCAGCCGTGGTGCGGATCGGCCCGGCCGCGACGAGGTTGCAGCGCACGTTCTTCGGCCCGAGGTCGCGGGCGAGGTAGCGGTTGGTCGACTCGAAGGCGGCCTTGGCCACGCCCATCCAGTCGTAGACCGGCCACGCGAACTTCGCGTCGAAGGTCAGGCCCACGACCGAGCCGCCCTCGGACATGAGCGGCAGCGTCGCGACCGCGAGCGACTTGAGGCTGTAGGCCGAGATCTGCAGGGCCGTGGACACGTCGTCCCACGTGCCCTCGAGGAAGTTGAAGGCACCCTGCGGCGCGAAGCCGATGGAGTGCAGCACCCCGTCGAGCCCGTCGACGTGCTCGCGCAGCCGGTCGGCGAGGGTGTCGAGGTGCTCCTGGTCGGCGACGTCGAGCTCGATCACGGCGGGCGTCTCGGGCAGCCGCTTGGCGATCGTCTGGGTGATCCGCATCGTGCGTCCGAACGAGGTGAGGACGACGGTGGCCCCCTCCTCCTGCGCGATCTTCGCGACGTGGAACGCGATCGAGCTGTCCATCAGGACACCGGTGATGAGGAGCTTCTTGCCTTCGAGGATTCCCATGCCTGCGACTTTCTCGTGTGGGGGTGCCGTGGCCGCGCGAGCGCGCAGCCGGCGTACGTATGCCGTGTGGTGGGGTCAGTGCCCCATGCCGAGCCCGCCGTCGACGGGGATCACCGCGCCGGTGATGTAGGCGGCGTCGTCGCCGGCCACGAAGCGGACGACGGACGCGACCTCCTCCGGAGTGGCGAAGCGGCCGGCGGGGATGCTGGCGAGGTAGGCCTTCTTCTGCTCCTCGGGGAGCACGGCCGTCATCTCGGTCTCGATGAAGCCGGGAGCCACGACGTTGGCCGTGATGCCGCGGCCGCCGAGCTCGCGCGAGATGGAGCGGGCAAGGCCCACGAGCCCGGCCTTGGAGGCCGCGTAGTTGGCCTGGCCGGGCGAGCCGTAGAGGCCGACGACGCTGCTGATGAGGACGATGCGGCCCCGGCGCTTGCGGATCATCCCCGTCGCCGCGCGACGGGCGCAGCGGAAGGCGCCGGCGAGGTTGGTGTCGATGACGGAGTCGAAGTCGTCGTCGCTCATGCGCATCAGGAGCGTGTCGCGGGTGATGCCGGCGTTGGCCACGAGCACCTCGACCGGGCCGCCGAGGATCTCCTCGGCCGCGGTGAAGGCGGCATCGACGGAGGCTGAGTCCGTGACCTCGCACCTCACGCCCTGCAGCCCCTCGGGCGGCTCGCCGGAGCGGTGCGTGATGACGACGTTGTCGCCGGCGTCGGCGAAGGCCCGGGCGATGGCCAGCCCGATGCCGCGGTTGCCGCCGGTCACGAGCACGTTGCGCGCCTGGGTCGTCGACGCTTCGTTCGTGGGCACTGGTGGGTTCCTCCATCGGTCCGGGCGGGTTCCTGCCCCGAAACCTAACGGACTACCGAAGGGTAGACAGCACCACGGCTCGCGGCCGCGAACAGGCTTATGGTGGAAGGGTGCCAAGAGCCAAGAAGCAACCCGTGGTGTACTCCGTCACCTCGGCGCCGACGTCCACGACGGACGACCAGGACAAGCGCGTCAAGCGCTACCTGACGATGATGGGCATCCGCATCGCCTGCTTCGGCCTGGTCTTCGTCACGTCGGGCTGGCTGCGCTGGGCCGCCGTCCTGGCCGCCGTCTTCATCCCCTACGTCGCGGTCGTCATCGCCAACGCGGTGAGCCCCCGGCAGCCGGGCAGCATCCAGTCGGTAACCCCGCAGGACGACCTGCACCGCATCGAGCAGTGAGCACCGCCGAGCCGACGCCGGACCTTCCGGGCGCCGGCGATCGCCACGTGTGCAGCGCCAAGGGCTGCCGGCAGGCAGCCCTTCACGCCGTGGTCTGGAACAACCCGAAGCTGCACGCCCCCGACCGTCGCAAGGTGTGGCTGGCCTGTGACGAGCACCGCCGGAGCCTCGCGGACTTCGTCGCCCTCCGCGGCTTCCTCATCGAGGTCGTCCCGGTCGAGCAGCTGACCGACGCCGACGGCTGAGGCGCCGGCGTCGGGGCGCGCTCACTCCCAGAGGGCCAGCTCGTCGCTGCGCGGCCCCTCGACGACCTCCGAGGGGAGGTCGAAGACCATGACGGACGGGTGCTCCGGGGTCCACGCGGGCCAGCCGGCGTCCCCGTCCCGGGCGAAGGCGACCCAGGCTGCGTGCATCTGCTCGGCCAGCTCCTGCGGTGCGCCTTCGCCTGCCATCAGAGCCCCGTCCGCGAGGGTGTCGAAGACGAAGGCCAGCTCGAGCGCGTGGCAGGCGCCGAGGTCGGCGACCTTCGTCTCCCAGTCGAGCTCGTAGAACTGCACGGCGCCTCCGGCTGCGTGGTGTCCGGCAGCCAGCCGGGTGGACGGGCCGCGGAAGGCCGCGTCGGTGAGGACCGCGCACATGAGGTCACCGGGTGAGTCGTCGGGCCGGTTGGCGGCATACCTCTCGATCGTCCCGTCCGGCCACCCGTAGCGGGCGGCCAGCACGGGAAGCAGCTCCGCGGTGACCCCTCCGGCGATGCCCGTGGGCACCAGGAAGAGGCGGAACTCGTCGCGTGTCGTGCCGATGAGCAGAGGTATGCCGGCCGCCGCGCCCTGCGCGATGCGCTCCTCGGGCACGCCGGGGACGATGTCGCCGTCGACGACCGGGAACAGGCTCATGATGCCCAGGCCGCCGCGCAGCACGGAGGCTCCCCAGCGGGCCGGGTCGGGGTCGGCCTGGATCGCGAGACCGACCGCCGTCTGGGCCGCCACGACCGCCTCTGGGTCGAGGGCACCGAAGGCCTCTGCCGTCGCGGGCACGCCGAGGTGGGCGGCGATCTCGCCGCTGACCTTGCGGGCGTCCTCGAGCGAGCAGACCGCCGTGCCGCCGCCGCTCTGGATGACGGTTCGGTGGAAGAGTCCCTCGGCAGCCGGCGAGGCCATCAGCGTCGCGACGCTCATCCCTCCCGCGGACTCGCCGAAGACCGTCACGTCGTCCGGGTTGCCGCCGAAGGCCGCGACGTTGTCGCGCACCCACTCGAGCGCCGCCACCTGGTCACGCAGGCCCAGGTTGGTCGGGGCCCCCTCGAGCACCGCGAAGCCCGGCACCCCGAGGCGGTAGTTGACGCCGACGAGGACCACGCCGTCGCGGGCGAACGCCGCGCCGTCGTACGTCGGGACGGAGCCGGCGCCGCGCACGAACGCCCCGCCGTGGATCCACACCATGACCGGCAGGGCGTCCGCGTCCTCGGGAGCCCACACGCTGACACTGAGGTAGTCGTCACCGGGGTCGACCGAGCTCGGCAGCACCGTGTCCATCGGGGTGGGGTATGCCGACTGCGCGGCCGTCGGGCCGTGCGCGGTTGCGGGCCGCTCCCCGTCCCACGGCACGACCGGCTGCGGTGCGCGGTAGCGGTCGGCGCCCACTGCGGGAGCGGCATACGGGATGCCGAGGAAGGCGTTCACCCCGTCCCGGCTCGCACCACGGACAAGGCCACCAGAGACACGCACGACGGGATCCATGGGGCCATCCAAGCAGCCGGACACGCCTCGGGGCGGGAGCGGCTCCGGGCGGGTCTGAGCAGGTCTGCGGCTCAGCCGCCGATCGCCGACATCGGGCGGTCGGGTTGGACGAAGTCCGGGTCGCCGATGCCGTGCCCGCGGCGCTTGCGCCACATCTCGCCCCGCATCAGCGCGAGCAGCTCGTCGTCGGTGGCACCCTCACGAAGGGGGCCACGCAGGTCGGTCTCGGTGGTCGAGAAGAGGCAGTTGCGCACCTGGCCGTCGGCGGTCAGGCGGGTGCGGTCGCACGCGGCGCAGAACGGCGCGCTGACGCTGGCGATGATCCCGACGGTCGCGGGGCCGCCGTCGACGAGGAAGCGCTCGGCGGGTGCGGAGCCGCGGTCGGCTGCGGGCAGCGGCGTCAGCTCCCAGCGCTCGGACAGCCGGGCACGGATCTCGTCGGCCGTGATCATGTCGCTGCGATCCCAGGCATGCTGCGCGTCGAGAGGCATCTGCTCGATGAACCGCAGCTCGTAGCCGCGCTCGAGACACCAGGCCAGCACGTCGGCGACCGAGTGGTCGTTGATGCCGCGCATGGCCACGGCGTTGACCTTGACGGGGGTGAGGCCTGCGTCGGAGGCGGCCTCGAGGCCCGCCTCGACGTCGGCGAGCCGGTCGCGACGCGTGAGCTGGGTGAAGGTCTGCGAGTCGATGGTGTCGAGGCTGACGTTGACCCGGTCGAGGCCGGCCTCCTTGAGCCCGCGAGCGACCCGCTCGAGGCCGACGCCGTTGGTCGTCATCGCGATCTTCGGCCGCGGCTCGAGGGCAGCGATGCCGGCGACCAGGTCGACGAGCGACCGACGCAGCAACGGCTCCCCGCCGGTCAGACGGACCTGGGTGACGCCGTCGCGCACGAAGAGGCCGATGATGCGCAGCATCTCCTCGTCGGTGAGCATCTCGGCCCGTGGCATCCAGGGCAGCCCCTCGGCGGGCATGCAGTAGGTGCAGCGCAGGTTGCAGCGGTCGGTGACCGACACGCGCAGGTCGCGCGCCACCCGGCCGAAGTGGTCGGCGAGGCCGGCCGGTCGCACGCTCGGGTCGGGAAGGCGGCTCATGGGCTCCACTCTAGGCCGGGGTACCGTCGTTGGGTGCTTCGACTCTGGCTGACCCGGCGCTGGCTGCTCGGCACCGTGGCCGCGGTCGTCTTCGGGGTCGCCTGCTTCTACCTCGGGCTGTGGCAGTGGCACCGGCATGTCGAGCAGCGCACGAAGGTCGTCGCCATCGCCGGCAACTACGACGCCACGCCGAAGCCGTTCACGCCGGCGCTGGTCGACCAGCCGCTGACCCCCGAGCGCCAGTGGACGCACGTCACGCTCACCGGCACGTATGCCGCCGGCAGCGACCTGCTGGTCCGCAACCGGACGCTCAACTCGACGGTGGGCTTCGAGGTGCTGACGCCGATGCAGGTCGACGGGCTGACCATCCTCGTCGACCGGGGCTGGGTGCCCAACGGCGCCAACGCCGAGGCCATCCCACCGGTGGACCCCCCACCCACCGGGCCCGTAGAGGTCACCGGGTGGCTGCGCACCGGAGAGGTGAGTCTCGGACGTGACGTGCCCCGCCCGCAGCTGGTCAGCATCAACATCGCGGACGCCCACGCCCAGGTGCCGTCGCTGAGCGACGTGGACGCCTACGTCGTGCTCGGCAGCCAGCAGCCCGCCACCGTCGACGCCGGCCATCCCCTGGAGCCCCTCCCGCGCCCGGAGGAGGACCTGGGCCCGCACCAGGCCTACGCCTACCAGTGGTGGCTGTTCATGCCCGGCGGCCTACTGTTCGTCTTCTTCGCGATCCGACGGCAGGCCGCCGCGCTCCGGGAGTCGCAGAGCGGTCCGGACGCTGTCCCGCCGCGCCCGAAGAAGGTCCGCATCTGGGACGAGGAGGACGCCTGACGCGGGCTCGGGAGGTCACGGGCCCTCGGCCTCGTACGCTCGCAGCAACGGCGAGCAGCGAGGAGGATCTGCGCGTCGCAGAGAGACTCGCGTCGCGGGCACCCCCGTCGCAGAGATCCACAGTCGCACAGATCCGACTCGCACGGACGCGAGCCAGACGCTGTGCGTTGGGTCGGGAGGCGCCTCACGGGATTGCTCGAAGACGGCTCCGCGGCTGAGTCACTCCCTGACCCAACGCACAGGGCGCGGGAAGAACCTCGGTCCACGCACCTGGAGCCGCAGCCCGCCTGCCTCAGCCCGGCTGCCCGTCTGTCTCAGCCTGGAGCCACGGCCCGGCTGCCCCGCCGGCGTCGACGCACGACGCGGGCAGACAGCAGGTGAGAGGCGCCGCTGGAGACCGGGCCGGGCCGCTCAGACGTGGTCGAGGGCGTCGGTGCCGAGCTCTTCGAGGTCGACCGGGCGGGTCCTCTCGGCGCGCTGGACGGCCTTGTCGTCGAACTGCGTCGCGTGCAGGTCGGCGTAGAGGCCACCCGCCGCGAGCAGCTCGGAGTGGCGGCCGGTCTCGACGACGCGCCCGTGCTCCAGGACGACGATGAGGTCGGCCTGGCGGATGGTCGAGAGACGGTGCGCGATGACGATGGAGGTGCGTCCTTCGAGGGCCGCGTCCAGGGCCCGCTGCACGGCGACTTCGGACTCGGAGTCGAGGTGGGCGGTCGCCTCGTCGAGCACCACGACGTCGGGGGCCTTGAGGAGCAGCCGGGCGATGGCCAGGCGCTGCTTCTCGCCGCCGCTGAGGCGGTGACCGCGGTCGCCCACCACGGTGTCGAGGCCCTCGGGCAGCTCGTCGACGAGCTGGCTGATCTGGGCGGCGCGCAGCGCAGCCTGGATCTGGTCGTCGGTGGCGTCGGGACGGGCATACAGCAGGTTCGCCCGGATCGTGTCGTGGAAGAGGTGCGCCTCCTGGGTGACGACGCCGACGCGGTCGCGCAGGGACGTCATGGTCACGTCGCGCAGGTCGGTGCCGCCGATGCGGACCGCGCCCTCGCTGGGGTCGTAGAGCCGCGAGACGAGCGAGGTGAGGGTCGTCTTGCCCGCCCCGGATGGACCCACGAGCGCGACGAGGTGCCCGGCGGGTGCGGACACGGTCACGTCGTGCAGGACGTCGCCGCTGCCACGCCGGTCGCCCGAGGCGACCGACTCGAGCGAGGCGAGGGAGACCTCGTCGGCCGAGGGGTAGCGGAACGACACGTGGTCGAGCTCCACGCCGAGGGGGCCGGTGGGCAGCGGGACGGCATTCGGGCGCTCCTTGACGAGCGGCTCGAGGTCGAGCACCTCGAAGACACGCTCGAAGGAGATCAGCGCCGTCATGATGTCGACGCGGACGTTGGACAGCGATGTCAGCGGCCCGTAGAGGCGGGCGAGCAGCGCAGCCAGGGCGAGCAGGGTGCCCACCGACAGCGACCCGTTGACCGCCATGACGCCGCCGAACCCGTAGATCATCGCGGTGGCCAGGGCGGCGACGAGCGTCAGCGCGGCCATGAACACCGTGCGGTTGAGGGCGATCTGCACGCCGATGTCGCGAACGCGGCCGGCCCGGTCGGAGTACTCGGCCTCCTCGCGCGACGGCGTGCCGAAGAGCTTGACGAGCAGGGCCCCGGCGACGTTGAACCGCTCGGTCATCCGGGTGCCCATGTCGGCGTTGAGGGTCATCTGGCGGTGCGCGAGGCTCGCCAGACGCCGGCCCATGAGCTTGGCCGGGATGAGGAAGAGCGGGACGAGCAGCAGCGAGCCGAGGGTCAGCTGCCAGGAGAGGGCGACCATGGCCCCGACGACGAGCACGACCGACACGACGTTGGACACGACGTTGGACAGCACCGAGGTGAACGCCTGCTGGGCGCCGACGACGTCGTTGTTGAGCCGGGACACCAGCGACCCGGTCTGCGCGCGGGTGAAGAAGGCGATCGGCTGGCGCAGCAC
>Ga0308173_10001773_pt1 | contig 11074 bp, 13 predicted proteins | sample PhyPR1_FD_203716 | JGI IMG/M metagenome (GOLD analysis project Ga0308173, IMG submission 203716) | Soil microbial communities from UC Gill Tract Community Farm, Albany, California, United States - DLSLS.P.R1 | ecosystem: Environmental > Terrestrial > Soil > Agricultural land | place: USA... | reverse complement strand
AACTTCAAACTCCAGGCTGAAAAGCGAAACCTCTCGTAAACTGGACCGTGTTACGTGCGTGCGTCATTCAGTTTGCGCGGTCGCCCTTACGCTCCTCCGGTGGGGCGAGGGATTTCCATGAGTGTTCTTCGTGATCGAGGATCACGGTGCGGGGAAGGAGTTCGATTTCGTGGCCGCCGAGGTTGAAGGTGAGCGTGCCGGGGAGGAAGGTGGTGTCCATGAAGATGCATTGCCCGAACGGAACCGGATAAGGCACGGGTTTCGGGGCTTGGAACGTCAGTGATACGGGCAACGGGGATGCCTTTGTGCCGGGAACATTAGTAGTCGATGACGTCGTGGGCGGGAGGACGATTGGCACGTTGGTCAGGCCGAGGTTTGACTGATTCACGATTAGCAATGGAGCGCCGACGGAGTTGGTGGTGAAAGTGACTTGCCACGGGCCTTTGTGCGTCCGGCGATGCTCGATCCAACTGTAGGAGATGACGTAAACGACGATCGCAATTCCGAAGGCGATGAGGAAGTGTTTCGCCGGATTCTCCCGCTTCATGGATTAAGATTCGGGACCATTGTTTCAAATGGGCGGCTACAAGGGGATGCGCCGGTCATAGATGGTGAACGCCCGTTTCGAGGACGAGAACGAGGAGGAAAGAAAGGATGAGCTGCTCCCAGTGGTTTACTCGGCCACAGCGAGGTCCATGTCGCGCGTGTAGTAAAGGATCCGACCGCAGTTGCTGCACGTAATAAGGTCAGCCTGAGCCTGGCATGACACGAGCAACTGGGGAGGCAACTTCATATGACAGCCCCCGCAGACGCCGTGCTGAACGCCGACGACGACATTTTCGCCCTTGTGCTTGACCAGGCGCTCGTAGCGGGAGCGGGCTCCTTCGTCTACGGCTGATGCGAGTTCCTCGCGATTCGCTTCCAATTCGGCCAGCTCTTTCTTCAGATTTTGTTCGCGCGCGCCAAGCTGGCCGATTTGGTCATCGACCAATTTCTTCGCGTCATTGGAAGCCTGGGTGGCCCGGAGGACTTCTTTTTGAGCCGTCTCAGCTTCTTCCATCAAAGTGAGTTCTTTGTTTTCCGTTTCGAAAATGGCGGCCTTGCAGGTGTCAATTTCGTGAGCCAACGCGCGGTATTCCTCGTTTTTACGGGTTTGGAACTGCTGGTTCGCATATTTCCGAATCAGCTCCTTCTTGCTCTCGACCTCCAACTCCAGCTCTTTGCGTTGAGATTCGATTTCTCTGACCCGCGTCTTTGCGTGTTCGAGTCCGGATTGTGCCGCTCCTGCTTTGGCTTTCAGAGACTGGCGTTCCGGTTCGATGTGCATGAGTTCCCCCTTCACACGCCGAATTTTCCGGTCCCGGTCCTGAAGAATCAGAAGTTTTTCAATTGTATCGAACATGACAAGTATCGTAGCTACGCAGGGTATCGGGGTCGCGGGGCTAAGTCAACCTGGGGAACCGGACCGCGAACGGTCCCCGTTCGCAGCGGCCACGAACGCGCCAGCCAGTGGGGGGAGTAGTTCTTGCGACCCCTTCGTATTCGGACGCGCTGCGAGCGGGGGACCGCTCGCGGTCCGGCATTGAATGCGGGGATGATTTGTCTAAGATCCCGGCGATGTCTGGCTCTCCGAGGGAACGCACCGCGATTACTTACCGCTGCGAAAAGTGGCGAGCAATCGCCGCCGGCATCAATGAAGCAGCAGCCACTTTGTTCCTGCTTTTAATCGCGGTGCGTGCCTATGAGGCGGGCCCATTGGCAAAAGCGCTCGTGGCTGGCGGCGGCAGCGTCGGTCTTTTGCTGGCGCCGTGGCTCGTGAGGACGGTCGAACAAGCGTGCTGGCCGGTGACGAAAGCTGCGTCACGGCTGGCGCTGCTCGGCGCGGCCAGCTTTTTGGTGATGGCGGTTGTCCCGACGCTGCCGGTCTTCGTAGGAGGCTGTGTCGTCGCGCTGGCGACTTCCTCCGCCGCTATTCCGCTGATGACGCAGATTTATCAGGAGAACTATCCCGACCGGGAGCGAGGAAAACTGTTTTCACGGACAATGATGCTGCGGATCGGGACGACTGCTTTGTTTAGCGATCTCGCGGGGCGCTTTCTTTCCGGGCACCTTCAATCGTTTCGGTGGCTGCTTGTGATTTTTGCGGCGGCCTCCGCGCTCGGCGCGTTTTGCCTGGAACGTTGTCCGTCGCGTCCTTTGACGGCTTCGGGCGGAACTCATCCGTTCCACGCTTTTCGATTCCTGCGCGAGGACCGGATTTTCCGGCAAACGATTATTTCCTGGGTTTTTCTGGGATTCGCTACGCTGATGATGGCGCCCTTGCGGGTCGAGTACCTGGCCAATCCACGATATGGCGTTCGGATCCATGCGGAAGTCCTCACCGCGGGGTTCATCGCGCTGATTACGGGCGTGATTCCGAATGTGACAAGACTGATCCTCAATCCAGTTTGGGGCTGGCTCTTCGATCGGATGAATTTCTTCGTCCTTCGCATCACGCTCAACTTCGGATTCGTGCTTGGGATTGTTTCCTTTTTTACGACCGGGAGCCTGTTGGGCTTGATTATCGGCGCGATTCTCTTTGGCATCTCCAACGCGGGTGCGGATGTCGCCTGGAGTTTATGGGTGATCAAGTTTGCGCCGCCGGAGCGCGTGGCTGACTACATGTCGGTACATACTTTTTTCACCGGCATTCGCGGCCTGGCCGCGCCGCTCACGGCCTTTTACCTGGTGGCCAAACTTGCGCCGCAAACGCTGGGGTGGATCAGCGTGGGGCTGATCATTGTGGCCTGCTCGTTTCTTGTTCCAGAGATTAAATTCGGCAAGAGCCGGCGGCCTGCTGCCGCGCTCGTCCAGGAAATCTCAGAATGAATCGAGCCGCCTTTCAGGCGGTCGCGTGCTGCTCGTGCGCTTTGCGGTTGGAGCGAGTCAACCCGAACCGTTCATCGACGGGTAAAGGGACGTTGTATCGAGGATCATCAAAAGCAAACACCAGCTCGACATTCCGTAAGCGCGCATCCTTTACGAAACGGAGCGCGCGTTCCGGCAGCTTGAAATCGAAAGCTTCACTTGCATCCGCTGTCCAATCGGTTGGTCCTTGAAAATAAGCGCCCGTTCGAGCATTCCGCAAAATCGTTTTCATACATTGCAATCTCCCCAATAGAACTTAGTTTTTACCACATTCGAGAAACTCTCCCAGTGGGGTGCTCACCCACTATCTAAAAAATCTCCTCAATCACGAAAGTTTTGGAACTGCAACGACACCGGAAATTCTTTTGCGCGTACGGCTGCAATGACGGTTTGCAGTTCGTCCCTGCTCTTGCCGGTCACGCGGATTTCGGCGCCCTGAATTTGCGTGGTGACCTTGAACTTGCCATCTCGAATGAAAGCGGTGACTTGCTTGGCAACCTCGGTTTCAAGGCCCTGCTTGATCTTGATCACCTGCCGGGCATGGCCAAGCGGTGAAACCTCGGGCTCGGGTCGCTCCACGTTTTTTAAGCTCACATTGCGCTTGGCGAGTTTGCCAATGACGATCTCGGACAAGGCGCGGATTTTGAACTGGTCGGTTGCGGATAGTTTGATCTCGTCTTTTTCGAGAACGATTTCGGCGTTGCTTCCTTTGAAATCAAATCGATTGGCCAACTCCTTTTTGGCCTGGTTCACCGCGTTTTCGATTTCCATCGAACTGACCTGCGAGACGATATCGAACGAGGGCATGGAAAGAAGTAGAAAGGAAAATCCGAAGGGACGCCGACCGCTATTGCTTCACAACCTGAACTCTTCCGGCAGCAGAATCGTAATCGAGTTTTGTTCCGAAGGGTGTCTCGGGAATTTTTGGGAGATACTTTTCTGTTACCAACTCGTTCAGGTCTTTGGGGTTCCGGCCCTTCTCTACATTGAAAAGGCTGATGGCTTTGTCGATGGCGGCGGTGTCCACAACTTTCACCGCGTCCTGCTGCCCTTTGGCGGCGGCGCGCAAATAATCGCCGGGAGCATCCGCAATGCTGCCGCCGCTCGACGAAGAATTTGTGCCGCCGGCGGAAGAAGCCGATTTATCGCCGCAACCTGCGACGAAAGACCCAAGCGCCAGGATTACAGCGAGAGATTTCTTCATATACTGAATGAGCGCAAAAAATAAAAGAGCCGGGCATAGTTACCCCTGCCCGGCTTGATGACATTCCCAAATTGTTTAAGGGGCAATGTCCTACTTGTTCGTAGTGGTAGTACTGGGAGCAGTTTGAGCGTTCGTCGAAGCAGTAGGAGTAGTATCTGTCTTACTGCCGTTGTCACAACCAGTCAACATTGCGCCCATCACGAGCCCCAATAGTACGATAAGGGTGTATAACCGTTTCATAGTCGGGCTAACGTTTACCAAAAGCCAAAACCTTACAAGCAAAAAAACCCCTTATTCCGTTTATCTCTTTTGAGCCATTTCGGCTGGAAAACGCAGAAAATGCAAGCCAGCAGCGGCTTAGGGCAGGTTTCAGCTAGTCAGTTGGCAAACCTCGTGGGGTTAAAACCTACCTGCCCTGAGGTAACAAGAATGACCGGTCAGGCCGAGCCTTCCTCAAAAGCTCGTGGCGGGACGAAAGGCGAGTGCTCACACGTCAATCACAGGCCCATCGTCTTTTGGAGGCCGGCGCTGCTTGCGCTCAACGCGCACGCGGGAGTTTCCGCTGCCGGTGAGAGTGTTCAGGATAAGTGAGACGATGCTGATAATAAGAGCGCCCCAAAAGGCGGCGGAGAAACTGTCGACGTAGAAATGTGGACGCAGGATATAGCCGACGAAATAAAGAATAAGCGCGTTGATGACGAGCAGGAAAAGACCAAGGGTGAAGATCAGCAGGGGCAGAACGAGAATCAACAATGCAGGCCGAATAATCGCGTTGATGATGCCCAGAATGAGAGAGGCGACACAGAGGTCGAAGGCGGTGGTGTAATGGATTCCCTTGACTACATAGACGGCCACCAACACGGCGAGCGTGTTGATTAACCAGCTTTGTATGAATTTTTTCATCGGCCTTTGCCCCGGGACAAGGTGCGACAATTGGAGTGAGGGGACAAGCGGCGAGTTCGTTCGTGTCGCGAGTTCATTCGAAGAAACCCGTATAAACTCCAAAACCAAACCCCAAAGTTGAAGGGTAATGGCTTCACCAGACCAGACCTGAGGACGCAACCCTTTCAGCGTTTGAACTTTGGTGACGCTAACTTTTGTATTTCCTAAGCGTCTTGCGAACTTCAGACGCGCTGCGGCTGGTCCCGAGGACGGGACAAAGCCGCGGTCCGGTCTTGCAATATTCGGCTTAAGTTTGGGGTCCAGGGGTTGCGACGAGAATGCGGGAGGCAGCGCAAAATTCGATGGTCGTGGATGGGAGGCTTGCCGGCAGTAAGCAGAATTGGCCAGCGCTTAGCGCAAGAAAACTTGAGTCGGTTTTTACTGTTGCGGTGCCAGTCAGAGCACAGAGAATTTGCAGGTCGCCGGTCTTGAACACGGTTTGGGCGGGAGAGCCACTCTCCCAACATTCAACGGTGAAGAGCGGGTCGTGCACTAGAATGTCGACTTTGAAATCCCCGGTGTGTCGGGATTCGGGTCGAACCAGGCCAGGTTCGAAGTCATTGAAATCGATGCTGGCCAGCGATTGCGGAATGTGAAGTTCCCGGGGCTTGCCATCGAGGCCGACGCGGTTCCAATCGAACACCCGGTAAGTTGTATCCGAGTTTTGCTGGATTTCGAAAATGACCAACCCTGAGCCGAGCGCATGGACCCGGCCACTGGGAAGGAACATCGTATCACCGCTTTTAACGGGGACGCGATGAAAACAATCAGCGACGGTGTCGTCGGCAATCTTCTTCTCGAACTGGGCGGGGGTGACGCCGCGCTTTAGACCAACGTAAAGTTCGGCGCCGGGAGCCGCATCAGCGATGTACCACATTTCGGTTTTGGGTTCACCTTTAAGCGCGGCGGCTTTAGGGCCGGGTGGATGGACCTGGAGCGAAAGCTTTTCTTGTGCGTCCAGAATCTTCACAAGAAGAGGAAACGACGAGCCAGGCCTGTAAGCGGGGCCGAGCAGTTCCTGTCCATGATGTTGCATGAGCCAGCGGAGATCTTTACCGGCCAGCGGGCCATTGGCGATCACGCTCGCATCCCCAGGGCGGTCGCTGATCTCCCATGATTCACCAACCGGCACTTCCGGAGGCAACTGCTTGCGGTACAGACGTTCGAGGTTGCGCCCGCCCCAAACACGTTCCTTGAGGATGGGATGAAAGGTCAGGGGGTAAAGCATCCGAAGAGTTGGATTAGTGGATGAATGGATTGAACGACTGATGAATTGAATGAATGGTTATCCGTCCCTTTGAAACCCACCAATCCATGGTGTTATGCCGCTGAGGCCTGGGCAGGTTCGGCGGGGGCGGCAGGTTTTTCGGCGAAATGGCCGTACGCGCGGAACTTCTGGTAGCGCGCTTTCAGGCGGTCGGCGGGATTCATCTGGAGGAGTTGTTCGAGATGACGAAGGAGATGTTCGCGAACAGTTACGGAAGTTTTGTCTGGGTCAGTATGAGCGCCGCCGAGAGGTTCGGGGACGATCTCGTCGACCAACCCCAGCTCCAATAAATGTTTGGCAGTAATCTTGAGAGCCTCCGCGGCTTTGGCGGCGGCGGCGCGATCTTTCCAAAGAATCGCCGCGCAGCCTTCCGGGCTGATGACGGAGTAGTACGCGTTTTCGAGGATGAGAACACGGTCGGCAACGCCAATCCCAAGCGCTCCACCAGAACCGCCTTCGCCGATGACCGCGGCCACAATCGGCACTTCAAAAAGCATCATCTCTCGCAGGTTCACCGCGATGGCTTCGGCGATGTGGCGTTCTTCAGCGCCAATTCCCGGATAAGCGCCGGCGGTATCGATGAGCGTGATGATTGGCAGCCGGAATTTCTCGGCCAGTTTCATCAGCCGCAACGCTTTGCGGTATCCTTCTGGATGAGCTGAGCCGAAATTGCGCAGAATGTTTTCCTTGGTGTCGCGGCCTTTTTGCGTTCCGATGACCATGACCTTGTGCGGGCCGAGACAGGCGAATCCGCCGACCACAGCGCGGTCTTCAGAATATAGACGATCACCGTGCAGCTCCGAGAAATCGGTGAAGGCGGAATTCAGGTAGTCGAGGGAAAAGGGCCGTTTGGGATGGCGGGCAATTTTAATCCGGTCCCAAGCGCTCAGGTTTGAAAAGATCTGGCGCTTGGTTTCCTCAATCTTCTTTTCGATCAGCGCGATTTCGTCCTGGACGTTGAGTCCAGGAGTCTCGGGATGTTTTTTCAACTCCTCGAGCTTGGCTTGCAATTCGGCAATCGGCTTTTCGAAGTCGAGATGATGTTTCATCGGGCGGGAATTTAGCGGTATTTGCAGGGCCAATCAACGAGTTACTGAAGGGCGGCCCGGAGCTTGGCGGCAATATCGCGCAATGCTTCGGGGACCACGGTTGCGCCGGCAATGACCGGCATGAAGTTAGTATCGCCCTCCCAGCGAGGGACGATATGGATGTGCAAATGGCCAAGGATGCCTGCTCCCGCGACTTTGCCGAGATTGATGCCGATGTTGAAACCGTTCGGCTTCATCACCTGGGTCAGCGCGTTTTGGCAGCGGCGGGTAAGCTTCATCAGGTCCATCATTTCTTCATCGGTGAGGCCGTTGAGATCAGCGGCTTTTTTGTAAGGGACCACCATCAGATGACCACCGGTATAGGGGAAGGCGTTGAGCAACGCAAAACAGGTGCGATCACGGGCGATGACGTGGTTGGCTTCGTCATCGTTCGACTGGGCGATGCGAGTGAACAGCTCGGAGCTATCGGAAGCTTTGGGCGACAGAATGTAATCGATTCGCCAGGGGGCGTGGAGCGGTTCCATGCGAAAGACGGTAGCGGGCGGGGGGGCGTAAGTCAAAACTGACGGGGAGAGTGGCTGAAAGGTCCACTCTAAGATTGCCAATGCGGAAACGATTTGGCCAAGATGATGCGGTGAATTTTCGCGAAAAGATCGTGGCCTGGGATGAGTTGCCGAAATGGCGGACGGCAATGCGCAACAGCGGCAGGAAGCTGGTGGTGACGAATGGGTGCTTTGACCTGCTGCATCTCGGCCATGTCAGTTATCTGGAGACAGCGCGGAACCACGGAGACGCTCTCTTGATCGGAGTCAACGGTGATGAAGCCGTAAGGCAATTGAAGGGCGCCGACCGGCCGGTGAATCAAGAATATGACCGGGCGGCGGTACTGGCAGCGCTGGAGAGCGTGGATGGAGTTTGCGTTTTCCCTGAGCGGACCGCCACGCGGTTTCTGGCGGCGGCGCAGCCAGATGTTTACGTCAAAGGCGGCGATTATACGCTGGAAACGCTCAATGTGGATGAACGGCGAACAGTCGAGCAGGCTGGCGGAAAAATTGTGCTCATTCCGTTCGTCCCTGGCAAATCCACCACCGCCTTGCTGAAAAAAATCTCGCGGCTTTAGCGGGCAATTGTGGACATCCTGGTTATCTCGCTGGCCGGCATCGGGGACACACTATTTGCCACGCCGCTCATTCACGAGTTGCGGCTGAACTTTCCTGATTCGCGCATCGATGCGCTGGTGATGTATCCCGGTTCGCGGGATGTGCTCGAGGGAAATCCGTTCCTGAATACAATCCATCAGAAGAACCTGATTCGCGTTGGCACGGTCGAAGGCCTGCGGTATCTGGCAGGTTTGCGCCGCAACAAATACGATGTCTCATTGAATACGCATCCGCAGAGCCGGATTCATTATCGGCTCGCCGCGCGAGTGGTCGGAGCCGCCGAACGGATCAGCCACAAGTACCATCACGCATCATTCTTCGACAGGCTGCTGGTGAATCGAAGTTTGCCGCAGGATTACCAGCGTCATGCCGTCGAAAACAATCTGGCGCTGCTTCAGTTTCTGAATGTGAAACCGAAGTTGCCGCGGCATGAGTATGAGCTGTATCTCACGGCTGCGGAAAATGCGTGGGCGGACGACTACCTGCGCTCGAACCAGCTTGCGGGCCGAACGCTGGTCGGCATGCACGTCGGGTCGGGTGGGACCAAGAACCTGGCCCTGCGGCGGTGGCCGTTGAAATACTACATCGAATTAATACAGACGCTGAAGCGTAAACGGCCGGACTGGAAGGTTCTGTTGTTTGGTGGACCGGAGGAGGAGCAGGCGCATAAGGAAATCGCCGAGCAACTCGATACCCGGACGTTTCTGCAACCGAAAAGCAGCGACTTGCGCCAAGCCGCCGCGCTGGTAGCTAAATGCGAACGTTTTCTGAGCGTTGATACGGTTTTCATGCACATTGCGGCCGCCATGAAGGTCCCGCGGCAGTTCGTGATTGAGACGCCGACCTGGAACAAACCGATCGAGCCGTATCGCGATTCGTTCGTTCTGATTCCGAATCCAGCCATAGCGGGAAAGCACCTGGATTACTATCGCTACGATGGCGGCGATATTCGCGGAACCGCCCAGGAGATCACCAAGTGCATGGAATCGGTTTCGGTGGATGCGGTGGCGAAGGCGATTACCTCAGCGTGAAACGACTATGAAGATCATCACTGACGAACGTTGCACGGGTTATGAGCAACCCGGGCACCCGGAGCGCCCGGCAAGGATCAGCATGACTGTGAAGTTGCTCAGGGAGCAAAGTGAGTTACCGATCCAGTGGCTGAAGCCGACGCCGGCAGCGGATGAGCGAATCTTGCGCGCGCATACCCCCGAGCACCTCGCAAGATTAAAGGAGCCCACGGATTTCGATGCTGATACGCCCTACTTCAAGGGCATCGACGATTATGCGCGCGCATCAGCAGGCGCGGCTCTGGAGGCGGCGCGGCTTGCATCGAAGGGCGAGCGCGTGTTCAGCTTGATGCGTCCACCGGGGCATCATGCCATGCGAACCCGGGCCATGGGGTTCTGTTATCTGAATAATATTGCGATCGCGGCTTTGGAAGGGCGGGCGCTGGGTGCGAAACGCGTAGCGGTTTATGACTTTGATGTGCATCACGGCAACGGGACAGAAGCCATCCTGAGGAAAGAGCCCGGCACCGCATTTTTTTCGATTCACCAGTTCCCGTGTTATCCAGGCACCGGGGGTCGAAATGTGGGGCAGAATTGCTTCAATTATCCGGTGCCGCCGCAAACCCCCCGAACCGAGTATCGGCACGTGCTGGAGAGCGCACTCGACCACCTGAAATCCTTCAAACCGGACCTCATCGGAGTTTCAGCAGGTTTTGATGCCTACGGGCGGGATCCGCTGGCGCAGGAGACACTTGAAGCAGAAGATTTTCAATGGATTGGGGAGTCTCTGCGCAAACTTGGCATCCCTATGTTCAGCCTGCTTGAGGGGGGATACAGTGACGATTTGCCGGAACTGATCTTCGCCTATCTGCGCGGTGTTGAGGGATAAAATGAGAAAGGCCGGATTAAATCCGGCCTTTTCCAACACATCTACAATGAGAACACAGCTAAATCTGGCTTACCTTTCGATGCGGCGCCGCAGACACGCGCCGACCGGCCACACACAAGGCTCGGTTACTGCGTTTTTGCATCGTTAACACGCCATTACCTTAGCTTAAAGGGCAGGACGTGCCAGTCACCAGTACTGGGGACACTCAGTGCGGTAGGGTCCTAATTAGGACACTACCCTCAGTGCACAAACGGCCTGAGAAACTCAGGCAGTGTTAGCCGCAATTCCTGAAAATGGTCATTCAGGATATTCTGAACCCATTTTTTCGAAACCTTCATCTCATGAACTACGAGATAACTGTCCCCGCCCTTTTTTTCGATACGGTAACGCGCGTGCGAGATAACAAACGGTTCGCGTTCGCCGCGAAGAAGAATCTCAGCGGTGAACTGTTGCTCCTTCATGTTCAACGAAAAGTCGCGAAGTTCTCCATAGCGCTCCACTTTGGGGCGCAACGCCATGACAATGGCTTTGGAGATCGCGGCGTCTTTGAGCCTGGCAAGAGTTGAACGACCCACTTGAGCACCAGTGCTATTGGCGTTCGTATTCGCCTTTGCCAAGCCGCTTGAAGACGGTGAATCCCGCCTTT
>Ga0308173_10001772_pt1 | contig 11074 bp, 5 predicted proteins | sample PhyPR1_FD_203716 | JGI IMG/M metagenome (GOLD analysis project Ga0308173, IMG submission 203716) | Soil microbial communities from UC Gill Tract Community Farm, Albany, California, United States - DLSLS.P.R1 | ecosystem: Environmental > Terrestrial > Soil > Agricultural land | place: USA... | reverse complement strand
GCAGCCGGCCCCGCGGTGGGATCCGCCCGGTGAGCGCCTCGAGCAGCGCGTCGTCGCTCGTGCCGTAGCTCGCGACCAGGGCGGTGGCCACCGGCAGCAGCGGGGTGAGCACGGCCGGCCGGTCGAGCACGACGTCGATGACGAGGCGGCAGTGCGCGGCGATCCGCTGCATCCGCACGACCAGGCCGGGCGGGAAGTCGAGCGACCCGGCGTGGAACCACGACTCGAGGAACAGGTCGGACCGGGGCTCGAACGGCGCCATCAGCCGCACGAGGGCGACGTCGGCGTCCTGCGGGCGGCCCACCGGGATGCCGTGTCGCGCCACCACCTCGGGCGCCAGGTTCTCGGCGTAGATGCGCAGGCCGCCGGCGAGCGGGAGGACGGGACCGGCATCCGTGGCCTCGTTGGTCAGCACGGTGACCGAACGGGCCTGGGCCTCGTACCCGGCGGCCCGGAAGTCCTCGCGGCCGACGATGCGGGCCGCGGCCTCCTCGTCGACGAACGGGTCGTCGAAGAGCCCGAGGCGGAACTTCACCGCGAGCAGGCGGCGGGCCGACGCGTCGATCCGCGACTCGGTCACCCGGCCCTGCTCCACGAGGTCGAGCAGCACCTCGACGCACTCCTCGCCGCCGAACTGGTCGGCCCCGGCGAGCAGGATGCGCTCCATCCGCTCGTGCGGGTCGAGGTGCTCGACGCCCCAGGCCCGCGCCGGAAGCACCTGGTCGCCGACGTGGTTGTCGTTCACCAGCTCCCAGTCGGTGAGCACCACCCCGTCGTAGCCCAGCTGCTCGCGCAGCATCCCGGTGACGACCTGGGCGTTGAAGCCGAACCCGACCTCCTCGATCGGCACACCATCGACGACGAGCCCGACCGGCATCCCGTAGTAGGGCATGACCGCGGCGGTGCCCGCCTCGATGACGGCCGGGAACGGTGCCAGGTGGTCGGCGAACCGACCTCCGGGGTAGACCTGTTCGCGCCCGTAGGGGAAGTGGGCGTCCTCGCCGTCCTGCTGCGGGCCGCCACCGGGGAAGTGCTTCGAGGTGCAGGCGACGCTGTGCGGGCCGAGCACCTTCTGCTGGAACCCCTCGAGGTAGGCCGTGCCCAGCTCGGTGACGAGAGCGGGGTCCTGGCCGAAGGTGCCGGCCTGCCGCCCCCAGCGCGGTTCGGTGGCGAGGTCGAGCGTGGGGTGCAGTGCAGCCCGGATGCCCACGGCGACGTACTCCTGCCGGGCGATGTCGGCGAACTCGCGCACGGCACCGGTGTCGCGCAGGGCGGCGAGGCCGAGCGGCTCGGGCCACTGCGAGAACGCCTTCGCGGTGAACGAGACACCCGCGTTCTCGATGAACGCGTGCCGGGGGTCGGTCGAGATGGTGACCGGGATGCCGTGCGGCCCGCGCTCGGCGACGGCCTGCAGGGCGTTGTGCCAGCGGGCCGCCATCCGCGCGTCGTCGAGGGCGTGCACGTTGAAGTGGGTCAGGTGCTTGTCGAGCACGGCCACGCTCGTCGGGGACTTGCTGATCACACCCGGAGCCTCGATGACCGTGCCGTCGGAACCGGCCTCGATGACGGTGTGGAACATCAGGCCGACCTTCTCCTCGAGGCTGAGGCGCCCGAGCAGGTCCTCCACCCGCGCCTCGACGTCGAGGCGCGGGTCCTCGTAGGGGTCCATCTCGCCATTGCCGTTGAGGTCGCGGAACCGGACCCCGTCGGGGCCGACGAGCCACGGGAGGCGCGGCAGGGAGGTGGTCATCAGGACGTCCCCGGCAGGACGACCTCGAGCTCGCCGCCGCCCGGGCGCAGGGCCTCCTCGAGGTCGGCCAGCTCGACGACCAGCCCGCCGAGGCGGTAGGGGTTCGCCGAACGGGTCGTGCGCAGGTCGCGTCCGCCGAGGCGGACCGCGGAGGGTCCGTGGCCCCCGCCGCCCACGCGGTAGCGGACCCGCAGCAGGCCCCCCGCGAGCGGCACGCTGGCGGTCAGCCCGTCCAGCCGGGCCGGGATGACGGGGTCGATCTCGACCTGCCCCGCCCGCCGGCGCACGCCGAGCATCGAGTGCACGACGACCCGGAGCAGGACCCCGGGCCCCGAGGAGTAGATCCGCCAGCCGCCCTCCAGACCCGTGGCGCCCGTGAGCACCTCGGCGTACCGGGCGGCGAACTCGTCCCGGTCGAGGCAGGCCGCATCCGAGCTCGACGGGTAGGTGTTCGCCTGGCGCCGTCGGGCCCCCGGCACCACGGCCACCGTGGCCGGGGGCAGCACCTGCATCAGCCCCAGCCACAGGGCGTCGGCGTCGCCGCAGCGGGCCATCGCCTCGCACCAGCGCAGGTGCGCGTGCACGTACATCAGCCCGATCTCCCGGCCCACGAACGTCGCCGTCTCCGCGCGCTGGAAGTGGCCCATCAGCCCACCGGAGTAGGGAGGTGGCCGGTCGAAGAGCCGCACGCCGTCCACCCCCATGAGGTGCTCGCGGACCAGGGCGACGTGGTGGGCGGCCTCGTCGGCGTCGAAGAGGTCGTCGCCGAGCGCGTGGATCATCTGCAACGAGCCGTGCCTCAGCCCGGTCTCGCCGTCCTGCGGGTGGACCAGCAGGCGGCTCACCGCGACCAGCCCGAGCTGGTCCGGCGGCTCGAGCCGGGCGTACCCGGCCAGCTCGCCGTCGACCAGCAGGTGCCGCCGCAGGTCGCCGGCGACGGCCGCCGCCCGGGCACGCAGGGTGCCGACGAGAGCCTCCTCGCCGCCCACGACCGCCAGCCCGTCGGCGAGGGTGCGCAGCGACTGGTGGTGCAACGTCACGGTCCACGAGCTGCACATCGTCACGGCCATCGCCGGGTCGGCCGGTTGCAGCGAGTCGTTCCAGTCGCCGTGGCCGTACGCGACGAGGTGGGTCCCCGGCAGGAACTGCTCCTGGGCGACCTCGAGCGCGCGCTCGACGTGGGTGCGCACCGTCGAGGGCGGCCCGGGATCGGCGTCGGCCCCGGCGTACCAGGGCACCTTCTCGTCCAGGAGCGTGGCGTCCCCGGACGCCTGGAGGTAACGGCCGACGGCGAGGACGGGCCAGTGCACGACGTCACCGTGCGGCGGCTCCATCCGGACGTCCTCGTCGCCCGGGAGGAAGCCGAACGCCTGTGGCCAGGTGCCGTCGGTGTTCTGGGCGGCGAGCACGCGCAGCAGCAGGGCGCGCAGGTCGGCCTGCCGGTCCAGGGCGAGCAGCAGCTCGACCGGGCCCTGGGCGACGTCCCGCGTCCCCCAGGCACCTCCGGAGTACTGCTCGAGCCCGCGCGGCGAGAGGAAGTGCACCAGCGCGTCGCGCACCAGCCAGGGCAGGCTCACGTCGAGCGCTTCGGCCTCGGCCCGGGCCGGGGTGTCCGCCTCGCCGGCGACGTGCAGCGTGGTGACCGCCGGCCACCAGACGTCGGCCCCCGCACGCTCGGTGGTGTCCTCCCGGTCGTCGTGGACCGCGTCGCACACGGCGGCCCCCGCGGGGTCGACGGTGACCTCGACGTCCAGCCCCGGGCCGGCTGCCGTCCACAGGGTCACCACGGAGGACCCGCGGCTGGCGCCGTCGTCGAACAGCGGGCCGTCGTCACCGACGGTCAGTGCAGTGCCGCCGCGCAGCGTCATGGTGCCGCCGCGGAGCGCCACCGCGAGGCCGTCGGGCCGCTCGTGGACCTCGACCACCCCGGGAGCTGCGGGGAGGGGGTCGTCGCCGTCGGCCAGGTGCAGGGCGAGCATCACCCGCCGGTTCGGGCCGGACGTGACGCGCACGGACATCCGGACGACGTGCTCGGCGGTCGCGGCGGTCGTCCGGACCTCCAGGACACCACCGTCGTCCTCGTGCTCGGGGTCGACCACGTGCACCCACCGGGCGCCGTCGGGCGTCATCGCGAACGCGGACGGCAGGTCCAGCAGTCGCCACCGGCCCGCCACCTCCACGAACACGCGAACGCCGTGGTCGGGGTGCAGGCCCAGGTAGCCGCGCACGGTCGTCAGCAGCCGCTCGTCGGAGGCGTTCCCGCGCGTCAGGTACGACAGCGGGGACCCCGTCATCCAGCAGGTCACGGTGAGCGAACCGGGGTCCGGAGCGGCCGTGTCGCCGGTGCGCAGGATCGTCCCGTGGGGGCGAAGGACCTCCACCTCCTTGGCTCGGGTGACCACGTGCTCGTCGTCGGACGTGAAGAAGGACAGCACCGTGCCGTCGTCCCGGCGCTCGACGGCGCGCCACGGGCCCGGCCAGAGCCGTTCCAGCTCGGCATCGGCCACCGTCCGGGCGGTGAGGATGCGGTCGCGGTCGTACGCGCCGCTGGGGGCGGCGTGTGCCACCCGGGCCGTGGCCTCCCGCTGGGGCAGCATCGCGGCCAGGACCGCCGCCACGCTGCGGGCGAGGTCCAGCGCCTGGTGGACGAACCGGACGTCCGCCTCGGACGTGGCACCCGGGTGGTCGGGGACCAGGAGACCGGCGAACGACGTCGCCAGCGCTTGGCCCGGCTCCAGCCGCCACCGTTCGGTCTGCAGGGCTGCGAGGGTGTGCTCGTGCTGCCGTCGCCGCGACGGCAGGTCACCGCCGAGCCCCGCAGGGGGCTGCCCGGCCCGCGCGGCCACGCCGTGAACGTCGAGCGCGTCGGTCGCCCACGCCACCACCGGCGTCGTGCAGGCGAGCACGCACCACGGGGTCGTGCCCGACTGGGCCAGGTTCTGGCGCACCGCGAGGGCCGTGCCGAAGGCGTCACCGTGGAGCGGCGCGATGTCGAGGTACTGGCTCACGTACAGCTCGTTGGCGCGCAGCATCCCGGACGCGGCGAGGGCGACGTCGTGCGTGTGCACGAGGTCCATCTCGCGTGCTCCGGGCCCGTCGTTGCGCACGTCGACGTGCCACGCCCAGGCGCTTCGGGCCGGGTCGAGGGTGAGCACCACCCGCCAGCCGAGCGCGTCGGCGTCGCCCGTGACCACCAGGGCTCCGTCGTGGATGCCGGCGGCGGACCCCGACCCGGCCCCGAGCATCGGCCAGCTCCGGCCGCTCACCCGGTCGCGCAGCCACAGCTGCACCAGGGCAGGGGCGAAGGGTGAGGCGGCGTGCTGCACCAGCTCGACCCGGTCCGTGCCGAGGGACGCGGGGGCGCCGCCGTCCACGAGGACCGCACGCAGGCCACCGGAGGACTCGAGCACCCACGGCGGGCCGTCAACCCCCCGGCTCATGCGGTGGCCGCCATCAGCGCGCGCCCGCACGACGCGTGCCGCCGGACCCAGGCGGCAGCACGCGTCGCGAGTTCGTGGGGTCGGCTCACTCGTCGACGATTCCGGCGCCGAACTCCTCGATGCCGATGACCGGCCGCAGCGCCGCCTCGACGTCCGGGGTGCTGAAGGCCTTGCGCAGCAGGCCCTTTCCGAGCACGTTGCCCAGCGCGCCCATGACCATGGCCTGGTCGAGGGAGAGGTAGCGCCGGGCGATCGTGCCGCTGTGCACGGCCACCGCGTCGAAGAACCCGCCGGTGCCGTAGGCGCCGAGCTTGTCCTGGATCCTGATCAGGTTGGCCGTGGCGTCACCGCGCTCGAACATCATCGCCAGGAACGAGGCGTGCGGGGTGACGACGCCGTCGCCGTAGGTGGGGTTCGGGTTCGTGGCGGGGCGGCAGTCGCCGAAGCCGACGTCGAGGTTGGTCTTCTCCTGGTCGGAGAAGTAGCCCTCGGGGTTCAGACCGAGCGCGTCGACGCCGTACTCGCGGTAGCCGCCGGCGGGGTTGCTCGACGGCGAGAAGCCCCAGTAGCCGTACTTGGCGTCGTCGAGGCCGTGCTCGCGCTCGGCGCGCACGTGCAGGGGGTGGTTCACGCCCCAGCTGCGCGGCGCCCACTTCTCCTCCGGCACGAAGACGGCTGGCATGAGCTCCTCGAACATGCTTCCGCCCCAACCAGGTACGACGTGCATGCCGCGGTAGGTGTAGGCGCCCTCGTAGACGTCGATCCCCAGGTAGGTGCGGGTCTCGCCCACGGGCTGCATCTCGTGCCACGACCAGTCGCAGGTGGCCGGGAAGGTGCGCCACGGTGCGTAGTAGTGGTGGCCCGGCACCTGGCCGGTGAGGATGCCGAGGTAGCTCGTGATCCGGGTCTCCGACACGATCGTGTCGTAGTGGTGGGTGGTCAGCCAGACGTCGTCGCCACCGATGTGGGTGCCGAGGAAGGTACCGCCGGGGCGGCCGTCGGCGAACGGGTAGAAGCCACCGTGCATCAGCCCACCGGGGCGGCTGCTGGGGTGGCCGGGGATCTCGCCGGCGTCGTAGAAGGCGTCCCAGCGCATCCGGTCGAACAGGGCGGCGGCCAGCGGCGCGGCAGCGCCCCCGGAGTTCTTGACCACGAGCAGCGCCGCGCCGAGCCAGCCGCTGTCGACGCTCGACACGAACGGCTCGACGTGGCTGCCGTCCTCGGGCCAGGTGTGCAGCGTGTTACCGGTGGCCGGGTCGTACCAGTTGAAGAACATGCCGCTCGGCTCGTGGTGCTCCATCGAGCCCAGGGTCGTCAGCGTGCGCGTGAGGCGCGCGGTGCACTCGCTGGAGGAGATGATGCCGAGCTCGCGGGCCACGATCGCCGACCACAGGTAGCCACCGATGTTGGTGGGCGAGGTGTAGCCGGAGCGGTCGGAGGCGGCCAGCGACTCGCGGATGTTGTCGGCCGGCAGGCCGGTCGCCGGCGGTGTCATGGCGGCCAGGCTGCGCCAGGTGTCCCGCGCCCAGCGCTGCAGTCGCGAGTTGGAGGCGCCGGTCACGGCATCCGGCAGGGATCCGGTGCGCATCGTCGCCTGGGCCTGCGGGCTGAGCCCGAGGGCCGCGAGCATCGCGGTGCCACCGACGATGAAGTGGCGACGGCCGGGGGTGGCCAGGCCGCGCTCGACGCGGGACGCGCCGGTGGGCGTGGACGAGGAGGCGGGGACGGTCGGGTCGGACATGGTCGGCCTTTCGTGCGTGGTGGTTCGCGCGCCGTCCGGGGTCGCCGGGCGGCACGCGACGGGTGGCTACTTGATGCCGGTGGTGGCGATGCCCTCGATGAACTTGCGCTGGAAGGCGAGGAACAGCAGCAGGATCGGCGTCACGACGACGGTCGCCCCGGCGAGGAGCAGGCCGTAGTTCGTGGAGTTCTGGCCCTTGGCGAACAGGGCCAGCGCGACCGGCAGCGTGTAGGTGTCCTCGGTCTGCGCGACCACCAGGGGCCACAGGAAGTTGTTCCAGCTGCCGAGGAAGGTGAGGATGCCGAGCGTCGCCAGGGCCGGCCCGCACAGCGGCAGGATGATCCGGGCGAAGATCCGCAGCTCGCCGGCGCCGTCGACGCGGGCGGCGTCGAGCAGGTCACGGGGCAGGCCGAGGATGTACTGCCGCATCAGGAACACCCCGAACGGCGCGGCGAGGAAGGGCAGGAAGAGGCCCGGCAGGGTGTCGACCAGGCCGGCGTTCGCGACGAGCACGAACTGCGGCACGAAGGTGACGACCCCGGGGATCATCAGCATGGCGAGCACGCCGACGAAGACCAGGTTCTTGCCCCGGAAGTTGAGCATGGCCAGGGCATAGCCGAGCATCGAGCAGAACAGCATGTTGCCGACCGTGACGACGAGGGCCACGACGGTCGAGTTGAGGAAGTACCGCCCGAAGCTGAGCTGGGAGAAGAGCTGGGTGAAGTTGTCGAGCGACGGGTTCTGCGGCCACCAGGTCGGGGGCATCTGGCGCAGCTCGGAGGTCGGCTTGAGGCTGCCCAGCACCATCCAGACGAACGGTGCGGCGACGGCGACGACGGCGACGGTGAGCAGCAGGTAGAGCCACCACTTGCCCTTGGCGTTCAACGAGTTCATGACGGCCTCACTGGTTCTCTCGCAGGAACCGGAACTGGATCGCCGTGACGACCGCGATGACGACGAAGATGATGTAGCTGAGCGAGGCGGCGTACCCGTAGTTGCCGAAGCCGAACTGCTTGTAGGTGTACATCGACATCGAGATCGTGCTGTCGAGCGGACCACCGTTGGTCATGACGAAGGGCTCCTCGAAGAACTGCAGGTAGCCGATCATCGTGGTGACGCAGACGAACAGGACCACGGGGCGCAGCAGCGGAAGGGTGATGTACCGGAACCGTTTCCAGGCACCGGCACCATCGATGGCGGCGGCCTCGTGGAGCATCCACGGCACGGCCTGCAGCCCGGCCAGGAAGATGATCATCGAGGTGCCGAAGTTGCGCCAGGACGCCATCATGATCAGTGCCGGCATCGACCAGTTCGGGTCGCCGAGCCAGTTCGGGCCGGGGATGCCGAACCACCCCAGCACGGTGTTGATCAGGCCGAAGTCCTGCTGGAGCAGGAACTGCCAGACCACGGCCACCGCCACGATCGAGGTGACGACGGGGGTGTAGAAGCCGAGCCGGAAGGCCGAGCGGAACCTGGTGATCCCGCGGTCGAGGGCCACCGCGGCGGCCAGGCCGAGGACCAGGGTGAGCGGAACACCGACCAGGACGAAGTACGCCGTGTTGCGGGCCGCCCTCAGGAAGGTCTCGTCGGAGAGGGCCCGGGTGTAGTTCTCGAGCCCGACGACGTCGACGGCGAAGGGGGTGCGCAGGTCCTTGGCCTTGGTGTCGGTGAAGCTCATGAAGAGCGACTGGAGGACCGGCCAGACGGTGAAGACGAGGAAGATCAGCAGGAAGGGCAGCGCGAGGATCCACGCCGCCCGCCCCTCCCGCAGGCGCGAGCCGGCGCGCCTGCGGGAGGACCCGACCGGCCCGGTGGGGCCGGGATGAGCGGCGCCGAGGGTGGCGGCATCGCGCTCGGTGGCGGTGGACATGGTCAGTTCCCGGTCCCGATCGAGTCGGCCTGCTTCTGCACGGTCTTCAGCGCAGCAGCCGGGTCGGCGCCGGTCTTGGTGACCTTCTCCATCTCGGTGTCGAAGGAGGTGACCACCTGCTCCCAGGTCGGGAACGAGGGCGGGGCCTGAGCGGTCTCGAGCTGCTTGCCGAAGACGGCGAGCTTCTTGTCGGCGGTGAGGGCCGGGTCCTGCCAGGCGCTCTTGACCGACGGGAGGTCGGTCGACATGCCGTACCACTTGACCTGGGTCTTGGGGTCGGAGAGCCACTGCACGAACTTCCACGCGGAGTCGCGGTTCTTGGTGTTCTTGAACACCGCGAGGTTCGAGCCGCCCACGAACGAGGAGGACATCTTGTCGGCCGGGATCTGGAAGACGTCGTACTTGTCCTTGAACTTGTTGCCGCCGCCGGCCTTCTCGACCGCGGACATCATCCACGGGCCCGAGATGAACATCGGCACCTTGCCGCTGGCGAAGTCGGGCTCGGTCGTCGGGGTCGCCGGCGCTGCCTTGTCCGAGATGCCGTCGGTGAAGAACGACTGGTAGTACTTGGTCGCCTTGAGCACCTCGGGGCTGTCGAAGTTGTAGGCCTTGCCGCCGTCCTTGGTGAGGTCGGCGCCCGCCGACCACGCGAACGGCATGATCGACTGCCACGACCCGGTGCCACCGGCCTGCAGGCCGATGCCGTACTTGGCGCCCGCCTTGTCCTGCATCGCCTTGGCCATCGTCTTCAGGCCGTCCCAGTCGGTCGGGGGCGTGGTGATGCCGGCCTTCTTCGCCAGGTCGGTGCGGTAGTAGACCAGGCGGGTCTCGACGTACCAGGGGACGCCGTAGGAGGTGCCGCCGACCTCCGTGGTCTTCTGGGCGCCGTCGAAGAACACCGACTTGTCGATGCTGCCGGGGGTGGGGTCGAGCGCGTCCATGCCCGCGAACTCACCCATCCAGGTGGTGCCGACCATGGCGACGTCCGGGGTCTTGTTCGCGGTGATCGCGGTCGTGAACTTGTCGTGCGCGGCATCCCACGGGATCGCGGTGACCTGCACCTTGACGCCGGGGTTGGCGGCCTCGAACTCCTGGGCGAGGGTGGGGAGGTTCTGGCCCTCGGCACCCATCGCCCAGACGGTGATGGTGCCCTTGGCCGCTCCGGAGCTCACCGCCTTGCCGGTCGCGGCGGCGCCTCCTGCCGCGTCGTTGCGTCCACAGGCGGACACGGTCAGGGCCAGTGCGGTGACGCCGGCCAGGGTGATGGCGGAGGTGCGTCTCATCGGTCTCTCTCTTTCGGGGTGGGGACAGTGATCGGTGGTGGGGGGTGATCGGGGATGCCGGGGCGAGCCGGCGGTGGGCCGGGTCGCTACCCGGCGGCGTGGCCGGGTGGGCACCCGCAGGAGCTGCGGATCACCACCTGCGTGGCCAGGACCCGGCGCTCGGCGCTCGGGGGGGCGCCGGAGACCAGGTCGTGGAGCCGGTCGGCGGCCAGCGCCCCCAGCTCCTGCACCGGCTGCCGGACGGTGGTCAGGCCGGGCCGCACGTAGCGGGAGGTCATGACGTCGTCCCAGCCGACGATGGCGATGTCGTCGGGGACGGCGACCCCGCCGTCGGTGAGCCGGGCCATCACCGCGAGGGCGAGCTCGTCGTTGCCGCAGACCAGGGCATCGGCGGTGAAGTCACCGGCGAGCAGCCGCTCGGCCACGGCGGTGCCGTCGCGCTCGCGGAACTCCGCGCGAACCGGGTCGGCGGGGGTCAGCCCGCGCTGCTCGTGGGCGGCGACGAAACCCTCGTAGCGCTCGAGGAGGTCGGCTGCGGCGTCGGTGTCACCGACGAACCGCAGGTTCGTGCGGCCGTGCTCGAACAGGTGCTCGGTGAGCAGGTGCGCGCCCTCGACGTTCTCGGCGGCGATCGCCTCGATGCCGGCGCGGGCGTGACCGGCGATGACGACGACCGGCTTGCCGCTGGCGCCGACGTGCGAGGCCTCCGAGCCGAACACCGCGATGCCGTCGACCCGGGTGGCGAGCGTGCGCACGGCCAGGTCGCGGTCCTCCTTGGCGTCGGCCAGCACGAGCATGACGCTCTGGTCCAGCTCGGCCGCCCGGGTCTCGAACCCGACGAGCAGCTCGGCGTAGTAGGGGCCGCTCAGCTCGGGGAGCACCAGGCCGTACGTGTCGTGGTGGCGCACGGCGAGGCTGCGGGCGGCGCCGGAGGGCAGGTAGTCGAGCGCCACGACGGCGTCGAGCACCTTGCGGGTGGTGCGCTCGGAC
>Ga0308173_10001770_pt1 | contig 11081 bp, 9 predicted proteins | sample PhyPR1_FD_203716 | JGI IMG/M metagenome (GOLD analysis project Ga0308173, IMG submission 203716) | Soil microbial communities from UC Gill Tract Community Farm, Albany, California, United States - DLSLS.P.R1 | ecosystem: Environmental > Terrestrial > Soil > Agricultural land | place: USA... | reverse complement strand
GGTTCGACCTTCAAGGTCTTCACGCTGGCCGCCGCGCTCAAGCACGGCATCAAGCTCAGCCAGATGTACCCGACCCCCACCTCGACCACGGTGAGCGGCTTCCGTGACTGCAAGGGCGAAAGGCTCGCGTCCTGGCCGGTGCACAACGCCGAGAGCACCAAGGCGACGTCGCAGGACCTCGCCTTCGCCACCTGGCACTCCACCAACACCTACTTCGCCCAGCTCGAGCATGACGTCGGTGTGTGCAACGTGGCCAAGGTCGCCGCCGACTTCGGGATGACCCGTACCGACGGCTCCCCGCTGCACCAGGTGCCGTCCTTCACCCTGGGCGCCAACGAGATCGACCTGATCCACGAGTCGGCCGCCATGGCCGGCTTCGCCGCCGACGGCAAGTACTGCAGCCCGATCGCGATCACCGCCATCAAGAAGGTGGCCACCGGCGACCAGCTCGGCGTGCCCAGCGCCAACTGCCACCAGGCCATCGATTCCGACGTGGCCAAGGCGGTCAACCAGGTGCTGCGCGGCGTGATCACGCAGGGCACCGCCGCGTCGTACGGCGGCATCCCGGGCCGGCAGGCCGCGGGCAAGACCGGCACCACCGAGGGCGAGCAGACCGCCCTGTTCGCCGGCTACACCCCGAACATGGCGGCCGTCGCCTGGCGCGGCGATCCCGACGCCCCGGTCGGCGACCCGGTCAACGAGTTCGGCGCCAGCATGGTGCCGGTCTGGCGGCAGGCCATGGAAGGCGCCCTCGAGGGCCTGCCGGCACCCGACTTCGACTACCCGAACGGTGACTTCGGCACCGGTGGCAGGTCCTCCGGCCCCAGCCCGTCCCCGAACCCCTCACCCGGCAACGGCAACGGCAAGGGCCGCGGCAACGGCGGCGGCAAGAAGCACGGCGGCGGCGGCACCTTCCCGCCGCCGGTCGGGCAGACGCCTTAGCGCAGGACTCCGGTATGGCCTAGGGAGTAGCGGCCGGGCTGCGGCCAGACGCAGAGGCCGTGCGGACCGGCGTCCACGCGGATGCGTTTGAGCAGGGTGCCGGTCTGGGTGGAGATGGCGTAGACCTCGCTGTTGTAGCGGCCGGAGAGCCAAAGGACCTTGCCATCGGCCGAGACGCCGCCCATGTCCGGCGAGCCGCCGCCGGGCAGGTGCCACTTGGCGATGGTCCGGCGGGTGCGGAAGTCGATGAGGGAGATCGAGCCCTCGCCGCGGTTGGAGACGTAAAGGGTCTTCGAGTCGCGGCTGGGATAGAGACCATGGGCGCCCCGGCCGGTGGGGATGAAGCCGATCTTCTTGAAGGTGGCGGCGTCGATGACCCAGACGCCGTTCGTGGCCATGTCGGCGATGTAGAAGGCGGTGCCGTCCGGGGAGAGCTTGACGTCCTGCGGCATGGCGCCACGGCCCAGGGCGATGGTGGCGACCACCTTCTGCCCGGCGGTGTCGACCTTCAGGACGCTGCCGGAGAACTCGCACGCCGTGATGAAGAAGGTGTCATCGGCGGAGAAGTCGGCGTGGTTGGGGCCCCGGCACGGGACCTTCATCGAGTGGCGGAGCTGCATCGTGTGCGGGTCGCGGAAGTCGATGGTGTCGTTGCGCTCGGCCATCACCATCGCGTAGCGGCCGTCGGGGGTGAAGTACAGGTTGTAGGGGTCGGCGACCGCGACCTTCCTGCCGGGTTTGCCGGTGACCGGATCGATCGGCACCAGGTCGTTGGAGTTGTTGTCGTTGATCCAGAGGGTCTTCAGATCCCAGGACGGGACGACGTGCTGGGGCATCGCGCCGACCCGGAAGTGGTCGATGATCTTGTAGGTGGCGGGATCGATCACGGTCACCGTGCCGCTCAGGGAGTTGGGCACATAAACGAGGTTCCGCTGACCGCTGACCGCCGGGCTGAGCATGCCGGGCCGGTCGTGGGCGTAGACGTCGGTGCCCGGACCGGAGGTGGCCGGCGGCGGGAGCGGCGGGGCGCTCGCCTTGGCGGTTCCATGGCCCATGCCGGGCATGTCCCGCATGTCGGCGCCCCTCGAGGGCGTACCGGCACAGCCCGCCACCAGCAGGGCGGCCGCGACGAGGCTCAGGTGGCGTTTCATCGGCTCAGCAGTTTCGAGACGGTCACCGGGGTGAGGTGCTTGGACCGCAGGCCGTCCAGGAGGGCGGGCAGTGCCGCGAGCGTACCCGGGTGCCCGAAGTGCATGCTCACGATCGAGCCCGGGCGGGCACCGGCCAGGACGGTGCGGGCCACCGAGGCCGGCCCCGGGTCGCGGAAGTCGGTCGAGTCCAGGTCGTAGGACAGGCAGGTGGGATAGCCGGCCCTCGCGGCCTGCTTGCGCACCATCTCCGGCGCGTGCTGGGTCTGGGACGGCCGGAACCAGCGGCCGATCGAGCCGGTGAGTTTGTGCAGCCGGTCCGCGCACTGGACGATCTCGGCGTACGCGGCGGCCGGGGCCAGCGCGTCGATGTTCACGTGGTGCTGGGTGTGGTTGCCGAGTTCATGGCCGCCGTCCAGGATGCGGCGGGCCATCGCGGGCTGCTCGTCCAGCCAGGTGCCGACCGCCAGCACGGTCACGTGCGCGCCGCCCGACTCGAGTTCGCGCAGCACCCGGTCGGCCAGCTTGGGATCGCCGGCGCCGTGGAAGGTGAGGGCGATGCCGTCGCCGGTGCGCGGGCCGTGCGAGATCTCCGTAGGCAGGGCTCCGGGGGTGCGGGCCGGCTCGGCCGGGGCGGGGACGGCGGCGCGGGCCGCTCGGTGGGCGCTTCCGCAGGCCGCGGTGAGCCCGGCACCGGCGATGGCCGCGAGCGCCTGCCTTCTCTTCACTCTCAGAACATAGGTGGCGGGCTCGTGGCTACGGTGTTGCCAGGCTTCACGGCAGGTTAATAACCCGATTACCTGGGCCGGGCGGCGGCCGCATTAACCGTGAATTCCCCCTGAAGTCGCTCGTGCGACATCTACGACCTTGTAGTAATCCTCCGGGTGCCCGGCGCTGGACCGGTCCCAACGGCTTGACCCTGGCTTTCTGCGGAGGAATGAAGTGTTCTCCAAGCGTGTCCTCTACCGATCCCTGCTGGGCGGTGCGGCGGCGGCCGTACTGGCGGGCGGCTTCACCGCTCCGGCCCTCGCCTACGGGCATGACCGGACTCCGGTCCGGCACGTACTGCTGCTGTCGGTGGACGGTCTGCACCAGTCCGACCTGGAGTGGTACGCCAGGACCCATCCGAACTCGGCGCTGGCGGCCGTGCGGAACGGCGGCGCGGAGTACACCGACGCGCGCACCCCGCTGCCGTCCGACTCCTTCCCCGGCATGGTCGGCCAGGTGACCGGGGGCGATCCGAAGACCACCGGCATCTACTACGACGACACGTGGAACCGCGCGCTGCTGCCGGCCGGCACCACCGCGTGCGCGGGCGTCACGCCCGGCGCGGAGGTCGCCTACACCGAGGGCGCGGACCTCAACCAGGACTCCATCGACGCCGGTCAGGGCCTCACCGGGCTGCCGGGCGGCATCCTGAACATGACCGGCGATCCGCGCACCCTGCTCAACCCCGCGGCGCTCCCGGTCGACCCGAGGACCTGCAAGCCGGTCTACCCGCACTCCTACCTGAAGGTGAACACCGTCTTCGAGGTCGCCAAGCAGCACGGGCTGCGCACCGCGTGGTCGGACAAGCACCCGGCCTACGAGATCCTCAACGGCCCGTCGGGCACCGGCATCGACGACCTGTTCACCCCGGAGATCAACAGCAAGGCGCCGACCGCCGGCGACTGGACCAAGGACAACGCCGCCACCCAGCAGTACGACGGGTACAAGGCGCAGGCGATCCTCAACGAGATCGACGGCCTCGACCACAGCGGCCGTACCAGGACCGGCACTCCGGCCATCTTCGGCATGAACTTCCAGTCGGTGTCCACCGCGCAGAAGCTGCCGACCTCCGGCGGTCAGGCCGGCGGGTACGAGAACGGTGGCACCGTACCGGGGCCGGTGCTGACCAACGCGCTCGACTTCGTCAACGCCAAGGTGGGGGCGTTCCTCGCCGAGCTGAAGAAGCAGGGCCTGGGCCGGACGACGGCACTGATCCTGTCGGCCAAGCACGGCCAGTCCCCCACCGACCCGCAGGCCCTGACCCGGATCGACGACGGCGCGATCATCGACGGGCTCAACGCCGCCTGGAAGGCCGCCCATCCGGGCGCGAGCGACCTGGTCGTCTTCAGCACCGACGACGACGCCCTGCAGATGTGGTTCTCCGACCACTCGCAGGGGGCCGCGGAGTTCGCCACGCGGTACCTGCGCACCCATCCGGCCGTCGGCAACACCGTCACCGGCGCCTCGCGCACCCTCGACGCCTCCGGCACCCGGAAGATCTACGCGGGAGCGGCCGCGGCCCGGCTGTTCGGGGTGCCGGTGAGCGACTCGCGGCACCCCGACCTGTTCGCGCTCGTGCAGCACGGTGTCGTCTACACCGGCGGCAAGAGCAAGATCGCCGAGCATGGCGGCGGCGACGCGCAGGACCGCGACGTGCCGCTGGTCGTGTTCGCACCCGGCGTCCACCCGGAGCGGATCGGCCATCCGGTCGAGACCACGCAGATCGCCCCGACCATCCTCCGGCTCCTGGGCCTCGATCCGAACGCCCTCCAGGCCGTCCGGATCGAGCACACCCGGGCGCTCTAGGCAGCCGCCCGCAGGGCCTCGGTGAACCACGTGAACACCGGGGCCATGCTGGGCCGGACCGGCCACCCGTTGATGACCGCCAGCAGTTGCCAGTAGCGCTCCGCCCGCGGATCGCTGCCGACCTCCAGCCAGGCCGAGAGCCAGCGCCGCAGCTCGGCGTCGTCCGGCTTCCCGAACGCCTCGGCGTATCGGGCGGTCAGCTCGTCCAGCACCGGCCTGGCCTGCTCGGACGCGGGGTCGATGCCCGCCTCGATGGCCCGGTTCACCGTGTCCTGCACGGCCGCGGTGAGCTCCTTGTGCAGGCCGAGCGTGGTGCCCTTCGCCCGCTCGGCCGCCTGCTGCTCGGCCATCCGGCGGACGGAGGCGCGGAAGTCGGCGTCCTGGGTGAGCTCGGCGAGCTCCACCCAGGCGTCGACCTGTTCGGGCTCGGGGTCGTCGGGCAGCTCGGGCATCGCCGATCGCATCATCGCGACGAACTCCGGACTGGCGTCCAGGCCGCCGAAGGTGTGGTCAAGGAAGTCGTGGGTGATCCTCCGGCGTTCTTCGTCGGAGAGCCTGGCGAGCTTGTGCATGAGATCCATCTCCTCGGTGGTGGAGCCCCGCTTGGCCACCGCTCGCAGCACCGCGCGCCGCAGCCGGAGGGTACGGACCTGCACCTCCAGCGCATCGGCGTGCGCCGCCGCGACCTCGGGCACCGTGATCTCCCGGTCCAGGACCCGCCGGATGGCGGCGAGGTCCAGACCCAGCTCGCGCAGCGTCCGGACCAGATCCAGGCGGGCCAGTGCCTCAAGGTCGTAGAGCCGGTAGCCGGCCGGGCTACGGCCGGACGGAGGCACGATCCCCTCGTCGGAGTAGTACCGGATCGTCTTGACCGTCAGCCCGGTACGCCGGGCCAGGTCTCCGATCGTGTAGTACGTGTCGCCGTCCATGCCCCTCACCTTGGTGTCTCCCCCGGCTGGAGGGTCAACGCCTGCGCTTGCTGCCCCAGCACACGACGGTGGCGAAGCCCAGATCGAAGAAGCCCGGGTCGTCGAGCATCGCCGCGGCCTGGTCCAGCTCGGCGGCGGTGGCCAGGCCGAGTTCCAGGATGCGCGGGCGCAGCTGGGCCAGGGTCAGCGACCAGCAGCGGGCCGACGCGTTGCCGCCGCCGGTCGTGGGGAGGTTGACCTGGGCGCCCAGCCCGTCCAGGCCGCGGCCGCGCAGCGGGCCCGGGAAGGAACGGGCCCACCGGCTGTCGGTGCCGATGGTCTGGGCCAGGACGTCACCGATCGCGGTCATCGCCGCCCGGAACTCGGGGTGCGGTGAGGTGGCGATCGGGAACTCGGCGATCGACTCGATGGCCACGACACCGCCGGGGGCCAGCCAGGACACCAGGCGGTCCAGCACCATCTCGCGCTCGGGCAGGTGCTCCAGCACGAAACGAGCGTGGATGAGGTCGAAGGGACCGCCCGGGTCCGGGTCGCGGACGACGTCGTGCCGGAGCACCTCCAGATTGGGCGCCGAGCGTTCCCTGAGAAAACGGATGTCGAGGTCGGTGGCCACCACGTGGCCGGCGCGTCCGGCCATCCAGGCGGCGATCGAGCCACCGCCGCCGCCCACTTCGAGGCACCGCGAGCCGGCCGGGACGCCCACCCGCTCGAGCAGCGCGATGGTCGCGGGGTCACAGACCTCGGCCATGACCGCGAGCCGTTCGCGCTCCGGCCCCCACTCGGGAGTCAGCACCTGGTCGCCGTACCGCTCCACCGGAGCCCCTACCTGGCGTCCCAGGCGGAGCTGGCCTGGAAGTGGTTGTCGTAGAGCTCCTGGACCTCGAGCAGGCTCTCCGGCGGAACCTTGCCGTAGGCGATCCGTTCGAGATGCCGGAAGTACTCGAAGCGCTCGACCCCCGGGGTGAGGATGATCAGAAGCTCGGCGTCGTGGCCGGGTGCGGCGGCGAAGGCGTGTGCCATGCCGGGGGGTACGACGACGAAGTCGCCGCGTTCGGCGGTCAGGACCTGCTCGCCGGACAGCAGCTGCGCGGTGCCGTCGAGGAGGTAGAACAGCTCCGCCGACTTGGTGTGGTGGTGCGGTGCGGCCCCGTTGGCCCCGTCGCGCAGGGTGACCCGCTGAGAGGACAGCGCCCCGCCGGTCGAACTGCTGTCGGCGAGCAGCCGGACGGTCGTCGGCGCGCGGCCGACCACTTCGGCCTCGGCCTCTCGTACGACGACGGACTCGTGGAAATCGGGAACGATCAGCGACATCGCAGGGTCTCCTTTCGATGGGTCGGTCAGACGGCGAACAGCAGGGCGGCGCTGATGAGCACGGTGACCGCCGTGGCGAAGTGGATGCCGAACGCGGTGGCCTTGGTACCCCCGTTGCGCAACACGATCAACGTATCGCCCAGCGGGTTGAGCGCGACCACCAGCATGAACCAGCCGGCGGCGTGGGCTCCGGCGAAGCCGAGCAGGGCCAGCCCGAGCACGCCGTAGCTGAAGTCGCGCACGCCCTTGATGGTCAGGTACGCGTTGGGCTTGGCGGCGACGCCGTAGCCGGTGGCCGCGGCCTCGGGCTGCAGCAGAAACCGGGCGCCGACGAAGGCGACCAGCAGGTCGAGGACGATGGCCAGGCCGTACGCGATGGGGGTGAGCATGTCGAGCCTCCGAGTGCTAGCAGTGCTAGGAACGAGATCGACACTAACATAGCTCCGACAGATGCGCTAGCAGTGCTAGAATCCGTGCCATGTCCATCCAGGAGCGCCGGGAGCGCGAACGAGCGGAACGCGAACAACTGATCGTCACCGCCGCCCGGGAGCTGGCCGAGGCCGAGGGCTGGGACGCGGTGACGACGCGGCGGCTCGCCGAGCGCGTCGAATACAGCCAGCCCGTCCTCTACAGCCACTTCAAGGGCAAGGACGCGATCATGGCGGCCGTCGCCGTCGAGGCCTTCGCCGACATGGCCGCGGAGCTGCGCGCCGCCCGTACGGCGGCGGGCGATCCCAGAGCGGCACTGGCCGCACTGGCGAGGGCGTACACGGACTTCGCACAGCGGCGGCCAGCGCTCTATGACGGGATGTTCAACCAGGACCTCGATCTGCCGTTCGCCACGCCGGAGGCGCCCAAGACCCTGCAGGCCGGTTTCGACGAACTCCGGCAGGCCGTGCGGCCCTTCGCCGGGGACGACGACGAGGACCTGCTCGCCGAAGTCCTGTGGAGCGGGCTGCACGGCCTGATCATCCTCATGCGCGGCGGCCGGCTGCTCCCCGGCGACCACGAGCGCCGGCTGGCCCTTCTGCTCCGGCGACTCACGGGCTAGGCCGGAGGGGTTCGGCAGGTGGGGTTGTGCCAGTACGTGACCTGGTCGTCGTGGTAGATGACCCGCCAGCCGGGGATGGTCGTGGCGGTAGTCATACGCGTTTCGTACACTCTGAGCATGACCAGGCGGAACGGGCAAGAAGACGCGCGGCACGGCGCTCGGGTGTGGCCCCCCGGGGGGGATCCACAGTCCAATGATGCGGCGATCTACTGCCGGAAGTCCAAGAAAGGTGACCGGCAACAGATCAGCGTCACCCGGCAAAAGAACCTTGCGCTCAAAGACTGCGAAGAACTCGGGCTGACAGTAAGTCGTGAACACATCTATGTGGATAATGGCGAATCGGCCTGGCAGCGCAACCGAAAGCGGCCAGGCTGGGAAGCGCTTCTTGAAGCTGCTCGTCGCGGAGAGATCAAGCACATCGTGTGCTATCACCCGGACCGGCTGATGCGGCAGCCTCATGATCTCGAACAACTCCTCTCCATATCGGACGCTCACGGAATCCTGCTTTATGGTCGTGTCAATAGACGCAACCTCCAAGATCCTGACGACCGTTATGCGCTGCGCATCGAAGTGGCGCATGCTTGCCGTTCGTCTGATGACACATCTCGTCGAATGAAGGACGAGCGCCAAGAGCGCGCGGAGAACGGACTTCCCAGACCCGGGGGAGTTCGGCGCTTCGGATACACCAAAAACGGAAAGCAGATCATTGAAGCCGAAGCCGAAATCATCAGGGAGATCTTCCGACGCTTCATTAGCGGGGATGGAACATCGATAATCCGAGCTGATCTCAATCTGCGGAAAATCAAAACCGCGTACGGTCGATCGTGGAGCGATGACTCGGTTCGTAGAGTTCTCGACACGCATTATGTCGCCGGTATCCGCGTGCACAGAGGGCAAGAGATTGGTGCTGGCTCTTGGCCAGCTATCATCGATCCGGCAACTTGGGCTCTCGCCCGAGAAATGCGCGAGTTCCGATCGGCCTCACACAGCAACCGTCCTCAGCGCTTCTACCTCCTACGGGGCGCAGTGCTCTGCGGCAAGTGCGGAACTCGGATGACGGGAAATACGCAGGAGTACAAGTGCTCCCGCAAGCTTCGTCACGATGCCCTTCGCTGCTCACGTGGAATAGGGGCCGATCGTCTTGAGGAGTTTGTAGAGGAGGCAGCCATTCGCTACCTCACAGCGCTCCGAACGGATGGGCGCATAGCTAAGAGCAAGACTTCACAGGCCCAAGAAGATATCGCCGATGACGAGAAGCAACTAGATGAACTCAACGCGATGTGGACACAGAAAGAGATCACCACGCGCGAGTTCAAGCAGATGCGGGCGAAGATCCTTGCCCGCATCGAAAGCAACGAGAAGAAGACGACCGTTCGCCCTATCAAGGCACTCGAAGGTCTTACCGGACCTAATGCCAGAAAAACCTGGGGACAGCTTTCAGAAGAGCGCAAAAATTCAGTAATCCGACTGATCTTCACCGTTAGGATAGGTGAGCGGACCAAGCCGGTTGGTAGATTCGACTATGACCGTATCGAAGTCGAAGAGAACGAACTCGGCTGAAGCATCCTCAAGCGCCTCTCCGAATCTCGGAGGGCCGCTTCCTTCTGAAAAGCCGATTGTGACTATCCGGGCACATGAGGCCAGTCTTCCTGACACGCTTCGGCATATCGAAGCCGGACGGATCGTGCACATCATTCTTTAATAGCCTTCTAGCGGCACAAAAAGAGGCTCACCCGGAATCCTCACCTCCGAGTGAGCCTCTTCCATTCTCCGAATTCGCCTACTCGCCAGGTTCATCTCCATTGAGCAGCTGAGCGAGGATTTGTGCGGTTTCGGGACTAATTGCCGCTCTAAAGTTTGCGCAAACCCGCTCAAGGGCTCTCTCGAAATCATCTCCAGGAGTACGTTGCAAATTCTCGTTGCTGTTTGCGTCACTCTTCTGCCTTTCATTCTTCCCTTCCCTTCTGCGGCGTGTTGTCGTTCGGCATCACCTCCCTCACGTGATTACGGGATGTAGTCGTCTCACGGTTCGTCTCATGTCTCGTCTTGCGCCCCTTACGTGCAGACGCGTGCAAGACTGAGACACTGAGACGATTACTGGGTGTGACCGGCTGCGCGGTAGCGGCCTCTGGCCACCTGGAGGGCTTCACCGGCCTGGATGAGCTCATCGAGACGCCGGTACACCGTTGGGCGGCTCAGGCCGGTCGCCTTCATGAGAAGCGTTACCGGGGTCCCCTCATCCGGCGCACTGGCCAGCATGGTCCGCAGGATGCCGTCAGGGTCGCTCTGCGGCTCTCGGCCACGAGGGATGTGACTCTCTTGGGATGAAGCCTCTGAGGGCCGCTCAAGCGTCCTGGGAGGCTCCGCCTTGCGCCCCGCTTCGAGCGCACGTTGCGAGACGGCATCGAGCGTCGGTCGGCGCTCGGCGCACAGACTTACGGCCCTTGCGACGGCTTCGTCCGTGACCAGATATGCGCGGGCACGTTGGGGATTGTCATGTTCCGGGTCGGAGACGAGGAACTTGCCAGGGGCGTTGAGTGAATGAGCATGCCATCCGGCAGACAGCATTCCCTGCCCCAAGATGAGGTCCACGTCCTTACGTTCACGCACTCGGAAGCTGATGCGGATATCCATCTGGGAGCGAACGGCACCTTGTCCCATGGCCTTTTGGGTGGGGCGTTGGGTCGCTGCGATGATGTTCACGGCAGGAGCTCGGCCCCGCCGAGAAATCGAATCAGCATCCGCCCTCGCTTGGGGGACGTCGTCGGCGAGCTCTGCGTATTCGTCGATGACGATAACGAGCGCGGGCATGCTGCCGCTAGGTTGCCAGACGCGCCGTCCTTTGGCGGCGAGCCATTCAGCGCGACCTTCGAGGATCGTTACTGCATCGCTGAGCAGAGCTCGGGCTTGTTGCGGTGTAGTCGCTAGGCGGTCGATACATGGTGACCAGGGCTGGAGTTCCATGCCGCGTTTGAGGTCGATGGCCCATATGACGACATCTGCGCAAGCGGTGAGATTTCCCATGAGGACATTGATCCCCCCGCTTTTGCCTGATCCTGCGATTCCGCCCATCAATGCGTGCCGGCGAAGGAACAGGATTTTCGCAGGTTTCGCATCTTCGAATGG
>Ga0308173_10001769_pt1 | contig 11088 bp, 10 predicted proteins | sample PhyPR1_FD_203716 | JGI IMG/M metagenome (GOLD analysis project Ga0308173, IMG submission 203716) | Soil microbial communities from UC Gill Tract Community Farm, Albany, California, United States - DLSLS.P.R1 | ecosystem: Environmental > Terrestrial > Soil > Agricultural land | place: USA... | reverse complement strand
GCGGCTTCGGCATTGGCAAACGCCGGAAGGCGCGTGCTGAACGCGCCGCGCTGCATGTCGTCCAGTCCGCGCTCGATCAGCCGGAACGGCCGCGTCGTGCGCCGGACCAGCCAGAACACGAACAGGTTGCCGACAAACACGATCGCAATGCCGAACTCGACCAGGCGCACGGTATCGTCCCAGCCGTCGAGGATCGCGCGCGACGCGTTCGCCTCGATGCGCAGGTTGCCGCCCGGAAGCTGGAATTCCTGGCGCCGCGGCTCCGGCGCCACCAGTGCGGCATACCAGCCCGGCGCATCGCGTCCGGCCTTGTAGGTCGCCGGTGGCGAGTGGTAGATCTCCCCGCCGGCATCGTCATGCAGCGAAATCTCGGCCGCGCGCACATGGCCGATGCGCGCCAGGTAATTAACCAGCGCCAGCCGATTGTCCTCATTTTCGGCAGCGACGAAATTGGACATCAGCTGCGCCGCAACGCGATTGCTCGCTTCGATTTCCTCGCGCACGCTGTTGCGCGTGCTGACGACCTGGAATGCGAACACGACCACCACGAACAGGGTCATCAATCCGGCGAGCAACAGATTGAGCTGCAGGCGCAGGCTCATGTTGCCAAAGGCCCTTCAGGAGTCGTCGGCCAGTGCGAGAAGTCGCCATGCGCGGCAAATCGGTTCACCGCGTCGCGCAGGAGCGCCTGCGTCGCAGGGTGGAATGGATCGTGGCCGGCGCCTCGCGCCCAGGCCAGCCGGCTGCCGGCGCAGGCGCGATGTATCAGAAAAGCATTGTTCGGCCGGCACACTCGATCGAGCGTGCCGTGGATCAGCGCGACGGGCAAATCGCGCAGCTCCGATGCGGCACGCAGCAGCGCGCGCTGGCCGAGGAAACAATCCTGCGCGAGATAGTGCGATTGAATCCTGTACTTCGCGCGCAGTGCCGCGGATCCCGGTACCAGTGGCGACGCCGCACGCCCCATCGCGATATCCGGCGCGCTGATCGCATTTTCATAGCGTTGCCAAGCTGCCGCCAGGCGCGCTGCCTTTTCTAGATCGGCTCCGGCGAAGCTGCGCTGAAGATAGGTCACGATGCGCCGGCGCCAGCGTCGCGGCACATGCGCAAGAAATTCCGCGTGCGCCTCGGGCGCGAGCGCGCCGACGCCGCCGAAGAACCAGTCGATGTCGGCGCCGCCCGACAGGAACATGCCGCGCAAGATCAGAGCGCTGAGCTGTGGCCGATACGCCGCCGCATACGCCAGTGCCAGTGAGGATCCCCAGGAACCGCCACACACCAGCCAGCGGTCGATGCCGAGGTGCAGCCGCAAACGCTCGATGTCTTCGATCAGCGCCGCGGTGTGGTTGTGTGCCGTTTCACCGATTGGTTCGCTGCGGCCGCAGCCGCGCTGATCGTACTGGACGATGCGGAATCGGGTCGGGTCAAGGAAGGTGCGCTGGCGCGGGCTGCTGCCGGAGCCAGGGCCGCCGTGCAGCAGAACGATCGGCACGCCCTGCGGATTGCCGGCCTGTTCGTAATAAAGCCGATGCCCGTGCTCGAGATCGATGGTCGCGGCGTCGAACGCAAGCTGGCTCGGTTCGGGCGCGTCTGCAGCGGCAGTAGGGTTCGGCATCGCGGAATCCTACCTCATGCGCGAACCGTGCCGGCGCTCGGCGCGGGGCAAACTACAGAAAATCGTGAGCCACGAATCAGGAACGCCGCCATGCGCTCCGGGGAGGGGAGGGCGAGACTCGGCATGGAAGGAAAGCGCTGACAACACGCTCCCTCCACGTCAGGGCACCACCAATCGGAGTCAAGCTTATGAAATGGGAAACACCGCAGGCCAGCGACATGCGTTACGGCTTTGAAATCACGATGTACATCGCCAACCGCTGAATCGCTGTCGATCGCCGGCGCCAACGCAGCTCACAGCGACTGCGTTGGCGTTTTATTTCCGGCCACCGCGGCCAAGCCGCTTCGCCCGTCTCGAGTCGTCACAGTGAACGATCCGACCTGAATGCAAGTCCACGTTCTCGGATCGGCCGCCGGCGGCGGCTTCCCGCAATGGAACTGCAATTGCCGGCTTTGCCGCGGCGTGCGCGAAGGCACGGTCAATGCCACGCCACGCACCCAATCCTCGATCGCGCTGCGCGGCGATGGACCCAATTGGCTACTATGCAACGCATCCCCCGACATCCTGGCGCAACTGCGCGCGTTCGCATCGGCGCAGCCGGCGCGCAAGCTGCGCGACACGGCACTTGCCGCCGTACTGCTGATCGACGCACAGATCGATCATACGACCGGACTTTGCATGCTGCGTGAGAACGTCGGACCACTGCCGATCTGGTGCACCGACCCGGTGCATGAAGACTTGCAGCAGGGCTATCCATTGCTGGGCCTGCTCGGACACTACTGCGGCGTGTCACGGCATCCACTGCCGATCGATGGCAGCCACTGCGAGATCGACAAGGTGCCCGGTTTGAAGATCACCGCACTGCCGTTGCGCAGCAACGCGCCACCGTACTCGCCGCATCGCGACCGGCCGGTCGCGGGCGACAATGTCGGGTTGCTGGTCGAGTCATCCAGCGGCAAGCGTCTGTTCTATGCGCCTGGCCTCGGTGAGATGGAGCCACACGTCTGGTCCGCCATGCAAAGCGCCGATGTCGTCATGGTCGACGGCACCTGCTGGCGCTCGGATGAGTTGATCGCGCTTGGCGTGTCGCGCAAGCGCGCGCAGGACATGGGCCACATGCCGCTCAGCGCCGGCGAGAGCGGGGGCGAGGACGGCATGCTGGACTGGCTTGCGCGCCTGCCTGCCGACACCCGAAAAATCCTGATCCACATCAACAACACCAATCCCGTGCTCGACGAGGACGGACCGGAAAACGCGCTGGTGCGCGCGGCCGGCATCGAACTTGCGCACGACGGGATGGAGTTCGAATTATGACCGTTGCCGAGACCATAGAACTACCGGCCTGGAACCGCGCCGATTTCGAAGCGCAGCTGCGCGAACGCGGCAAGGCTTATCATATCCACCATCCGTTCAACGTCATGCTCAACACCGGCAACGCGACACCGGAGCAGATTCGCGGCTGGGTCGCGAACCGCTATTACTACCAGATCGCGATTCCGATCAAGGATGCGTGCGTGCTGGCGAACTGTCCGGACCGCAACATGCGCCGACAGTGGGTCCAGCGCATTCTGGACCACGACGGCCACGGCGACGACCCGGGCGGCATCGAAGCCTGGCGGCAACTCGCGGTGGCTGTCGGGCTGACGCTCGAAGAATTGACCGACTTGCGCCACGTGATTCCGGGAGTGCGCTTTGCGGTCGATGCGTACGTGAATTTCGCCCGGCAAGCGCCCTGGCAGGAATCGATGTGCGCGTCGCTGACCGAACTGTTCGCGCCGAAGATCCACAAGGAGCGCCTTGCCACGTGGCCGGAGCATTACCCGTGGATCGAAGCGACCGGGCTGCAGTATTTCCGCAACCGCCTGGCTCAGGCGCGCCGCGACGTCGAACAGGCGCTCGAGGTGACGCTAGGCTATTTCACGACCGAGGCGATGCAGCAGCGTGCGCTGCAAATCCTGCAGTTCAAGCTCGACATTCTGTGGAGCATGAACGACGCGATGGCGCTGCACTATGGCGTGCGGAGCTGACATGGCAATCAATTCCAGCAGCATTCCGCGAATCGGCCACGGCTTTCGCCTGCAGTGGGAAGAGGCGCAGCAGGCGCATGTGTTGCTGTATCCGGAAGGCATGGTCAAGCTCAACGGCAGCGCCGGCGAAATCCTGACGCGTTGCGATGGCGTGTCGCCGGTCGATGCGATCGTTGCCGCGCTTGAACAGAAATTCGAAACCACGGCGCTCGAAGCGGACGTCCTTTCGTTCCTGCGCATCGCCGATGAGCGGCATTGGGTGGAGTGGTCATGAACGCGCTACTTGCTGATGCCGTTCCGGCACCACCGGCGATCGGTCCGCCGTTGTGGCTGCTAGCCGAGCTCACCTACCGCTGCCCGCTGCATTGCGTGTTTTGCTACAACCCGGTCGATTTCGCGCGCGATGAAACCGAGCTCTCGACCGACGACTGGCTGCGCGTGCTGCGCGAGGCCCGCGCGCTCGGGGCGGTGCAGTGCGGGTTCTCCGGCGGTGAGCCGATGCAGCGCGACGACCTGGAGATCCTCGTCGCCGAAGCACGGCGCCTGGGCTACTACACCAACCTGCTGACGTCCGGCATCGGCCTCAACGAGGATCGCATCGGCAAGCTCAAGCAGGCGGGACTCGACCACATCCAACTGTCGTTCCAGGATTCCACGCGCGAGGTCAACGATTTTCTGTCCTCGACACGCACCTTCGACTTGAAGCGCAAGGCGGCGGCGCTGATCAAGGCGCACGGCTACCCGATGGTCATGAACTGCGTGATCCATCGCATGAACATCGATCACATCGATCGCATTATCGAACTCGCGGTCGAGCTCGATGCCGAGTACCTGGAACTCGCCAACACGCAGTTCTATTCGTGGGCGCACATCAACCGCGAACACCTGCTGCCGACGCGCGGGCAGCTGCAGGCGGCCGAAGCGACGACGAATCGCTGGCGCGAAAAACTCGGCGCGCGAATGAAGATCTTTTTCGTCGTGCCCGACTATTACGAAACACGTCCGAAAAAATGCATGAATGGCTGGGGCAACGTGTTCCTGACGATCACGCCCGACGGCACCGCCCTGCCCTGCCACACCGCGCGCATGCTGCCGGGCCTGGCATTCCCGAACGTGCGCGACATGGGCGTGCGCGAGATCTGGCACCACTCGGAAGGCTTCAACCGCTTCCGCGGCACCGGCTGGATGAAAGAGCCGTGCCGCAGCTGCCCGGAGCGCGACGTCGACCTCGGCGGCTGCCGCTGCCAGGCCTACATGCTCGCGCAGGACCCGGCCGCGGCCGATCCAGTCTGCGACAAGTCGCCGCACCACGGGCTGATCGTCGACATTGTGGAAAAAGCGCAACAGCCGCGCGCGCCGGAAGTCGAGACCAAGCCGCTGGTGTTCCGCAATCGCAAAGAGTCGAAAGAACTGGCGCGGCCGTTCTGAGCGGAACTCGAACGAGTGCCATGCTCCGCCCCCGCAATCGCTGAATTGCCGGCCGGGCCAGGGCGCAGCCGATTTGCACTGCCACCCTCAGGCTTGCACCGGCCGGTATCTAACGATTGGGTTCGTAGCAGCAGTAGTATTGAACGCCGCCGCCCCGGATGACTACGCCCGATCGGTCTTGTAAGGAATCCCGAACTCGCGCGTCTATACTGCACAACCAATCGCGCAGGGGCTACTTACATGCTGTCGACCGCCATCACCATCTGGGAATCGCTGACTGCACGCCTGCGCGGAATCGGCCAGTTGTTGCCGCCGCTCATCCTGCGCCTGATCATGGGCTGGGAGTTCTGGGAATCGGGTGTCGAAAAGTATACCGGCGACAACTGGTTCACCGACATCCAGAGCCGCTTCCCATTCCCGTTCAGCAAGATTCCGTCCGACATCAGCTGGGCAATGGCGACCTACTTCGAACTCGGCGGAGCGATCCTGCTCGTGCTTGGATTGTTCACGCGCTTTGCGGCTTACAGCCTGCTGGTGCTGACGTTCGTAGCCACAGCCGCCGCGCACTGGCCGGACATGGTTGCGATGTGGAGTGATCTTGCCAAAGGCTACGCGATCACCGACATGGGCTTCGGCAACTTCAAGCTGCCGCTGCTTTTCATCGTCATGCTGCTGCCGATCCTGTTCCAGGGACCGGGCAAGATCAGCCTCGATTATCTGCTCTCACGCATGCTCAAAGCCGACCCGATGCCGCAGCCGATCGCCGATGCGTATGCCTGGAGCCTGGCCCTGCTTGCCCTCGGCATCCCGTTCCTGATGCTGCTGCCGATGTTCGGCCTCGTGCTCGTGATCGGCGCCGTCGTCCTGTACCTCTTCGGCCGCTACGCCCGCGCCTGATCCGGGGCGTGGCGTGGCGTGCAAAATCAAAAGATTGAACCACGAAGAACACGAAGAACACGAAGGATAAGCCACGAAGAAAAAGCAATGCTTTTGGCCCGTGCCAGCTGCCATTTCGGTAGCTGACCGTCTTACGGATTCGCGGAAACGTTTTTTCCGAATTCGCTCTCCCGTTCTCTCCTTGATCTTCTTCGTGTTCTTCGTGTTCTTCGTGGTTCAATCTCTTGCCTTGAACGCGACGAGGCGGATTGTGATCGCCGCGGCCGCCGCGTATCCTGCGTGCATGTCTGCTATACCCAAATACGCCGAGCGGTTTCGCGGCTTCCTGCCCGTGGTGATCGATGTCGAGACCGGTGGTTTCGATTGCGAGCGTGACGCGCTGCTCGAGATCGCCGCGATCGTCGTGCGCATGGACGAACACGGCGTCGTACATCCGGACCCGGTCGTTTCGACCCACGTGGTGCCATTTCCCGGCGCAAATATCGAAGCGAAGTCGCTCGAGATCACCGGCATCGACCCTACCCATCCGTTTCGGGCGGCGGTGGAGGAACGCGAAGCGCTGGATCATATCTTCCGGCCGATTCGCAAAGCGTTGCGTGAGTTCGAATGCCAGCGCGCGGTGCTCGTTGGTCACAACGCCGCGTTCGATCTCAGTTTCCTCAATGCTGCCATCCGCCGCACCGGGTATAAGCGCAGTCCATTCCATCTGTTCAGCTGCTTCGATACGGTCAGCCTCGCCGGCCTTGCGTTCGGGCAGACCGTGCTGAGTCGCGCGGTGCAATCCGCCGGGTTCGAATGGAACAGCAACGAGGCGCATTCGGCCGTGTACGATGCCGAGCGAACGGCCCAGCTGTTCTGCACCATCGTCAATCGCTGGAAATCGATGAGCGAAGTCTGGCAAGCCCAGGCCGGCGCCGCGGCCTGAAGACTCCAGAGCCCATCAGCCGGCGCTTGAGTTCCCACATCAAGGGACTCATCATTGGACCATGCCAATATACGAATACGCCGCGACCACCGAAGGATGCGCCCACTGCAGCGCCCACTTCGATGTCCTGCAAAAACTCGACGACCCCGCCCTGACCCAGTGTCCGCAATGCGGCGCGGCAATCGAACGCCTGATCAGCGCACCGTCTTTTGCGATCGGCAACGCGCATACGTTGAAGGAAAATCACGCGGCAAAGCATGGCTTCACGCAGTATCGGCGCGCCGGCGGCGGTGTTTACGAAAAGACCGCCGGGAAAGGGCCGAAATTCATCAGCGGTGACTAAAGCCGCTGCTAGAATTCTTCTCTCGGCAAATGCCTTTCGCCCGAATCACCCCAACCATACCGGAGTGCCCTTGCGCCATCTCGTCGCGTCTTTACTGATTGCCGCCGCACTGGTTGCCTGCCAGAACACACCGGCGCCCAAACCCGCGAGTGCCCCGATGCCCCAGGAAAAATCGCCGGAGACGAATGCGGCTTCCACACTGTCGTATCCTCTGACCAAGACGGTCGCGCAGACCGACGATTTCCACGGAACCAAGGTCGCCGATCCGTACCGCTGGCTGGAGAACATCGACACGCCGGAGACGCGCGCGTGGATCGAGGCGCAAAACAAGGTGACGTTCGATTATTTGGCGAAAATTCCGGGACGCGAGCGCATCAAGCAGCGCCTCACTGAAATCTGGAACTACGAACGCTACAGTTCCCCGCAGCAGTACGGCGGCAAGTATTTTTATACCCGAAACGACGGGCTGCAGAACCAGGCCGTGTTGTACGTCGCCGACGCGCTCGATGCAAAACCGCGCGTGCTGCTCGATCCGAACACGCTCTCGAGCGACGGTACGATCGCGCTCAAGGGTTATGCGATCAGCGAGGATGGTAAACACCTGGCGTACGGACTTTCGTCCGGCGGATCGGATTGGGAAGACTGGCACGTGCTCGATATCGACACCGGCAAGAACACCGAAGACGTCCTGAAATGGGTGCGCTATTCCGGCTGCAGCTGGCGTCGCGACGGGTCCGGATTTTTCTACAGCCGTTACGACGAGCCCAAAAGCGACGTGCTCAAGGCCGAAAACAAGTTCCAGAAATTGTACTTCCATCGCCTCGGGACCAAGCAGTCGGACGATCAGCTGATCTACGAGCGCAAGGACCAGCCGGACTGGCTGTTCGGCGCACAGGTCAGCGACGACGGCCGCTATCTCGTGGTCAGTGTCGCCCGCAGCACGGAAAACAAGAACCTCGTGCTGTATCGCGATCTGGCCAAGAAGCACGCCGAAGCCACGACTCAAACCCTGATCGGCGACTGGGATGCGCGCTATGAGTTTCTCGGCAACAGCAAGAGCACGTTTTATTTCCTGACCGACAAAGATGCGCCCCGCCAGCGCATCGTGGCGATTGACCTGAACCATCCGGAGCAGGCGCACTGGAAGGAATTGGTACCGCAAGGCGCCGATACGCTGCAGACCGTCGCTTTCGTGAACCACAGCTTCGTCGCCGAATACATGAAGGATGCACACAGCGACGTGCGTCTGTTCGACGTCAAAGGCAAGCCCGCCGGCACGATCGCCTTGCCGGGCCTGGGCAGCGCGACCGGTTTTTCGGGTCGTACCTTCGATACCGAAACGTTCTACACCTACTCGAGCTACACGGCGCCGCCGACCGTATTCCGTTATGACCTGAAAGCCGGAACGGGCAGCGTGTTCCGAGCGCCGAAGGCAGCGATCGATCCGGCGCAATACGAAACGCGCCAGGTGTTCTACACGAGCAAGGATGGCACGCGCATTCCGATGTTCGTCACCGCAAAAAAGGGAATGGCGCAGAACGGCGACAACCCGACGATCCTGTACGGTTATGGCGGCTTCAATATTCCACTGCAGCCGGCGTTCTCGCCCGGGCTGATCACATGGCTGGATCTCGGCGGCGTCTACGCGGTGGCGAACCTGCGCGGCGGCGGCGAGTACGGGCGCGAATGGCACGAGGCCGGCATCAAAACCCACAAGCAGAACGTGTTCGACGACTTCATTGCCGCGGCCGATTACCTGATCCATGAGAAGTATACTTCTCCACACAAGCTCGCGATTCGAGGCGGATCAAACGGCGGCCTGCTGGTTGCCGCCGCCGAACTGCAACGCCCGGACCTGTTTGCCGCGGCGGTCCCGCAAGTCGGGGTGCTCGACATGCTGCGCTTCCGCAGCTTCACGATCGGCAAAGCCTGGGAATCGGACTACGGCTCGGTCGACAACGCCGACGAGTTCAAGGCGATGTACGCGTACTCGCCGCTGCACAACGTCAAGCCCGGCGTGCATTATCCGGCCACGTTGATCATCACCGGCGACCACGATGACCGCGTATTCCCGGCGCACAGCTTCAAATTCGCCGCCGCGATCCAGGCCGCCGACCCGCACGGCAAACCGCAACTGATCCGCATCGAAACCCGTGCCGGGCACGGCCAGGGCAAGCCAACCTCGATGCAGATCGACGAGATGGTCGATGTCTATGCCTTCATCCTGCAGGCCTTCGGGATCGCGGGCTAAAGTTGATTGGCATTGCTGACACCATCCCCACCCAACCCTCCCCTTGAAGGGGAGGGCTAAAAATCGCGCATTGAACCCGGTCCCGGCCGGTCGACGTGGACTACCTCGCTGATCTTCATGGATGTTGGCTTGCCGCTCTGTTCCTCATGCAGCTCTAGATCGCGCACTAACCCTAGCCAGCACCTGTGCTCTTTGAGCCCTCCCCTTCAAGGGGAGGGTGGGGTGGGGATGGTGTAGTGCGGCTTATCGGCACAGTTCCATATATCCCGAATCATCGCCGCGCCCGCCATGCCTTATTCCAGCAGAAGCCCCGGCGCATGCTCCCGGTTATTTGCTGCTGTCACACGCCAGCGCTAAGCTCAGCGATTCGCCACGCTTGTCCACGCGCGGCAGCAAATTCTCACAACAAGAACAACCAACCGAACGAGGGTGTCATGATCTACCCATCCATCCTGGAAACCATCGGCCGCACGCCGATCGTACGCATCAATCACCTCGCGCCGAAGGGCGTGGACATGTACGTGAAGATCGAGGCATTCAATCCGATGTCGTCGGTCAAGGACCGTCTCGCGATCGGCATCATTCTCGATGGTGAGGCGACCGGCGCGCTCAAGCCCGGCCAGACTGTGGTGGAAGCGACCTCGGGCAATACCGGCATCGCGCTCGCGATGGTGTGCGCGGCGAAGGGTTATCCGTTCGTCGCCTTCATGAGCGATTCGTTCTCGGTCGAGCGCCGAAAGCTGATGCGCGCGCTCGGCGCGAAGGTCATCCTGGTCCCGGCCGCAGAACGCGCGACCGGGATGCTCAAGCGCGCCGAGGACTATGCGAAAAAGAACAACGCATTCCTGGCACGCCAGTTCGAGAATCCCGCGAATCCGGCCTATCACCGAAGCACGACGGGACCGGAAATCCTGCAGGATTTCGCCGGCAAGCGGCTCGACTTCTTCGTCACCGGCTGGGGCACCGGCGGCACGCTGACCGGCGCAGGCGAGATGATCAAGCTCGCGCGCCCCGATGTGAAGATCATTGCGACGGAGCCCGCGGGCGCGGCGATGCTGGCCGGCCAAGAATGGCAGCCGCACAAGATCCAGGGTTGGACCCCCAATCTCGTGCCGGCCGTACTCAACCGCGAAGTCGCCGATGAAATCCTGCCGGTCACCGACATCCAGGCGCGTGATACCGCGCGCGCCTTGTCGCAGAAGGAAGGCATCTTCTGCGGCATCTCGTCCGGCGGAACGTTTGCCGCCGCCCTGGAAGTGGCGAAGAAGGCCAAGAGCGGCGACGTGATCCTCGCAATGCTGCCCGACACCGGCGAGCGTTACCTATCGACCTTCCTGTTCGAAGGCATCAACGAAGGCACCGACGTCGAGCTCGCCGATTTGTAGTTCGACGCAAGCCCGTCCAACCGGCACGGCCAAGGTCACCACGCATTTGTAGGTGGACCTTGGCCCCTCAAGGATCTGTTGCGGCCTCGCGGCCGACGCGCACAAGAGTGGTGGGCCAAGACCCACCCTACGACTCGCCTATTTTCAATTTGACGCCATCCTGCTGTTCTTCTGTCGACGTCATCCTCGCGAATGCGGGATCCATCTTGATCTTAAG
>Ga0308173_10001768_pt1 | contig 11089 bp, 9 predicted proteins | sample PhyPR1_FD_203716 | JGI IMG/M metagenome (GOLD analysis project Ga0308173, IMG submission 203716) | Soil microbial communities from UC Gill Tract Community Farm, Albany, California, United States - DLSLS.P.R1 | ecosystem: Environmental > Terrestrial > Soil > Agricultural land | place: USA... | reverse complement strand
TGGCGCAGGCCGAGGCCAACGACATCGAGTTCGTCGACCTCGTGTGCGTCAACCTGTACCCGTTCGAGCGCACGGCGGCCCGGCGCGGCGTCGGCGAGTCGGAGGTGATCGAGAACATCGACATCGGCGGCCCGACGATGATCCGCGCCGCGGCCAAGAACCACGCCTACGCCGCGGTCGTCACGTCACCCGAGTCCTACGACGCCATCATCGAGGAGCTGCGCGACGCCGGCGGCACGCTGAGCATGCCGACGCGTGAGTCGCTGGCCGCCGAGGCCTTCGCCTACACGGCGCGCTACGACACCGCGATCGCCCGCTGGTTCGCCGAGAAGAGCGAGGACTTCCCGCCGCTGTTCATCCGCGCCTTCGAGAAGGTCGTCGACCTGCCCTACGGCGAGAACCCGCATCAGCGCGCGGCGTTCTACGCGCAGGTCGGGACGCGCATGAACGTGCTCAGCCAGGTCAAGCAGCACCACGGCAAGCAGATCTCCTACAACAACATCCTCGACCTCGACTCCGCCCGGAACATGGTGCGCGACTTCGAGGTCCCGGCGTGCGCGATCGTCAAGCACAACAACCCGTGCGGCGCCGCGCTCGGCGCGACCATCGAGCAGGCCTACGCCAACGCGTTCGCCTGCGACCCGATGAGCGCCTACGGCGGCATCATCGCCCTGAACCGCAAGGTCGACAAGGCGACCGCCGAGCGCCTGCACCAGCAGTTCATCGAGGTCCTGATCGCGCCGGGCTACGACGACGACGCGCTCGCGGTGCTGACCCAGAAGCAGAACATCCGCATCCTCGAGGACCAGGAGCGGCGGCTGCCGGCGCTCGGCGAGCCCGACGTGCGCCAGGTCACCGGCGGCCTGCTCATCCAGGACCGCGACAACAGCCGCGACGAGCGCGAGGACATGGAGGTCGTGACCGACCGCCGCCCGTCGGAGAAGGAGTGGGCCGACCTGCTGTTCGCCTGGCGCGTCGCGCGCCACGTGAAGTCCAACGCGATCGTCATCGCGCGCGACCTCGCGACGCTGGGCATCGGCGCCGGCCAGATGAGCCGCGTGGACTCCGTCCGCCTGTCGGTCGAGAAGTCCCAGGCCGAGACGCTGCAAGGGTCGAGCCTCGCCTCCGACGCGTTCTTCCCGTTCGCCGACTCGCCCGAGCTGGCGATCGCGGCGGGCGTCACGGCGATCATCCAGCCTGGCGGGTCGGTGCGCGACGACGACGTTGTCGCCGCCGCGCAGGACGCCGGCGTCGCGATGGTCTTCACCAAGCGCCGTCACTTCCGCCACTAGGCGTGCAGCGCCTCGGCTCCGACCCGCCCGGCCCCTACGAGGCCACCATCGGCTACTCGCGGGTGGTGCGCTCCGGGCCGCACGTCTGGGTGGCGGGCTGCACGTCGGTCGACGAGCACGGCGTCGTCCTGGGGATCACGCCGGGCGAGCAGATGGCGATCGCCATCCAGGCGCTGCTGCGCGCCCTGGAGCGCGTCGGGGCGAGCGCCGGCGACGTGGTCCGGACGCGGATGTTCACCACCGACATCACGCGCTCCGACGAGATCGGACGGGCCCACGGCGAGGCCTTCGCCGAGGTCCGGCCGGTCACCGCGATGTACGAGGTCAGCGGCTTCATCGACCCGCGGATGCTGGTCGAGATCGAGGCCGACGCGTTCGTCGAGGAGTGACGCGCGCGGGGGTGCGCGGGCCGATTCCCGCTGCGAGCAGGGGCTTCGCCTTCCGTCCGGTCCGTCGCGCAATCTTGGCCGCCGCGTGAGCGCCCCGAAGACCACTGCCCGACACGGATTGCGGGCGTGGCAGGTCTCCGCGCTCGAGGCGATGAGCACATGGGACTCGGGTCCCTTCCTGATCTCTGCCGCACCGGGCGCTGGCAAGACCCGCCCGTCCATCGAGATCGCCAACCGGATGCTCCGCGACAAGGTCGTCGACCGGGTGGTGATCGTCTGCCCGACCACGCCGCTGACCCGTCAGTGGTCGCTGGCCGCCGGCCGGCTGGGGCTCAACCTCGTGCCCGACGCCAACGAGCTCGTCCCGCCGCGGGACTTCCACGGCGTGGCGGTGACCTACGCGAAGGTCTCGATGGTGGCGGCCAGGTGGGGCGCGCAGTGCACCGGCCGCACGCTGGTGGTCGCCGACGAGGCCCACCACCTCGGCGAGGAGCTGGCGTGGGGCGAGGGCTTCGCGCTGGCGTTCCGCAACGCGGCGCGCTGGCTGCTGCTGTCGGGCACCCCGTTCCGCTCGGACACCACGCCGATCCCGGGGGTGCGCTACGACGCCGAGGGCGTCGCGGTCGCCGACGTGGCCTACACCTACGCCGACGCGGTCCGCGACGGCATCTGCCGGCCGGTGACCTTCATCCCGTACGACGGCACGCTGCAGTGGCGCTCGGGCGACGACGTCATCGAGGCGGGCTTCGACACGGTCCTCAGCACCCGGGAGGCCTCGCGGCGCTACCGCACCGCGATCTCCGCCGAGCTCTCCGACGGCCTGCCGCGCATCCTCGCCGCCGCGCACGCCAAGCTCACGGAGGCGCGGTCGGCCGGCCACAAGGACGCCGGCGGCCTGGTCGTGGCCGCCGACTCCGACCACGCCCGCAAGATCGCCAGGCACCTGAAGGACGTCAGCGGCAAGTCGCCGACGGTCGTGCTCCACACCGAGGCCGGCGCCCACAAGAAGCTGCAGGCGTTCACCGACGCGCGCGACGAGTGGATCGTCGCGGTCAACATGGTCTCCGAGGGCGTCGACATCCCGCGCCTGCGCGTCGGCGTGTACGCGAGCGCCGCCAAGACGCCGCTGATCTTCCGCCAGGTCGTCGGCCGCTTCGTCCGGACGATCCCGGGCCGCCCGGCCGAGATGTCGTGGCTCTACCTGCCCGCCGACCCGGTGCTGCGCCGCCACGCGACCGATGTCGAGGGCGAGCTGCGCCACGTGCTGCGGCGGCGCGAGGGCGACGAGGAGCTCTTCGAGGAGCGCGAGGAGCGGCGCGAGACCGAGAAGTCCGAGGCCGCCGAGTTCGTCGCGCTGTCGGCCGACGTCGCGCCGACCTCGCAGATGTCGCTCTTCGGCGGGCCCGCGGTCGTGCAGCCGCACACGCCGGCGCCCGTCATCCTGCCGGAGTTCACGCCGGCCGTCTCGGCCGGGACGGACGCCGCCAACGGCGAGCCGACCTCGCGCCTCTCGGCCTTCGAGCGCCGCACGATCCTGCGCGACAAGCGCCACCGCCTCGTCGGCGACCTCGGCCGCCGCGACCGCCGGCCGCATCGCGAGATCAACGCGTGGCTGAACCAGGCGGTCGGCGTGACCCGGGTCGAGGACGCCACGCTCGACCAGCTCGAGCAGTCGATCGACCTGCTGCTGGACGCCCTGGCGGGCAAGGTCGCCGCAGGCCGGTAGTACGGTTCGCGGGTGCCCGCCGCCACGCCCGCGCCGAACCTCGACGATCTGCGGGCCCGCGCCGAGGCGCTGCGGGCGCTGCACACCGACCCGGCGATCCTCGTGCTCGTCAACGTCTGGGATGCGGCCAGCGCGCGCACGGTCGCCTCGGTGCCCGGCTGCCGGGCGATCGCCACGGCGTCATGGGCGATCGCGGCGGCCCAGGGGCTGGCCGACGGCGAGGTGATCGGCCGTGAGGGCATGCTGGAGGCCGTCGGCTGGGTCGCGCGCGCCGTCGACCTGCCGGTCACCGCCGACCTCGAGGGCGGCTACGGCGCGACGCCGGCCGACGTCGGCGAGACGATCGCTCGGGCGATCCAGGCCGGGGCGGTCGGCTGCAACGTCGAGGACGGCCTGCGCGAGGGCAACACCCTGCGCGACGCCGAGGACGCGGCGGCGCGCGTGGCCGCGGCGCGCGAGCAGGCCGATGTCGAAGGCGTGCCGGTGGTCATCAACGCCCGCACCGACGTGTACCTGCGCGGCGCGAACGACCCCGAGGCGGCGTTCCTGCGCGGCCAGGCCTACGCGCGTGCCGGCGCCGACTGCATCTTCGTTCCGGGTGTCAGCGATCGCGAGACGATCAAGGCGCTCGTCGACGGCATCGACGCGCCGGTCAGCGTGCTGGCCCGGCCGGGCGCGCCGTCGGTCACCGAGCTGCAGGAGCTCGGCGTGGCCCGCGTCTCCTTCGGCCCGGGGCCGATGGGCGTCGCGCTGGCGGCGCTGGCGCGGACGGCGTCAGACCTGCTGGGCGGCGGCGTCCCGGCCGACGAGCTCAGCTACCGCCCGCCGGCCGCCTGACGCGCGTACTCGCTTCGTGTGCAGGAAGAGGACCCGACGCTCCATCCTCGTGCCGGCGGGGCGCCGCAGGGCGCCCCGCCGGTGAGGGTGGGGAGGAACTGCACTTGCTCTCGTTGCGGAGGGTGTGAGGAAGACGCCGGCCGGTCCAAGGAACCGGTGTCTTCGGTGTCCGCTGCGTGGATGTTGCGGGCCGAACCCCAAGGCCAGCTGAGGGGCGTCTAACGATTCCGTAAGGACGCATGCCCCCGGTGGGGCTCGAACCCACAACCTCAACGCTTAAAAGGCGCGCGCTCTACCGATTGAGCTACGAGGGCCCTTTCAGCCTAGATGAGTGATCGCGCCGCTCGGTCCTGCGGCAAGACCCATCTAGACTCAGAGGCCCCGCCCCCATGGTGTAGCGGTCAGCACACGAGCCTTTCACGCTCGAAGCAGGGGTTCGATTCCCCTTGGGGGTATGTGCCGGCGGACGCGCCGTGGCACCGGCGCGGCGCTCGAACGTCCGTCGAGCGGCTCAAAGCCGCCGCTGCACGTGGCAGAGTTCCAGCCACCACGCGGGCTCCCGTCGCCCGCGGATACCCCGTCTGGTCTTCTCGCTCATGCCGCACCCTCCGCGGCGCCGCCCGTCCGCCGCGATGGTCGTCGCCCTCCTCGCGCTCTTCATCGCCCTCGACGGCCCCGCCACGGCGGCGCGCTTCGTGGACGGCCGCGCCATCACCAAGAACTCGATCACTTCGACCCAGGTACGCAATCGCGCGCTGGGCACCCAGGACCTGTCGCGCAGGGCCGTCAGGACGCTGCGCAGCACGCCGTCGCGCTCGATCGGGGCCAAGCAGCTGCGCGACCGCGCGGTCGGCACCCGGGCGCTCGGCGCCAAGGCGGTCGACGCGACGAAGGTCGCCGACGGCGCGATCGGCAACACCCAGCTGGCCGGCAAGGCCGTCGACGCCGGGCGGCTGGCCGACGGCGCGGTCGGCGCGACGCAGCTGGCCGGCGACGCGGTGACCTCGACCAAGGTCGCCGACGGCGCGATCGGCGCGGCCGCGGTCGCCGACGGCGGGCTGCAGACCCGCGACCTCGGCGACTTCTACGGCTCGGTGTCGGTCGACTTCCAGCCGTTCGCCGCCGACAGCTGCCAGGTCGCGCCGATCGCCAACCCGCAGCCGTCGTCGCCGTCGCAGGGCAACGTCGTCGCCGACGACGTCGTCTCGGTGTCGCCGGGCACGACCGGCTGGCCGGACCCGATCGTCGTGACGGCCAACCCGGGCGCCAACAACACCATCAGGATCGTCGCCTGCCGCATCGGCGGGGACGCCGGCCCGATCGATCCGCCGCCCACCACGTTCCAGTACGTGGCGTTCGACACGCCTTGATGCGTAGGTCCGCTTTCCGGTATCCGCGGTCCTGCCCCATTTTGCGGTCACTTCGCCGACTGCAGGAGGATCCGGGCCTTGGGGCGGGAGGCTGCGCTGCCGATACGGAACACGTGGATGTCGTCTTCTGCGCACGGATGGGGAGGCCCGGCGGGTGCTGATGCCCCGCCAGGCGCCGCTGGCGGTCGGCGCCCTCGCCGCGTGTGCGGTGATCGCGACGGGCGCGATCCTGCTCCGCGAGCAGATCCTGGAGTTCTCCGCCTGGCCCGACGCGCGGGAGGGTCGCCGCGCGCCGGACATCGTCATCCCCCGTGTGCGTCCCCGGCCCGCCGGACCCGGCATGGCGAGCGCTCCGGCGCGGGCGCCGGCCATCCTCCTGCGCGGCGCCGCTGCCGGCATCGTGTTCGGCGCCCCCTTCGTCCTTCCGGCGCCCGGCGCCTCGGGCCGCCCGCCGTCCGGGCCCACCACGTCGGCCCGGCCGGTGGCCGGCGGCGGCGCGCCCACACCGCTGCAGGGCCCGAGCGTCACGACCACCGGTCCCGCCGGCAGCGGCACGCCCGCCGACCCCGGCAGCGATCCGCTGTCGGGCTACGCCGACCTGCCCGTCACCGGCGACGCTGCGCCGACGCCGGGCGCGAGCTCGGATTCAGCATCGGGATCGGGCCCGGCGGCGGACGGCGCCGGCAGCTCCATCTTCGCGCCGACGCCGGCGGCGGGCCGCACGGCCGCGCCGGAGGCGGCCAGCATCGCGCCGGGCGCCGACCTCATGCCGGTCGTCTCCTCGGCCGACAACGCGCCGCCACCGCCTGATCCCACCGCGACCAAGGCGCCCGCGCCCACGCCCACGCCCACCCCGGCGCCCGCGCCGCCCGCTCCGCACCCGTCGCCGGCCGCCGACAAGCCGGCCCCGGCGCCCGCGCCCGCCCAAGAGGCTCCGCCCGCCGACCCGGTCACCCCGGCCGAGCCCGCTGACGGTCCGTCGGGCGCGGGGCCCCCGGCCGCGCAGCCGTCCGCTCCGCCGGCGCAACCCGCGCCCGCCGATCCGACGCCGCCCGCCGACCCGCAGCCGCACGGCGGTCCGCCGCCGTCCGCGGGTCCGCCGCCGTCGGCCGGTCCGCCGCCGTCGGCCGGTCCGCCGCCGTCGGCCGGTCCGCCGCCGGCCGCTGCCGCCGACACGAGCGCCGCTCAGCCGCCGGCCGGCTAGCGCTCGGAACGCGTTGAGGGAGCCCGGGCTAGAAGTCCGGGCGGAAGAAGCGCGGCTCGGCCTCGTCCTCGAGGGGCACGCTGTAGTGGTCGCGCAGCGTCTCGGCGTCCTGGCCGGCGAGCAGCACGTCGCCCTCGGCCTCCGGCGCGGTGCGCACCTGATGGCGCGAGCAGGCGATGCGGAGGTAGCCGCTCCACCACTGCGCGCCGCGCAGCGGGACGAGACGGGTGCGGGCGCCGAACGTGCCGCAGTGGACCGTCCCCCACGCCTCGCCGTCGGGATCGATGTGGATCCCGTCGAGGCGGCCGACGAGACCGAAGGTCCCGTCGAGCACGAAGACATCTCGCTTGGCCTGGCGCTCGTCGAGCATCGTGCGTGCGGACTACCCCGCCGTCTGGCCGTCTACACGCAGGATCGGCCTCGGCGCTCTTCGCGCGCGAGGCCGACCCCGTAGCCTGTGCCGGCCCGGGCGGTTAGCTCAGTTGGCCAGAGCACTCGCCTTACAAGCGAGGGGTCCTCGGTTCAAGTCCGAGACCGCCCACTCGGGTCGCCCACGTGGCCCTTGAAGCGGCGTAGGCGCAGCGCGTTGCTGACCACGCTGATGCTCGAGAAGACCATCGCCAGGCTGGCGATGACCGGGTTCAGCAGGCCGATCGCGGCGAGCGGGATGGCTGCCATGTTGTAGCCGAACGCCCACGCCAGGTTCTGCTTGATCGTGCGCAGCGTCGCGCGGCTGAGGCGGATCGCGTCGCCGGCGGCCCGCAGGTCGCCGGAGACCAGCGTCAGGTCGGACGCCTCGATGGCGACGTCGGTGCCGGTGCCGATGCTCAACCCGAGGTCGGCCTGGGCGAGCGCCGGCGCGTCGTTGACGCCGTCGCCCACCATCGCCACCACGCGGCCCTCGGCCTGCAGCCGGCGGATGACGTCGGCCTTGTCGGAGGGCATGACCTCGGCGATGACCTCGTCGATGCCGACCTCGGCCGCGACGGCGCGCGCCGTGGTGTCGTTGTCACCGGTCAGCAGGACCGGCCGCAGCCCGAGGGCCTTGAGCGACGCGACGGCCTCGGCCGAGCTGTCCTTGACGCTGTCGGCGACGACGAAGACGGCGGTCGCGCGCCCGTCCCAGCCGGCGGCGATGGCGGTCTGGCCGCGCGCCTCGGCGGCGCGCCGGGCGGCGTCGAGCTCGGGGCCGAGGTGCATCGACCAGTCCGCGAGCAGCGCCGGGCGGCCCACGATCAGCGCGTGGCCGTCGACCACGCCCTCCACGCCGAGGCCCTCGCGGTTGGCGAAGCCCTCGACCGGCGGCAGCGCTCCGGCCGCGCCCGCGGCGTCGGCGATGGCCCGCGCGATCGGATGCTCGGAGGCGTGCTCCAGCGCTCCGACCAGCCGCAGGGCCTCGGCCTCGGTGACGCCCTCGGCGACCGTCAGCTCGACCAGGCTCATGCGCCCGGTCGTGACCGTGCCGGTCTTGTCCAGCACGACGGTGTCGACGCGCCGGGTCGACTCCAGGACCTCCGGGCCCTTGATGAGCAGGCCGAGCTGCGCGCCGCGACCGGTGCCGACCATGAGCGCGGTGGGCGTGGCGAGCCCCAGGGCGCACGGGCAGGCGATGATGAGCACGGCGACGGCGGAGGTGAACGCGAACGTCGCCGACTCGCCGTTGGCCAGCCAGAACGCCAGCGTCGCGACCGACAGCGCGATGACGACCGGCACGAAGATGCCGGAGATGCGGTCGGCCAGGCGCTGGACCGGCGCCTTGCCGGTCTGGGCGTCCTCCACCAGGCGGGCGATCTGCGCCAGCGCGGTGTCGGCGCCGACCTTGGTGGCGCGGATGACGAGCCGCCCGCCGGCGTTGACGGTGGCGCCCGCGACGTCGGCGCCGGGCTGCACCTCGACGGGCACGGACTCGCCGGTGAGCATGCTCATGTCCACGGCGCTGGTGCCCTCCTCCACGATGCCGTCGGTTGCGACCTTCTCGCCCGGGCGCACCACGAAGCGGTCGCCGACGGCGAGCTGCTCGACGGGGACGCGGCGCTCGGTGCCGTCGGCGTCCAGGACGGCGACGTCCTTGGCGCCGAGCTCCATCAGCGCCGTCAGGGCGGCGCCGGCACGGCGCTTGGCCTTGGCCTCGAAGTAGCGCCCGGCGAGCAGGAAGGTCGTGACGATGCCCGCGGTCTCGAGGTAGATCTGGTCGGTGCCCGCGCCCGCGTCGGGGATGACGTCGAAGGCCATGCGCATGTCGTTCATGCCGGCGTCGCCGAGGAACAGCGCGTACAGCGACCACAGCCACGCCGCGAGCGTGCCGACGGACACCAGCGTGTCCATCGTCGCCGCGCCGTGCTTGAGGTTGGCCCAGGCCGCCTTGTGAAACGGCCACGCCGCCCACAGCACGACGGGCGTGACGAGGTTCAGCGACAGCCACTGGAAGTTGTCGAACTGCAGTGCCGGCACCATCGCCAGCAGCAGCGCGGGGACCGACAGCAGCGCCGAGAGGATGAGGCGGTGGCGCAGCGGTGCGCTCTCGTCGTGCTCGGGGGCCTCGGGGGCGCCGGCGGGCTCGGTCGACGGCAGCGCGGCCTGGTAGCCGGCGGCCTCGACGGCCTGCACGAGCTGCTCGGGGGCCACCGTGCCCGGGTCGAACGCGACCCGGGCCTTCTCCGTGGCGTAGTTGACGGTCGCCGTGACGCCGTCGAGCTTGTTGAGCCGCCGCTCGATGCGGTTGGCGCACGAGGCGCACGTCATGCCGGTGATCGGCAGCTCGACGCTCTCGGGGGTGGCGGTGGTGGTGCTCATCGTGAGACCTCCTGGGTGAAGGCGGCGGTGTGGACACGGCCGTCGACCTGGAACTGCAGGAACAGGCGGTAGCGGCCGGCGGTCGGGAACGCCGCCATGAACTGCAGGCGGTCCTCGTCGGGGTGCACGTGCAGGAACGCGAGGTCGCCCTGGCGCAGCGCCACGAGGTGGCCCTTGGCCCCGAGGTAGTCCTCGACGGCGACGGGCCGCCCGTCGCGCGTGACGGTGAAGCGCAGCGCGGACTCCGCGCCGGCGTGGCTGGCGCCCTCGGTCAGGCTGACCCGCAGCCCGTCGACCTCGGCGCTCTTGGCCGGGGCCGGCAGCGGTCGCGACCGCACGGTGCCGTCGACCGTCACGTCGCCGGCGAGGGTGTGCGGCCTGCCGCCGACGGAGAAGTCGGCGAAGACGCGGTAGGAGCCGGCGTCGTGCAGCCTGACGGGGACCGTCCAGCTGCCGTCCGGCCGCTGGGTGGGGTGCAGGTGCTGGAACCCGGCCATGTCGCGGCGGACGACGATGAAGTGCATGCGCTTGGTGTGCTCGACGTCGAAGTCGCGCACGGTCTGGCCGTCACGGCCGACGATCCGGAAGGCGAGGTCGAAGCGCCGGCCCGGCGTCGCCGTCGTGCGCGCCAGCCGCAGCGTCAGGCCGCCGTCGCTGACGGCCAGGCCGCGGACGGCCTGCGGGGCCATCCTCGCCTCGGCGCCGTGGCCGCTCTTCATGCCCATGCCGTCCGCCGCCTTGGTGGCGGCCACGTCGGCGGGGTCGTGGATCCGGCCCACGGCGCCGCCGGCGACCGTGGCGGCGCCGAAGATCGCGGCCAGCGCGGCGGCGAACGCGGCGAGCTTGGCGGGAGCGTTCATGCCGTCACCTGCTGGGCCTCGATGTGGCTGTCGGCGAGCGCGTCTGCGTGGTGGTGCGCGTAGGCGGCCGGGCGGAGCAGCATCACGCCGGCCATCGCCAGCAGCATCGCGACGTGCTCGACGACCATGAGCACGCCGATGTCGGTCATCAGGCCGGCGCCCAGCAGGCCGATGACGCCGACGGTCGGCACGAACATCGACGCCGACATCTCGGCGTTGGCGCGCCGGTCGTGGCCGCGGTAGGCCATCCAGCCGACCATCGGCACGGTCATCGTCGTGGCCATGGCCAGGAACATCAGCGCCGGCGCCGTGTCGGTCAGCTCGTGCCAGCTCGAGCCCAGCGCGCCGAGGCCCCACCCGAGCGGCAGGCCGAGGACGGCCATGCCCGCGAACATCGCGACGACCATCTCGGCGTAGTGGCGGACGAGGTGCTTCGTCGCGGGGCTCATGCGACCACCGTCGCGTCGTAGCCGGCCTCGTCGATGGCGGCCACGACGGCCGTGCCGTCGACGCCGTCGCCGTGCACGCGGACGAGCTTCGCGTCGAGGTCGACCACGACGGAACGCACGCCGGCGACCATGCCGACCACCACGGTCAAGGCGGCCCCGCAGTGGTCGC
>Ga0308173_10001767_pt1 | contig 11089 bp, 21 predicted proteins | sample PhyPR1_FD_203716 | JGI IMG/M metagenome (GOLD analysis project Ga0308173, IMG submission 203716) | Soil microbial communities from UC Gill Tract Community Farm, Albany, California, United States - DLSLS.P.R1 | ecosystem: Environmental > Terrestrial > Soil > Agricultural land | place: USA... | reverse complement strand
GATACCGAGCGACTGCACCAGCGCCAGCGCCAGCGTCAGGTAGCGCGTGTACTGCGTGATCTTGCGCCGACCGAGCTCGCCTTCCTTCGAGATCCGCTCGAGGTAGGGCCAGACCACCGTCAGCAGCTGCAGGATGATCGACGAGCTGATGTACGGCATCACGCCGAGCGCGAAGATGGTCACCTTCGACAGGTTCTGGCCCGAGAACATGTCGTACAACCCGAACATCGTGTTCTTCGTCTGATCGGCCAGCAGCAGGAGCGCGTCCTGATTCACGCCTGGTGTAGTGACGTGGTTCCCGATCCGGTAAACGCCGAGCAGTCCCAGCGTGAACAGGATGCGGTTCCGCAGGTCGGGAACGGCGAACAGATTCTTGAGAGGGTTGTTGTCCATCGTTGCAGTCCGCCCGGCGCCGGCCGGGCCTCAGCGCCTACTTTTCCGCCGTCGCGTCCTTCTCTGAGGTCGCGCCCTTCGCCGCCAGCACTTCCGCAGCGCCGCCGGCGGCGGCAATCTTCTCCGCTGCCTTGCCGCTGAACTTGTGCGCCTGCACCGTCAGCTTCTTCGCAATATCGCCGCGCGCCAGCACCTTGATCGGTCGCCGCGCGCTGTGAATCAACCCGCGCTCCACCAGCAGTGCGGGCGTCACGGTCGTGCCCGCGTCGAAACGCTCGGCAAGCATGTCGAGGTTCACGACGGCGTACTCGGTCCGGAACAGGTTGTGGAAACCGCGCTTCGGGATGCGCCGGTGCAGCGGCATCTGGCCGCCTTCGAACCCGCGCTTGAACTTGAAGCCGGAGCGCGACTTCGCGCCCTTGTGCCCGCGGCCGGCCTGGACTCCCTGACCCGTGCCCTGGCCCCGGCCCACCCGCTTCTTCGAGTGCTTCGAGCCCTCAGCGGGCTTGAGATTCGACAGATCCATGTTCTTCTCAGTCGGATTACTCCGACACCTCCACGAGGTGTCGCACCTTGTGAATCATCCCGCGCGTCGCCGGCGTGTCCGCCAGTTCCACGGTGTGATTGATGCGGCGCAGCCCCATCCCCTCGACGGTCTTCGCCTGCGTCTTGTTGAAGCCGATCGTGCTCTTGCGGAGCGTCACCTTGAGTCTCTTTGCGCTGTTCGCCATGGCTTACGCTCCGACCAGTTCGTGCTCTTCCTTGCCGCGCATCCGGGCCACGAACGCCGGATCCTTGAGGCCCATCAGGCCGGCAAAGGTCGCGCGCACCACGTTGTGCGGGTTGGCCGAACCGAGCGACTTCGTCAGCACGTTCTGGATACCGCAGGACTCGACAACCGCGCGCACCGCGCCTCCGGCGATCAGCCCGGTGCCTTCCGGCGCCGGCTTCAGCAGCACGCTGCCAGAGCCGAAACGGCCGACCACCTGATGCGGGATGGTTGCACCCTTGAGCGGCACGCGAATCAGGTTCTTCTTCGCGGCCTCGATCCCCTTCTTGATCGCCGACGGCACTTCCTTCGCCTTGCCGACGCCGAACCCGACCACGCCGTTGCCGTCACCGACCACGACAAGCGCGCTGAAGCTCAGGTTCTTACCGCCCTTGACGACCTTCGTCACGCGGTTGATCGAGACCACCGTGTCCTTGATCTCCAGCTGCGACGCGTCGACCTTCTCGCGAGTGCGATTCATTAACGCCACGTTAGAACTCCAGACCTGCTTCGCGCGCGGCTTCGGCGACAGCCTTCACGCGCCCGTGATAGAGGAAGCCGTTACGGTCGAATACGACGCGCTTCACACCCTTTTCGAGCAGCCGCTCGGCGATGGTCTTCCCGATCGCCTTGGCACCCTCGATATTGCCACCCTTCGCCGCCTTCGCCAGCGCGCCCTTGACTTTCGGCTCCACGGTCGACGCCGACGCAATGGTCGACCCGGACATGTCGTCCACCACCTGCACGTACATGTGCGTGACGCTGCGAAACACCGTCAGCCGCGGGCGCTCCTGGGTGCCGGTCACCCGCTTGCGAATCCGGAACTTGATCCGGTCGCGGCGATCTTCACGAGTCTTGATACGCATCGCTTATTTCGCTCCGGTCTTTCCGACCTTCTTCTTCAGGACCTCGCCGGTGTAGCGGACGCCCTTCTGCTTATAGGGATCCGGCTTGCGCATGCGGCGGATGTTCGCCGCCACCTGACCAACCAGCTGGCGATCCACGCCGGTCACGACGATGTGCGTCTGCTTGTCGACCGCGATATCGATCCCAGTCGGGATGTCGAAGATCACCGGATGCGAATAGCCGAGCGCAAAGTGGACCTGCTTGCCCTTCAGCTCTGCGCGGTAGCCGACGCCGACGATGTCGAGCTCCTTCTTGAAGCCCTCGGTGACACCCGCCACCGCGTTGGCTACCAGGCTGCGCGCCAGCCCGTGGAACTTTCGCAGCTCGCCGTCCTCACGCTCGAGCGACGCCACCAGCGCACCGTCGTCCTGGGCGAACACGATGCCGGGCGGCAGCGCCTGCCGCATCTGGCCCTTCGGACCTTTGACTTCGATCGCGTCCGAGCCGACCTTGACGGTCACGCCCTTGGGGATCGGGATGGGTTTCTTACCGATTCGTGACATGGCTCACCAAACGTTGCAAAGGACTTCGCCGCCGACGCCGGCCTGCTTGGCAGCGCGACCGGTCATCACGCCACGGGACGTCGTCAGGATGCTGGTGCCGAGACCGCCGAGCACGGTCGGGACATCCTCGACGCCGAGATACACACGACGGCCGGGACGGCTGATGCGCTCGAGCCCGCTGATCACCTTCTCGCCACGCGGCCCGTACTTCATGAACAGGCGAATGACCTGCCGTGGCTGACGGCCGTCGCGCTCGGCCGCCTCCTCGACGAGCCGGAAACCCTGGATGTAGCCCTCATCCTGGAGGATCCGCGCAATCTCCGCCTTCAGCTTGCTCGCGGGCAAGTCGACCCGCGTGTGCTTGGCCGTGACGGCATTGCGGATGCGCGTGATCATGTCGGCAATCGGATCTGTCATCTCTTCTCTCTCTTACCAGGAGCTCTTCGTGACACCCGTGATATCGCCCTCGAGCGCCAGCTTGCGGAAGCAGAGGCGGCACATGGCGAACTTGCGGATGTAGGCGCGCGGGCGGCCGCACAGGCGGCAGCGGTTGCGCAGCCGGATCTTGTATTTGGGCGCCTTGGCTTCTTTCGCGATCTTTGCAGTGGTAGCCATCGTTTAGTTCGTCCTGAACGGCATGCCCATCAGCTGCAGCAGCTTGCGGGCTTCTTCATCGGTCTTGGCCGTGGTCACGACTGACACATTCATGCCGCGCGCCTTGTCCACCTTCATGTAGTCGATCTCCGGGAACAGCAGCTGGTCCCGCAGCCCCACGGTAAAGTTGCCGCGCCCGTCGAAGCCCTTCGGCGACACACCACGGAAGTCGCGGACGCGCGGCAGCGCAACCGAAATCAGGCGATCGAGGAACTCGTACATGCGCTCCCCGCGCAGCGTGACCATCGCGCCGACCGGCATGCCCTGGCGGAGCTTGAATTGCGCGATCGACTTGGTCGCGCGCCGGATGACCGCCTTCTGGCCGGTGATCTTCCCGAGTTCGTCGGCGCCGGTGTCGGCAATCTTCGCGTTCGACGTCGCCTCGCCGAGGCCCATGTTGATGACGACCTTCTCGATCTTCGGGATCGCCATCACGTTCTTGTAGCCGAACTCCTTCGTGAGCGCCGGCACAACTTCCTTCGCGTACTTCTCTTTCAGGCGGCTCATTTGTCGACTACTCCCTCGCACTTACGGCAGATCCGGACCTTGCGGTCGCCGTCGATCCGATGCCCGATGCGCGTCATCTTGCCGCACTCGGGGCACACCAGCTGCACGTTGCTCGCGTGCAGCGCGCCCTCGCGCTCGACGATCCCGCCCTTGATGTTCTTCTGCGGGTTCGGGCGCGTGTGGCGCTTGAGCATGTTCAGGCCCTCGACGATCACGCGGTTCTTCGCCGGGAGCACCCTCAGCACTCGGCCCTTCTTGCCGCTGTCCTTGCCGGTCGTGATGACGACCTGGTCGTTGCGGCGGATGGGTGTCTGCAGTTTCGCCATGGTTCTGTTCCTAGAGCACTTCCGGCGCGAGCGAGATGATTTTCATGAACCGCCGCTCGCGCAGCTCGCGGGCGACGGGACCGAATACGCGGGTGCCGATCGGCTCGTTGTTATCGTTGACCAGCACGGCAGCATTGCGGTCGAAGCGGATGTAGCTGCCGTCGCGCCGGCGCTGCTCCTTGGCCGTGCGGACGATTACCGCCTTGACGACCTGCCCCTTCTTGACCGTGCCGTCCGGTGTCGCTTCCTTCACTGATGCCGTGACGATGTCGCCGAGACGGGCATAGCGGCCGGTCGATCCGCCGATCGGGTTGATCACCGAGATCTTCCGCGCGCCCGAGTTGTCGGCGACGTCGAGAATGGAACGCATCTGAATCATGGCTGTTCCTCCTGGGCCGCGGCCCTAGATCTTCTGCGCCTTCTCGACGACGCGGGTCACCACCCAGCGCTTGCGGGCGCTGAGCGGACGCGACTCGGCGATCGCGACGACGTCGCCCTCCTTCGCCTCGTCGTTCTCGTCATGGGCGACGAACTTCGATGTCTTCTTCTGGCTCTTGCCGTAGACGCCGTGCCGTACCTGGCGCTCGACGGCAACGACCACCGTCTTCTGCATCTTGTCGCTGACGACCGTACCGGTCAGTTGTGCCTTGACGCTCATTTGCTTTCCTGCTTCTCGCGCAGCACCGTCTTCACGCGCGCCAGATCCTTGCGGACGCCGCGCACCTTGGCCGGCGCTTCCAGCTGGCCCATCGACTTCTGGATACGCAGCCGGAACAGCTGGTCGTCCAGGTCCTTCTCACGCGTGCGCAGCTCGTCGACGCCGAGCTCGCGAATCTCTTCGACCTTCATCGCTCTACTCCAAAGCGTCCGGTCAGGACGCTTTCTCCTCGGCGAACCGCGTCGCGAACTTCGTCGCGATCGGCAGCTTGGCCGCTGCCAGCTGCATGGCCCGGCGCGCGTCCGTCTCGCTCACCCCCTCCATTTCGAAGAGGATCTTGCCGGGACGGATGACGCACACCCATTCTTCGGGCGCGCCCTTGCCCTTGCCCATGCGCGTTTCCTGCGGCTTCTTCGTGATCGGCTTGTCGGGGAACACGCGCACCCAGATCTTGCCGCCGCGCTTGATGAAGCGCGTCATCGCCACGCGCGCGGCCTCGATCTGCCGCGCCGTCATCCAGCACGGCTCCATCGCCTTGAGGCCGTAGTCGCCGAACGACACATCCGACCCGCGCCACGCTTTGCCGGCCATGCGCCCGCGCTGCTGCTTGCGGTACTTGACCTTCTTCGGCATCAACATAGGAATCGATCCTTACCGTTCACACTTCTTGGTTCAAACTTCTCAGTTCGTGTTCACGTTCGGTACTCGCTTCGGAGTTCAGTGTTCCGGGTCGGGATTGAACCTGAACACGAACTGAGAAGCGAGAACTCAGAAGCGCGAACGCTCTACGGGCGCCCGCCGCGCTCCTGCGGCCGCCGTGGCGCCCGATCGCGATATTCCTCGTCGCGGCCTACCCGCGGCACCAGGCGCTCGCCCTTGTAGAGCCACACCTTGACGCCAATCTGGCCGTAGGTCGTGTTGGCTTCCGCGAAGCCGTAGTCGATGTCCGCCCGCAGCGTCTGCAGAGGCAGCTGGCCATGCAGATACCACTCGGATCGCGCGATTTCCGCACCGTTCAACCGGCCGCTCACGCGGACCTTGATGCCGCGGGCGCCGAACCGCAGCGCCGATTCCACCGCCTTGCGCATCGCCCGCCGGAACGCCACGCGCTTCTCCAGCTGCACCGCCACCGATTCCGAAATCAGCTGCGCTTCCAGCTCCGGTTTCTGGATCTCCTGGATGTTGATGAAGACCTGCCGGTTCGTGCGCTTCTGGATCTCCTGCTTCAGCTTGTCGACCTCCGTACCCTTGCGGCCGATGATGATTCCCGGGCGCGAGGTGTAGATGTCGATCTTCAGGTTGTTCGCGGCGCGCTCGGTCTCGATGCGCGCGACACCGGCGTGCGAGAACCGCTTCTTGAGGTTCTGGCGCAGCGCCAGATCCTCGTGCAGCAGCTTCGCGTAGTCCTTGTCCGAGTACCAGCGCGACCGCCACGTCTTGTTGAAGCCAAGGCGGAATCCGTACGGATGAACTTTCTGACCCAATGTCGTCCTCTGCGATTGACGAATTTACGAATTTACGAATTGACGAATCGGAATCGAGCGATTCACCGATGAATCCATCAATTCGTCCATTCGTTAATCCGTAAATACCCGTTACGCCGTGGCCTTTGCGCGCGTCGTCTTCTTCGCGCGCGGCTTCGCCCCGGCAGCATCCGCGCCGCCCACCTTGGCGATCTTGAGCGGCCGCTCCGTCACTTTCACCGTCAGGTGTGCTGTCCGCTTGACGACCCGATAGGCGCGTCCCATCGGGGCCGGTCGCACGCGCTTCATCGACGGACCCTGATCCGCGTAGCACGCCGACACGTAGAGCCGCTCGATGTCACCGCCGAACCCGTCCTTCTGCTGGACGTTCGCCACCGCCGAGCGCAGTACCTTGGCGAGGTCACGCGCGATCGTCTTGGGCGTGAACTGCAGCGTCGCCAGCGCCTGATTGACGTTCTTGCCGCGGATCAGCTCGCAGACCAGACCGGCTTTCTGGGCCGACGTGCGAATGCCACGGGCCGTGGCTTGCGCTTCAATCGCCATGACTACGACTTGCCTCCGGCGGCCGGTGCGGCAGCCGCGGCTTTCTCCGTCTTCGTGGTGTGCCCCTTGAACGTGCGGGTCGGCGCGAACTCACCGAGCTTGTGACCCACCATGTTCTCGGTCACGTACACCGGAATGAACTTCTTCCCGTTGTGCACCGCCATCGTGTGCCCGACCATCTCGGGGATCACCGTGGACCGGCGCGACCAGGTCTTGATGACCTTCTTCTCGTTCGCGCGATTCAGCCCCTCGATCTTCTCGAGCAGCGGCGTGTCGACGAACGGTCCCTTCTTCAGTGAACGGCTCATATCACTCTCGAATTTACGAATTTACGAATTTACGAATTGTCGAATTGACTCCGTCAATTCGAAAACCCGTCATTTCGTCAATTTCTACTTCGTCCTCCGCTGGACGATGAAGCGGTCCGTCGTCTTGCGCGTCCGCGTCTTGTAGCCCTTCGTAGGCTGACCCCACGGCGTCACCGGGTGACGACCGCCCGAGGTCTTGCCTTCACCACCGCCGAGCGGGTGGTCGACCGGGTTCATCGCCACACCGCGCACGTGCGGTCGCTTGCCGAGCCAGCGGCTGCGACCCGCCTTGCCGATGGAGACGTTCTCGTGATCGAGATTGCCGACCTGACCGATGGTCGCGACACACTCGACGTGGATCTTGCGGATTTCGCCCGACGGCATGCGCACCGACGCATACTCGCCTTCCCGCGCCACCAACTGCACCGACGACCCGGCGCTGCGGGCAATCTGACCGCCCTTGCCCGGGCGCAGTTCGACGTTGTGAATCGTCGTGCCGAGCGGAATGGTCTTCAGCGGCAGGCAGTTGCCCGGCAGGATGTCGACGTTGTCGCCAGCGACCAGCGTGTCACCGACCTTGATCCCCGTCGGGTGCAGGATGTAGCGCTTCTCGCCGTCGGCATAGGTGAGCAGCGCGATCCGTGCGGAGCGGTTCGGGTCGTACTCGACCGTCGACACCTTGGCCGGGATGTTCTTCTTGTCCCGCTTGAAGTCGATGATCCGATAGAGCCGCTTGTGACCGCCGCCGCGCCACCACGACGTGAGTTCACCCTGGTTGTTGCGGCCACCCGACCGATGCAGCTTTTCCGTCAGCGGTGCGTACGGTTCGTCGGTCGTGATCTCGTCGAACGTCAGCACCGTCTTGAAACGGGTCGCCGGCGAGGTGGGATTGAATTTACGAATCGGCATGATGTCCTACGCCCCCTGCAGGAACTCGGGCAGCTTCTCGCCTTCCCGGAGCGTCACGTACGCCTTCTTCGAGTCCGAGCGGCGGCCAATGAACTTGCCCTGGCGCTTGAACTTGCCGTGCGTCAACGACGTGCGCACGGCGGCGACTTTCGAGCCGAGCAGCGACTCGACGGCGCGCTTGATGTCGATCTTGTTCGCGTCCCTCGCCACCTCGAACACCAGCGTGTTCCCCTCTTCGCGGAGGGTCGTGGTCTTCTCGGTGATCAGCGGACGCCGGATGACGTCGGTCAGTTTCATGATGGTTACCCGAGCACTTCCTGGAGCTTTTCGAGCGCCGCCCGCGTCAGGATCACGCGGCGCGTATTCATGACGTCGCGGGCGCTGATCCGGTTGCTCGGCAGAATCTTCACCCCTTCGAGGTTGCGCACCGAGAGCGACAGCTTGTCTTCCGGCTTCACGTCCACGAGGAGCGCCTTCCCGTCGACGCCGAGCGTCCGCAGCATCGCGGCAGCGGCCTTGGTCTTGATTTCGCCGACGCTGAGCGCATCGACCACGATGACCGCGCCGTCCTTCAGCTTCTGCGTCAACGCCGCACGGAGCGCGCCCTTCTCGACCTTCAGCGGCAGCTTGTAGTCGTAGCTGCGCGGCTGCGGACCGAACACGGTGCCGCCATGACGCCAGAGCGGATTGCGCGCCTCGCCGACCTGCGCGCGGCCGGTGCCCTTCTGCCGCCATGGCTTCTTGCCGGTGCCGCTGACCATGCCGCGCGACTTGGTGGCATGCGTGCCGCGCCGCGCCGCCGCGTTCGCGTGCACGACCGATTCGTGAATCAGGTCGGTCTTGACGCGGCCGCCGAAGACCTCGTCGCGAAGGTCGAGCGAGCCGACTTTCTGGTTCTGCTGGTTGACGATGTCGATCTGCATGAGCGCCCTACTTCTTGCCCTTCTTCTTCACCGGCTCGACCTGCGCCACCTTGAGCTTCTTGGCCGTAATGGCTTTGCGGATGACCAGCACGCTGTTCGGACCGCCCGGCACCGCGCCCTCGACGAGCAGCAGGTTGTTCTCGGAGTCGACCTTCAGCACCTTGAGGTTACGCACGGTCACGCGGTCGGCACCCATATGACCGGCCATCCGCATGCCCTTGACGACGCGCGACGGAAACGACGACGCGCCGATCGAGCCTGGCGCCCGGTGGAACATCGAGCCGTGCGACGCGCGGCCGCCGGCGAAATGGTGCCGCCTGACCACACCCTGAAAACCCTTGCCACGGCTGGTGCCGATCACGTCGACGCGGTCGTTCTCGGCGAAGATGCCGACGTTCACCTGGTCGCCTGCTTTCGGCGTCTCCGCACCGGCAGCCACCGTGACTTCGCGGCGAATGCGCGTCGCGGGCACGCCAGCCTTCTTGAAGTGCCCCTGTGTCGGCTTGTTCTCCTTCGACGGCTTGGCGTCGACGAGGCCGAGCTGCACCGCCTGGTAGCCGTCAGCCGCGGCGGTCTTCACCTGGGCAACGACGCACGGGCCCGCCTTGATGACGGTGGCGGGCGCCACGGTGCCGTCCGCAGCGAACAACTGCGTCATCCCGACTTTCTTCCCAATCAGTCCTGTAACCATCACAGATCCTTGAAATCGTGAATGGCGAATCGTGATTCGTGAATCATTCGCGATTCACGATTCATGATTCACGATTACTTCCCGTGCTCCTTGCCGAACGCCTTGATCTCGACATCGACACCGGCCGGCAGATCGAGCTTCATCAGCGCATCCACCGTCTGCGGCGTCGGCTCGAAGATGTCGATCAGCCGCTTGTGCGTGCGGATTTCGAACTGCTCACGCGACTTCTTGTCGACGTGTGGCGAACGGAGGACCGTCCACTTGTTCTTCGCCGTCGGCAGCGGAATCGGGCCGGCCAACCGCGCCCCGGTCCGCTTTGCGGTCTCGACGATCTCGCCGGTCGACTGGTCGAGAATCCGCGAGTCGTACGCCTTGAGGCGGATCCGAATCTTGTCGCTGAACATTGCCATCTGTCTGTTCCCTGAAATCGTGAATCATGAATCGCGAATCGTGAATCGATTCACCATTCACGATTCGGTATTCACGATTACTCGATAATCTCGGTGATGGTCCCGGCGCCAACCGTGCGACCACCCTCACGGATAGCGAACCGCGCGCCCTTCTCGAGCGCCACCGGCGTGTGCAGTTCCGCCGAGATCGTCGTGTTGTCGCCCGGCATCACCATCTCGACGCCCTCCGGCAACTTCAGCGACCCCGTCACATCCGTCGTCCGGATGTAGAACTGCGGCCGATACCCGTTGAAGAACGGCGTGTGGCGCCCGCCCTCTTCCTTCGACAGGATGTAGACCTCGCCCTTGAACTTCGTGTGCGGCTTGATTGACCCCGGCTTGCACAGCACCTGGCCGCGCTCCACGTCCGTCTTTTCCACGCCGCGCAGCAGCACTCCGACGTTGTCCCCCGCCACGCCCTCGTCGAGCAGCTTGCGGAACATCTCGACGCCGGTCACCACCTTCTTCTCCGTCGGCTTGAACCCGACAATCTCGATTTCCTCGCCCACCTTCACCTTGCCGCGCTCGATCCGGCCCGTCACCACCGTGCCGCGCCCCGAGATCGAGAACACGTCCTCGATCGGCATCATGAACGGCTTGTCGACCTCGCGCTGCGGCAGCGGAATGTAGGTGTCCAGCGCATCCATCAGCTTGATCACCGATTCCACACCCGCCGGCTCGCCGTTGATCGCGCCGAGCGCGCTCACCCGGATCACCGGCGTGTCGTCCCCGGGGAAGTTGTAGGCGTTCAGCAGGTCGCGCACTTCCATTTCCACCAGGTCGAGCAGCTCCGTGTCGTCCACCGCGTCAACCTTGTTCAGCGCCACCACCAGGTACGGCACGTTCACCTGCCGCGCCAGCAGCACGTGCTCCCGCGTCTGCGGCATCGGGCCGTCCACCGCCGACACCACCAGGATCGCGCCGTCCATCTGCGCCGCGCCCGTGATCATGTTCTTGATGTAGTCCGCATGCCCCGGGCAGTCCACGTGCGCGTAGTGCCGGTTCGCCGTCGAATACTCCACGTGCGACGAGGCGATCGTCAGAATCTTCGTGTCGTCGCGCCGCC
>Ga0308173_10001766_pt1 | contig 11091 bp, 9 predicted proteins | sample PhyPR1_FD_203716 | JGI IMG/M metagenome (GOLD analysis project Ga0308173, IMG submission 203716) | Soil microbial communities from UC Gill Tract Community Farm, Albany, California, United States - DLSLS.P.R1 | ecosystem: Environmental > Terrestrial > Soil > Agricultural land | place: USA... | reverse complement strand
GCGCTGTGCGGGCATCCTCGATCTCCTGCCGCGCTTCCTGGCCAAGGACCGGGTGGTGGCCGTCGGGGAGATCGGCTACGACGCCATCACACCGTCCGAGGATCATGCCTTCGGCCGGCAACTGGAACTGGCCGTCCGGCACGGGCTGCCCGCGCTGGTGCACACGCCGCACCGGGACAAGGCGACCGGTACCCGCCGCTCGCTGGACGTCGTCCGCGAATCCGGGATCGCCCCGGAACTGGTGCTGATCGACCATCTCAACGAGCTGACCGTGCGGATGGTCGTCGAGGCCGGATGCTGGGCGGGCTTCTCGGTCTATCCCGACACCAAGATGGACGAGGCCCGGATGGTCGCGATCCTCCGGGAGTACGGCACCGAGCGCATGCTGGTGAACTCCGCGGCCGACTGGGGGCGCAGCGACCCTCTGAAGACCCTGCGCGTGGCCGAGACCATGCTGGCCGCCGGCTTCGACGAGGACGACGTCGACACGGTCCTGTGGCGCAATCCCTGCGCCTTCTACCGGCAGAGCGGCCGGCTCGACGTCGGGGAGGCGGCCGTGGCCGCCGCCACCTTCGCCGGGAACTCCGTGCGGCGCGGCGTACCGAAGGAGCCCTGACATGCGGCTGCGCCATCCCGACGGTACGACCGTCCATCTCTCGTACTGCACCAACGTCCACCAGGCCGAAGATCTCGACGGCATCATCGCCCAGCTGGACCGCTTCGCCGGGCCGGTCCGGCGCCGGCTCGGGGTGCCGGTCCTGGGTCTGGGCCTGTGGCTGGCGGCCGAGGTCGCACGCGCGCTGGCCGCCGACCTCGGCGCCGCCCGCCGGCTGGGCGCCGAACTCGACAGCCGGGGCCTGGAGGTCGTCACGCTCAACGCCTTCCCGTACCGGGGATTCCACGACCCCGTCGTCAAGGACCGGGTGTACCGGCCGGACTGGACCACGCCCGCCCGGCTGCGCTACACGCTCGACGCCGCTACGGTTCTGTCCCAGTTGCTCCCCGCGGACGTCTGCGAGGGCAGCATGTCGACGTTGCCGCTGGCCTGGCGCGAGCCGTGGAACCCCCGGCGGGCCGCCCAGGCCCGGGCGCACCTCGCCGAACTGGCCGTCGGCCTGGCCGAGCTCGCCGCCACGACCGGGAAGTCGATCAGGGTGGGCCTGGAGCCGGAGCCCGGATGTGTGCTGACCACCGTCGGGGACGCCGTACGCCATCTCGGCTTCGTCGACCCCCGCTGGGTGGGCGTGTGCCTCGATGTCTGCCATCTCGCCGTCGGGTTCGAGGAGCCGGCGGACGCCCTGACCGGCCTGGCCCGAGCGGGCCTGCCCGTCGTGAAGGTGCAGGCGTCCAGCGCGATGGAGGCCGCCGATCCGGCCGACCCGGCGACCGGGAAGGCGCTCACCGAGTATCACGAGCGGCGCTTCCTGCATCAGACGAGCGAGCGGGGCGGCGGCCGGGTCGATGATCTCTTCCAGGCCCGCACCGGGCTGCCCGGCCGGGACACCTGGCGGGTCCACTATCACCTGCCGCTGCACGCCCGGCCGAAACCGCCGCTGACCGGCACCACCGGGGTTCTGGAGTCCGCGCTGGACCTGCTGTTCGGTGGCCCGCTCGCCCGCACGCACCACGTCGAGGTGGAGACCTACACGTGGCAGGTCCTCCCGGACCGGCCGATCGGCGACGAGGGCCTGGCGGCGGGGATCGCCGCCGAGCTCGGCTGGACCCGGGACCGGCTGGTCGCGCTCGGCCTGAAGGAGGAGTGGTGAGGCCCCTCGTCGTCGTCGATCTGGTCGGCGCGACGCCCAGGCTGCTGGCGCACATGCCCAACGTCCGCCGGCTGGCGGCGCAGGGATTCCGGGCGAGCCTGAAGCCGGTACTGCCGGCTGTCACCTGCTCGATGCAGGCGACCCTGCTGACCGGACGGCCGCCCCGCGACCACGGCATCGTCGGCAACGGCTGGTACTTCCGGGATCTCGGGGAGATCCATCTGTGGCGGCAGCACAACGCGCTCGTCCAGGGCGACAAGCTCTGGGACGTCGCCCGCCGCAAGTGGCCCGGGTGGCGGGTGGCCAACGTCTGCTGGTGGTACGCGATGGGCGCCGCCACCGACCTGACCGTCACACCGCGGCCGGTCTACCACGCCGACGGCCGCAAGTCGCCGGACTGCTACACCAGGCCTCCAGGGCTGCACGACGAACTGACCGGCCGGCTGGGGCCGTTCCCGCTGTTCGGCTACTGGGGTCCCGGCGCCGGGATCAGCTCGTCCAGGTGGATCGTCTCGGCGGCCCGGCATGTCCTGTCCCGGCACCGCCCCGACTGCCTGCTGGTCTACGTGCCGCATCTCGACTACGACCTGCAGCGGTTCGGGCCGGACTCGGCCGAGGCGGTACGCGCTGCGGCCGAGGTCGATGCCGTGCTGGCGCCGCTGCTGGACGACGCGCTCGCCCGGGACGCCGCGGTGGTGGTCCTGTCGGAGTACGGCATCACCGGGGTGCGCCGGCCCGTCGACGTCAACCGGGCGCTCCACCGGGCCGGCCTGCTGGAGGTGTACGTCCAGGACGGGCAGGAGCTGCTCGATCCCTGGACCTCGCGGGCCTTCGCGGTCGCCGACCACCAGATCGCGCACATCTATGTACGCCACGGCTCGGACCTGAAGCATGTCCGCGACGTCTGCGAGCAACTGCCCGGAGTCGCCGAAGTCCTCGACGCGGACGGAAAGGCCCGCCAGGGCCTCGGCCACGAGCGTGCGGGAGAGCTCGTCCTGGTGGCCGATCCGGACGCGTGGTTCACCTACTACTACTGGCTGGACGACGACCAGGCCCCCGACTTCGCCCGTACCGTGGAGATCCACCGCAAGCCCGGCTATGACCCCGCCGAACTCTTCCTCGATCCGCGCGATCCCCTCGTGAAGGCCCGCGCGGCCACCGCGCTCGCCCGCAAGGCGCTGGGGCTCCGCTACAGCATGCAGGTCGTGCCGATCGACCCCTCGTGCGTCCGGGGCTCGCATGGCCGGCTGCCGGCCGACCCGGCCGACGGTCCGATCCTGGTGTGCTCGGACCCGGCCCTGAGCACCGAGTCCATCGAGGCCACCGAGGTCCTCGACCTGCTGATCGCCCTCGCCGACTCCCGATGACCCGTCAGCCGTCGATGCCGCCGGGAGTGCGGCGCCGGCCCCAGGCGGCGACGGTGGTGATGCCCATGTCGTGAAAGCCGGGGTCGGCCAGAGCGGCGAGGGCGGCGGCCGCCTCGTCCTCGTCGAGGTCCCCGGCCGCCAGCACCTCGGGCAGCACACGCTCGAACGACGACCGCCAGAACATCGGCCACGGCTCGCCCCCGCGAAAGCCGGGCCAGTCCCCGGTGGTGCCGCAGTCGACCAGACCCGCCTCGGCCAACTGCGCGGGATACCGGCGCGCCCACTCCCCCCGCCCGTCGACCCCCAGCCGCCGCTGCGCCGCCGCCAGGCAGGCCAGCGCCGTCCTGCGGTACGCCGCGTGCGGGGACGAGCCGACCGCGAAGGCGGCGCCGTCCTCCAGCAGCAGCCAGCCGCCCGGGGCGAGCCAGCGCACCAGCCGCTGCAGCACCTCCCGCCGATCCGGCAGGTTCGTCAGGACCCAGCGGGCATGGATGAGATCGAACCCCGCGTCCGGGAAGGGGTCCGTGGTCACGTCGTGCCGGAGCACGGTCAGATTCGGCTCGTCCAGCTCTTCGAGGAACTCCGTGGTCAGGTCCGTGGCCACCACCTCGGCCGCGTCGTAGCGGCGGGCCAGATCGCGGGCCGCGGTGCCCAGACCCGCGCCGATCTCCAGGAAACGGCCGCCGGGGTCGGGGGCCAGCGCCTCGATGCGCGCGGCCGTCTGGTGTCGAGGCAACAGCTGGGCAGGGTGGACTGGATCCAGGCGGCCCTAGACGCGCTGGCCCGCGGGGGTGTCGCGGCGGTGCGCGTGGAGGTGCTGGCCAAGCGGCTGGCCGTCACCCGGGCAGCTTCTACTGGCACTTCGCCGGCCGTGACGCGCTGCTGGCGGCCGCGCTCGAGGAGTGGGAGCGCACGACCACGACCGAGGTCATCGAGCGCCTGGAGAAGGTGACTCCCCCGCCGGAGCGGCTGCGCGCCGAGCCGGAGACGGTGACGCCGGCCGCCGTACTCGTACACCTGGTTCGTACGCGCCGGATGTGCAGTTGGATGAGCGTGTTACCGGTGCGGCTTGTGCCATGCGAATCTATGTGCGGGTCACTGTGCGACACATACTCTCCCCACTCGATCGTGGAGGGATCGCATGGGGTCAGCGCAGCGCACGCATGAGCCGCGGCCAGACATGGACGAGTTCCCGCTGCCAGTAGGGCCAGCTGTGGGTGCCGTCTCGGTAGAGGTGCACGGTCGCCGGGATGCGCTGGGCTCGCAGTCGGCGCACGAACGGCCGGATCGTGGTGCTGATCAGCGGTTCGGTGAGGCTGGCGGCGTTCCAGGTGCCCGGCGGGTCGAGCGGTCCCGGACGGCCGGTGAGCCCGCAGGAGAGGTACAGGCCGGTGCCGCGCAGCCGGGGAGCCAGGTGCAGTGGATCGGCGGCCCGCCAGTGCCGGTCGTGCAGGATCGGCACGCCCCACATCGCGAACGGGTTGACCTTGCCCGCGACCGCCGTGGCGGTGAGCAACGTCGTGGCGGCCAGCGGAGTCCGGATCGTGCACGGGCCGCTCAGCGCGGCGGCGAAGCGGAAGGTGCCCGGATGGGTGGCCGCGCTGAGCAGCGCCCCGTACCCGCCGCCGGACACGCCCGCGACCGCGCGCACGTCCCCGGCGCTGTAACGCTCGCGCATCAGCGCATGGACCTCACGCACATGGAAGGTCTGCCACTGCGGTCCGCGCCGCCAGTCGGCGTATCCGCCGGCCCGGCCGCCGTCCGGCATGACGATCAGCACGTCCTCGTCCCGGCTGCGTTCGGCGACGTCGGTGTGGTCGAGCCAGGAGGAGGCGTCGTCCAGCCCGCCGTGGTGCAGCGTGAGCATGGGCCAGCGCCGATGCGGCGACCAGCGGTGCGGCAGCAGCACATGAATCGTCAGCGCCTCCGCAGACACGGCGTCGGCGCGAACGGTCAGCCTCATAAGTCGCCGATCGATTTTCTGCTCGTTCAGAACAGTGATTCCCATGGACGCATTATGGCCACCCTCGACTCCGCCTAGCGCTGATTATCGGGGGCATTTTCCGCCCGCAGCAGGTCCCGCTGCGTGCGTTTTCCGTATGCCAGGAAATCGTTGGAAGGAGTGCGGATGGGCATCGTGGTGATCCTGGTCGTGGCGTGCTGCATGGCCGTCAACGGGCTGCGGCTGCGATCCCGGCTGCGCGCGTTGCGGCCGCTGCCGATGCGCGACGGCGATGGCGATCCTTCGTCGTTCGTCCTGCTCACCGCCCGCGATGTCCGGGTGCCGCCTGACGTGCGGCGTTCCGCCGAGCACTACGCCCGCGAGAACGGCGTGGACATGCTCGACCTGCTGCCGCGCGACCTTTCCGTGGACGGCGCGCTCGACCTGATCCGCCATACCGATCCTCGTGTCTACCGGGCGGATTCGTTCGGCATGGGCCGTGGTGCGTGCCACTCCGTACTCGCCACAGAAACGGCCGTACGACTCGCCGGAATCACCCGGACCGCCGATTGGGAACCCGACGAACTCGGCGCGGCGACGGCCCGGCTGAAGCTGTACAGTACGAAAGCCGACATCATCGTGGCCCCGATTCACGCCAAAGACCACCTCGCCTTTCGCCGGGCCCGGATGCGTTCGCTCGCGCTGGTCGTTCCACCGTCGCTCGCCCTTTCCCAGACCCTTTCGGCGATGGGCGCCGGCTATCTGCTGATCCCGATGGCGCTTTTCCTCAACCCGCTCGCCGGGCTGCTTCTGGCGGCGCTCTACTGCTCGATCCCGCTGCTGATGTTCGGCGGCACTCCCGTACGCCCTCGCGACCTCGGCCGGGTCTGCGCCCTGCGGCTCTGGTACGTGCCGGCGTCCATCGTCCGTACCCTCTCGGCCCCCAGGACGCGGTGGGAGAACGACCTGGTGGCCCGGCGCGAGACGGCCAGAGCGTGGTACCGCACGCAGATCGAGCTCGGGGTGGACCGATTCCTGAGCCGGCCCGCGACCGAGTGCCCCTGGTGCGGCTCGACCGCGCTGCGCCGCCGGGTGGTCACCAGGGACGTGCTGGCCGGCAAGCCCGGTCGCTTTCCCTTGGACCGCTGTACCCGCTGCGGCCACGTGTTCCAGAACCCGCGCCTGAACCCCGAGGGTCTCGCCTTCTACTACAGGGACGTCTATGACGGGCACAGCGACGTGACGGCCGAACGCATCCTCAGCTCCACGACCGACTGGTACCGCGCCCGCATCGCCGCCGTCACCCGGTTCACCGAGCCGCGGTACTGGCTGGACGTCGGGACGGGCAAGGGCCATCTGTGCCGGGTGGCCCGCACCGTCCTGCCCGGCACCCGCTTCGACGGGCTGGACTTCGGCGCCGGAGTCCACGAGGGCGCGCGGCGCGGCTGGCTGGACCATGCCTACCAGGGTGAGTTCCTGGAACTGGCCTCGGAGCTGGCCGACCGCTACGACGTGATCAGCATGATCCACTATCTGGAGCACACGCCGGACCCGCTGCTCGAACTCGACACGGCCGCCAAGGTGCTGTCCCCCGGCGGCCATCTCCTGATCGAGATGCCCGATCCCACGTCCAAGTTCGCCACGATCCTTCGCGGCCTCTGGGTGCCCTGGCTGGCGCCCCAGCACCTGCACATGATCCCGCCCGGCAACCTGCGCAGCGCCCTCGAGGAGCGTGGTCTGGAGGTGCTCACCGAGGAACGCCGGGAGGCCGATCAAGGACCGGACTTCGTCGCCTCGGCCGCGGCGCTCGTCAACTGGCTGGGCCTCGATGTCCACCGCCCGTGGTGGCCGCGCGTCCCCGCCCGCCGCGAGTACGCCCGGGTCCTGGCCACCCTGGCTCTGGCCGGCCCGGTCATGGCGCTGGCCATCCTGCTGGACCTCGTCACCCTCCCGCTGGCCCGCCGCAACTCCAACGCCTACCGGTTCCTGGCCCGCAAACCCGCCTCGGTCGCCTTGGTCGCCTTGGTCGCCGCCCGGTGAAGCCGGTCGTGGCGGCTGCCGAGCGGGCCGACCAGGTCGCCGTGGGTGATGGCATACGGCACGCCGTCCAGCAGGTCGTCGATGACATTGCGCGCGGCTTCTTCGGGCGAGCAGACCGCCTGGACCATGCCGGGGTTGCTGGCGACCATCGCCTCGAAGTCCGCCGGCTCGCCGATGTCGCGGCGCAGCTCGTCGGGCTGCGCGGCGGCGCTGGTCTCCAGATGGCGGGAGGCCATTCCGGAGGGGAAGACGGCGGTGACGGTGATGCCGTCGTCGCGCAACTCCAGGCGCAGCGTCTCGGCCAGACCCAGCAGCGCGAACTTGCTGGCCTGGTAGGCAGCCATCCGGGCGGCCGGGTCGAGGACCGAGGAGGACAGCGTGAACGCCAGCCGGCCGGCTGGGGCGTCGCGCAGCGCCGGCAGGAAGGCACGGACGGTGCGAGCCGCGCCGATGACGTTGGCGTCCAGGACCCAGCGCCATTCCGCGTCGGTGAGCCGTTCGACGGCGCCGAACAGCTGGACGCCCACGTTGGAGATGACCACGTCGGCCCGCCCGAACCGGTCCAGCACCGCATCCGCCGCCGCCCGTACGCTGCCGTCGTCGGTGACGTCGACGGTCAGGCCGATGGCCGCGACTCCGTGGGTACGGGTGAACGCTTCGGCTTCGGCTTCGGCGCGTTCGCCGTCCCGTTCGAGCAGCGCCACCTGGTGGCCGCGTTCGGCGCAGCACTCGCCGAGGGCGCGCCCGAACCCCGAGGCGCCGCCGGTGATCACCACGACCTCGGTGGTCATGCGGGGCTTCCCTCTTCCGAGGTGCTCGGTGCGGTGAAGTCCATGCGCAGGCGGGTCAGCGTCGAGGACTTGATCTGCCAGCGGCCTTCGATCTTCTCGTAGATCTCGTGGTAGTCGTCCATGGGGCTCCTTGTCACAGGCGCAGAGCGTGGCGGGAGGACTGGGTGGGCAGGTCGGCGTAGGTCACGATGCCCGGGCGCGCGGCCACGACGGCGGGGATGGCGTTGACCACCGGCATGGCCGTGATGACCGAACCGATGGCGAGCATCTCCTCCAGGCTCATCGACTCCATATCCTGCGGCAGCACCTCGACCCGCAGGTTCACCTGCGGATAGCCGTGGACCTCGATCAGGTAGGCCATGGCCACCTCCCAGGCCGGATCGAGATCGGCCGTGATCGTCCAGCGGATGTGCGCCTCGACGGCGTCGGTGCCGCCGCGTACCCCGATCCACCGGATGTCCAGACCCGCGACCGTGCCGGCGGCGACCGTACGGCCGGGGACGGCGAGGTCCTTGGTCGCGTGCGCGAAGCCGACCTCGCAGCGGACGTCGTCGATCGTGAGGTGGAGGAGCTCGGCGAGGGCCTCGACCGCGTCGCCGAACGGCGCCGTGGCCTTGACGACATCGTCGGCATGACCGGGGTCCCCCGCCGGACGGCCCCAGCCCAGTTCGTCCTGGTTGGCGTCACCGGCCCACAAGCCGATGTCGAAGGATTCGAACACCTTCACATAGCCGACCTGCCGGCAGACGCCCGAGGCGACCGCGGCCAGCTGGTCGGCCCACCCGGGATTGATGCCGCTGCCGAACAGGCTGGCGCCACCCGCCCGCGCCGCCTCGTCGAGCATGGCCCGCGTCTCCGCGCCGTACGCGTGGCCGGTGAGGAACGACGCCGTCGTCAGTACGTTGACGCCCGCCCGGAGCAGCCGGGTCAGATCGTCCACGTCGGGGTGGAGCGGCATGTAGAGGACGCAGTCGGGCGCCAGCGCGATGATCTCTTCGATGTCGCCGGTGGCCGTGACACCGATCTTCCGGTCCAGTCCGGCGAGCTCGCCGACATCACGGCCCGCCTTCTCCTTGCTGTGCGCGAACACGCCGACGAGTTCCAGCTCGGGACGCTCCAGGACGGCCGCCAGCGACTGCCGCGCGACGTTGCCTGTGGTCCACTGCACGACACGAAGGGGCCGATCGGGGATGGTCTGCACGGTGCCTCCCTGGCCGAGGGTCGCCCGAGTCCGTCCTCGCCGGGCGCGCCGCCGAGCCTAAGTCGCAATGCTGACCCTGGTCAACATTCTGCGATCGGATATCCTGCCTGCCCATGGGCGATGACAGGAGAGAAGCCGCCGCTGACCGTGGTCAGCGCCGCGCGAGCCTGGCGCAGACGCGCTCGCGCGAGACCAGGTACGCGCTCCTGCAGGCGGCGACCGCGCTCTGGCGTACCAAGGGAGTCACCGACACCACGGTCGCCGACATCTGCCAGGCCGCGGGGGTCTCCAAGGCGCTGTTCTACTTCTACTTCCCGCGCAAGGAGGACGCCCTCCTGGCGGCCGGGCTGATGTCAACCAGGGACGCGCGCGACACGTGGCGAGACCTGGTGTCCCGGCCGTACGACCTGGCCGAGGTGATCTTCGAGGTGCTGGCGACCCTCGAACGGACGATGCGCCGCAACCCTCCTGAGCTGATCATCCAGGCCACGCTGGAGGGCTACCGGGCCGAGCAACGGGCCCTGGCCGAGCAGCGTCCCGAGGACCACCACGCGACCAGGTTCCTGTTCCTCGGCCTGCTGGAACGCGCCCAGACCGACGGCAAGCTCCCGGCCGACCTGGACGTGCTGCACCTCGCCCGGGTCGTCCAGTCACTCCTGGAGGCCGGCACCCGGCACTGGGCCGCCGGCGAGTACGGGGCCCGCGGCTTCGCCGAGGTCGTCGGCCGCGACATCACCGCCTTCATCACCGGCTATGTCGAGACCTCTCGCTGAGGCCGCTCCCGTCCACGGTCAGGGCATCTTGGTGCCGGCCAGGTAGGAGTGGACGGCGGAGATCACCACGGACCCCTCGCCGACCGCCGAGGCCACCCGCTTGACCGACCCGCCGCGTACATCACCGACGGCGAACACTCCGGGCACCGACGTGGCGAAGCCGTCATGGGTCAGGACGAACCCCTTGGCGTCGAACTGGACGCCCACCTCGTGCAGCCAGGTCGTGCTCGGGTCCGCGCCGATCATCAGGAACAGGCCGGCCGCGTCTCGCCGGACCTCCTGCTCCAGGGCATGGTCCCGCCACGTCAGCGCGCTCAGCCGACCGGCACCATGGACCGCCGACAGCTCCGAGCGGGGGTGCACGGTGATCCGTTCGTGGTGGATGAGGCGCTGTGCGAGGTAGGTCGACATCGTTTCGCGCAGGTCGGCACGGCGGATCAGTACGTGGACGTGACCGGCGTACCGCGCCAGGAACAGAGCGGCCTGACCCGCCGAGTTGGCGCCGCCCACCACGACGGCGTTCCGGCCGGCCACCACCTTGGCCTCCAGCTCGCTCGCGGCGTAGTAGACACCGCGTCCCTCGAGCTCGGCCAGCCCGGGCACGTCCAGCCGCCGATACCGGGCACCGCTGGCGATGATCACAGCACAGGCCACGATGTCGTGCTCGTCGTCCAGCCGTACCCGGAAGCCTTCGGGCACCTGGGACAGCCCCGTGACCGACCGTGGGGAGACCAGCCTCGCCCCGAACTTGACGGCCTGCAGCATTCCGGCGCGGGCCAGCTCCGCCCCGGACACGCCTCGCGGAAAGCCGAGGTAGTTCTCGATCCGTGTCGAGCTGCCGGCCTGGCCGCCGATGGCGACGTCCTCGACGACGACCACGTCCAGTCCCTCCGAGGCCCCGTAGACGGCGGCCGCCAGCCCGGCCGGCCCCGCGCCCACCACCAGCAGGTCGCATCGGGAGTCATCCGAGAGGCACCACAGGTCGATCCCCAGCGCGGTCGCCAGGTCGCGCGTCGTCGGCTCGGTCATGACCCGCTGCTCACCGGTCACCACCACCGTGCCCGCCTCGGGCAGCGGGGTGGTCCTGGTCAGCTCCGCCCAGGCCGGGGCGTCCGAGCGCAGCACGGTCCGGTACGGGAGCTGGTTGCGCTCGGCGAACTCCTGCAGCCGGTGCAGATCGCGGTCGTCGTCCCCGGCGAGCACCAGCCCGC
>Ga0308173_10001765_pt1 | contig 11097 bp, 7 predicted proteins | sample PhyPR1_FD_203716 | JGI IMG/M metagenome (GOLD analysis project Ga0308173, IMG submission 203716) | Soil microbial communities from UC Gill Tract Community Farm, Albany, California, United States - DLSLS.P.R1 | ecosystem: Environmental > Terrestrial > Soil > Agricultural land | place: USA... | reverse complement strand
GGCCGGAGCGTCTGGCTGAGCACCCGGTCCTCCAGCCCGGTCGCGGCGGCCAGCAGGTCATGGCTGACCTGGGCGGCCGCGCTGGCCGTACGCAGCACCTCCTGGGTCTCCTCGGGCAGCCGCTGCACACCGGCCAGCAGCAGGTCGCGCAGCGTCTCGGGGACCGGCTCGTCGGCGCACCGCGCGGTGGCCTCGACGAACAGCGGGATGCCCGAGCTACGGCCGAAGACCTCCTGGATGAGGGCCTGGTCCGGGGCATGCCCGAGGATTCCGGCGAGCTGGTCGGCGACCTGCGGCTGGGACAGCCGGGACAGCTCGAACCTGGTGACCGTGTCGACCCGGGAGAGCTCGGCCAGCAGGGGGCGCAGCGGATGGGTGCGATGAAGCTCGTCGGACCGGTAGGTGATGGTCAGCAGGACCCGGGCGCCGTGCAGGTTGCGGACCAGGAAGGCCAGCAGGTCGCGGGTGGAGCGGTCCGCCCAGTGCGCGTCCTCGATCAGCAGCAGGACGGGGCTCTGGGCGGCCAGGCGTTCCAGGAGGGTGAGCATCTGCTCGAAGAGCCGGACCCGGCCGGAGTCGGGGTCCGGGTCGGCGGGGGCCTCGCCCAGGCCGGGCAGGAGCCTGCCGAGATCTCGGGTCGTGCCGCCGGGCATCAACGCCGCGATGCCGTCCGCGCCGATGTCCCGGACGAGGTGCCTGAGCACGGCGGTGAAGGGCGCGTACGGCAGGCCCGCCGCACTGAGTTCGAGGCAGCCACCGACGAGCACGCGCGGACCGTCGCCCTGCGGGCTTCCGGTCTGGTCGTGCACACGGGTGGCGAACTCGTTCAGCAGCCGGGTCTTGCCGACCCCGGCCTCGCCGCCGAGGAGTACGGCCCACGCGGAGCCCGCGCGGGCCGTGTCGAAAGCCTCGGACAACATTTCCAGCTCGGCGGTCCGCCCGACGAAGACGGGGCTGACGTTGCCGGGGACGCTGGCTTGCTGCATGTTGTCCAGTATGTCCGCCATGTCGTGCCGCCCGGGTCAGGCGACGGCGCGGCGCAGCGGGTTCCGCAGGTGACGCCGGGCTCGCCGGGCGCGGCGGGCGATCTGGGCGTCGTGCCGAAGCTCGTTCACGTGGTCGTTCATGAGCTGGCGGGTGAATTCCGGATGCATCTCGTCCTCCGAGTGTCTGGTTCGCCGGGTTTTCCCGACACCCATAACTCTCGTGCTAAGGCCCACCCCCGGACATCGGGCGGCTGCCTTATCTCTGCGGACCAGGTCGCCTTAGATCGGCTAAGACGGTCGCTCAGCCGGTCTAAGACACCTCGACGAGGCCTAGGCGGTGGGCCTTCGCGGCCGCCTCACCCCGCCCGGAGACCCCGAGTTTGCCCAGGATGTTGGACACGTGGACGCTGGCGGTCTTGGTCGAGATGTAGAGCTCCTCGGCGATCTCCCGGTTGCCCAGGCCCTCGGCGACCAGGCGCAGGACCTCGAGCTCGCGCGGGGTGAGCCCGAGGCGGACCGGCTGCTCGCTCGGGGGGCCGCCCAGGTGCCTGAGCAGAGTCTTGGCGCCGAGCCGCTCGGCCAGCTCGATCGCGGTACGCCGGGCGTCACCGCCTACGTGCTTCAGGGCCCTGGCCTGGGTGTACGGCTCGCCCAGCGCCTCCCAGGCGGCCGCAGCGGCCGACCAGGCGCCCTTGTCCCTCGTGCCATGGGCGAGCCGGACGGCGGCCTCGAAGGTGAGCTGGTGCGCCTCCTGCCGCGGGCCGTTGACCGCGAGCTTGGCGGCCCGCTGCTCGATCCGCGCCAGGGTCTCGGCGCTGCCGCCGAGCTGGGCGCAGGCGAGCGCGCCGAGCACCAGCACCGGCCAGCTGTAGCGCGCGTCGTCGGCGAGCCTGCGGTGCTCCATCAGCGGTTCGAGGGCCTCGGGCACCAGGTCGGGGCGGCCCTGGGCCAGCAGAAGCTCGAGCTTCAGCCGGATGCAGGCGAAGAAGTCCTCGGCCCGCAGGGTCCGGTTCTGAGGTACGGCGGCCGCGGCCAGCTCATGGTGCCGGGCGGCCGCTTCGAGCTCGCCCCTGGCCACCAGGATCTCCCCGGCCAGCTCGCGCAGGCCGGACTCGTGCGCCGGAATGGGATCCTGCTCCAGCGCCCGCTCGATCACCTCCATCGCCTCGTCCCAGCGGCCCAGCGACACCAGCGGCTCGGCCTGGTTGATCGCCAGGATCGTGCCGGAGGCCCGGCCCACCCCGTGCTTGGCGGCCCGCCGGGCCCCGGTTCTGGCGACCTTGGCGGCCTCCTCGTGGCGGCCGGCCCCCTCCAGGATGTGCGAGGTGTTCAGGGCCAGCCTGAGCAGGGGCTGGAAGGTGTCGGCGCGTTCGGCGATCTCCTCGATCTTGGCCAGCTCGGCGAGCAGCTCGTCGGCGTTCCGATCGAGATCGATGCAGTTGATCGTGAGCAGCGCGTTGGCCTCGGCGGCCGGATCACCGACCGCCCGGGCCACCGCGACGGCCTTGCGGGCGGCGCTGATCGCCTCGTCCTGCCGATCGGGGATCTTGACGAAGAGCTGCGACATCGAGGCCAGCGCCCGGGCCTTGTCCGGGGTGGGCGGGTCGTCGGGGATCAGCCGGATGGCCTCCTGCAGGTCGGGGATGCCCTCTTCGCGGCGTAGGAAGATCCGCAGCCGGCCCCGCTTCTCCAGCAGCGCGGAGCGCCGGATCGGGTCGTCGCCGACCTCCCGCAGCGCGGCGGTGGCCAGCTTGATGCCCCGCTCGTTCTCCCCGGCCAGGTCGGCCGCGGTGGTCGCGCTCTCCAGCACGCTGAGATGGTCCTCGCCGATCCGCGCGGCGGCGTCCGGCACCTGCTCCCACAGCTCCAGGACCCGGGACAGCCACTGCTGGGCCTCGGCGTAGGCCGCCACCTTGTACGCCTCGCGGGCGGCCTGCCGGGCGCTGATCAGCGTGGCGGTGGCGTTGTGCGCGGAGTTCCAGTGCTGGGCCAGCTCGGCGGCGCCACGGCCGGGGGAGACCAGCCCGGGGTCGGCGGTCAGCTCCTCGGCATAGCGGGCGTGCAGGCGGGTGTGCTCGCCGGGCAGCAGGTCCTCGTGCACCGCCTCGCGGATCAGCGCGTGCCGGAAGGCGTAGCCGTCGCTGTCGGCGATCAGGACGTTGGCCGTGACGGCCGGCCGCAGGGCCCGGGTGAGCGTGGCGTCGTCCAGCCCGGTGACGGCGGCCAGCAGCCGATGTTCGACGTAGTCGGACGCGGTCGCCTGGCGGAGGATCTCCTGGGTCTCCTCGGGCAGTCGCTGCACCCCGGCGATCAGCAGGTCGCGCAGCGATTCCGGAAGGTCGGAGGTGATCTTTCCATCGCAGGTGACCAGGGTCTCGACGAAGAGCGGGTTGCCCTCGCTGCGCTCGTACACCTGGTCGAGCAGCCGCCCGGCCGGCTCGGTGCCGGTGATGCCGCGGATCATCTCGGCGACCTCGCGCCGGCTCAGCCGGGCCAGATCGAACCGCCGGACCCGGTCCACCCGGTCCAGCTCGGCCAGCAGGGGGCGGAGCGGATGGTCGCGGTGCAACTCGTCCAGCCGGTAGGTGACGATCACCAGCAGCCGAGGGCCGAGGTTGCGGATCAGGAAGGACAGCAGGTCGCGGGTGGACCGGTCCGCCCAGTGCGCGTCCTCGATGACCAGGACCAGGCCGTGCGGTGTCTGCTCGGCCAGCCGTTCCAGCAGGGTCAGCACCAGTTCGAAGAGCCGGGCCCGCTTCTCGCCGTCGGTGCCGTGCAGTTCGGGCTCGCCGAACTCGGGCAGCAGCCGGGCCAGCCCCGTCGCCGTACCTCCGGGCAGCAATGCGGCCACGGCGTCCGAGCCCACCTCGCGGACCAGCCCGCGCAGCGCCGCGGTGAACGGGGCGAACGGCAGGCCCTCCGCGCCCAGACCCAGGCAGCCGCCGACCAGCACGCGCGCTCCGTCGCCCACGCGCTCGACGAACTCGCTGATCAGCCGGGTCTTGCCCACGCCCGCCTCGCCGCCGACCAACACCGCTCCTGCGCCCCCGGCGAACGCGGTCATGAGCCGGTCGAGCTCCCCGGCCCGGCCAACGAGGACTGGGCTTACCGACCTCATACTCACGTGTTACAGCATGCCATCGAGACCGGACATTTCCGACCGAAATATCCCCGCCACGTGGGGAGTTCCCGGGCCTAAGTCACGATTTGGCAACTGCCCCATCCGAGACCTCCCCAACTCCGACACCACACGCAAGGGTGTCGTTGTCAGGTCACACCCCCCAATCTGGGCCCACGGAGAGGTGGGCCCGGCGAAGGAGCGTTCGTGAAGAGGCTCATTGCGGTCACGGCCGCCGCCGGACTGGCCCTGGCCGGTCTGGCGGGCAGCGCATCCGTGGCCGGCGCCGCGACCGGCTCCGCCGACGCGACCACGGCGAACAGCATCGCCTGGAAGACTTGTCCGGGTACTTTCGGCTCCAAGTACGGAGCCCAGTGCGGATTCCTGTCCGTACCCCTGGACTACTCCCGCCCGCACGGCACGCACATCAAGCTGGCCGTATCGGTGATCAGGCACAAGTCGACCGCCAAGTACCAGGGCATCATGATCACCAACCCGGGCGGTCCGGGTGGCAGCGGGCTGACCCTGTCCGTGCTGGGCGGCGACGTGCCCAACGGCGGCGGCGACGGCTACGACTGGATCGGCTTCGACCCGCGCGGCGTCGGCTCCAGCGTGCCCGCACTCAAGTGCGACACCACCTACTTCAACGGCCCGCGGCCCAACTACAACCCGACCACCAAGGCGCTCGAGAAGACCTGGCTGGCCCGCTCGAAGAGCTACGCCGACAAGTGCGCCAAGAACGACAAGATCGGGCTGCTCAACCACATCAAGACCACCGACTCGGTGGCCGACATGGAGAGCATCCGCAAGGCCTTCGGCGCCTCGAAGATCAACTACTACGGCTTCTCGTACGGCACGTACCTCGGCCAGGTGTACGCCACGCAGCACCCGAACCGGGTGGGCCGCTGGGTCCTGGACAGCAACGTGGACCCGCGCCGCGTCTGGTACGCCGCCAACCTCGACCAGGACATCGCGTTCAACAAGAACATCAAGATCTGGTTCGGCTGGCTGGCGAAGTACAACAGCGTCTACAAGCTCGGCAGCACCGAGAAGGCGGTCGAGAAGCTCTGGTACGCCGAGAAGGCCAAGCTGGACAAGAAGGCCGTCGGCACCACCGTCAAGATCGGTGGCGACGAGTGGACCGACATCTTCCTGCAGGCCGGCTACTACCAGGTCACCTGGCTGGGCCTGGCCGACGACTTCGCCAACTTCGTCAACAAGGGCGACACGTCGGGCATTGAGGCCGACTACATCGGCAACACCAGCCTCGCCGACGACGGCGGGGTCGGGGCCGACAACGGCTTCGCGGTCTACAACGCCGTCCAGTGCACCGACGTTCGCTGGCCGCAGAGCTGGCCCAAGTGGAAGCGCGACAACACCAAGGTCAACGCCATCGCGCCGTTCGAGACCTGGGACAACGCGTGGTACAACGCGCCCTGCCTCTACTGGCACGGCAAGACCGGCAAGCCGGTGAAGGTCGACGGCAAGAAGGTGCCGCCGATCCTGCTGGTCGACGAGACCAGCGACGCCGCCACGCCGTACAGCGGAAGCCTCTACACCCGCAGCATCTTCCCCAAGTCGGTGCTGCTGGCCGAGCCGGGCGGCACCACGCACGCCGGCACGCTCTACGGTGACGCCTGCGTGGACGACACCATCGCCAGCTACCTGGCGACCGGCGTCCTGCCGGCGCGGACCGGTAAGGCCGGCTACGGAGCGGACAAGACCTGCGCCCCGCTGCCCCAGCCCGACCCGACCGCCGCCTCCCTCAAGTCGCTGGCCCAGACCGGCGACGACGATCCCGCCCGGGTTCCGGAGCGGGTGCACTTCTAGCCGTCGCGGCTCCGTGATCATGCGGCTTCGCATGATCACGGAGCGGGCCGGCGCCATCCCTCCCCGGCGTGCTGATCCAGCTTCGCGATGGGTCCCGGGCCGAGAGGTGGGTATGTCTCAGTGCGGACGGGACTGCCAACAGTCCCGTCCGCCACCACTCCGCGCTGTTGGAAGTGCGGGTGCGTCATCATCGCGTCCCGGTCCAGCAGCGGCGCCACCGGAGCGCCCGCCAGCACGGTGAGCGCCTCGTCGGCCGTCAGACGGCCGATGGCCTCGGTGATCTCGGCGTCGAGTTCGGCGACCCGGCCCAGCCGCTCCAGGAAGCCCAGCCCGGCGTGGTGCTCCAGGCCCAGCGCCCCGCAGACCGCCGCCCACAGATGCTGCTCGGAGACCACGCCCAGCGTGATCCGGCCGCCGTCCTTGGTCGGATACACCCCGTACCCGGGCACCGGCCCGGTCCCGCCGCCGCGCACCTTCGCGGTCGGCACGGTGCCGACCCAGTTGGCCAGCACGTCGGCCATCCCCAGATCGATCCGGTCGCCTCGCCCGGTCTCCCGGGCCTTGAAGCAGGCCGCGGTGATCGCGAATGCGGCCATCGTCGCCGCCGCCATGTCGGCCACCGGCAACTCGTCCGCGTCGGGGGAGACGGCGTCGGGCGGCATCGCGCCGGAGTAGGCCCGGTAGTTGACGTCGTGGCCGGGGGCGTCGCGCAGCTCGCCACGGGCCCCGTAGCCGGAGATCGAGCAGTAGACGATGCGTGGATTCCGTGCTTGTACGGCCTCGTAGCCCACCCCCAGCCGGTCGGCGACCCCGGGCCGGTAGCCCTCGACCAGGACGTCCGCCTCGGCCGCGAGCTCCAGGCACCTTCCCCGGGCGGCGTCGCTCTTGAGATCGAGGGCGACGCTTCGCTTGTGCTGGTTGAGGAGCTCGAAATGGCCGCCGAACATCCGCATGGGCTCGCCGCCCGGCGGCTCCACCTTGATGACGTCCGCCCCGAGCTGGGCGAGCAACTGCGTGGCGTACGGCCCGGGCCGCCACATGGTGAGATCGAGTACGCGCAGACCATCCAGCAGCGGCATCCCGCCACCTCCCTTTCCAGGCGAAGCCTAACAAGCGCTTGCCCGGCAGAATCCGGCGGTTTGGCAGAACCGGACGAAATCCACCGGGCGGCTTCGTACCAGGCCCGTTTGGTGCGGATGGGGAACGTCGGCGATGCTGGGGAGGTGTCGACGTTGACGATTTCCGGCCCGGCGGAGCTGCGGGGCTTCCTGCACGGCCTGCCCGGTGTGGATCAGATTGGGGCCGAGGAGCGCGCCGCTCGGCTGGGTACTCGGTCGATCAAGACCACGGCCAAGGCCGAGGCGATCGATCTGGCCATCTCGATGGTCGATCTGACCACGCTGGAGGGCGCTGATACGCCGGGGAAGGTCAGGTCGCTGTGCGCGAAGGCGATGCATCCCGAGCCAGGTGACCCGAGCGTGCCCAAGGTGGCGGCCGTCTGCGTTTATCCGGACCGGATCGCGATCGCCGCCGAGGCCCTGCGCGACACCGGCATCCAGCTGGCCAGCGTGGCGACGGCGTTCCCGTCGGGCCGGGCGGCGCTGGAGGTGAAGCTGGCCGACACCCGGGACGCGGTACGCGACGGCGCGACCGAGATCGACATGGTGATCGACCGGGGTGCGTTCCTGTCCGGCGACTACGCCAAGGTCTTCGACGAGATCGTCGCGATCAAGGCCGAGTGCGGCACCGCGCATCTCAAGGTGATCCTGGAGACCGGTGAGCTGAACACCTACGACAACGTACGGCGCGCCTCCTGGCTGGCCATGCTGGCCGGAGCCGACTTCATCAAGACCTCGACCGGCAAGGTGTCGCCCGCCGCGACGCTGCCGGTGACGCTGATCATGCTGGAGGCGGTCCGCGACTTCCGGGCACAGACCGGCCGCCAGGTCGGGGTGAAGCCCGCGGGCGGCATCCGGACGACCAAGGACGCGATCAAGTACCTGGTCACCGTGAACGAGATCGCCGGTCCCGACTGGCTGAGCCCCGAGTGGTTCAGGTTCGGGGCGTCGTCGCTGCTGAACGATCTGCTGATGCAGCGCCGCAAGCTCACGACCGGGGTCTACACCGGTCCCGACTATGTGACGGTGGACTGACGATGGGGATCTTCGAGTACGCGCCCGCCCCCGAGTCGGCGAGCATCGTCGACATTCAGCCGTCGTACGGGCTGTTCATCGACGGAGGGTTCACCGAGGCCAAGCAGAGCTTCAAGACGATCAACCCGGCTACCGAGGAGCCGCTGGCCGAGGTCGGCATGGCCGCCGCCGAGGACGTCGACCGGGCCATAGCCGCCGCCCGCACCGCCTACGACAAGGTGTGGGGGCCGATGCCCGGCCGGGACCGGGCCAAGTACTTGTTCCGGATCGCGCGGATCATCCAGGAGCGGTCCCGTGAGCTGGCGGTGCTGGAGTCGCTGGACAACGGCAAGCCGATCCGGGAGACCAGGGACGTCGACGTGCCGCTGGTGGCGGCGCACTTCTTCTACTACGCGGGATGGGCGGACAAGCTGTCCCATGCGGGGTTCGGGGCCTCGCCGCGTCCGCTGGGGGTGGCCGGGCAGGTCATCCCGTGGAACTTCCCGCTGCTGATGCTGGCCTGGAAGATCGCGCCCGCACTGGCCTGCGGCAACACCGTGGTGCTCAAGCCCGCCGAGACGACCCCGCTCTCGGCGCTGTGGTTCGCCGACATCTGCCGGCAGGCCGACCTGCCGCCGGGCGTGGTCAACATCGTCACCGGCGCGGGGGAGACCGGACGCTACCTGGTCGAACACCCCGGGATCGACAAGGTCGCCTTCACCGGCTCGACCGAGGTCGGCCGGCAGATCGCCCGGAGCGTCGCCGGATCGGGCAAGAAGCTGACCCTGGAACTGGGCGGCAAGGCAGCCAACATCGTCTTCGACGACGCCCCGCTCGACCAGGCCGTCGAGGGCATCGTGAACGGGATCTTCTTCAACCAGGGCCACGTGTGCTGTGCCGGATCCCGGCTGCTGGTGCAGGAGACCGTGGCCGAGGAGATCCTCGGCAAGCTCAGGACCCGGATGGCGACGCTGCGGGTCGGTGATCCGCTGGACAAGAACACCGACATCGGCGCGATCAACTCCGCCGAGCAACTGGAGCGCATCCGTACCCTCTCCGACCTCGGCGAGCAGGAGGGTGCGACCCGCTGGTCCCCGGCCTGTGAGCTGCCCGACCGCGGATTCTGGTTCGCGCCGACGCTGTTCACCGGGGTCTCGCAGGCGCATCGGATCGCCCAGGACGAGATTTTCGGGCCGGTCCTTTCGGTACTGACCTTCCGTACGCCCGCGGAGGCGGTCGACAAGGCCAACAACACGCCCTACGGCCTGTCGGCGGGGGTGTGGACCGAGAAGGGCTCACGCATCCTGTGGATGGCCGACAAGCTCCGCGCCGGGGTGGTCTGGGCCAACACGTTCAACAAGTTCGATCCGGCCTCGCCGTTCGGCGGCTACAAGGAGTCGGGCTTCGGCCGCGAGGGCGGCCGCCATGGGCTGGAGGCCTACCTCAATGTCTGAGCGTCTGGCAGTGCGCAAGACCTACAAGCTGTTCATCGGCGGGGCGTTTCCGCGGTCGGAGTCGGGCAGGTCGTACGTGGTGAACGATTCCAAGGGCGGCTTCGTCGCCAATGCCGCCCGCGCATCCCGCAAGGACGTGCGCGATGCCGTCGTGGCCGCGCGCAAGGCGTTCCCCGGCTGGGCCGGGCGGACCCCCTACAACCGCGGGCAGATCCTCTACCGGATCGCCGAGATGCTGGAGGGGCGGCACGCGCAGTTCGTCGACGAACTGCGGGCCGGCGGGCTGACCCGCCCGGCTGCGGCCGCCGAGGTGGACGCCGCGATCGACCGGTGGGTCTGGTACGCGGGCTGGGCCGACAAGATCGGCTCCGTCGCGGGGGCCGCCAACCCGGTCGCCGGGCCGTTCTTCAACCTGTCGACCCCCGAGCCGACCGGTGTCGTCGGGATCATCGCGCCCGACTCGGCGCTGCTCGGGCTGGTGTCGGTCGTGGCCCCGGCGATCGTGTCCGGCAACACCGCCGTGGTGGTGGCCGCCGAGCCCGCGCCGCTGCCCGCGATCAGCTTCGCCGAGGTGCTGGCCACGTCCGACCTTCCGAGTGGCGTGGTCAACCTGCTGACCGGTCTGCGCGGCGAACTCGCACCCTGGCTGGCATCACATCAGGATGTGAACGCACTTGATTTGAGCGGCGCGGATGACACTCTCGCCACCGACTGCGAACGCACCGCGGCCGACACGCTCAAGCGGGTACGACGTGGCGAGAACCCCGACTACACAGTCGATCCGGGGCTCGACGCCATCACCGCGTTCCTGGAGACCAAGACCGTCTGGCATCCGATCGGCGTCTGATTTCGTGAACCCGTCCGCACACGTTGCGAATCTCTTGTGTTACGCAACGTGTGTAGGCATGGCATAACTTGGAAATAGTTCTCCCCGTAGCTGATCAAGACGGGGGGAGATCAGGTGCCTACCAAGACCACCTCACGTACGACATCGAGCCGAGGTACGGCCAGTCGTACGAAGCGCACGGTCCGCAAGACCGCCGCCAGGAAGCCTGTGGCCAAGAAGACCACGGCGGCGGCGTCCACCACGGGCCGTGCCAGGACCACGACCGCGCGGGTGAAGTCGGCTGCCAAGCCGAGGACCACCACGCGCAAGACCACGACCGCGGCCAAGCGCCCGGCCACCAGGTCGACCGCGACCCGGTCCACCGCACGCAAGGCGACGACCAAGCGGGCGGCATCGAGCACCGCGCGGAAGTCGACCGCACGCAAGGCCACGACCGCTCGGACCTCGGCCGCCAGCCGGCGGACCTCGGGATCGTCGAGCGCGGCCGCCACCAAGGTCACCGCCGCGGCCACCAAGGCCACTTCGGCCGCCACGACGATGAAGTCCGTGGCGACCAAGGCCAACGCGTCGGCCAAGGCGATGACCGCGATGACCAAGGCCATGACGAGCGCCACCAAGGCGATGTCGGACGCGGCCAAGGCCATGTCGGCGGCGGCGTCGGCGATGAAGACCGCCAAGCCGGCGGCCCGCACGTCCACGACCGCGCGCAAGACCGGTTCTGCGGCCAAGA
>Ga0308173_10001764_pt1 | contig 11098 bp, 10 predicted proteins | sample PhyPR1_FD_203716 | JGI IMG/M metagenome (GOLD analysis project Ga0308173, IMG submission 203716) | Soil microbial communities from UC Gill Tract Community Farm, Albany, California, United States - DLSLS.P.R1 | ecosystem: Environmental > Terrestrial > Soil > Agricultural land | place: USA... | reverse complement strand
GAGTCCACCGGGCATGGTTCGCCGCTGCCCGCGCTGGTGCACGGCGGCCCCGGAAGGGCCGGCGGCGGCGAGGAGATGGGCGGAATGCGGGGCGTCGTGCACCACATGCAGCGCACCGCCGTACAGGCCGATCCGAACATGCTGGGCGCGCTGACCGGCCGCTGGGTGCCGGGCGCCTCCCGTACGACCGGACAGCATCCCTTCCGCAAGCACCTCGACGACCTGCGGGTGGGCGACACCGTGGTGGCCGGGCCGCGCCGCGTGAGCCTGGACGACATCGAGCACTTCGCCGACTTCACCGGCGACACGTTCTACGCGCACATGGACGAGGAGGCGGCCCGGGCCAACCCGTTCTTCGACGGCCGGGTGGCGCACGGATATCTGGTGGTGTCGTTCGCCGCCGGGCTCTTCGTGGATCCTGATCCGGGCCCGGTCCTGGCCAACTATGGCCTGGAGAACCTGCGCTTCCTCACCCCGGTCAAGCCGGGCGACGAGCTCACCGTGACGCTGACCGCCAAGCAGATCAGCCCGCGGGAGGGCACGCCGTACGGCGAGGTCCGCTGGGACACCGACGTGACCAACCAGGACGGCGATTCGGTGGCCAAGTACGACGTCCTCACCCTGGTGGCCAAGCATGAATCCTGAACAGGACTTCTCCGCGACGATCGAGGCCGACCGCCGGATCGAGCCCCGGGACTGGATGCCCGAGGCCTACCGCAAGACGATGGTCCGCCAGATCGCGCAGCATGCGCACTCCGAGATCATCGGCATGCAGCCCGAGGGCGCCTGGATCACCCGGGCACCCTCGCTGCGCCGCAAGGCGATCCTGCTGGCCAAGGTCCAGGACGAGGCCGGGCATGGCCTCTACCTGTACGCGGCGGCCGAGACGCTCGGCGTCGACCGGGCCGACCTGTCCGAGGCGCTGATCGCCGGACGGCAGAAGTACTCCTCGATCTTCAACTACCCGACGCTGACCTACGCCGACGTCGGGGTGATCGGCTGGCTGGTGGACGGTGCGGCCATCTGCAACCAGGTGCCGCTGTGCCGCAGCTCGTACGGGCCGTATGCCCGGGCGATGATCCGCATCTGCAAGGAGGAGTCGTTCCACCAGCGGCAAGGATACGAACTGCTGCTGACGATGATGCGGGGCAGCGCGGGCCAGCGGGGAATGGTCCAGAACGCGGTGGACCGCTGGTGGTGGCCGTCCCTGATGATGTTCGGTCCGCCCGACGCCGAGTCCTCGCACACCGCCCAGTCGATGGCCTGGAAGATCAAGCGGCATACCAACGACGAGCTCCGGCAGCGCTTCGTCGACATGACGGTCCCGCAGGCCGCGGCGCTCGGCGTCACGCTGCCCGATCCCGACCTGCGCTGGAATCCCGAACGTGGCCACCACGACTTCGGCGAGGTGGACTGGTCGGAGTTCAAGCGGGTCGTCGGCGGCGACGGACCGTGCAACGCCGAACGCATCGCCCGCCGCCGCAAGGCCCACGAGGACGGCGCCTGGGTCCGCGAGGCCGCCGCCGCGCATGCCGCGAAGGCGTCGTCAGCTCTGCCGGAGGACAGGTCATGAGTACGGACTGGCCGCTGTACGAGGTGTTCATCCGGGGCCGCCGGGGCCTCAATCACGTGCACGTGGGCTCCCTGCACGCCCCGGACGAGCAGATGGCGCTGCGCAACGCCCGTGACCTCTACACCCGGCGCAACGAGGGCGTGAGCATCTGGGTGGTGCGCTCCGACCACATCACCGCCTCCAGCCCGGACGAGAAGGACCCGTTCTTCGAGCCCAGCGCCGACAAGGTCTACCGGCACCCCACGTTCTACGAGATCCCCGACGACATCCCGCACCTGTGAGCCCGTGATGGCCTTCGACAACGCCTATGAAGCGATCACCGAGGACAACGACGACGTTCGCTGGGCCTTCGGCACCGGATTCGCCGACCCGCTGGCCGGCCTGGACACCGCCGTCCCGGACGGCGTGGACGGCGCCGCCCTGGCGGCCTACTGCCTCGCCCTGGCCGACGACGCCCTCGTCATGTCGCATCGGCTCCAGGAGTGGGTCACCAATGCCCCGGAGTTGGAGGAGGAGATGGCGCTGGCCAACATCGCCCTCGACCTCCTCGGCCAGGCCCGCCTGCTCTACACGAGGGCGGGCCAGGCCGACGGCACCGCGCGGACCGATGACGAGTACGCCTTCGGGCGCTCCGCCGCGTCCTTCCGCAATGTCCGGCTGGCCGAGCTGCCCAACGGCGACTTCGCCCAGGACATGGCGCGCCTGCTGCTCTTCTCGACCTGGCGGCTGGCCTTGCTGGAGGCGCTGACCGCCTCCGCCGACCCGGTGCTGGCCGCCATCGCCGCGAAGGGCGTCAAGGAGCTCGCCTACCACCAGGACCATGCAGCCCAGTGGGTCGTCCGGCTGGGCGACGGCACCGAGCTCTCCCGCGCCCGGATGACGAGGGGCCTGGCCGAGATCCTCCCGTACGCCGAGGAGCTCTTCACCCCCGCCGATCTGGATCGCCATGCCGCCGGCGTCGGTGTCGATCCCACCACCCTGCGCAGCCCGGTCGAAGCCGCCCTGACCCAGATCCTCACCGCCGCGACCCTCGATGCGACCGCCCGTCAGCCCGCCCCGGCGCCCGAGGCGGGGCTCGGCCGGGACGGGAGCCATTCGGAGGCACTGGGAGGGCTGGTGGCGGAGCTGCAGAGTGTGGCGCGGGCGGATCCGGAGGCGGTGTGGTGAGGGCGCGCGAGGTGGCGGAGGCGGTGACCGATCCGGAGCTGCCGGATCTGACGCTGGCCGAGCTGGGCGTGCTGCGGGAGGTGGTGGAGCAGCCGGACGGCCGGGTGGTCGTGTCGCTCACGCCGACCTACACCGGTTGCCCCGCGCTCGGGATGATGCGGGCCGATCTGGAGCATCGGCTGCATGCCGCGGGCTTCGGCCGGGTCGAGGTACGGGCCGTGCTCGATCCCCCGTGGACCACGGACTGGATCACCGAGTCGGGCCGGCGGAAGCTCGCCGCCGCCGGCATCGCCCCGCCGGGTCCCGCGGGCCCGGGGGCTCGGCGGATGGGGCCGGTGGAGGTGCGACTGGGGGCCACGCGGCGGATGGTGGCATGTCCGCGGTGCGGGTCGGACAGCACCGAGGAGGTGTCGCGGTTCGGTGCGACGGCCTGCAAGTCGCTGTGGCGCTGCCGTACCTGCCGCGAGCCGTTCGAACACGTGAAGGAGATCTGAGTGACGCTCGCCCAGCCGACCGCGCCGCCTGCCGGCTCCGGCTTCCACGCCCTGCGGGTGGCCGGGGTGGAGCGGTTGTGCGATGACGCGGTCGCGGTGACCTTCGCGGTGCCCGGCGAACTCGCGGAGCGCTACGCCTTCCGGCCCGGGCAGTCGGTCACCCTGCGCCGGAGCGTCGAGGGACGGGACGAGCGCCGGTCGTACTCCATCTGCGCCCCGGCGGGCGGACCACTGCGGATCGGCGTGCGCGAGGTGGCGGACGGGCTGTTCTCCAGGTGGCTGGTGCATGAGGTACGGCCCGGGGACGAGGTCGAGGTGCTGCCACCGTCCGGAACCTTCACGCCCGGCGCCGCCCAAGGGCATCAGGTGCTGATCGCCGCCGGGTCGGGGATCACGCCGGTCCTGTCGATCGCCGCCACGCTGCTGCGCGAAGGCGGCTCGGTCACGCTCATCTACGGCAATCGGCGCAGCGGCACGGTCATGTTCGCCGACGAGCTGGCCGATCTGAAGGACCGCTACCCGGCGCGGTTCGAGCTGGTGCACGTGCTGTCCAGGGAGCCGCGCGAGGTCGAGCTGCTCAGCGGGCGGCTGGATCCGGCCAAGCTGCGGATCCTCCTGCCCGCGCTGGTCGCGGTCCCGGAGGTGGCGCACTGGTGGCTGTGCGGGCCGTACGAGATGGTGACCGGGGCGCGTGCGGTGCTGACCGACCTTGGCGTGGGGCCGGAGCGCATCCATCGCGAGCTCTTCTACGTCGAGGCCGCACCACCGCCGCTCGCCCGGCACGAGGAGGCCGTGGCCGACGGTCCCGCGTGCTCCGCCGAGATCACCCTGGACGGCCGGACCAGCAAGGTCGAGCTGCCGCGCGACATGCCGATCCTGGACGCGGCGCAGCGATGGCGGCCCGATCTGCCGTTCGCCTGCAAGGGCGGCGTGTGCGGCACCTGCCGGGCCCAGGTCCTGGCCGGCGAGGTGGACATGCGGCGCAACTTCGCACTGGAGGAGCACGAACTGGCCAAGGGCTTCGTGCTGACCTGCCAGTCGTACCCGGTCACCGAGGAACTCCGGCTGACCTACGACGCCTGATTCACGGCGTTCTGCACAAAGGGCTCGACATCGGCACCACAATACTGAGTATTATACCCGGTATAACCCGACAAGGACGGTTGCCGATGAGCGTGCGACATGCACTGCTGGCCCTGCTCAGCGAGGGCCCGAAGTACGGACTGCAACTGCGCCAGGAGTTCGAGGCGCGCACGGGGGAGGTCTGGCCGCTCAACGTCGGGCAGGTCTACACGACGGTCGGCCGGCTGGAGCGCGACGGGCTGGTGGAGTCCGACGACGCCGAGGAGCCCGGCCCGCAGAAGGGTTTCCGGATCACCGAGGCGGGGCGGGCGGAGCTGGCGGACTGGCTGGCCACCCCGCCGTCCGACCAGGTGCCGCCGCGTGACGAACTGGTCATCAAGGTGCTGGTCGCGCTGCGGGTGCCCGGGGTGAACGTCGCGGGGATCCTGCAGGCGCACCGCAGGCACCTCATCGAGACGATGCACCGCTACACCCGGCTCAAGCAGGACGCGGCAGAGAACGACATCGGCCTGCTCCTGGTCGCCGACGCCGAGATCTTCCGCCTTGAGGCGATCGTCCGCTGGCTGGACGCCGCCGACGTGCGGCTGCGCCATCTGCCGCCCGTTGAGCCGGGACCGGTCGCGGCTCCGATGCACCAGGTGCGGCGATGACCCCGGTACTTGAGATGCGGGACGTGACCAAGGTGTACGGGTCCGGCGAGGCCGAGGTGCACGCGCTCACCGGTATCGATCTGGTGGTGCGGGCCGGGGAGATGGTCGCGCTCATGGGGCCGAGCGGCTCGGGCAAGTCGACCCTGCTGACCATCGCCGGCAGCCTGGAGCAGCCGACGACGGGCACGGTCGTGGTCGAGGGCCGTCCGCTGTCGGAGATGTCGCGCAGTGAGCAGGCCCGGATGCGCCGCCGCCACATCGGTTACGTCTTCCAGGACTTCAACCTGCTGCCCGGGCTGACCGCGGTGGAGAACATCGCGCTGCCTCTGGAGCTGGACGGCACCAGGGCCAAGGTGGCGGCAGCGGCGGCCCGGCGCACCCTGGGGCAGGTCGGGCTGGCCGAGCAGGCCGGCCGCTTTCCCGACGAGCTGTCCGGCGGGCAGCGGCAGCGGGTGGCCATCGCCCGTGCGCTGGTCGGGCAGCGGCGGCTGCTGCTGGCCGACGAGCCGAGCGGCGCGCTGGACACCAAGACCGGCGAGACCGTCATCCGGCTCCTGCGCTCGGCCTGCAAGGACGGGGCCGCCGCCGTGCTGGCCACCCATGACGCCCAACTCGCCGCCTGGGCCGACCGGGTCGTGTTCATCCGGGACGGCGTCGCCGTCGACCAGACCACACCGCCCAGCGGGCCCGAGTCTCTGCTGGCCGAGTCGTGAGCGTCGGCACGCTCACCCGGCCCACGGCGAGCGGCGGCGTGCCCGCCCGGCGGGCGCTGGTCCGCTGGGCCTGGCGGCTGCTGCGCCGGGAGTGGCGCTCGCAGGCGCTGGTCACGCTGCTGCTGTTGGTGACCGTCCTGGCCGCGGTGTGCGGCGGAACCCTCATCTACAACCTGCCGGAGCCCGTCCCGCCCAGCCTCGGTTCGGCGGGCAGCATGATGACCCTGGAGAGCAAGGATCCGCAGGCCATGGCCGCCGACGTGGCGACCATCCGGCGGGCCGCCGGCACCATTGACGTGGTCGGGCACGACCGACTGAAGGTCCCCAGCTCGGCCACGCCGATCGACTACCGCTCCGAGCGGCTGCACGGCACCTTCACCAAGTGGCTGCTGGCCATCCGGCACGGGCGTTACCCGAACGGCGCGGGTGAGGCGGCGGTCACCGACGGGACCGCGAAGCTGCTCGGGCTGCACCTGGGTGGGACGATCTCGCTCGACGGGCATTCCCGGACCATCGTCGGCATCGCCGAGAACCCCGCCGATCTGAGCGACGAGTTCGTCCTCGTGGATCCGGCGTCGATCCAGCCGCAGTCGCTCTCGGTGCTGGTCCGACAGAACCGGGGGATCGGACCGGGCAGGCTCGGCCTGCGGTCGGCCGATCCGATGAGTGAGGGCGCGGGCACCGACAACAACGCCATGGTGGCCTACACGCTGGTACTGGCCGCCGCGACGGTGTTCCTGCTGCTGGTGGCGTTCGTGGCGGCCGCGGCCTTCGCCGTACTGGCGCACCGCAGGTTGCGGCAGCTCGGGATGCTGGCGGCGATAGGGGCGAGCGGCAAGCAGGTGCGGACCGTCATGACCGCCACCGGCCTGCTGATCGGGCTGGTCGCGGCCGGGCTCGGGGCGGCCGGCGGGCTCGCGCTGTGGCCGATCGTCGCACCCCGGCTGGAGGGCGCGGCCGGTCACCGGATCGCGGTGTCGAACATTCCGTGGCCGCTCGTCGTGGCGCTGGTCGTGCTGGCGCTGGAGATGTCGACCGGGGCCGCCTGGTGGCCGTCGCGTGCGGTGGCCCGGGTGCCGGTCACCGTGGCGCTCTCCGGACGGCCGCCGGTTCCTCGGCCCGGCCATCGGCCGGCGCTGCTCGCCGCGGCGTTCGCGGTGGCCGGGGCCGGGCTGCTGGCCTGGGGGCAGAAGACCCACGCCTGGCCGGTGGTGGGCGGCACGGTCTGCACGGCATTGGCGATCTTCTTCATCGCCCCGCTGGCCATCCGGGTGCTGGCGGCGGCCGGCTCCCGGTCACCCGTCGCCGTACGGCTGGCGCTGCGCGACCTGTCGCGGCATCAGGCCAGATCAGGTGCGGCGGTGGCCGCGGTCAGCCTGGCGCTGGGCATCGCGGCGGCCCTGGTCGTCATCGCGACCGGTGCGCAGGGCACGGCGACGAGCGGGAATCTCAGCGACCGGCAGCTGCTGGTCCAGGCCACGTCAGGCCCGGGCGGAGACGCCGTGCCGCCGCGCACCGAGGCCGAACTGGCCGCCTTGTCCGCGCAGGTGGGCCGGATCGCGGCGCTGCTCGGTCATCCGACGGTCGTCCCGCTGGACCGGGCCGTCGATCCCTCGCTGAGCCCGCCGGGCGGCGGCGGTGCGCGGATGACCGCGATCTACTGTGCCGACACCGGCGGAAACGAATGCATCAACATCACGCCCTACGTGGCGACCCCTGAACTGCTGCGTTTCCTGGGCGTCGACCCGGCCAGGGTCGGGCCGGGGACCGACGTCGTCACCTCGCGCAAGGACGACGCGGTCTTCCCGAGGCCGGAGGCGAAGCAGCGCTTGAACGTCCATCCGGTCTTCCTGCGGTTCCATGGCGCCGCCTACACCTCGCTGCCGACCGCGGCCGTCACCCCGGCCGCCCTGGCCAGGCTGCACCTGACCCAGGCCAGGGCCGGATGGATCATCCAATCCGGCACCCGGCTGACCAAGCAGCAGATCTCGCAGGCCCGGCAGATCGCGGTCGTCGCCGGGGTGTCCATCGAGACCCGGGACAGCCAGTCCGTGTTCGGCGACGTGCGGATCGGTGCGACCGTCATCGGCATGCTGCTGGCGCTCGGCATCCTCGCGATGACGGTCGGGCTGATCCGCTCCGAGGCCGCCGCCGACCTGCGCACCCTCACCGCTACCGGGGCCACTCAGAGCATCCGGCGCACCCTCGCGGCGACCACCGCCGGGGCACTCGCCCTGCTCGGCGTGGTGCTCGGGGTCGGCGGCGGGTGTCTGGGGCTGCTGGCGGTCTTCCGGCACGATCTGGTGACGTTCGGCCGGATCCCGATCGGATTCCCGCTGGTGATCTGCCTGGGCACCCCGCTGGTCGCCGCGGCGGCGGCCTGGCTGCTGGCCGGACGGGAACCCCCGGCGCTCGCCAGGCGGGCGGCCGACTAGACCTGGGACGCCGCGTAGAGGACCTCGCGCAGACCGGGCAGCTCCGCCCGGTCCGTGTGCCACACCAGTCGCAGGCTGAGGTCGGGCAGCGGCAGGCCCAGCCGGATCAGGTCGCCGTCCGCGAGGTCGGTCAGCACGGAGAACTCCGGCAGGAGCGCGATGCCCAGCCGCTGCCGGGCCCACGAGCGCATCACCGCCACCCCGCCGGCCCGGACCCGTTCCACGCTGTCGCCGAGGATCCGGGTCCCCGCCATCCAGAAGGAGCACGCCGGGACGTTGACCAGCAGCCGCTCCCCGGCCAGATCACCCCGTACGAGCGGGCGGCCGGCCAGCCGATGGCCGGGTGCCGCCACCAGCGCCAGCGGCACGGGGCCCAGATCGACGAAGTCCAGCGCGGCGGGCGGCGGGGTGAAGCCCAGCCCGCCCAACTCGTCGCCCACATCGAGCAACAGCGCGGCCGCCAGGTCGCCCGCGACGACCGCGGCCAGCAATGTGTCACGGCTGCCGTCCGAGCTCACCTCGACCTCGACGTCGGGCCGCCGTTCGGCCAACCGGGCCAGCACACCGGGCACCTGCGTGGCGGCGATGGTCTCCAGCGCGCCCAGCCTGAGCCGGGCGCGTTCTCCGGTCACCTCGCGGCGGGCCTGCTCGGCCTGGTCCTGCAACCGCCGGGCCCACACCAGCATGCGGTCCCCGGCCTCGGTGAGCGTCATCCCGCGCGGCCCACGGTCGAACAGCGGCACGCCCAGGGACTTCTCCAGGGTCCTGATCTGCTCGGACACCGAGGACGGCGCGAGGTCCAGGGCATTGGCGGCGTCGGTCACCGTCCGATGCCTGGCGACGGCCTCGAAGGTGCGCAACTGGCGAAACTCCATGCCGGTGGCAACCGCGGACGAGCATTCGGATATTCCGAACGCGGCGTACGGAAGGGCCGGTGGAGCCTCTGCGCAGGGCGTAACAGGCTCGGACCATGACCTTGCTGACCTCACGGCCGTCATCGCCGACGACGCGGCCGTACGCCTTGCTGGGCATCTCGCTCGGCTATTTCATGATCTTGATGGACATGACCGTGCTCTCGGTCGCCGAACCCGATCTGGCCGCGTCGCTGGGCGCGTCCAAGGCCGGGCTGCAGTGGGCGGTCACCGGCTACACGGTCGCCTTCGCCGCGCTTCTGCTCTCGGCCGGCGCGATCGCCGACCGGTACGGTGCGCACCTGGTGTTCCGCGTCGGCACCGCGGTCTTCGGTGCGGGGTCGCTGCTCAGCGCCGCGGCGCCCGACCTGGGCACCCTGGTGGTGCTGCGGGCGCTGCTGGGCATCGCCGCCGCGGCCTGTGTCCCGGCCTCGATGGCGATGCTGACCAGGCTCTACCCGGACCCGGCCCGGCGGGCCAGGGCGCTCTCGATCTGGGCCGCGACGAGCGGCGCCGCGCTGGCCGCCGGGCCGGTCGTCGGCGGACTGCTGGTGGACGCGTGGGGCTGGCGGGCCATCTTCCTGATCAACGGGCCGCTGGCCGTCGTGGTGCTGGTCCTGTCGGCGGGCTCGCAGGTCGTCTGTCCGCGCTCCGAGCGGGCCATCGACTGGACCGCCCAGGTGTTGGCGGTACTGACCCTGGCCCTGCTGACCGACGCGCTGATCCGGCACTCGGCCTGGTCCGGAGCAGGGGCGCTGCTCGCTGCGGCCGTCTTCTTCTGGGCCGAACGGCGCAGCGCGACGCCGGTGCTGGCCCCCGCGGTACTGCGCGCCCCCCGGATGCCGGCGAGCCTGCTCGGCGGTGCGGCGGTCAACTTCACCATGACCGGAGTGCTGTTCGTGCTGCCGCTGCTGTTCCAGAAGTGGTACGGCCCGCTCGCGACCGGCTTGGCCTTCCTGCCGATGACCCTCCCGTTCGCGTTCAATCCGCTGCTCACCGGCCGCATCGTCGCCAAGGCAGGCCCGCGTCCGCCGGTGTTGCTGGGACTCGCGCTCCTGCTCGCCGGGACCGGCTGGACCGGGGCCGCCGCGCTCGCCGGAGCGCCCTACGCCGCCTACATCCCGGGCCTGATCCTGATCGGCTTCGGTGTCTCGTTCGCGCTGCCCGCCCTGGTCGCGACCGTCGTGGCCGCCGCACCGGACGGGATGGCCGGAGCCGCGGGCGGGCTGCTGAACGCCGTACGGCAGGTCGGAGCGACTCTCGGAGTCGCGATCATGGGCGGCATCGCCGGGGGAGGCGGGGCGCTGCTGGTCGCCGCCGCGGTCAGCGGCCTCGCGGGTCTCGCGCTGCTGCTCAATCCCTGAAGCGGGAGGCGATCATCGTCCGGTTGGGCAGGCCGAGCTTGTCCAGGATGTGGGAGACGTGGTTCTCCACGGTCCGCTCGGACAGCCGCAGCCGGGTGGCGATCTGCCGGTTGCTGAGTCCCTCGGCTACCAGCGCCGCCACCTGGCGTTCCCGGGGGGACAGCGGCCCGTCGTCCGGACCGCGCAGTGCCGCGACCTGGGCGGCCAGCGGGCGCATCCCGAGCTCCCCGGCCAGCCGGCCGGCCTGTTCGCGGTGGGCGGCGGCCTCTCGCCGTCCCTGCAGGGCCCGGGCCAGTTCGTAGTGCGCCATCGCCTCGAAGGGACGCGCGTACCAAGCGCGGCTTTCGGCCAGCGCGTTCTCCAGATGACCGGCCGCGGCCGGATCGCCCAGCAGCAGCGCCAGCCGGCCCAGATACAGCGCGACAGGGCCCTCGCCGGGGAAGAACGGCGCCACGAACACCTGCCGTCCGGCGAACGGCAGCATGATCTCGTACAGTTCGGCCGCGCCGGCCCGCTCGTCCAGCAGCGCCAGCAGTTCGGCGTTGCCCACCGCGGAGACCAGCCACTCCTGGGTGTGCGGTGGCACCTCGGCCAGGTGCGGGACGAGCACGTGCCAGATCTGGGCCGCTTCGTCCAGGCGCCCGAGCTGGGCCAGGAGGAGCGCGAGCCAGCCCTTGGCGAAGATCGGCGCGTTCTCGGTGAAGCGCC
>Ga0308173_10001763_pt1 | contig 11103 bp, 6 predicted proteins | sample PhyPR1_FD_203716 | JGI IMG/M metagenome (GOLD analysis project Ga0308173, IMG submission 203716) | Soil microbial communities from UC Gill Tract Community Farm, Albany, California, United States - DLSLS.P.R1 | ecosystem: Environmental > Terrestrial > Soil > Agricultural land | place: USA... | reverse complement strand
AGATCCGAGGCGATCAAACGCCTGCGCTCGGTGCAGAAGTCATCGAACCGAGCGGAGGTCCAGAGATCCGAATCCGAGGGCACCCATTGATCCCGAAGCTCCTTCTCGGTCGCATCCTTTCGGTAAATCGCAGGATCTCCGTCGCTGATCTTGATGTTGTCGTACCTGGACAGGAACGCGAAGTTCGCCAGGGTGTCGAGCTCCGGATGGGAGGCGAGCCCATTCTTCTTCAGCCAGGCTCTCGGAAACACGTGGTGCACCTCGACGGCGAGACCCTTCTCGAGCGGGTCATGGGTGATCGCTCTATGGCTCCACCACGTCTGCGCATGTTTTTGCACAGCGCGAAGCTGCATGAGCCTCAAAAGAGGTGAGCGATTTGTCTTCCCCCGAACGTCGTCGGGGGTCAGCCGGGCTCCCGGCGTCCGTGGCTCCTGCGCCATCCGACCAAGGTCCTCCAGTGGCGTTCCAACGCCGCTGCGCAGCACATTCACATCCGCGGCGAGAGCGGTCTCGAGCGACCCGCTGTAGTGACCGAAGGCGCTTGCCAGAAACACCCATCGGGACATCAAGTCTGCTTCGCCGGGCGCCAAGGCACCACCTTGGTCGGCAAACCGAACCGCAGGAATGACGACCACGTACTCGGTCGGGAGCATGGCCTTGGATGGCACGCGAGCGTCGTCGCGAAGGAATCCCACGGCAGCCTTGACGGCTGCCTCGGTCCGTTCCCAGCCCTCGCGCCACTCGTCCTTTGTCTTGAGGTCGAGAAGCCGAATGTGATTCGGGCTGTTACGAGTTAGGACGCTCATGATGCGGAGCAGAACTTCTCGGTTGATGCCCCACTCTCGGCCGCGAAGATAGGCCTCGAACTCCTCTATTCGCTCGCGACCGCCGTGCCACCGGGCTGCAAGCGAACCCATCACCAAGTCGCCTTTGCTAAGACGCCGGCCCCCGGTGTTGACGCGGTTGAAAATCTCCGCGACCGTCTCGTAGTCATCCTCGTGAATTGTTTGAACCGGAAGCATGTAATTCCGGATCCGTTGGGCGACCGTGCTGAGGGTGTCTGTCCATTCGTCCTCGACCGAAGGATCGAGTCCCAATGGTTTGACAAGCTCGCGGAACTGTGCGCCGGACTTGAGAATCTCGGGAGCAGGGATCCATTTCGGATCCTTCCGATTCACAGCATTCGCATTCCGGAACTCCCTTAACTCGGGGTGGAAGCGGACATCGAGACGCTTCGTTCCCGGTGGCGCTTGGTCCGGCGCCATGACCCTCGCGAGCGTCGTTAGCCGCTGCTGGCCGTCCAGCAGAATCGCGGGCTTCATCCCCACTGCGGACGCCTGAACAACCGCCGCGGCCTTCGTTGGTATTTCGAGACTGGTATTCCAAAGGAGAATCGATCCAACGGGCCATTCCTGGTTGAGACTGTCCAGGAGACGCGGGATTTGAGTTCCTGACCAAACGAAATCGCGCTGGATGTCAGGCAGCACGATTTCCCCTGCAAGCAGCCTCTCGATCTGGCGATAGAGCGGTTCCTGAGCGATATCCATCGGCAGCCCTCCGTCCGTCAGGCCGCGGTCACGGCGGTAGCGACGAGGCTCATGTCATGCACAACCGCGTAGCGCCACTCACCAAAGGAGCCCTCAGCGTTCACGGCATCGACCCACCGCTGCGCCGCCTGCGCCTTGACCTGTTCGAGGGGATCGTGGCCCTTCGTCTCGAGGATCAGATGCACGCCGTTGTCGAGCCGGCAGATGAAGTCCGGGACGTAGTCGTGGGCCTGTCCGTCGTGGAGATACGGGACCGCGAAGCCGAGACCCTGGTTCTTCACAAATGCGACGACGCGGGGATGCTTGTCGAGGTGGTACGCGGCCGCCTGTTCCCACTGCCTCGTGTCGGCCACGACGTAATTGAGGTGTGACCTCACGACCTCCTTCACCGGCTTCGACGTCCAGAAGTCCACGTCGGCCGTCGACCCGCGATCACGGCCTTTCTCGTAGCGGGGCAACTCAGGCGCCTCGCCCTGACCGACATCGGGGCGGATCGCCGCTGCGAGCCGCTCGATCACGTAGCCCCAGTACGGGGAGAGGAAAACGTCGATTCGCTTCTCCTCCGCCGCGACCGCCACCTTCTCGCGCACGAACCGCTGCACGATCTGCAGGAGCTGCGGGAAGAGCACGTGCGGCGGCGCCTGACACGTCTCCTGCTGCGCGTACTCCTTCGTCAGTCCGGCCGCCATCTCGAACTCGCGCTCCTGGAGACGGCGCTCCGCACGCCAGCGCTCGAGCCCGAGGTCATCGAGCGCCCCCGGACCGTAAAGGGTCGGCCGCCCGCCGTTCGTGAGGAGCGTCGCCTTCATCCGCACCTCGTCGGGAATGTTCATCGGGTCGACGATGACCGGCGCGATCTGATTCCAGTCGACGGAGACGCGGTTGCGAATCGCCTGCTGGTACCCCTCGACCCGCGGGAAGGCGATCTCGTACTGCACCTTCTCCGGCACTGCCTGGACATGGTGCTGGCGCGCCGGCGGCGGCTTTGCGCCCTCCCGCTGCTTGAACGGGACGACCTCGAACGGGACGCCGAGGATCTTCGCCACCTCTTCGCTGAAGAGCCCCTCCTCGGTCACGTCGTAGCTCGCGCGACGCAGACCGCGGCCGACGACCTGCTCGCACAGAAGCTGCGACATGAATGGCCGCAAGCCGACGATGTGCGTGACGGTGTTGCAGTCCCAGCCCTCCGTGAGCATGCCGACGCTGACGATGCACCGAACGTCGCGGCCCGGCGGGTGCAACGGCCGCTCGAGTTTTTTCGCGAGCGCCTCGAAGCCGTCCGGGTAGATCGGTCGCCCCTGGTCGTCGCGCGGCCATTCGCGCTTCCCCACCGTGTCGAGCGTGAGCCGCATCCAGCGCGACTCGTCGTTCTTCGCGCCTTCGAGTTCCGTCTCGCCGACGACCTTCGAGTCGACGCGGATCGTGTGGCGCTTCGCGTCGGTGTTCTTCAGCGCGGCGATGTCGGCCGGCGGAACCTCCGCGGGTGCCTTCCCCTCGGCAAGCCACTCGTAGATGACGCCGGCGAGCTTCGTGTTCTTGCAGACGAGGATCAGGACGGGCGGTCGCTCCTCGTCGCCCTTCTCCCATTGCGTGCGCAGCTCGTCCCAGTCCTGCGCGAGGAGCTCGATCGGATGCTGCGCCCACTTCAGCACGGCTTCGGGCTTCGGGTTCGCGCGCTTTCCCCCGCGCTCGGCGGAGGTGAGCTTGCTCATGATCCAGCGCCAGATGTTGAAGTACTCCGCCTCGTCCTTCCCGGTGGGATCGGAGATCGCGAGCTGCGGGATCTTCACGAGTCCCGATTCGATCGCGTCGGTGAGGCCGAAGTCGCTTACGACCCACGGGAAGATCCGGTTCGTGTCCTCGCCCGCGCGCGCGAGGTAGTACGGCGTCGCCGAGAGGTCGACGCAGACGTTGATGCGCCGGTGCTTGTGGATCCTGTCGAGCCCTTCGATCCACACGGTCGACTCGTACGTCAGCTCGTCGTCGCGCTCCTCGTCGAGGAGCTCCTGCTGGAGCTCCAGCTCCGACTCCTGGCCTTGCCGGATCCGGTAGGCATGGTGCGCCTCGTCGTTCAGCACGAGGATGTTCTGCTTCCCGCCGACCTCGCGCCCTAGGACCCGCTGGATCCATCGCGCCTCGCTCTCGACGTAGCGCGTTTCGTCGACGACGACCTCCTGCTTTGCCGGCCGCCTGTCCTCGACGACCTGGAACTGCTTTTGGTCGACGGCGATCTGGAATGCCTGCTCGGTGAACCAGCGCTGTCCACGGCCGCTCGTCGTCTTCGCGCCAATCTTGATAGTCACGCGCTGCTTCACCGCTTCGCCGTTCTTCTGGACGCGGTTGCCGGCGCTCATGCCCTTGCGCTCGAACTCGTGCCAGTTCTTAACGAGCACGCGTCCGCGACGCAGCTGCGGCATCAGATCGGGCGGAACGAGATCACGCGTGCGATAGAGGCTCGCCTCGGCTTCGTTCGGGTCGAGCTCGCGCAGCCGCTCGCGGATCGTGACGTTCGGGCAGACGACGAGGACGACGTCGGAGAAGCGTGCGTCGCCCTTCGACGCGACCTTGTTCAGGACGGACCAGGCGATCAGCATCCCCATGACCGTCGTCTTGCCGGAGCCGGTCGCCATCTTGGATGCGTAGCGGCGGAACACGTCGACCTCGTCGGGCGTCTCCTCGGGCGGCACGTCGATTCCCTGCCGGAGATCCGTTCGGCCTTCGGTAAGGAACATGACGGTCTCCGCCGCCTCGATCTGCGCGAAGAAGAGGCGGTAGCGACGTCCGTCGCGACGCCAGTACTCGATCAGGTCGCGAGTCGTACGTGAGGCTCCCGGGTAACCGAGCCGCCGCCATTCCGCGACCTGCTTGCGGATGCGGTTGACGAGCTCGAGCTCCTGCCAGCTTCCGCGGGCCGGCTCGCCGGCTGACGGCGGCGGTGCTTTCGGGTCGCGATAGAAGTAGCCGGCCGGCCGACGGCCGAGCGCTCGAGCCGGAGGGCGACCGTCCTCGATCTGCCAGTACTCGACCGGTTCGTCGTACGGCGAGTTGAGGATCGGTGTTTCTACCTCGAACGAGCTCATACGGCTTCGTCGAGGCTCTTCACGACGACGAGCTCGTTTCCGCGATCGTCGATCACCTTCACCGCGATCTCGCGGCTCGAGCCCGCGGTGAACGGAGCGCTCGTCGCGCCGGAAAGGTGATCCCAGACCGACTCGTCGAACTCGGTCTTCAGTGCCTTGCGGAGGTTGTCCCATGCGCTCGTGCGCGGGAAGAACGCCTGCGAGACGTGGAACGAGAGGCCGTTCCAGGCGGTGTCGAGGAACCATGCGGGAACGTCGCCTCCGGTGCGGTGCTCGGACTCCATCGTCGTCGGGTCGAACGTGTCGAGCCCGAGCAGCTCGACCTCGTAGCGCTCCGGGCCGCCCTTCTCCTCCGGCTCCACCGTGCGCACCTGGACGTCGGGCAGCCCGGCGACCGAGAAGAGCTGGCTCGACCGCATCGTCTTCAGCAGGTCGCCCATCACGAGGTCGGGCGTCGCCTGGACGTACGTGGCCGGAATGCCGACCTGATCCTCGATCTTGTCGACCAGCGTGCGGGCATTCGGCTCGACCGCGAACCCGATGACGAGTAGCTGTTCGTAGTGCTTCATATGGGCCTCGCGTGCGGCCTCGAAGACGAGCTTCTCGCTGACGGCGCCGTTCTCGGGGCCGAACACAATCGCGACCGGCGCGTCGTCGGGCTCGAGCGCCGCCTCGGCCGAGATCGTGAGCGCCTTCGCCGGCTGCCGCACGTTGCGCAGCGAGATCTGTCGGCCGGGAAGCTGGAGCAGCGGGTTCCGGCGCAGCGCCTCGAGCATCCGGTCGACGTAAGAGTCGTCCTCGGGGACGCCGCTGTCCTCGATCCCGTCGCCCTCGAAGTCGACGGGCGTCGGGATCGTCGCCTCGATCACGAACGGGCCGGTGACGCGCGTGATCTGCTTCTCGACCTCCGGCCGGTCGACGAGCACCTCCTCGGCGGGAGGCTCGTCGTTCGCGATCGACTTCAATGTGACGTGCGGGACGATCCCGCCGACCTCCTCGCCCTTCGCGTTCTGTCGGCGCTTGTAGACGAAGCCGCCCGCCGGGCCGCGCTCGGCGTCCTGCAGCTCGTAGTACGGGAATGTCGCCGTAAGCAGACGCTGCCGCGTCAGCGCGAGCGGCACGCGCGACGTGTCGATCGTGATCCAGCGCCGGCCCCACTGTTCCGCGACATAGGCGGTCGTGCCGGACCCGCACGTTGGATCGAGGACCAAGTCGCCGGGGTCCGTGGTCATTTGGAGGCAGCGCTGCACGGCCGCCGTTGCCGTTTGGACGGCGTAGATCTTCGGATCAGTTCGACTCTGAATTCCGCCGATGTCGTCCCAGACCCGAGTGAGCGCACGAGCGGCGAAGTCGTCGAGATACCGCACGTATGACAGCGTGCGGCCGGTGACCTGGATGCGGTTCTGCTCAAGGAGTCGGTCCATCCCCTCCTCGTTCGTCTTCCACCGGCTCCGCTCGTTCGGTCGATACTGCATTCCGTCGATCGCAACTGGAAACCAGGACGCCGCCCCCTCGCCCTTCGCACGTCCAACGCTCTGACTCATCAAGTTGTCGAGGCGATAAATGCGTCCTCCGGCTGGAATGGCATCGGGATTCCCTTTTTCCGCGGCCGACAGAGGTCGCCGCGATCCGTCCGCCAGCTCAACCTGGTCGTACTTACTCGAGCCTTCACCGCCGAAGCTCTTGTCGAGATACGGCTGGCGGAACTTGACCTGAGCGACGTCACGGGCGTACCACAGGAGGTAGTCGACGGCGCCGGGAAGAAAGGTAGTCGACGGCGCCGGGAAGAAAGTCGCCGGTCGATCCAGCCGATTTCACAAACGTGATGAGAGCAACGTCATTTTCCGCCCCAAACACGTCGTCCATCAGCTCGCGGACGTGGTGCACGTTCTCGTCGCCGATCTGCACGAAGACGCTGCCGCCCTGCGCGAGCAGCTCCCGTGCGACGAGCAGCCGGTCGCGCAGGTAGGTGAGGTACGAGTGCAGGCCGAGCTCCCACGTGTCGCGGTAGGCCTTGACCATCTCGGGCTCGCGCGTCATCTGCGCGTCGTCCGCGTCGCGGACGTCGCGGCGACGAACGAACGGCTGGAAGTTCGAGCCGAACTTCACGCCGTACGGCGGGTCGATGTAGATCATCTGCACCTGACCGCCGAGTCCCTCGTACTCGAGCAGCGAGTTCATGACGACGAGCGAGTCGCCGAGGATCAGCCGGTTCGTCCAGTCCCCGACGTGCTCGTACGCCTCGAGCTGCTCGTGGAGCGGTAACTGCGGGTCGGCGAAGAGCTGCATCTCCATCTGCTGGTCGCGCTCGTGCGCGCGCAGCGTCTCGAGGATCGCTTTCGTCGAAAGCCGCTCGTGGACGAACAACGGCAGCGTCGGCACGTCGAACGACAGCCGCTCCGCCTTGCCGGCCCAATCGAGAAACGGCGCCGACAGCGCCTTCAGCCGGTCGACAGCGTCCTGCAGACCGACGATTTCGACATCGCCGAACGTCCTCGGCTCGGCGAACCGGTGCGGCGGGTCGAGCTTCGCCGCCTCTTCGATCTGGGCGAGCAGCCACTCGCCGAGCTCACGCGAGCCGTTCTGTCCATCCCAATCGAGCGCCGGCGAAAGCGATGAGTCGTAGCGGTAGGTCTTCGGCGGCTTCTTCTTCTTGAACTGCGCCTGCGTACCGACATCGGGTCGAAGAAGCGCCTCGTCCTCGTGTTGGTAAGCCTCGGCTTGCCTCTTCGTGGGCTTCGTTGCCACTACGACCCATTCTCTCTACGGAGCCCGCGGGCAGCTTCGAGCACTGTGTTCGTCGCGCCAACGGGAACAACCGTCGGGTCGAGTGCAGCACGTACAAGATCGTCCTCTGTCGCGCCGGCGGCACTCGCTGCCAAAACACGCGCGAGCATCTCCTGCACATCGAGCCCGCGGAGCTTTGCAAGGGCGATCGCCTCACCGAGCGTCAGGTGCACCTGCGCGCCGCCTGCCGCGCCGTGCGCAGAATCGCTGTGTGACGCAGTGACACCCGACGTTGATGGCGCGGGTTCAGTCGGGTGATCCCCGAGGGGCCATGGAAGCGGCTCGGAATGCACACACGTAAGTGTTCGCGTCGCTCTCGTCAGGGCAACGTAGAGATCGCGTTGCCCCTGACCATCAGCCTCACGGATGATCGCGGCAGGCTCACCGATGATGACATGATCGAACTCGAGACCTTTCGAGCCGACGGGGTCGAGAACCTCAAGGGAGCTTCCCAGCTCACCGTGCTCTGCGTCGGCGAACGCGATGCCTCGCTCTTCGAGATTGCGTTTCACCGCAGGAAGCAAGCTCGGAGCGGCGATGATTGAAACCGTCCCGCCGCCGCCATCCACCTCGAGCGCCTGATCCACAATCGTGGCCGCACGCCTCTCTCGAGCGGCAGATACGAACCGAGGGACTGAACCGCCGTCACGATAGGGCTTCGGCGGCGCGATGCTGGGCGCCGTGAGCTGGAGAACCGGCAACGCGGCGTTCATGATTTCCCGTGGCACGCGATAAGCGTGTGTCAGCTCGCTGACAGCGACTTGCCTCTCCCCTCCGAGAAGATGATCCATGACCTCTGACCATGTCGGGTAACTCCATAGACCGGTGCCCTGGGCCAGGTCGCCAAGCACCGTGACAGCTCCCCCATTTACGCGTCGACCGACCATCCGTAGCTGCATAGGCGTGAGGTCCTGTGCCTCGTCGACGACAACGTGTCCGTATTTTCTTATCGGCTCGCCCATGAGCGACTCCACCTCGTCCACCAAAGGGACATCGGCTTGTGTCCAGCGAACGTCCTCCAGACGCTCGACCGGCTTCCGATGCAGCAGCTTCCTCTCGGTTTCGGTGAGGATCCCCTGCGCCGCGCGCTCGATCCGGTCCTCGCTGCTCAAGAATTGTCGAGTCAGGTCAGCAGCTGAGATCGTCGGCCAGATCCGGTCGAGAGCGCGCTCGAACTCGGGCAGTCGACGACCTGAGATGGCGGTCGGAGCGAGACCGGGACGGGCCGTGCGGTACGCATCTGCGTAGGCTGCCTCCACGAGACGCTCGAGCGCGCCACGGAACTGCAAACGCGCGCTGCGGTATGACTGGCCTGCAGTCTGGTGCTCACGGATGAGCGTCCTGACCGCTTCCGCGCTTACCGCGAAATCGATGCCATTCGCTGTGAAGGTGAGCTGCGATTCAGGGGGCCGCACTCGGTCGGCAACCGCGCGAGCGAGAACCTCAGCCATTCGTTCGTCACCCTTGACCAGAGCAACGAGCCGTTCGTCAACATCTGCGATGCGGACGTCCTCCGACGCAAAACCTTCAGGGGTCAGCTGGACAACCGCCGTCTCGCCCAGCGATGGAAGAACGTACGCGATGTACTGCATGAAGACCTTGTTCGGGCCGATGATCAGTACGCGCTGAGCGGCAAGTTCTGCGCGATGCCTAAACAGGAGAAGAGCCGCTCGATGGAGGCCGACAACCGTCTTGCCGGTGCCGGGTCCTCCCTGAACGACCGTCGGCTCATCGTAAGGTCGCTTGACAATTGCGTACTGGTCTCTCTGGATCGTTGCGACAACCTCGCGCATCTCTCCAGTTCGTTCACGCTCCAGATCGCTAAGCAGAACGTCGTCGAGAGTGGGCTCCGAAACTCCCTCGCCGAACAACTCATCAGCAATCCCGAGCAGCTTCCTTCGTTCGGTCTGGAGTCTGCGGCGGAGCCTGATTCCCAAAGTGTTGGTCGGCCCAGCCTCGTAAAAGGGCTCGGCGGCGGGCGCGGCCCAAGAGATGGCGACGAGCTTTTGCTCGGCGTTCCAGATCGGCCGTGGACCGATGTAATGCGTCACTCCATCATCGGAGTCAAGCCGCCCGATGAGGATGGATTCGGGGTCGTTCAACCGCTCGAGGAACTTGGCCTTCTCCTGCGCGAGCGCGGCCGAAGACTTCTTATCGCCCCCAGCGTCGCCGGTACGGCGCGCCTTCTCGCGCATCTCGTCGAGACACGCAGCAGCGTGTGCCAAGAAAGCCTGCTCCGTTTCGAACTCTGGATGCGTCGCAGTGTCGGTCACTTCGGAGGCTCCCCCAGGCCAAAGCTGTAGAGCCGCCATCGATATGCGAGATCGGATACACCAAAGCGATTGTTGCCGCCCCTGCGCACTTCCTCCTCCGGCATAAGGAGCTCTGCCGCAAACACGTTCGCCTCGCGTTCGAGCGCGCGGGCCGACTCGTCCACGTCGTTCGCGCGGCAGTAGACGGGCTCCGCCGTCCCTTCCAGGCACTGGCAGATCCAATGGCCCAGCTCATGGGCGATCGTGAACCGTTGCCGCGTCTCATGCTCATCGGCGTTGACGAGGATCCGGCGCTCGGCCGGCAGGAGCATGCCGCTGCAGTCCATCGTTACGCGTTCGACCGCGAGACCGAGGAGGTCCTCGGCGATCGATTCCACGGGCACGGGAAACTCCGGTGCGGAGAATGAGGCTCGATACCGCTGCCGCAAGTCATGTGCCCTCGAGTCGGTGACCGGTCCGGACAGGTCATTAGAAGTACCTGGTTACTCGCCAGAAAGGAAGAGGTCATCCACGTCAGGGTTCGGTGCGATGCCGGGAGACGACGGTTTCATGGGTTGACTGGCGGCGGAGGCGCGGAACGCCGGCGAGACCTCGAGCCGGCGCGGACGCCACGTCCGGACGGCGTCCTCGCTCGTTCGTAGGAGGTCAGCCAGGGCTGCAGTGAGGCGCCGACTGAGGGCCCTTGGCTCGATCAGACCTGCTTCGAGCTCGTGGTAGCGCTCCCTGAGCGCAGGCCGTGCCGCCGGGTCGAGCTTGAACCGCTCGCTGAGCTCGTCCAACACGGCATCGCGCGTCAGGCCGCGTCGGACGCGGAGAGCGACGAGCGGGGACTCGCCCCTCGCCCATGCCTCGGCGAGCTCGACCGTCTCGGGATCTGGCGCCGACCGCGGGGCGGAGACGAGGTAGCGCTCGATCAACCCGGCGAGCTCGCCTTGGCGCTCGCCTGCCCGTTCAAGGTACTCGCGGGGGTCGGGGCGCTCGCCGCGGGCGTAGCGCGCCGCCCAATCGTCGAAGAGCTGCGCGACCATGTCAGCCTCCACCGACGAGCTCCTTCAGCTTCTTGTGGCCGTTGAAGAGAGCCTGATGGATCGCGTTCGGCTCCTTGCCGAGCCGAGCTGCGATTTCCGGCACGTCGAGCCCCTCCAGGTAGCGGAGCACGCAGGCATCCCGCTGCGCCGGAGGAAGCTGCTCGAAGAGCTCGGCCAGCTCCACGGAGCCGTAGCCCTCCTCCGGAGCTGCCGGGTCCCAGCTTTCGGGTAGCGGCACATCGACCGGAAGACCCTGGAAGTGCTCCTTGATCGTCCAGCTCACGACGTTGTGAACGACCACGCGGTACGGGACGGTGTAGCGCCGGCCGCGCTGCAACTCGCTGAGCAGCCGCTCGATCGCGGCATGCGCCACGTCCCATCCGGATGG